>Ga0105243_10000160_pt1 | contig 76215 bp, 70 predicted proteins | sample KBSM34metaG_FD_81525 | JGI IMG/M metagenome (GOLD analysis project Ga0105243, IMG submission 81525) | Miscanthus rhizosphere microbial communities from Kellogg Biological Station, Michigan, USA - KBS M3-4 metaG | ecosystem: Host-associated > Plants > Roots > Rhizosphere > Soil | place... | reverse complement strand
ATTCCGAACACAGAAGTTAAGCCCACCAGCGCCGATGGTACTGCTAACGCGGGAGAGTAGGCCGCCGCCAGTTTTTATTTTATTTTTAAAAAATCCTTTATCGCAAGATAGAGGATTTTTTTTGCTTTATACTCAACTCAGGTGATAGGCGATAAGTAATAGGACTCTCAACCCTCAACTCCTAACTATAAGCCCTTAGCTCTCAAGTCTGAACTCTTTTTTATTTTTACAAAGAACGGGCTAAAGTCCGTCCCTATTGAATATCCATATCCTGAATAAACTGATTTTCCAATCAGAAGTCAATCATTGACCATTCACTATTCATTACTCATTAGAACACATATTGAAGTCCAATACTGAGATCCCTACGGGATGACAAGGGAGGGGGAGTATGATAAAGTAATGCCGGACACTGTTAACTGCTAACTATCAACTCTTTTCTATTTTTACAAAGAACGGGCTAAAGCCTATCCCTATTGAATATCCATATCCTGGATAAACTGATTTTACAACCAGGAGTCAAGCATTGACCATTCGCTATTTATATTCATAACTCATCACTTCTCATTTATTATTTCTATGACTCACTTCATTATTCAATAGAAATGGGCTTTAGCCCATTTACTAAAAACGATTTTCCAATAGGGCTTTAGCCCAAACTTAAGAATGACGATGTACGTAAGATAATTATACGGGCTTATGTTTGGGCTAAAGCCGATGGATGGTTTTTGTATTTTTATAAGAACGGGCTAAAGCCCGTCCCTATTGAATGTCCATATCCTGAATAAATTGACTTTGTGCAATCAGAAGTCAGTCATTGATCATTCACTATTCATCATTCTTAACTCATCATTCATCATTATTCTTTTTTGACTGATAGCCCCCTTTATTTTCAAAATATCAGTGTTTGGATTAATTTATTGTAAATATTATTCAAATACCGGTGTATTTTTGTTTTTTCAATTTTAAAATTATGTAACTTAGTCATAACCAAAATGATTACGAATTCTAGAATATACATATTATGAAAAAACATTTACTCCCTCTATTTGTATTATTATTAGGTATGAATGTTCATGCCCAGCAAGATTTCTTTGCGATAACCGGAAAGGATACCCAGAGTATTAATTTTAATGACTTTCGGGTAATTGATCCTGCAAGTGGACTATCTGGCGAAAAAGTCTTTACAGCAGAATCTTCTGCTAAAGTATTTTCACAGACCAGAAAGGCTAAGGTAACGGAAGACAGAAATTCTTCCCATAACTCTCAGGCTGCAACGATGGCTGCACTAGCTTATAATTCTTCTAATAATAACTTGGTGTACATACCCATGTTCTCTTCTAATGTTTATATTTTGCATCCTGAAACTAAGGAAATTACTTTAATAGAAAATAATATAGGAAAGGCTTCGTCCTGTGACATTAATTCTCATATAACGAGGATGACTGCCGGTTATGACGGCAATATTTATGCTGTGAATAATGCAGGAACACAGTTTTTGCAGATCACGAATAGAAATGGTCAATATGAGGTAAACGACTTAGGAATTATAAAAGATGACAGTTCTAATGGTAAAAATTCATTTACTGCTATCGAAACCGGTTTTGGAGGGGATATGATTGCTGATACGGATAATAATTTCTATATTTTTGCGGCATCCGGAAATGTTTTTAAGGTATCAATAAAAGAGTTGAAAGCAAAGTTTATAGGTAAAATTGCAGGTATTCCCGATAACTATTCTGTAAACGGCAGCGCTGTGAATGCAAAGGGCAAAGTTGTTATTGCAAGTGCAAAGGGAGCTCCTTTATACGAAGTGGATTTAGGAACTCTGCAGGCACAGCAGATTCCGGGAGAACAAAATCTCCACATTTATGATCTGGCCAGCAAATATTTTGCTAATGATAAGGCCTCTTCAGTTAATACATTAGCTAATATTGATGTTTATCCAACGAGAGTTAATGAGCATTATGTCAATGTTTATATGAACAATAAAAATAGTAAAGGAACTATTCACTTTAATGTTTTTGATATATCCGGAAAAAATGTGATGACACAAAGCCTGAATGTAAAAGAAGGCTCTTTACAAGATAAGGTATATTTCAAAAACCTTGTGAGTGGTGCTTATATTATAAGTATTGTTGATGCATCAGGAAAAATATTACTGAATAAAAAGATTTTGGTGACAGAATAAGTTTAATTCTAGAGAACAAAAATTTTGTCCATAAAATATAGAACCTTCTTAGATTAATTTGAGAAGGTTTTTTAATGATTATTTGATATTCGATAAGTTTTATCTTTCGATATTAAAATGTAATTTTATAAAAAAATATAGATGAAGCTATACTTTAATGTAGGCTATGTTGCAAAGGCCGGAGAAAATCTGCAATTAATTATTGGTGAGGAAGGAGCTTCAGCCCATATTCATACTATGTTTTATGCAGAGAATGGATTATGGAAGTGTGAGGTAGATTTCTTTTCCAAATCAATTTCTTACAAATATCAGCTTGTAGATGAAAAAGCTCGTGTTTTAAGAGAAGAGTTTGTTTTACATCATCTTAATTTTCCACATAATTATAAGGAGTTTATTATTTTCGATGAGTGGAATAATAAAAACTTTCCTGAGCATTATTTAAATAATAAAATTCTATATAATAAATTGCATGGGTTTCTCCCGGAGAAAGTACCTGTCTTAAAAAAGCATACGCATTTATTCAGGTTGGAAGCTCCTATTTATAATTCTGATTGGAAAATTGTATTATTTGGAAGTACAAAATCATTAGGAAGCTGGAATATAGATAATGCCGTTCATTTGTACCAGACTGACTTTGGAGTTTGGGAAGCCTCTGTTGAAATTCCTGAAAATGAATTTATACAATTCAAATATTGTCTTTATGACGTCAAAGAAAAAAAGGTAATAGATATTGAAACCGGTGAGAACAGATTTACGGTAGCTAATCCTTTTACAGATGTTCTTCAGATGGTTTCTAACCATTATTTTAAATTCAAGGCATATCAAATGTATCATGATGCCGGAGTAGCTGTGCCCGTCTTTTCCTTAAGAAGTGAAGAAGGATTTGGGGTTGGCGAGTTTTTGGATATTAAGAAGTTAGCAGACTGGACCCAGGAAACTAACCTCGGAATTATTCAGATCTTACCCATCAATGATACTACGGCGAACTATTCCTGGACAGATTCTTATCCTTATGCTGCAGTATCAGTGTATGCACTACATCCACAATATATTTCGCTTGAAAAACTTGACTTTCCTTTACCGGAAAAACTAGTTGATGCTTATCTGTCTGAAAAAGAAGCTTTAAATACCCTTGAGCTTATTGATTATGAAAAGGTGATTGCCGGTAAGTGGAAATATCTGAAAGCCATTTTCAATACAGAAAAAGAAAATATTTATAAAGACCGTGGCTTCAAAAAATTTATAAAAGACAATGAATCCTGGCTTGTTCCTTACGCTGCATTTTGCGTGCTGAGAGATAAGTATAAGACTCCTAATTTTAATGAGTGGAAAACCCACAAAAAATATATAGCTGGGAAAATCTTACAGTTTTTTACTCCAAAAAGTAAAGACTATGATAGTTCTATGCTTCATACTTGGGTACAGTATCAGCTTCACAAACAGTTGAAAGATGCTGTTGATTATGCCCATAACCTTGGTGTTTCTTTAAAGGGAGATCTTCCTATAGGCATTTACAGATATTCTGTAGAAGCATGGGCAGAACCTGAATTATTCGGTATGGATTTTCAGGCTGGAGCACCACCGGATCAGTTTACAGTGCTTGGTCAGAACTGGGAATTTCCTACCTACAACTGGGAGGCGATGAAGGAAGATGACTATAGATGGTGGAAAAATAGGTTCAAAGCATTGGAACAATATTTTGATGCAATGAGAATTGATCATATTTTAGGTTTTTTCAGAATCTGGAGAATGCCAATTTCAGCTGTACAGGGTATTTTAGGATATTTTTATCCGGCTGTTCCCATTGTTGCTGACGAATTTAAAGCCTGGCAGATTCCGTTTAATTTTGACAGATACTGTAAGCCATTTATCAATACTCAGATCTTATGGGATTACTTTGGAAATAATAGTGAAAAAGCCCTTGAATTTATTGATCGTAATCAGGACGGCACCTATTCTTTTAAGGAAGAATTTAATACCCAGAGAAAGTTGGCCGATTTCTTTAAAAAGCATCCTGGTGGAGTGCTTGAAGAACAGCTGATCTCCCTTTGTGCCAATGTGTTATTTTTAACGGAGGAAAGGAATGGTGAGCTGGTTTATCATCCGAGATTCAATGTATATCATACAGAATCGTATAAATACCTGCCGGAATCTGAAAAGAAAAGCATTTACGATTTATACCATGACTATTTCTTTAGAAGACAGGACCATTTATGGTACGAAAAAGCCATGGAAAAACTTCCTGTAATTCTGAATGCCACCAAAATGCTGATCTGCGGGGAGGACCTCGGAATGGTTCCTGCATGTGTACCAATTGTCATGGATGAACTGGCTATTATTGCCCTGAAAGTACAGCGTATGCCCTCAGAAAATATTCCATTCTATAATCCTAAGAATGCCGGCTATATGAATGTGGTTACGGCCTCTTCCCACGACAGTTCTACATTAAGGCAATGGTGGAAGGAAGATTCTGTTTTGGCACAGAAGTATTTTAACCAACAGTTGATCCAATACGGAAAAGCTCCGGAAGATCTGAATCCTGATCTTGCTGAGATCATTATGAAGCAGCACCTATACAATGATGCTATGCTGGCTATTTTCCCTATTCAGGAATTTTTTGCTACAGACGCAGAACTTTCCAATAAAAATATTAACAACGAAAGAATCAATAATCCTGCTGTTTTTCCACATTATTGGCGATATAGAATGCATATAAAACTGGAAAGTCTAAAAGAAAAACAAGTTTTCAATGAAAAAATATCCCACTGGATAAAAGATAGTGGAAGAGGATAAATTTAACTACTGATTATCAGTAAGTTAAAAATATATTAAAAGAAGTTTAATCTTATGATTTAACTTCTTTTTTTTATTTGAATCAAAAAGATAGAATTAAGATATTCTGCTATATATTAACCAATTAACGACTATAGAGATGAAAAAAATATTTTTGGGATTAGCTCTAGGCTTTGGCGTCTTGACGCTAGCTCAGCAATATCCGAATAATGGTTGGGAAGATGATGGTTATTATCAGAATGGAGATGGCTATTATAGCAACGATGATGACAGGAATTATTTTCCGGATGATTATTACTACAACTATCCTCAGGATTATTATCCTGGCGATTATTATCAGAGTTATTATAACGATTACAGAAATAGTATTATTAATATTGACTGGAACGGTTTTTTCGTACAAAACAGATTAAATCGTTGGCAAGTCGACCAGATTATGAGATTGAATAATCTGTATTCAAGTTTTACTACTTGGGACAATTTTTACAGATATAATCCGGACAGATGGTATTATGACAGATTTTATGCACTGGAAAGAATTTTAGGACCTAGAGTTTTTGTCGTTTTCCAAAATAACTATTATCGTGGCTCAAGCCCAATTATTTATTTCCAAAATTACAGAAGAACGTATTATGTACCAAGATATGCTGTAATGCCAAGATACAGAAATGTAAATATCAATATTTACAGAATGGACAGATCAAGATTCCGTAGAATGGATAATCCTACTTTTGATATCATCAGAAGAGATAGCAGACCTAATAACGGATTTAGAGGCCCTGTAAGAGATGGTAGCAATTCCGGAGGTTTCAGGGATAATGACAATTCCGGAGGTTTCAGAGGTAATAACGGAGGTGGATTCAGAGGAAACAGTGGCGAAGTCAGAAAAGAAAATAACGGGGGTTTCAGAGGTAATTCTGATAATTCGGGAGGCTTCAGAGGTAACAATGGAGGAGGATTTAGAGGCAATAGTGGTGAAAGCAGAAAAGAAAATAATGGAGGCTTCAGAGGAAATAGCGGAGGCTTTAGACAAAAGTCTGAAGGTTCTGCACCAAGTCAGCAAAACCGTGGTAATAGCGGTGGCTTTAGAGGCAGTTTGGTAAGAAATTAATTTTCATATATTATATTTAAGTGGTGTGAAGGGCAGGTTTTTATAATCTGTCCTTTTTTTTATCATTTTATTGATTTGTTTTAATTAAAATTTAACATTATTTATGAATATGTTAATTTAACTTGTGTTTTAATTGTTAATCAAAAAGATGTAACAACAATTAATTAAAATTTTTAAAGATGAAAAAATTAGTTTTAGCAATAGCATTTATCGGAATGGGAAGTTTTGCAATGGCACAACAAACCACTCCTCAGGACAAAGAAGCAAGAAGAGCTGAGATGCAGCAAAAGAGACAGCAAAAAGAACAGGAGCATTTGGCACAAATGCAGAAAGACCTTAATCTTAACCAATCACAGGTAGCGCAAATAAAAGATCTGCATGAAAAAAGAAAGTCTGAAATGAAGGCTGATTTTGAAAAAAATAAAGATACCAGACAGGCCAAGATGGATGAGATGAAGGCTAAAAGAGCACAAATGGATGCTGATATGAAACAGATTCTTACTCCTCAACAATATGATAAATGGCAGGCTGACAGAAAAGCTAAGATGGAGCAGAGAAGAGTAGCAATGAAAGATAGAAAGATGATGAAGAAGCCCATGAATACAGCTACTCCTGAAGTAAAATAGTAGTTTGTAATTGTAGTTTTTTAATGTGTAAAGGATGGGAGTTTTTCCATCCTTTTTGTATTAATTTTCGGTAAAACTTTTGATTTCGGGCATTTATTCCCTATTTTTGAATATAAATTTAATACTTATGGTTAGCGAAAAAATTGCAAAATTAATTAACGAACAAATTGCCCACGAACAATATGCTGCTCAATACTATCTTTCAATGTCTGCCTGGTTTTCAGGAAAAGATTTAGATGGAATTGCCAACTATTTCAGAGTGCAAAGCAAAGAAGAGTTGATGCATGCGGATAAAATGTTTGATTATTTAAATGATGTAGGGGGAGAAATTATCATTGGAGAAATTGCAAAACCTCCTCATGAGTTCGATAATGCAACAGATATTTTCGAGAAGGCGTTGGCACATGAGAAAATTGTTACTAAAAGTATTTTCAATATTGTAAAGAATGCTAACGAAGAAGGTGATTTTGCAACGACATCTTTCCTACAATGGTTTATCAACGAACAGGTAGAAGAAGAAGCAAGTGCTTCGCAGTATGTGACAAAGATTAAGATGGTTTGCGACAACCCATCTGCATTATATCTTTTTGACCAGGAATTGGCACAAAGAGTCTTTACTCCTGATCCAGCTGCTTAGTACTCAGCTATTTTTAAAATATAAGACCGCTTTTCAACAGAACAGCGGTTTTTTATTTCTATGGTTAAAATGTGCCGTAAAAAGCTATAATGGCTGATCAGGGTAACGATGCTACAGAAGGCGAAAAGACACTAGCAAAGAAAATAAAGTGTGAAAATCAACTATCTCAATGTTTGTATTAGATAGCTTATGGGCGGGTTTATACCAAATAATAGACAAAAGGTAAGAGAATGAATAAGTTAAAATGATCAGCTGGACATTAAATATAAACTTCCAGTTCCTGATGATGCAGTTTTTTAGTTTAATTATTTGAAATAGAGTTTGTTGGTTTTCATCTTTTCTGCCTTTCTCTCTGTACTTTAACCGCTGCGATAAAAGTGACCGCTGTTATTATCAAACTGCCAATGATAGATTTTGCGATGTTTTCTGTGGGCATATAAGGATGTCCATCATCTGTTACCGGGGGATCTAGATAATCTGCAATATTGTAGATGGCAACAGCAGAGAGTATCATCATAACAATACTTATAAGGACTGAGATTAAATATATTTTCATGGTTAGTTATTGTCTTTTATCAATTCAAATACACGACTGGTTAATGTTTAATGACTAAAAATAATCAAACCTTTTGTATTTTATGGTTTTTTTTAAGACAATTCTATTATATTACTGCGAATAAAGGCATTAGAGAGGTTTATAAATAGATAATTTGAGTTTTGAGAACCTTTTTACCCAGCCTTTCGAGAATATTTTTATATCCCTCCACCTGAGCTTCATCTTTACTTTTTTGTTCACCGGTTTTGAAATCTACAATGATATACCCTTCATCGCTTTTTAAAATACGGTCCGGCCTTAAAATAAAACTTTCTCCATTTTCTGAAATCATGATGTCTTTCTCATTAATTACTTCCCATTTCTCATCAAAGAACTCGGCATAGGTCCGTACAATTTCCTGTAGAGTGCCCTGAATTTCATTTTTTTCCTCTAATGTAATCTGACCTTCCAGTGCATAACCTTCCAGTACCTTTGAAATATCTTTTTCCGTATTTATTTTTGAAAGAAGCTCGTGAACGAAAAGTCCTATCCTTACTTTTTCATTTCTTACCTGATAATTTTTTGATGGAGTGGCAATCTTTATGGACGTTGTCTTTTCATTGACATTCTTCAGATACTGAATGTTTTGGGTTTTGAAAGGCGAGCTTTTGTCTTTGGAATACTTTTTCAGCATTTCAGGTTTCACTTCATACAAATCAAACTCATCAGCTTCATCCGTATTTTTTGTTTTAATAAACTCTAAAATTTCCAGATTGTTGGAAGTCTTATTGGGCTTTTGAAGATAGAAGAATAGCTGTTCAACAGGCCTTGTGGTAGCAACATACTGAAGACATAATCGGTCAATCAGGTTTTTATAAGAATTTTTCTTGTTGAATACTTGAATTTCGCTGTCATAGGCTTCCAGATTCTTACTGAACTGATTAATGTTAACTGCTTTTAAAGCATCATTTTCATGCGTATCAAACCAATTCGTAAACTCATTATCTCTGTTTTTGTTCATCATAGGAATAAAAACAATAGGGAATTCCAGTCCTTTAGACTTGTGAATGGTCATAATCTGAATGGCATCAATATTCTCTGAAGCCTGAATGGTATAGGAAGATGCCTCCTCATCCCAATATTTCAAAAATTCTTTTGTACTTACTCCAGCCGTTTGGGTAAAATTAAAAAGCATTTCCATGAAGTTCAGCAGGAAGTCTGTTTCTTTATTCTCAACGGAAAATTCATTGATATAATATTCTACAAAGTTGTAGAGATTAAACCTTGGAAAGTTATCCTGTTTAAGCTGTAATGAGTATTTTTCTTTAATACCCTCAAGGATTTCTTCATGGCTTTCAATATCCAAAATTTCTTTCATCTCCAATGTGAAATCAGCCATATGAATTTTGCCCAATGTATTCAGATAATACATCATCATGATCAGGCAGTGTTTATTCTTAGGATTTATTTCCCATCTTAGAAATTCAATAACTGCTTTTAATGTATTGGAAAGTTCCAAGGTAAGTCCTTTATCGGAGATTGTTTTTATATTGGTCTCTTCACCTCGGTAGTTTACTTTTAAGTTTCCCAGCTTTTGGGAATAGCTGAAAATATCAAAATTTCCACGGCAGAGAATGGTGATATCAGAAAATTTGAATCCATTATCCAGACATTCCTGAATATCTTTTCGCATTTTCTCAGAAGTATCCTCATAAAATTCTTCGTTCGTGAGATTTTCAATAAGGTTTACTTTTACCCTTCCATCCATTGGAGACTTTGGAGTTTGTTCGGCATCCGTTCCAAAAATATTCTGGTGTTCCTCTTCCAGTTCCCCGGAGTGGAAGCGGTAGAGTTCATTGTTAAACTGTACAATATTTCTGGCACTTCTCCAGTTATCTTTTAGAACCAGAAGATCAGCTTCTTTAGGAGAAAACTCTTTCTTATTGATAATATCGAGCATCAGCTTACTTTCTCCTCCACGAAATCTATAAATACTCTGCTTGGGATCTCCAACTAATGTAAAAGAAGTATTTTCAGAAGAAACACTATGGTCTCTTAACGGAACAAAATTCTGCCACTGCAGTTCCGAAGTATCCTGAAATTCATCAAAAAAGTAATGTTGAAATTGTGAACCTACCTTTTCATAGATAAATGCGGAGGGTTCATCTTTAAGGTTTTCATTGATCAGAATATTAAATTTTGAAAGCAGGACCAGGTCATTTTCTTCCTCAATCTTTTTGAGCTCATCCTGAATATCCTTATTAACTTTTAAAGGAAGAAGTGCCGACAGTATTTTTTCTTTCTTTTGGGTTTCAATATACAGCAGAATAAGCTGCATTCTGTTGTCAAGCAGTTGATCCAGGATCTCTATAATATCAGCTTCCTTATCTTTTGATTTTGAAGAAGCTCCTTTTCTGTAATTGTTGACTACAGATTCTTCGTGAGTAGTAGGAAAGGGAAAACCTGCTCTTTTCTGTTGATAAAAGTCGATAACCTTAAGGAAAAAGCCTCCAATCCCATTTTTTCCCTGGGCAAAATCTTCAACCTCAATATTTCTGGCTTTAAATAGCTCAATAGATTTTGCAGCAAGTTCTGCAGCCTGTTTTTTATGAAGAACAATCTCTTTACGAAGCGTGGTTTTTATAGTGTCATAATGAGCATCATCAAAGCTTTTGTTGCTTTTCAGATGTTCGTAATGAATATCTTTCACGAATTCTTTTGCTGAGTCATACAGGTTTTTGTTGAGATTGATCCTTTCATTGTTTTCAAGACTGTAATCTACATAATCCATGAAAGAATTGGAAATCGTTTCGTTTTCGCCAATCTGATCGAGCATTTTATCCACTGCTTCAATCAGGTAAGGCTCAGCCTCAATTTCAAGATTAAAATTTTTAGCCAGTCCCAATTCATAAGAAAAGCTTCTTACCAGCCTTGAGTTAAAACGGTCAATGGTTCCGATATTCAGTGTAGAATAATTATGAAGGATATAGTCCAAAAGTTTTTTTGAACGCAGATGGAGTTCATCAATTGTAATTTTTAATCCTTGTTCAGCAAAAGCTTTTTGAATATTTTTAAGATCCGCATTTTCGGTATAATTAGTGGCGGAAAAATTTCCCAGCCATGTCAGAATTCTTTCCTTCATCTCATTCGCTGCTTTATTGGTAAATGTCAGAGCGAGGATATTCCTGATCGATTGGTGTTGATTAGGATAACGGAGACAAATCATCAGCAGTCTCTGAACCAGAGCATATGTTTTCCCTGATCCTGCAGAAGCATTGATGACTGTATAAGAATTTTGCATTGTGAAAAGTAGAATTGAGACTGCAAGTTAGCTAAAATTTAAAAGAAATTTTAACAATTCGCTTCTGCTATTTAACAGTTTAAACAGCAAAAATCGAAAAGAAATACTAAAAGGCGTTAACTGTGGTTAAACTTGTGGAATAATTTAAAAATAATTTTAGCTTTGCTTTATAAAAACAGCCCGTGAAACTTAAACTATTCTTTTTTTTATTTCTTATTTCTTCCATTACCGCCAGTGCTCAAAGTTATATCTTCGGTAAAGTAACTTCAGAGGGAAGTTCCGAAATACAGGATGTCAACGTAATCAATATCAGAACGGACGAACTGGTACTCTCTAACAGTGACGGACATTTTATGATTTCCGGAAAAGCGGGAGATGAATTACGCTTTATAAAACCTGGTTATGAGCGTTTAGCACATATCGTGTCTCAGGAAAATATCCAATCTCCATTGAATGTCAGTTTAGTGAGAGTTACCATACAGATTCCTGAAGTTGAAGTGAAACAAGGGCTCACCGGAAATTTAAAAATAGATTCCAAAATATATAACAAACCTAAAAAGGTTGAAAAATTGTCTAGCGAAATAGGGAAGTATATTGCCCAAAAGTCTGATCCCAGAATACTCGCTGCAAGAGCAGGAGAGTTTGTACAGCCAAAAGGACAAGGATTTTCAATAGGAAAAGTAAAAAATCAATGGGATGATATCGATTTAATGAAGTATCTCGAGGCGAGCCTGGGTGAAGACTATTTTGCCAACTTAAAAATAGATAAGTCTCAGATTGATCATTTTATTTCTTACGTTCTTGCGGGTGGTTTTGAAAGGAAGAAAATTTTAAAATATGGTTTCTGCAGTGATGCTGATCTGAACAGGTTTCAGCGTTTTGTACTCACCAGAATATCATCCTACCGGGCACCGCAGACTCAAAAATAACCTTATATGAAGACTTTCGTTAAACTGTGCTGGATATTTTTATTTGTGGCCGGAAAACTGTTCTCACAACAGAGCATTACAGGGCAAATTACAGACGGCAGTACTATACATGTAAATCCTGTTTTAATAATAAATATTTCTGCTCAGAAAAGCTCCCTTAGCACTATGTCGGGAAAGTTTACCATTGATGCTTCGGAAAATGATGAAGTCAGATTTGTAAAAGAAGGCTATTATCGTTTTGAAAAGAAGATTACAAAAGAAGATTTAGCCTCACCGTTACATATAATTCTGAAAAGAATGGAAATACAGATTCCTGAAGTGGAGATTGTTTATAAGCCCACAGGAAATCTGGCAAAAGACTCTAAGTATTTAAGTGAATCCGGAAAATTAAAGGCCTTAAAATCTGATATAACAATGTATATGAAAAGCCCCCTCAATGAGCCTATGCCGGATCATACGATCTCCAAAACATTTACCGGACATGATTTTAATGCCGGTCAGGTAAATGTAGCTGGCGTTTTTAAAGCTATTTCAGGGATCATTAAGAAGGCATCAAAACCGAAGATCACTAAAGCAGATTATAATGAAACTCAAAACTTTCTTACCAGAGTAAAAAGTGAAATCAATCTGGATTTTCTGAAAAAATATGGTATGGATGAAGAGCAGATTGACAGATTCCTTCTCTATGCCAATAAAACCAGGATGCTGGCAAAAAACTACAGGAAGGATTTTCAAAATGATGTGGTAGAATATGAAATAAAAGTGGCCTTTGGAGAATACCGAAAGCTGCATAAACTGGATAGCTGGGAAAAATAAATCAGATAAAATTTTAAATAAAGATTGGTTACTACTGTTGAGAATATAAATGTTTTTTGGAGGAAAAGAATTTTTCTTTTATTCCTTTTTCTGTGTAATGCTCTGTTTTCTCAACAAATGATAACAGGAAGAATTATTGATGATAATAATGAAGATTTAAGTGGAGTAACGGTCATCAATATGTCTACCGATAAAAAAGTATATTCCAATTCATTGGGAATGTTTTCTATTGAAGCATCTTCAAATGATGAACTCAGGTTTGTAAAAGAAGATTTCAGAAGACAGTCTAAAAGAGTTCTTACAGATGGAGTTAATTCTCAGCTGTTAATACAGCTATTTCAGATTCCCAAAGAAATAGAAGAAGTGAAAATCGTAAAAAGACTGACCGGTGATCTTGAACAGGATTCCAGAATTGTGGCTAAAGCAGACAAAGGAGAAATAGTTCGGGATGCAGTAGGTTTACCACAGCCTGTTGGAAAAATGAGAGAAAAACCAGCAGAAGTGAAGCAGGTTCTGCTGCCCATACTTTTAGGAAACCTGAATGTTCAGGGAGCTTATGATCTGATAAGTGGTAAAGCCCGAAAACAAAAAAGGTTGTACAGATATGATGATTTACAGGAACATATTGCCTGGATTAGAGATAGAGTGGAAGATGATTATTTTACAAAAGCCGGAATTCCGGCAGATAGAATCTCAGAATTTATAGAATTTTCATTTGTTGCCAAACCTCAGGTACGTACCTATGTAAAAGCAAAAAATCTATCGGGTGTTCTGCTGAGGCTGGAAGAAACCATTCCTTTGTATGTTGAGAGGCTGAAGAAGAGTGGTAAATAATGTTAAGAAAATCTTAAAATATTGGAATGGTAATTGATGCAATACTGATATTAAATCAATCAAATCCACAAATCTTATGAATAAAAATAGTATTGCAGTAGCAATAGGGGCTTTAGGTTTTGTAATAGGGCTTGGCTTTTTAGGAAATGCTATCAAAAACAGAAATAAATCTGAAAATACCATCTCCGTTACAGGTCTGGGAACAAAACAATTTGTTTCCGATCTTATTACCTGGTCAGGAAGTTTTTCCAAAAACAATATGGATCTTAAATCAGCTTATGATGAATTGGCTTTGGACAGAAAGGTGATCAATGATTATCTTCTTTCAAAAGGAATTAAGCAAGCTGAAATTGTATTTTCATCGGTAGATATTCAGAAGCAGTTTAGAAGTTATAACGATTCCAATGGAAATTATGTACAGGGTGAGTTTTCGGGGTACAACCTGACTCAAAAAGTTTCTATTGAAAGTAAGGAAGTGGCTAAAATTGAAAACCTTTCCAGAAATATTACCGAAATTATCAATCGTGGAATTGAGTTTACCTCTTCTTCACCTTCTTATTTTTATACCAAGTTAGCGACTGTAAAGCAGGAAATGATAGCCAGTGCGACAAAAGATGCTAAAGAACGGGCTGGAAAAATTGCGGAAAACTCAGGTAGTAGCCTGGGGAATCTTAAGAAAGCAACAATGGGAGTTATTCAGATCACTGCTCCCAATTCCAATGAAGATTATTCATATGGAGGTACTTTCAATACTTCTTCCAAAGATAAAGAAGCCAGTATTACCATAAAGCTGGAATATCAAGTGAATTAGAAATATCAATTGCTTAGGTAGATAATGCCGCACAATTAAAAATGACATGTGCAAAAATCCTTTTAGCAATCTATAACCAATATAAAAATAAACGCCGGAAATATCCCGGCGTTCTTATGTTAAGGATATACAATATCACAAATTTCATTTTTAAGCTCTTCTACATTCTCAGGAGCATAGTTGGCAAGCAGCCATAGGTGTAAAGACTGTTTTCCTTCACCATAGCTGGGCTGTATGTGGTTGGTATCAATCAGGCTGAAACTGTTTCGTTGATAGAAGGAATAACGGCGTTGCGCATCCTCACTCAAATCTGCAGGTTCAATTTCCAAAATGATTTTAGGATAGGTTTCCAATAGATATCCCATAATATGTGATCCCAGTTTTTTACTTCTGAAGGCTTCAAAAACTTCAAAATGTTCTACAAAAACAAAAGAGCTCATTTCCCATAAGATGAGATAGCCAATAGCTTCAGATTCGTGAACAACAGACATGATTTTTGTCTGTGGATTTGAAAATAGTTCCAGAAACTGTTCTCTATCCCTTTGTTCGTCTACAGGAAACGTGCTGATGTAAGAATTATAGATTTCCTGAACTCTATCATCCTCAGCATTAATAATCGGTAAAAATTCCATAATTATAAATCAAAGACGCTTGGTCTTCTTGTGATAAAAATATCTTTAATCCACAAAGTAAATGCCAATCCCAAATAAATCAGAAAGAAAAAACCGGCGGTAGCAAAAGTAGAGTAGATGAAGAAAATCCTTAATTTAGATACAGGTATTCCCAGTTTAGCTCCTGTTCTTGTAAGAACACCAAACCATTCTCTCTCCATTTTATGACGGATATTACTTAGCATTTCAAGATTCTTTTAATAGTTTAAATCCAATACTGCAAGTTAAGCAATTTTTTTCTTCACAGGAATGTTTGTAGTGATAAATCAGGCTCTGGCTTTCCAATGCATTCTTTATATCGAGACCCAGATTTTTCCATCCGCTTATCACTGAATTTTTTTCTGCAGTAATATGCGTGTAGAATTCCAGAATTTCATCGGCTATTTCTTCATTGTGATACCGGTGGTAAGTATATTTTAATGGAAGTACAGTATTTAAGATGAGAAGATCAATAAAATCCTTACTCAACATTTTGGGAGTAGGTTTTGAAATGGCTCCAAAATTGAAATGACAGTCCCAATATTCAGAAGCTTTTACAGGCTGAAAAACTTCATAAAGCTGATCAGCATTTCTAACACTGATTATTTTTGAAAATAAATTCTGATGTCTGTTGTAAAGGTCTGCCAATTGGGAGAGACGGATTGTCGGAAAGTTGGGAGGTCTTAATCTTAAAAACTTAGGATGGAGTTTTAAATCGGATAGCATAAACTTGGTTGTAAGAAAATCAAACTCTCTTTTCCATATTTTCATCTGCCCGTCCAGGGGAATATCAAGCCATCCGGAAATTCCAAAGAATAAAGCTTCCAGCTGCAGATGATTTTGCCGGATTTTATTAATGATACTGAAATCAATACTTTCAGCAATCTGTCTGAAAATATGAGCATTCACTTTTAATCCGAAAGAGTAGGCAAGGCTGTGAAATAAAACAGCTTCGAAATTATTTTTGTGATGAGATAAGTTATGTTCAAGTTCAAGAGATTTTTCGTCCAGTTTTTTCAGAATGTTTCCTTCGTGAAAATGAACCGGAATTTTGTTGCAGTCAAAAATTTTTTCACAGGCTATAAACTGGTTGCCATCAATGAATTTTTCATACTTATATATTACACTTTCATCAATATACTTGTTCAGCTCTAAGGTAGGGACGTTTTTTTCAGTATGTTCGCTGATCTCCAGGTCATGCTGGAAAACAACGTGAAGTATGATATTTTGGTAATTGGGATCCGGAGAATGGTTGTGGAAAATCCAATCAGAAGAGCGGACGTGGAGTTCTATATTCCCGGCGATAACCAGACCGTTTGTCTTAATTTTAGCATCCAGAAAATCCGGACCAGCATCTTTATTCCACTTTCCAAAACTAATGATTTCAACAGAATTCCCCTCAATATCCTTGAAGTCAAAATTTTGGAAAATCTTATAGTTCCAAAGATATTGAAGTAATTTTTCTGTCATAAGTATAACAATAAATATAGCAGAAAAATACTACTCTTATCAGCTCCTTTTTAAAATTTATGACAGGCATTCTATATATTTAAAGCGGTGTAGAAAATATATTTATAAAAGAAATTCCTTACTTGTTTTTTTATATTTTTTCTTTCATTTTAATTAAAGATTATCAGGATCCTTATTTGCAAACAGATAGATAATTCATACTAAAAAATAGATAAAGAAATAGTCAATATAAAAGGCTCAGATAATCATCTGAGCCTTAATTTGTATGTCTACATACCTTTTAAAAGAATACTATACTTTCGTTAGTTCCTTTTTAAAATTTTCTATGGTTGTTCTGTACATTTCCTCATAAATAGGAAGTATGTTTTTCAAATCGAATTTTATAGCCTGTTCTTTTGCATTTTCCTTCATTTGGGATAAAAGATCGTCGTTACTCAACAACTTAATAGTATAGTTACTCATAGCTTCCACATTCCCGATTTCTGCTAAATAACCGGTTTCACCCTGAATATTTACTTCAGGAATTCCTCCGGCATTGGAGCTGATTACAGGGGTGTAGGCTGCCATTGCTTCAAGAGCGGCTAACCCAAAGCTTTCCTGCTCCGAAGGCAGTAAAAATACATCTGAAAGCTGTAATATTTTATAAAGATCATTGACCTTACCTAAAAGACGTATTTTGGAGATAAGATCGGGATTTTCTTCCAGAAATTGGTTTACTTTTTCCATATCAGGACCTTCTCCAATGATAATCAGTTTTGACTTTACCTTTTTATTTACGTTTTTAAAAATCTGAAGTACCTCTTCTACACGCTTCACAGGACGAAGGTTTGAGACATGGATCAGTATTTTTTCATCCGGATTTGCAAACTGTGTTCTTTGACATTCAGAACAGTCATCAAATTCAGAGTTGTCAATAAAATTGGTAATAACCTGTATTTCCTTTTTGATATTAAAAAACTGAAGGGTATCTTTTTTCAGACTTTCGGAAACCGAAGTAATAGCATCCGACTGATTGATTGAAAACTCTACAGCATGTTTATAACTTGGATGTTGACCCACAAGGGTAATATCTGTTCCGTGAAGGGTTGTTACCAAAGGAATATCATTATTATCCTCACGAAGCATTTGTTTAGCTGTAAATGCTGCATAGGCATAAGGAATGGCATAATGAGCGTGAAGCAAGTCAAGCTTATAAAGATTGACAACCCGGTAGATCATAGAACTTAACGCAATATCATAAGGCTGATATTGGAAAAGGGGATAAGTTTGAACATTTACCCTGTGAAAGAAAATATTTGGATTGGTAATGTCTAATCTTGCAGGAAGTGCAGAACTGATGAAATGCACTTCATATCCTTTATTGGCAAGTGACATTCCCAATTCTGTTGCTACAATTCCGCTTCCACCATATGTTGGATAGCAAAGTATGCCTATTTTCATTAGATTATTGTTGTTTTGATGTTGTTAAAGATAGAGTAGGGGTAAGATCTATACCCATGCCTGGTTGTAATTGGTCATTTACCAGTACAGGAAGTCTTCCCCATATTTTTGTTTTTCCGTTCAAAGCATCGGCTGTCGCATTCATAGAATCATCATTGTTTTCATAAGAAACAAGAACCGTTGATACTTTTGAAATATCAATGTCTTTTAAAGCATAAGCACTTCCAAATACATTGAGGATTACTTTTTGATTTCTTGTCAGATCACTAAGCGTTTTCTTAGACTCTGCTGATATTTTGTAAGGCTTGTAAGCCGTAGAGTTGTCCTTATGAAAGCCTACAACTACAGTAGAACCTGCCGGAATTGTATTGATTTCGCTTGCTTTTTTTATAATGACATTTGACCCCATTCTATTGGCAAAAGTTTGGTAAGGGGCTTCTTCCAAAGGAACATAATAAATCTGTTTCCCGGCAACAGGAAGAAGTTTTTGATCATCCTTTAATAAAGTTAAGGCATTGGCATATAAATTCTGAACTAATGTTTTATGAGAATCATTATTCAGGTCAGCATTGATGTTATCAGGACTTTTGGGAGTGTATTGAGTCAGTCCTAAAAAGTATTTTGTAAGCAAAATCTTCTTTACACTTTCTTCCACCCGGGATTGAGGGATTTCTCCTTTATCTATGGCTTTCTGAATCAGTTTTTTACCTTCAGAAACGCCCTGTGAGAAAAGCATAATGTCATTTCCTGCGCTGAAGGCCATGGCATCCAGTTCTCCCGGTTTGTATTTATTGGCTACAGCACCCATATTGAGAGCATCTGTGATGATTAATCCTTTATACCCTAATTGGTCTTTCAATAAACCTGTAATGATATTTTTAGAGACTGAAGCCGGAATTCCTTTCCCTGATTCTAAACTCGGAACATATAAATGAGCAACCATTACACCACCGATTCCTTTATCCATTAATGCTTTGAATGGTGCTAATTCTATAGTATTAAGCCTGCTGAGGTTATGAGAAACAACGGGAAGATCAAGGTGTGAATCTGTATTGGTGTCACCATGACCCGGGAAATGTTTGATCGCAGCCAATATATTGTTGTCCTGAAGACCATTAGAATAGGATAGAGCAGATCCAATCACATTATTGACTTCTGATCCAAAGCTTCTGTTACCAATGATAGGATTGTTTGGATTCGTATTGACATCTACTACCGGAGCAAAATCCCAGTTAATACCCATCCTGTGGCAATCTTCTGCAATTTTTGCAGACATCTGGTAAATTAAATTCTTATCCTGAATTGCCCCTAATGTCATTGCCCAAGGAAATTTGTGGGCAGTTGCTATTCTTTGGAACAGTCCCCATTCAGCGTCCATTCCGATCATCAACGGAACTTTGGACTTCTGCTGAAACTCATTGACAAGGTTGATCTCTCTGGCTGCATCGTCCTGCATTAAGATCAAACCACCTATTTTATCAGCTGTAACAATATTTCTTACTTGATTGATATAATCCTCTCCTTTATTAGTATATAATGCAACAATAAAGAGTTGTCCCAGTTTTTCATCCTGAGAAAGATTTTTATACGTTTTTTCTACCCATTGCTGTGCCTTTTTCAAATCTTCCTGAGACGTGTTTTTGGGCTGATACTGAGCTTTAATCTTTGGGCTTATCAGTGCAACAATAAAGAGTGAAGTATATACTATTTTCTTCATGACTTTTTGAATAAGAACAAAAATACAATTAAAAAAATGACGAAAACAATGTTTTTTAAATTTTTGGTATATGATTTGAATACGCAATATAAATAATAACTAAACTTTAAATAGAAATGAAAAAAATTCTTCCATTTATATTATTAGCAGGAATTGGCTTTTTGTCTTTCAGTTGTGATAACAAAGATGATGTTGTCGTACAAAATACAGTCAATGCCCAGATAAAAGATGTTACAGGTACATTTAATAGCGGTAATAATTTTGCATTCAAGCAAGGTATTGCTATTCAGAATACAGATGTAGTTCTGGTTTATAGAGATGCTGGAGGTGCATGGCAACAAATTCCTAAAACGGTAGTGTTAGACAATGTAACAGGCATGCCTACGAATAGAGTATTTGAATACAATTTCGTTTTTGATACTCAGAATGTACAGGTAAGATTAGAAAATGAAAATTTTGATCTAACCAATGGTACAACTTCTACAGAGAAAACCAACTGGTTAAATAACCAAAGATTCAGAATTGTATTAGTTCCAGCTGTTTCAGGTAATAACCTAAAATCAGCCAATGCAACTCCACCTGTAGATTATAGCGATTATAACGCAGTAGTAAAATATTATAATCTTAATGATTCTAATGTTTCATCTACAAGAGTAAATTAAGAAATATCTTTTCAGTTTTTTATAATTAAAGAAAGCTCCGGGAGAAATCCTGGAGCTTTTGATTGATACGAAAAATGGATCAACTCTAATAAGATGAAGCCAAGTGTAGCTATTTCTTTTTTGTTGGCAGAAAGCTCCTTAAAAAAGGCACAGAGCTTCATGTAGTGAAATAAGGTATATGTTAGGAAAATAAAAAAGCTTCAGATAGATTCTGAAGCCTGTTTTATCTTAATTATCATTGTCATCCAGGAGATGTCCAAAGAAATCTTTTTTAGTCTGTAAATAGCCTTTGCTTATTTCATTAGCGGGAATTTGTAAAGGAATCCGTGAATTAAGGTGAATATTACTGTCTACCACATATTTTACCTTTTCAGGATTGTTGGTAAGCAGGTTAATATCTTTTACCTCTAATAGATTCAGGATTTCAATAGCTACTCCAAAGTTTCTGTCATCAGCAGGAAGTCCTAATTCAAGGTTGGCCTGAACAGTGTCTAGACCTTTTTCCTGTAATGAATACGCCTTTAGTTTATTGATAATTCCAATATTTCTGCCTTCCTGACGAAGATAGACAATAATTCCTCCATTTTCATGGATATATTTCATAGCGGCGTCTAATTGCTGGCCGCATTCACACTTTTTTGAATGGAAAACTTCTCCTGTAATACATTCTGAATGGAAACGCACATTAACAGGTTTTGAAAAATCTGTGTTTTCTGCGATAATAGCCATGTGAGGCATCCAGTCGTTTTCATTTTCAGAGAAAGCTATCATTCGGAAATTGCCATGTTCGGTAGGAACATTGGCCTCCGCCTGAGTTTTGATCATTAATAGTTAATTGTTTTAACTTCCTGGTAAAGCATCTTCAATAACAGAAATATTGGTTTTTAAACGAACCAGGTATCTGTTGAGAACCTCATCATCATCTCTATCAAGATTTTGTCTTTGCTTTTGTATTTTCTTATATGATTTTTCGAAGCTTTTAAGGGCTCTGCTCTTTCCGGCAGAGTTATTCGCATCAATGGCATATAAATAGTTCTGAAGGCTGTATTTCAAGCTTGTTATTTCATCATTCAACCCATTACTTTTAAATTTAGGAAAGGTTGAAATTATATTTGAAATTTCAGAAGCGTTTATATTTTCCTTGATATTGATATTGAAACTCTTTTTTGAGCCTCTGTCAGAATCAGAACCTTTTGTTTCACTATAAAAATTATTCGACAGCGGGGAAAGGTTAAGCTTTTCCGTTGCGCAGGAAGAAGTTATTATTATAATTAGTACTCCAAAAAAAAATCGTTTTTTCATTTCTGTTGCCCTTTTTGATAAAGGATTGGATTAAGACTTTCATCGTTGTACATTTTCATTTGTTTGTACACTTTCATCTTAATATTACCGTTTTCAATGTCAGCAAGCAACTGATCTATGGAAGTTGATAGATCTTCTTTCTGAGTAAGCAGTACATCCAGTTTAGCCTGGCAATTTTTGCGGTGCTCGTCAGAAGCAGATTCTCTATTCGCTTCCAGTGACATATGATAAACCTTTAGAGCAAGAATTGATAATCTGTCTACTGCCCAAGCGGGAGTTTCTGTATTTATTTTTGCTTCAGGTTTAGGAGTTATATTTTCAAACTTTGTAAGGAACCAACTGTCAATATATTCTACCAGATCAGTTCTTTTCTGATTGGAGGCGTCTATTGTTCTCTTCAATTGAAGAGCCTCAGCCGGATCAATATTTTCATCCCTAATTATATCTTCCAAATGCCATTGAACGGTATCAATCCAGTTCTTTGCATACAAAATCCGTTCCAAACTATCTATTTCGAACGGGTTATTAATTAGAGAGTTAACGTTATCAGACACGTGATAGTCTTCAATACATTGATTGAAGACTTTCCATGCAGTCTCAGTGAAATTCATTAATCGTAAGGAATATTAGTTACTGGAAGAATTATTATTTGTAGAAGAAGTTTTATTTTCAGAACCTGGTTTATCTTCTTCTTTTACCGCATCTTTAAATTCTTTGATTCCTGAACCTACTCCTCTCATTAATTCCGGAATTTTCTTTCCTCCAAATAGTAATACCAAAAGTACTGCTACGATAAGGATATGCTGCCAAGATAAGGCTAGTATTGTTATTGTATTCATCTCTTAAAATTTTTACAAAGTTAAGCTTTTTTTAATATGAAATCCAACCTAATGGATCAACTGGTGTACTTCCGTTCCATACTTGGAAATCAAGGGTATAGGAACCGTCAAAATCCTGGGCTACTGTGCCTACAGGAGTCCCTGAAGAAACCTGTTGTCCTTTAGAAACGCTTACATTTCCTAAGTTGGAATAAATAGTAAAATAGCTTCCGTGTTTTACAATAACAGTTTTGGTTCCATCATTGTTTGCCAGTACTGAAGATACTGACCCTGGGTACACCGATTTAGCACGCGTACCGGCAGGAACAGAAATTTTTATTCCGTTATTTTCTTCTGTAATATTTTTGAAAACAGGGTGTGGCTGTCTTCCGAAACGGTGGGTGATTTGTCCCGCTCTGTCTGCAGGATAACCAAGTCTTCCTCTGTTGTCTGCAAAACTGCTTCCGGTAGAAGTAGAAACCCCATAGCTTGTCATGGCCTTTGTTTCCGCAGCTTTTTTATCTTCTTCTTTTCTCTTGGCAAGAGCAGCTTCTGCTGCTTTTGCGGCAGCCAGCTTATTGGCAGCTTCCCGTGATTTAGCAGCAGCTTCATCTGATGCTTTTTTAGCGGCTAATCTTTTAGCTTCATCTCTCGCACTGGCTTCTACTTTGGCTGCCTCTTCATTACGTTTTCTTTCTTCTTCAGCTCTTTTTGCGGCTAGCTCAGCAGCTCTTTTAGCTTCAGCTTCAGCCAATCTTCTTTCTCTTTCCAGCGCTTCGGCTCTGGCTTTAGCTTCGGCTTCAATTCTCGCCTTCTCTCTTTCAGCAGCAATTTTGGCTAAACGGACTTTTTCGGCTTCCGCTTTTCTTCTTGCTTCTTCTTCAGCCTTTGCTATTCTCATTTCCTCAGCAATAATTGCTCTGATCTGTCCTTCAAGGGCCTTAGACTGAACCTGTTTTTGTTTAAGCTCAACCGTAAGTTTCGACTCGTTCTTTTTGAATTCAGTAACAAGCTGTTCCTTTTGTGCCCTTTCTGCATTAATCGTTGCAAGATCTTTCTGTTGGTTGATCAACAGATTTTCTTTTGCTTTTACCGAGTTTTGTCTTTGTGCAATTGTTTTTTTGATCTGATTGGCTGCATCAGTGATTTCGGCAGCTTTCTTATCCTGATAATCAGAATATTGTTTCAGGTACTGTACTCTACGTATAGCTTCTCCTAAATTCTTGGAAGAAAGGATAAAGGTTACTTTATTTTGTACACCTTTGTTTTTATAAGCATTTACAAGAACTTCAGCATAATTTTTTCTCAGAACTGCCAATTCCTTATTCTGACGATTGATCTCCAGCTGGCGCAGGTAGATATCATCTTCGATAAATCTTTTTTCTTTCTGGGTATTATTGTAAACCTTTTCTCTTAAAACTAACTTTTGATTAACGTTGGTGAGATAGGCTAAAGAAAGTTTAGATTCGCTTCGGGTTTTGGCTAAATCTGAATTTATTTGTGCAATTTGTTTTTTAAGTTCGGCATTCTGTTTTTGCAGCTGTTCTTTATTCTGCTGTCCCTGGTGCAGTCCGAACACCAAAATACCTATTAAAAAGCTAAATTTTTTAATCATTTAATCTCAATTTTCTTATAACTGGATGGTACAGAATAAGCTGTTTCCATCCTCGAAAAGTCAAATTTCGTATTTTCCATTAAAATCTGACTAGATTTTGAGCCTTTTATAATTATTTTAACATTTTTTGGAAGGCGGATTCCTTCATATTCATTCCAGTCACTGTAAGAAATTTCCAGCTCATCCGGAGATAAAACATCTTTAAGGTTTACGCTCAGTAAATCATAGTTCGTGTCATATTGCAGAACAATTTTATACTCCCTGTTTTTTTCGTCAGTGACAATTTTCTGATTGACCTTTGAGGCCATTTTATATCCCTGTGCATTTTGAGTCAGGGTAAATTGTGAGTCACTGATCTTTACAAAAGTTCTGCCCATCAGTATTTTCTCCAAAGATTTATAGTCGATGAAATTAACATTCAATAGATTATTGAGATAATCAAAATCAGAATCAATATAGACCTTGTTTACTTTATCCTGACCTTTTATCCCTTCAGGAGTGGCAATTCCTCTTGCCACATTCAGGAATACAGCCCTTAAGTTCATCCATACTTTTTTATCATTTTCGATATATACGGTTGCATCCAGGGTAGGTATAAAACTTCCGGTTTCTACACGGACTTTACTATCGATCTTAATCTGCTCAAACTTTGGTGGGATTAATACATGCTCGAAAAAAGTGAGTTTATCGCTCACCGGCTCATTTACATCTTTTGGACTTTTATTATTTTCTGCAGTGGTAATACTGTCCTGTGCGTTGCCATTATTATTTTTAATGGCATTTCTTGTTTTACAGGATGATAAGGCAAGAAGTAATAAAAGGAGTGGGATCCAATTTTTCATGTATTTATCTTTTCAATTAAAAAATACGTTGCAATATTAACGCCAAACCACACAAGATGTTTTGTGTGGTTTGATGATATTATATTTATGTTAAATAATTTCTGATCTTATTTATTTAGATAGAAAATCCAAAACGGAATAATCTCCTAAAGAAATTTCTCTTGCTACCCCGAAATACTGAGCAGAATTACCAATCATTGAATTCGAAAGGTTTCCGTGGTTGATTTTTGTATTCTCCTGAATAAGAGAATGCTCAATGTTGGAGTTTACAATTACAGTGTTGTTTCCTAATGAAACACCAGGTCCTATTTTAGAGTTAGAAATTTTTACATTTTCTCCAATAAAACAAGGTGGAATAATCAATGAGTTTTCAATGCTTGCTGAAGCAGGATGGTGTGCCATTGCCTCAGTTTCATAGGCTAGGATTTTACTGTTGGTCTCTACTGTAGCATTCTTGTTTCCGCAGTCCATCCAGTCGTTTACTTTTCCTAAGGTAAACTTGGCCCCTTTCGCTCTAAGGTTTTCCAGAGCTGTAGTCAGCTGGTATTCACCACCATTTTTAATATCATTATCCATGATATAATTGATTTCATTCATTAGCTTTTCAGCACTGTTGAAGTAATAGATCCCAATGATGGCAAGATCTGAAACAAAAGTCTGTGGCTTTTCAACGAAATCAGTAATGAAACCGTAATTATCTAATTTTACCACCCCAAAAGCAGATGGATCTTCTACGCTTTTCACCCAGATCACCCCGTCAGAGTTTTTATCCAGCTGGAAATCTGCACGGAAAAGAGTATCTGCAAATGCAATCACTACATCTCCCTGCATAGACTGTTCAGCACATTTTATAGCGTGCGCTGTTCCCAGAGGGTCGTTCTGGTAGTATATACTTCCTTTTGCTCCCAGCTTTTCAGCAATCTGAATAAGGGATCTTTCGATCTCAGGACCAAAATCTCCGATGATAAAAGCTACCTCTTCAATATCTTCTCCTGCTACCTTAGCAATATCTTCTACCAATCTCTGTACAATAGGTTTTCCTGCAATAGGAATAAGAGGTTTTGGAACAGTCAGTGTATGTGGACGTAATCTGGAACCACGTCCAGCCATTGGAACAATAATTTTCATAAATTATATAAGTAAGTTTTGTTTAAGTTTATTCCTTTTGCTAAAGATAATAATTAAAACGTTTTTAGAACGTAATATTTATCATGCTTATGGCTTTGTTTAATGTTTTTCAGGCTTTGTAAGCATCAAAATAGAGACCAAAGTTTAATTCTTTCTGATTCTTGATAAAATAATATTTTTTTCAGAATACAGTAAAATTCCTACGAAGATCAAAAATAATAAATTACTTGTGATGATATTATAGTTGAGGTATTTTACAATGATAAAACTAAAAGCTCCAAGCAGTATTAAAAAGAACGACATTTTCTTCATTCTGTAAGGTATCGGATAATATTTTTGACCTAATACATAAGAAATAATCATCATAATGACATAGGCTCCGAAAGTTGCCCATGCAGAACCAATCATGCTGTGATAATAGGTTAGTGCCAGGTAATTTAAAGCAATGTTAATGCATGCTCCAATCCATGAGATTATGGTCCCTACGCTGGTTCTGTCTGTTACTTTATACCAGGTGGAAAAGTTATAATATATTCCGAAGCAAAGGTTGGCAACAACAATAATCGGGATAATGTCTATTGCGATCCAATAAGATTTGTTGGGGATAAAAACATCTTTCAGCCATGCAATATTGGCAATGATTCCTAAGGCTACAGCACAGGCAAAAAAGGCAAAGTATTCGGCTACCTTAGCATAGGTTTTTTTAGCATCACCTTTATCCATTTGTTTAAAGAAGAAAGGCTCAATACCCATACGATAAGCTGTAACAAATAATGTCATCAGTACAGCCAATTTATAACAACCGCCATAAGCACCGGCTTCTTCATCCGAAATATGATTTCTTTGAATTGACTTATCAAAGTTTTCATTGACCATAAAAGCCAAACCGGCTAACATAAGTGGAAATGAATACCGAATCATACGTCCAAACAAAGAGGTTACAAACTGGAATCTTACCTTTAGAATAATGGGAAATAATAATAAAAAACCTAAAGCACTTCCTGCTAAATTACTGAAGAACGGATAATCGACATTTTGGTCCAGACCAAAACTTTTTGATATGTTTTCCGGAATCCAGAAGAATAATGCCGCTGTAAAAACAGCCTGGAATATAGCCTGAATAACTCTTACTGCAGAATATTTGATAGGTTTGTTATGGAAACGCAGCCATGCAAAAGGAATCACCAGCAAATTATCGAAGAAAGCAATTAAAGCAAACCATTTAATATACTCAGGGTTATCATGATACCCTAAATAATCAGCAATCGGTTGGTTAAATAAATAACATAGCAGCAGAAAAATGCTGGAAGTTGAAAACAAAAACCAAAACGAAGTGTTGAAGGTTCTTTTTTCATTACCTTCTTCAGCCGAAAATCGGAAATACGCTGTTTCAAAACCGAAAGAAAGGATAATATTAACAAATGAAATCCATGCGTAAAGCTGTGTGAAAATTGCAAAACCTTCATTGGGAATTTTATAGATCAAAAGTGGATTAAGGATGAATAGAATTATTCTGGGTGCTATAGCTCCTGCTCCGTAGATGATTGTTTGTCCTAATAGTTTCTTGTACAAAGTCGAAATTTTTTACAAATGTAAAACTTTAAGTATTCGTTTTGTGATTTTGAAGGTAATTAAAACATAAAATCTTAATTTTACCGGGAAATAAATTGAAATGAAAGTTCTTATCAAAAACGTAAAAATCGTCAACGAAGGCCAGGTCTTTGAAAGCGATATCTTAATAGAAAATGATTTAATTTCTAAAATAGGCACTGGTATTTCTGAAGATGCAGATCAGATCATTGACGGTTCAGGAAAATATCTTCTTCCGGGCGTTATTGATGATCAGGTACACTTTCGTGATCCGGGGCTGACTCATAAAGGAGATATAGAAAGTGAATCGAGAGCAGCTATTGCCGGTGGAATAACCAGTTTTATAGATCAACCGAATACCGTTCCCAATGCTGTTACACAGGAATTATTAGCTGATAAATATGAAATTGCCTCCCGGAAAGCTTATGCGAATTATGGTTTCATGATGGGAGGAACTAATGATAACCTTGACGAGGTTTTAAAAACGGATCCCCGAAATGTTCCCGGAATTAAGCTATTCTTAGGCTCATCCACAGGAAATATGCTGGTTGATAATCCTGAAACACTGGAAAATATTTTCAGCAACACAAAAATGCTTATTGCTGTTCATTGTGAAGATGAAGCCACTATCAGAGCTAACACACAAAAATATCTGGATGAATATGGGGAGGATATTCCTGTGAAATTTCATCATTTGATACGAAGTGAGGAAGCTTGTTATAAATCTTCTTCAAAAGCTATTGAGCTGGCAGAAAAAACAGGAGCCCGACTTCATGTATTCCATCTTTCAACAGCTAAGGAAATGAGTCTTTTCAGAAATGATATTCCATTAAAAGAAAAGAAGATTACCGCTGAGGTTTGTGTTCATCATTTAACCTTTACCAATGAAGATTATGAAACAAGAGGAGGTTTGATTAAATGGAATCCTGCTGTAAAAACACAAAAAGATAAAGACGGTCTTTGGGAGGCTTTATTGGATGGTAGAATTGATGTGATTGCTACCGATCATGCACCGCATACTGCAGAAGAAAAACAGAATGTATATACAAAATGTCCTTCAGGAGCACCTTTGGTACAGCACTCATTGGTAGTGATGCTGGAGAATTATAGAAATGGTAAAATATCTCTTGAGCAGATTGTTGAAAAAATGTGTCATAATCCAGCTATCCTTTTCAGAGTTGAGAAGAGAGGTTTTGTGAAAGAAGGTTATAAAGCAGACCTGGTAGTAGTGGATCTGGATGAAAACTGGACGGTTGCTAAAGATAATTTATTGTACAAATGCGGTTGGAGCCCATTAGAAGGGATGAATTTCCATTCCAAGGTAACTCATACTTTTGTCAACGGACATTTGGTGTATGATAACGGAAAAATTGCAGAAGAAAAGTTTGGAGAGCGTTTGCTTTTTGAAGTTCAGAAGTGATACCCCAAAGGTAAAACTGTGAAAGATATTTAGTGATAAATATATCAATAGAAGCGGGCTTTAGCCCGCTTTTTAATTTTATAATATCCATTGGCTTTAGCCCAAACCTGCGATAGCCCAGGATATAAATCAAAAAAAGACTGCTAAATGCAGTCTTTTTTCATAGGGTAAGAGCCTGTGTATTTTTTACAATCATCTACTCAATTCGCTTAATCTTAGATTGTTTATACTTATTAACTACGAATAGCAGATGGTTTTATAAAACGGTTACTTCCTTGCTTTATTACTCATATAAAACGTAAGTTTCCCGCCATTCATAATCTCGGCATGTTTTAAGGTGAAATTTTTAATTTCTTTTCCGTTTAAAAGAATTTTCTGAACATATACATTCTTTTGGCTTTGGTTGACTGCTTCTATCTCAAAGGTTTTCCCGTTTTCCAAATGTAAAACTGCCTGGTCAACGGCCGGGCTTCCGATTGCATAATCTTCTGAACCCGGAGCAACAGGGTAAAAGCCAAGTGAGCTCAGAATGTACCATGCACTCATTTGCCCCGTATCGTCATTACCTCCCAGTCCATCAGGAGTAGCTTTATACTGCATTTCTAAAATACGTCGAACTTGTGACTGAGTTTTCCAGGGTTGTCCTGCCCAGTTATAAAAATAGGCAACATGGTGTGCCGGTTCGTTGCCATGTACATATCCTCCGATGATTCCTTCCCGGGTAATATCTTCCGTATCTGCAAAAAATGCATCCGGCAAATGCATTGTGAACAACTCATCCAGTTTTGAGGCAAATTTTTTCCTGCCTCCCATCATTTTAATCAGTTCATCAGGATTCTGGGGAACAAAGAAGCTGTAGTTCCAGGAATTCCCTTCAATGAAACCCTGTCCATGTGTACTTAATACATCAAAATCTTTTTTGAAACTCCCGTCAGCCAGACGCGGACGCATAAACCCGATGGTTGCGTCGAAATTATTTTTCCAGTTTTCAGAACGTTTGATGAATTGATTATAAATTTCTGTTTCATCCAAATGTTTTGCCAGCTGAGCAATTGCCCAGTCATCATAAGCATATTCTAATGTATTTGAAACTGAAGTTCCATTTTTTTCAGCTGGGATGTACCCCAAATCAATATACTGACCTATACCTTCATAATTCCTTTTATTGGCAGTTTCCACACAGGCTTTAAGAGCTTCTTTAGGATTACCGGTATAATTTTCTTTAATAATGGCATCCGCGACAACGCTTACACTGTGATAGCCACTCATACACCAGTTGTCATTTGCATAATGAGACCATATGGGAAGCATTTTCATCGAAAACTGGTCATAATGGGCTATCATCGATTTTACCATATCATTATTTCGCTTAGGCTGAATGATATTGAAAAAAGGATGAAGGGCGCGATAGGTATCCCATAATGAGAAAGTGGTATAATTTGTAAAACCTTCTGCCTTATGAATATTCTGATCCAATCCTTTATATTCTCCGTTGACATCCATATAGACTGTTGGATTAATGAAAGTATGGTACATGGCAGTGTAAAAGTTAGTTTTTTCAGTTTCAGATCCCTGAATGACAATTTTGTTTAACTCCTTATTCCAATCTTCCTGAGTTTTTGCTCTTACCTGATCAAAAGATAAATTTCCGGTTTCTTTTTCCAGGTTTTCCAGGGCATTAACTTGACTTACGGGAGAAATAGCCAGTTTTACTTCGATGGCTTCATTTTCATTGGTGTCAAAATCAAAATACATTTTCAGATTTTTACCAGCGATTTCCGGAAAGTTTTCCGTTTGGTTAAATTTTCTCCAAAATCCTTTATACACCTGTGTTCCATCATAATTTTTCTGACCATATGATTTAAAAGGTTTTGAAAATGTCATCGCAAAATAAACAGTTCTGGTTCTTGCCCAGCCGTTTGTCTGACGATATCCTGTTATTGTATTCCCATTTTCTACCCGAACATAAGTCCAGACATTCTTACTTTCATAATTATAAATTCCGGCCATTAGATCCAGGATGATGTGGGATTGATCCGATTTAGGAAATGTATAGCGGTGAACTCCGGTTCTTGTCGTCGACGTTAGTTCTGCCAGAATATTATAGTCATCGAGTTTTACTTTGTAATACCCTGCTTCTGCTTTTTCATTCTGATGGGAAAACCTGCTTCTGTAACCGCTTTCAGGATGAGAAGATGTTCCGGGGTTCAATTGCAGTTTTCCGACGGTAGGCATGATAAGGAAATCTCCGAGATCAGAATGTCCTGTTCCGCTGAAATGTGTGGAACTGAATCCTGTAATTGTTTTGTCTTCATAGCGGTACCCTGCACAATATTTGTAAACATCACCATTGTATTTTCCATTGAGCTCATAGGAAATGGTATCGGTTTCCGGGCTTAGCTGCACTGCTCCGAACGGTGCAGTTGCACCGGGATAAGTGTGTCCCATTTTTTCAGTTCCTATGAGCGGATTTACATATTGGTATAACTTTTCAAACTTTTGAGCACTAAAGTTTGAACTACAAAATAACAATGATAGAACAAGAGCAGTTCCCAGATTTTTCATGAGCAACGATATTATTAGGGCCTAAAATTAATTAAAAAAATAAAGAATATTATTTATGGCATTATTTATAAATTTAATTTAGGGACAATCCGTTCAATATTTATTATTTTTAGAAAAATATTATACATGAATTTATATACACAACCAATGTTGCGTGAAGGCGCACTGAAAGATAAAGTAGCGATTGTAACGGGAGGAGGAAGTGGCCTTGGAAAAGCCATGACTAAATATTTCCTTGAGTTAGGAGCCAATGTGGTGATCACTTCCCGAAATATTGAAAAACTTCAGACTACTGCCAAGGAGCTGGAAGAGGAAACGGGAGGGAAAGTTCTATGTGTAGCTTGTGATGTGAGAAACTGGGATGAAGTGGAAGCAATGAAAGAGGCAACCTTGAAAGAGTTTGGTAAAATAGATATCCTTTTGAATAATGCGGCCGGAAACTTTATCTCTCCAACAGAAAGATTAACGCATTCTGCTTTTGATTCTATTTTAGATATCGTTTTAAAAGGAACAAAGAACTGTACACTTTCAGTGGGTAAACATTGGATAGATACTAAACATGCAGGGACTGTTTTAAATATTGTGACCACTTATTCTTGGACGGGGTCTGCCTATGTTGTTCCTTCCGCGTGTGCTAAAGCAGGTGTTTTGGCTATGACGAGATCTTTAGCTGTAGAATGGGCGAAATATGGAATCCGTTTTAATGCGATAGCGCCTGGACCTTTCCCAACAAAAGGTGCCTGGGACAGACTGTTGCCTGGTGATTTACAGGAAAAATTTGATATGAGGAAAAAAGTACCTTTGAGAAGAGTGGGAGAGCATCAGGAATTGGCAAACCTGGCAGCCTACCTTGTTTCAGATTATTCTGCTTATATGAATGGTGAAGTGGTAACTATCGACGGTGGCGAATGGCTTCAGGGAGCAGGAGAGTTTAATATGCTGGAAGATATTCCTCAGGAAATGTGGGATGCTTTAGAAGCCATGATTAAGTCTAAAAAATCAAATTAAATAAAATAAATAAATAAAAGACTCCTGAATTTGTAACAATTTCAGGAGTTTTTTTTACCTATGTATAAAATAATTAAATGAATTGTAAACTTCCAACCCTGGTTTCTGCAGTTGCATTTTTTCCTTTTTTCAGGATCTGTATATGCACAGGAAGCCCCCAAATATGATTATGTAGAGGCCTTTAAGCCATTTTTTTATCCTCAGACAGGTACAGAAACCCGTTCTGCAAGTGGTCAGCCCGGTCATGCTTATTGGCAGAATTCAGCAGACTATCATATGAATGTCAGTCTGAATGAAGATAAAAAAGAAATTGCAGGTACTGCTGAAATCACTTACACGAATAACAGTCCCGATGCATTGAATTTTCTTTGGTTGCAGCTGGATCAGAATTTATTTGCAAAAGATTCCCGGGGAAATGGAGTAGTTCCTATGTCAGGAAGCCGAAACGGAGCCCATGGTGAGGAACTGAATGGAGGATATCATATTAAATCGGTAAAACTGGACGGTAAAGAAGTACAATACACCATTACAGATACAAGAATGCAGATTGACCTTCCTAAGGAACTGAAAGCAAAAGGAGGTAAAGCAAAAATTGCCATTGAATATTCTTTTATTTCTCCGGAATACGGGTCAGACAGAATGGGGGTTCAGGATACAAAAAATGGTAAAATATTTACCATGGCACAGTGGTATCCAAGAATGTGCGTTTACGATGATGTATTGGGATGGAATACAATGCCTTATCTTGGAGCATCGGAGTTTTATTTGGAATATGGAAATACTACAGCGAATATTACAGTACCTGCCAATCACTATGTGGTCGCCTCCGGTGAGCTTCTTAATGAGAAAGAAGTTTATACTAAGGAGGAAATCAACAGATGGAATGAAGCCAGAAACAGTGATAAAACAGTAATGATTCATTCTGAATCTGAAATTGGCAAAAATAAAACGGCCGGAACAAAAACATGGAAGTTTAAAATTGTACAGGCAAGGGATTTTGCCTGGGCATCATCTTCAGGGTTTATCATAGATGCATCAAGAATCAATCTCCCAAGCGGGAAGAAGTCACTGGCTATTTCTGCATATCCTGCAGAAAGCGCAGGAGATAAAGCATGGGGAAGATCTACGGAATATACCAAGGCTGCTATAGAGCACTACTCAAATAAATGGTACGAATATACTTATCCGGCAGCCACTAATGTTGCAGGAAATGAAGGCGGAATGGAATATCCGGGAATTGTATTCTGTCATATGGATTCAAAAGGAGAAAGTCTTTGGGGGGTTACCGATCATGAATTTGGACATAATTGGTTTCCTATGATCGTAGGTTCTAATGAAAGATTATTTGCATGGATGGATGAAGGGTTTAATACTTTCATCAATGGACTGTCAACGGAAGCTTTTAATAAAGGAGAATATTATAAAAAACCAAACCTTGCCCGCTCAGGAAGCTATCTGATGGGTGATAATCTGGAGCCTATAATGGTGGGACCGGATAATATGAAGGAAAGAAATATTGCCGCTTTAGCCTATTATAAACCAGGTACGGGATTATCCGTTTTAAGAGAAGCTATTTTGGGGCCTGAAAAATTTGATAAGGCATTCCGAACCTATATCAACCGTTGGGCTTTTAAACATCCTACTCCCTGGGATTTCTTCCATACGATGGAGAATGTTTCCGGAGAAGAGCTGAACTGGTTTTGGAGAGGTTGGTTTTTTAATAAGTGGAAAATTGACCAGGCGGTTAAAAATGTAAAATATATCAATGGCGATTTTAAGAACGGGGCTGAGGTGACTGTCGAAAATTTAGGACAGCTACCCATGCCTACTACTGTTCAGGTAAAATTCAAGGATGGAACGCTGAAAACGGTAAAAATACCTGTGGAAGTCTGGAAAAGAAATACAGAATGGACTTTCAAAGTAGATGCTGCCAAGGAAATAGATGAGGTAAAACTGGATCCGAATGCTGTGGTTCCCGATATTAATGCAAAAAACAATACTTGGGCATCTTCTGATGCAAAACCTGTGGAAAAAATTAATGCAAAAGATTTTACAGGATCATATGCAAGCAAAGAGATCAATTTTAAGATTACATTTGTGGAGAAGAACGGGCAACTTTTGGGAAGTGTAATGGGGCAGCCGGAATTTCCTTTTGAATATGTAGGGGATAATAAATTCACTTTTGATCCCGCTGAGCTGACCGTTGTTTTCAGTAAAGATAAAAAGATGATTACGCTTACAGAAGGAGGAAGAGAATTCAAATTCAATAAAGAATAATCTTAATTTAACAATATTATCATATGAATAAGACTTCCCTGTCACAGAGAAGTCTTATTTTTGTCTCTTATTGATAAAATAAACTATGAATTTCAGATTTTCAATTATGCTCCTAATGCTTTTTGTATTGGGATTTTCACAGGATCTTACAGTGATGAGTTTTAATATCCGGCTTAATGTAGAATCGGATAAAGAGAATGCGTGGCCTCAGAGAAAGCAGGATGTAGCAGATTTACTAACCTACTATCACCCGGATTATTTTGGAGTTCAGGAAGCACTTCCTGAGCAGATGAAAGATATTAAAAGCGGATTGAAGAATTATGACTATATCGGGGTAGGAAGAGATGATGGAAAAGAAAAGGGGGAGTTTTCTGCTATTTTTTATGATACCAACAGGCTGGATGTGATAAAATCCGGAACATTCTGGTTATCTGAAACTCCGGAGAAACCTTCCAAAGGATGGGATGCAGCATTGAACAGAATCTGTACTTATGCTGTGTTTAGGGATAGAAAATCTAAAAAAGAATTTTTAGCAATGAATCTTCATTTTGATCATGTTGGTAATGTGGCAAGGGTTAAGTCTTCGGAATTAATTATAAAAAAGATCAAAGAACTTAATCCAAAAAACCTTCCTGTCACCTTAAGTGGAGATTTTAACCTGACAGATGATACAGAACCTATTAAGATTCTTTCTCAACATATGAAAGACAGTTTCTATCATTCGGAAACAAAACATTATGGCCCGGTAGGAACCTTTACAGCCTTTAATGTCAATGAAGTACCTAAAGAAAGGATTGATTATATTTTTACAAAAGGTTTCAAAATCAAATCAAATAGACACATCAATGACAGAAGAGAGAACCTGCTGTATCCATCGGACCACTTTCCGGTGATTACTGAGCTTTCTTTCTAAAATTAATGTGTTGGAAAATCAACTTCAAATCCAATTCCTCTAAGGGATTGGATTTTTACTTCCTGGTCATGGCTGAAATATTTTCTGAGTCTGCTGATAAATACATCAAGGCTTCTTCCTGTAAAATAATCATTGGTTTCCCAAAGGCTATCCAGGATGTTGTCTCTGGTTATCGTGGTATGATTATGCTTCAAAAGATAGACAAGAAGTTCCTGTTCCCGAACGGTAAGGCGTATATTCCCCTCGCTGTGTGAAAGTAGAAGTTTACTGGTGTCTAAAGAGTATTCTCCAATTTTAATATATGTTTCTACAGCAGTAGGTAAGGTCCTTTTCAGTATGTTTTTTATTCTCAAAGTTAGTTCCTCAGGATCGCAGGGTTTGGCAATATAATCGTCTGCTCCTATTTTCAATCCGGTTAACCGGTCTATTTTCTGATTCTTGGCGGTTAAAAAGAGCAGTGGAAAGTCACTTTTTTCCTTCAGGATCATTTTGGCTAAAGAAAAACCATCAATATTAGGCATCATAATATCCAGAATTCCGATATGGAAGGGAAGTCCGGAAGGGAGAATTTGTACGATATCTTCAGGGTTTTGAAACCAGCTGACTTCAAAATCTTCAAGTTCAAGATATTGTTTAAGGATCATTCCGAAATCTGGATCATCTTCTGCTAAAAGGATTTTAGTTTTCATAAGGAATAGATATTTTAAAAGTAGTTCCCACTTTAGGCTGGCTGGAAACCTGTACTTTGCCATGATATTCGGTAACAATTCTTTTGACGATATAGAGCCCCAGTCCCAATCCTTTATTGTTATGGATGTTGTTGGCCTGTATTCTGTAAAATTTTTCGAAAATATTTTTTAATTCTTTAGTTTCCATACCAAAGCCATTGTCTGAAACCTCAATTTCTAAATGCTGTTGAGAGCTGCTGATATTAACTATTATATTGGAGGCACCATATTTTACACTGTTCTCACAGAGATTTTTAATAACGGTTTCCATCAGATTTCTATCAAACGGAAGTTCCTGTGATATATTATTTTCAAGTGTAAAATCTGCAGTAGAATAGGTGAAGGCCAGATCCTGAATAAAGAAGTTCCAATCTTCAGGCTTTACAGCAGTCACTTTATCCGGTATTTCATCTTTGTGAAGTTGGGACATAAGGGTCTCAAGTCTGTAAATCTGCCGGTCAATAAGGGGAAGCGTTTCCGGGTTCCAATCTTTCTTTAGGGTTTTGGCGGCTATTTTTAAGGTGGCAATTGGGGTTTTGAATTCGTGTGAGATATTGTCTACTACCGTGTGAAGTACCTCTACCTGTTTTTGCTGTCTGATCAGGTTCTTAACGGTGAAAATATACAGCAGAAGAACGCTTGCAAGCAGGATAATACAGCAAATAATCAATAAGGTAAGTTCTTTAAAAACAATAATCTTGATGTTGGCAATTTCAAATTCAGTTTTGCTTTTGACCAGAAAAGTATTTTTTCTTTCAATTTCTTTATTGTTACTGTCATTCCTTTGGGTAGAAGAGGTTTCCCAGCTGCTGGTTGTTGAGATTTTAGAATTTTTAACCTTATTTTTTGTTTCATAAATAATGATAGGCTGATCAATTATTTTGGTGCTGTCTGGGAGATGTATGATGGAATAGTATTGAATTTTTGCAGAAATGTCATAGCCTTCTTTTTTGAAGCGGCTGCTGATATAACGGTTTAGCTTTTCTCTGGTAGGTTGTCTGTTGGCCAAAAAATGGGTTAAAAACTCTTTGTTGCTGATTTCCTTATCATAATATTTGATAATAATACTCTGAAGAGAATCATCTTTCATCTCTTTTGTACTGACATCCTCCAGTTTATCGGTGTAATTGGATAAGCCTTCCTGAATAGACCTATAGATATCCCTTTCTTTTACCTGATAGGTTTTGTAAATAAAAAACACCTGGATTCCCAATAAAATCAGGAACAACGTAGCGAATAGAGGAATAAGGTATTTGCTTTTGGACATCATTAAAACAAAGATAAAGCTTTAGCTATTTTCGGGGATATATATATTTTGATATTAACCTTTCATTAACCCATGATTCAGTGTGTTTTTCTTGCCTCCTGTAAAGAGGAAAACAGAAAAATAACCGTTAACCCATCATTAACCTCCTGTTAACCGAAATTTCCCTGCTCAATTCGGAGTTTTGTCCCATAAAACAATAGGACAATCTTGTTTTATATCATTTTAAATTAAATGTTATCATGTATAAATTTCTTTTTTTTCTGTGCTTGCCCATGTTGATGCTGGCTCAAAAGCAAAAACTTTTGGGAACGGTTGAGAACACGGAAAATGAAAAGCTTTCCACAGTACAGGTGGAACTGTATAATTCCAGGAATGAATTAATCAAAACTTTAAAGACGGATGGTAACGGTAATTTTGCGCTGGAAAATATCTCTGAACAATATGTGAGACTGGTAATAAAAAATGAAGGATACTCTTTATTTGAAAAGAAACTGGATCTGCAAAAGCCTGAGCCGCTACATATCATCATGAAAAAAGAGTCTCAAGAAATAGGAGAGGTGGTGATGACCAAACGGAAGCCTTTGGTGAAAAGAAAAGTAGACCGTCTGGAGTTTAATGTGGAGAACAGTAATATCTCATCACTCAATGCCTGGGAGATTTTGAAAAATACACCTAATGTAACGGTTAATAATAATGTACTTGCTGTAAAGGGGAGTACCGGGATTTTGGTGACTATTAATGATAAAAAGGTGATGCTGACCGGTGATGAACTGAAAAATCTTTTGGAAAATACGCAGGGAGATGAGGTGAAGTCTGTAGAAGTAATCACTAATCCCCCTGCAAAGTATGAGGCATCAGGGAGTGCAGTGCTGAATATTATTATGAAAAAAAACAAGATTGAAGGTTACCGGGGAATTCTCTCTTCAAAATATGTGCAGACACAGTACGCAAAAGGTGTTTTCGGACTTTCTCAATATTATAAAAAAGATAAACTCTCCGTGATGGCGAGTTATTATAAAGGGATGGGTACTTACTATAGGGAAGGAACAGATTATGTCAATTATCTGGAAAGCCAGAAGAGATGGGTAAGTACGATGAACAGGAAGGATAAAAACTATAACCAGAATACCCTGAATTTTAATGTGGAATATGAGCTGGACAGTTTGACCAGCTTAAGCCTCAACTATTCAGGGTTTTTCTCTCCAAAATCCCATGGAATATACAATGTCCCTACAATAATCTATAATAATCAGAATATTGCTGAGTCTGATTATACCACAATCAATGATCACCAAAACCGCAGTATTAATAATTCTTTAAGCTTTCAGGTGGATAGGAAATTGAACAAAAAAAGCAGCCTTTCATGGATCAATTATTTTACAGGAAACAATGCCGATAAGTATCAAAATGTGATCACTTCCCTGAATTTTGCAGGACAGTCTCCGAGAGAAGAGAATTTTATGACTCAAAATAAAACTGATGTTCAGCTGTATTCCACACAGGCAGATTATCACTGGAAAAATGAAAAATTTGACCTGGAATCCGGAGTGAAATACAGTTTTGTAAAAACAAACAGCAGATTGGATTTTTCTGATAATGAAAATGGAATGCTGCAGTACAGACCAGATAAAAGCAGTATTTTTGATTATAAGGAACATAATTTTGCCGTTTATTCTTCTTTGGGATACACTATCGGAAAATGGAACTTCAAAGCCGGACTTCGTGCAGAAATGACCGATCTGGAGGGAATTGTTTCTGAGCCTTATGACCGGAATAAAAATAAATACTGGAATCTTTTCCCCACTTTTTATACACAATATACTACGGAAAATAAACAGGAATTTGGATTTTCCTACGGCAAACGCATCAGCAGGCCTACCTATTCATGGCTGAATCCTGCAAAGTCTTATTATAATCTTTTCTCTTATTATCAGGGAGATCCCAAATTAAAGGCAACCATTACTCATAATCTTAACTTTACCTATTCCTGGAAAGAATGGAATCTTGATCTATACTACCGAAAAGAGATCTATCCTTCTATGGAAATTTCCTTCCAGGAGCCCAGTACCAACAGTTTGATCTACTATTTTACCAATATTGAAAAAGGGGAAGCTTTCGGACTGAGTTTATATAAGAATTTTCAGATAAAACCATGGTGGAATCTTATTCTGTCCGAAAATCTGGAACATAATGAAAATTATTTTAAAGGTACCGACGGAATACTGTACAAAAATAAGGTATGGAACTGGGTTTCCAATGTTTCTACAAGCTTCACACTGGATAAAAGCAATGACTGGAAGCTGGAAGTAGGTCACCGTTACTATTCTCCGGGAATACAGGGAACCTTTAGAATTTCGAATGCCTGGACTGCTTATTTTGTAATGAACAGAAAGTTCTTTAACAAAAAGCTTGATGCCAGTTTTATATTCAATGATATTTTCAGAACCATGGGGCAGAAAGTGAGTACTCAATATGCTAATCAGGATAATTATTTCCTGGATTATAGTGATACACAGGGTTTTACTTTTTCTTTGAAGTTCAATTTTGGAAACCAGTCTGTAAAGAATGCTAAAACAATAAAGAAGACAGAAGAACAGGAACGATTGTAAATAATTAAACAATATGCGGTTATTATTAGATATTCTTATTAAAGAATTTGCTGCTCTATGTCACATTTTCGCTATTTTTGATACCAATCTTAAAAAAGATAGTTATGAAGAGAATTTTTTCCGGTGTGATGGTGGTGGTTTCATTGTTCCAGCTTTCTGCACAGGAGTTATATATGCCGAGAAATATCAAGAAAGCCTACGAAAAAGGAACGCGCGACATTTCGGGAGCGCCGGGTAAAAACTATTGGCAGAATAAAGGGATTTATAATGTTGAAGTAAAGGTAGATGCCAATACAAAAACAGTGTCAGGAAAAGAAACAATTGTTTATACTAATAATAGCACGGATAGTCTTAATGAATTGGCTATCAGGTTTGTTAATAACCTTCATAAACCACAATCTCCAAGATCGGGAACAGTTTCTAAAGATTTTTTATCTTCCGGACTCAAGATCAAATCATTTATTGTAAATGGTGAAAAGTATGATATTGATAGTGATGATTGGGGAACTGTTGAAAAAGTGAAATTGAAATCAGCTTTAAAATCAAAGGCTAAAGCTGAGGTTAAAATAGAATGGGAATACCCGCTTTCAATACAGAGTGGAAGAGAGGGACAGATAGATCCTGAAACTTTTTATGTAGCTTATTCTTTCCCAAGAATTTCTGTATATGATGATTATAATGGATGGGATATGCTTCCCCATTCAGACAGGCAGGAGTTTTATAATGATTTTAATGACTATAGTTTTGCCATTACAGCACCTAAAAATTATGTAGTCTGGGCAACCGGGGATTTTCTGAATCCCGATGCTGTCCTTCGGCCGGAATATTTAAAAAGATATAAAGCTTCCCTGAAGAGTGATAAGCTGATACATATTGCAACAGAGCAGGAAATGAAGTCCGGGAAAGTAACCAGACAGAATAAATGGAATGTTTGGAAGTTTAAAGTGAATCATATTACTGATTTTTGTTTTGCATTAAGTAATCATTATGTATGGGATGCGGCCAGTGTTCAGCTGAAAACAAAAAGAGCGAGTGTCCAGGCAGGATACAAAGCCGGAGCAAAAGATTTCGAACAATATGTGGGATGGATGCGCTATAACCTGGACTGGTTTTCGAAAAAATGGCCAGGAGTGGAATATCCTTATAATGTCATGACAGCCATTCAGGGATATGCTGATATGGAATATCCAATGATGATTAATGATACCAGTATCCCGGATGACCTTCAGGATGCAAGACTTACAGCCGATCATGAAATTGCTCATACCTATTTTCCTTTTTATATGGGAATTAATGAAACGAGATATGCTTTTATGGACGAAGGATGGGCAACAACACTGGAATATCTTATCGGGATTGATGAAAATGGTGAAGAGAAAGCAAAAGAGTTTTATAAAAATTTTCGTGTAAAAAGGTGGATTAATGATCCTTCCGCAGAGCAGGATCAACCGGTAATCACAATGAGTACTCAGGTAAGCGGTTCTGGCTATGGGAATAATTCTTATGTAAAAGCGTCTTTATCCTATCTTGCCTTAAAAGATTATCTGGGAGACGAATTGTTTAAAAAAGCATTGCTTCACTATATGGATAACTGGAATGGTAAACACCCTGTTCCCTGGGATTATTTTAATTCTATGAACACAGGGTCCGGAAAAAATCTGAACTGGTTCTTCCATAACTGGTTTTATACCAATAATTATATAGATCTAAAAGTGGCAGGAGCTTCCCAGATGAATGACCTGCTTACTGTAAATGTTATCAATATAGGAGGATTTGCTATTCCGTTTGATGCTATTCTGTCTTATGAGGATGGAACAACAGAGAAGCTGCATTTTTCACCTTCCATTTGGGAGAAAGATCAAAAGCTGGCTGATCTTGTGATTCCGATCAAGAAAAAAGTAAAATCGGTACAGCTGGATGGAGATCTTTTTATGGATTACACTCCGGGAGACAACAGTAAAACACTATAAAAGTAAAAGCCTTCATATTATTGAAGGCTTTTTTATTTTAAAAATAGGCTGTTAACCGTAAACCTAACGTGATATAATTGATTCTTTCTTTAGCAATGACATGATTAAGTTCTTCATTTAATTCATCATTCTCTTTTATCTCATCACTAAAATGATATCTGATGGTAGATTTTATCTGGTTGTAATCGGCATATAATGTAAGCCCTATTCCTGGGTTGAATTTATACGTAAGGGAAGTTCCTGCGTTCCAACGGAAAGCGGGCTTAGGTTTATAGCGGGCAATTGGAAGCTCATGAGTTGGAGTATCTATGCTGTCGCTTTTTATAAATACTTTTCCGCTTGCAGTGGCTGCATATCCGGCGGTAGCTTTTAGGGTAAATTGCCATTTGTCTGAAAACTCATGAGAAAAATAAGGCCCTATCCCGGCACCCAGAAAACCTAAAGATTGGGTAATGATACTATAATCTCCAAAATTTTCTCCGTCATCTAAAGTTTCTCTCAGGGGCTTCACAGGAAAACTGCTAAAGCTGATGTCAGCTCCGATACCCCATTTTTTTGAAAAGAAATAAGCTCCTTCCAATCCGCCTTCAAAACCTACCTGTTTTTTATTGTCAAGATCAGATTCTTTCAGGAAATTTGTTGTACCCAGTGCTGTACCCAGTTTTATAGCTAGAAAAGAAGGGTAGTCATTTCCCTGTATCCTCGATAAAAGACTTAAATTATCCCCTTTGTTTTTATACATTTTATCTATAAAAAAGTAGCCTAATTCCGTAGATATAATACCTATTCCGGCACCTGCCAATACGTCAGGGAGCCAATGTCTGTTGTTTAAATTCCGTCCAAGTGCTGTAAGGGTAGCGGCACTATATCCTCCAATACTGTACGCAGGGTTTACCATTCCATATTCTTTATGCAGAAAGCTTGCATTGGTAAAAGCCATTGCAGAGTGGCCGGATGGGAATGAATTGTTTTTAGAACCGTCCGGTCGTTCCACTTTTGCTGTATATTTGATGGAGTTTACTACAATACCCATAATGGCTAAACTGGTAACATAAGAAAGTGTAGCCCTTCCTATATTATTCCGTCCTTTTACTCCGGAAAGTTTTAGTCCGTAAACGGCTACGGCGGGGGCATATTGCAAATAATCATCGTACTTTGCCTTGAATGTTGGAAGATAGCGATTTCGGACTTCGCGGATATTTTCTTTCTCTCCCCAGGTTGCCGCCGCCGCTGTAAAAAGTATGGCCGGAGCTACAGATTTTTTCACCCATTCTTTCTTGAAAAATGGCGTTTTATTGTCAACAGGTATATCGGAACTGATTAATGAAATATCTTTTTGAAGATTTCTGGACTGAACAGTATCTTGTGCATGATAACAACACAAATGTAAAAACAGACCCGCTGCTGATATTATTTTTTTCATCCTTATTTGTCCTGAAGTTTAAAACCGCATAAAAGTAAAAAAAAAATCCATCCCTAAATTGGGATAGATTTTTTTTAAGCAAATCTTAATATATTGATAATTTAGTACAGTCTTAAACCTGATCTTGGTCCTGATGCTGAAACTACAGCCTGCATTCTTTGTTTTTGATTGGTTGTAAACATTACCATGATCTTGTCATCTACATAATCCATATAGTTCATGAAGATTTGAGAACGGCTTACTCCACCACAAGCACGGCTAAGAGGATAAGAAGGTGTTCCGTAATTTGGACCAGGCGAAACAGGAGTGTCATTAGAATAATCTGTCTGGCAGCCTGCATCTGAAGAACCCCAAAGGTGAGGGAGATTTAAATAATGCCCCACTTCATGAGTGGCTGTTCTTCCCAAATTGAAAGGTGCTGAGGTTCCTGAACCAGTTCCTATATAAGGAGCAGCTATTACTACACCATCTAAAGAACCTGTAATAGTTCCCGGATAATAAGCATATCCAAGAGTACCCCCTGTCATTTTATTTACTACCCAAATGTTTAGATAATTGTCCGGAGTAGTAGCTGCAATCCCTGTGCTTGCCGATTTCATCTTATTTTCATCAGGATTCCACAGCGTTGTACTGCTTTGTTTTCTCACTGTTTTAGCCAATCTGAATCTGATTTTAGTATCTCCGGCCTTTACAGGAACGAATTCTGATGGGGTGTTGCTGTTGTCTGCATTCGTAGCTCCGTAATCTCTGTTCAGTACATCAATCTGGGATTGTAATCTGGTATCGGATACATTTTCACTGCTTGTGTTGTATACCACATTGAAAACTACCGGGATTTCTACAGTGCCATCTGCTAATACTTTACCTACTTTTATATCGTTAAGACGCTTTTCTGTAAACTCTTCAATAGCGTTAACTCTCGCTCTGGCTGCAGGATCAGTACTTAGAATTTTGTTTCTCATTTCATCGGACGGGCAGGATCTTCTGCTGGCCGTTTCCTGAGGTTGCGTGTCCTGTTGTTCTGTTACAGAATTGACATCGTTGTTACAAGAAGCCAGAAATAGAATTCCAGCTCCAAAAAGAAGTTTTTTCATATTATATTATTTTGGTTTTGAGTTTGTGAATTTATATTAAATAAACTTAATGTGCAAATTATTTCTTAATTTATTTAATTATCATTAATCTTTACCGTTAATAGTTGTGATTATCTTAATTAAGTTTAATTTAAATTGAATTTTAATCAATTTCGATAATTTAATTTTTATATTTCACTTTTTTGTGTTTTTTAACTAAAAAAAATACTATTGTTTTTGATTTTTTATTGAAAATTTAATCACATAGTAGATTCATTTCATACTGTGGAAAGGAAGCTAATTGTTCCGTAAAGTTTGTCATGATCATTATCTACATTTTTTAGCTGGTGGATAATGACTTTTTTATCATTGTGATTTTTGGGAATTTAAATCACTTGAAATAAAAAATCCATCTCGATTGAGATGGATTTACAAATATTAATTAGAATGGTATTTAGATTTATTTTATTATAAAACTCTTAATCCTGTTCTTGGACCTGATGAAGCCACTACAGACTGCATTTTTGTTTTTTGGCCTGCTGAGAACATAAACATGGCTGCATCATCTACATAATCCATATAATTCATAAACATTACAGATCTTTGCACTCCGCCACAAGTATTATAAAGCGGGTAGGTTGGTTTTCCTGCATTATCTCTTGTTTGAGTTGGAGTGTCGGCAATCAGGTCATTTCCACAATTGGCATCTCCCCAAATATGTCTTAGTCCTAAATAGTGGCCCACTTCATGTGTTGCTGTTCTTCCTAGGTTGAAAGGGGAAAAAGCACCTGTTTTCCCAAAAAATGGTGCTGCGATTACTACACCATCATTCCATAAGCCTGCAGACTCAGGGAAGGTTGCATATCCAAGAATTTCTCCCTGAGTAGATGGCATTCTCCCTACGATCCAAAGGTTAAAATAATTGGTGGGATTAGTGGCATCTATTCCTCCTGTAGAGGCTTTTTTCATCGTGTTGTTTGCTCTGTCGGTAGCACTCCATGATGTTTTGGTTGTGGACTTTCTAATGGTATTTACCAGTCTGAATTTTACTGCTACATCTCCGGACTTTACCGCTTGAAATTCTGTAGGTATTTTTGAAACATCGCTGTTTGTTCCGCTATAGTCGGCATTTAATACAGCAATTTGTTCTGCGATTCTGGCATCTGAAACATTTTCTGCTGCTGTATTGTATAAAACATTTACAACTACAGGGATTTCAACAGAACCGTCTGCAAGAACTTTTCCTAATTTTAGGTTGTTAGCAAATCTTTCAGCATTGGCTTCAATATCTGCTACTCTCTGTCTGAGTGCCGGATCTTTTTGCAGTGCTTCTTTTCTCATTTCCTCTGATGGACAAAATCTTTTTGACGCTGTTACACTGAGAGAATTTGCTGCATCTGTAGATTCTTGTGTTTGGTTTGCAATGTTGTCGCTGTTACAAGCTGACATGAAGCTTAGCACAATAGCTCCAAATAATAGTTTTTTCATATTGTTTTTTTTTGTTTGAGGATGTGAAATTATATTATTTGAAATTGATATGCAAATTTTTATGACAATTATTTGATAAATATATATTTAATGATTGTTTTAGTTAGTTATTTTACATTTAAATTGAGTTTTTATTGAATTTTAATCAAATTAAAGAATTGGGTTTTTATCTTTCACAAGATGCTGTGCTTTTAATGTAAATAACTATCAATATTATTTATTTGAAAGAATATTTTTATTTTACATTGGCCTGTTGCAAACCCTTTTTTTTGCTGTTAAAAATTTTCCTAATCTACTAACTTTTGTAAAGTTTGTCATGTTAAGGCTCTTAGTTTTTTAGGTGGATGGACAGTGCTTTTTGGGAATTTAAATTATATGAAATAAAAAATCCATCTCAATTGAAATGGATTTTAATTCTTATATAAAATTGTAATCAGATTGATTATAATACTCTTAGTCCTGCTCTTGCACCTGATGCCGCCACTACGGACTGCATTCTTGTTTTTTGCCCAGATGAGAACATAAACATAGAAGCATCATTTACATAATCCATGTAATTCATGAACATAACAGATCTTTTCACACTATTACAAGTATTGTATAACGGGTACGTTGGTGCACCCCCATTAGATGTTGTTTGTGTAGGAGTATCATCCACTAGGTCATTTCCACACATTGCATCTCCCCAGATATGTCTGAGATTTAAATAATGTCCTACCTCATGAGTAGCCGTTCTGCCCAGGTTGTAAGGAGAAGAAGCGCCTGTTTTTCCAAAGAATGGGGCGGCAATTACCACTCCATCAAGCCATAGTCCAGCAGATTCTGGAAATTTAGCATAACCAAGAATGCTTTTTCCCTGAGAAGTCATTTTACTTACCACCCAAATATTGAGATAATTAGTTGGGTTTGTAGCGTCTATGCCGCCAGATGAGGCTTGTTTCATGGCGTCATCTGTTTTCCAGCTTGCCTTGGTTGTGGATTTTCTTATAGTATTGACTAATCTGAATTTAATTTTTGTATCCCCTGCGTTTACAGGCTGAAATTCTGTAGGTACTTTAGAGGCATCAGTGTTTGTTCCTGAGTAGTCTGCGTTTAATACATCTATCTGTTCTGTAATCCTTGCGTCGGAGACATTTCCAGCTGCATTACTATAGACTACATTTACCACAACAGGAATTTCTACAGTTCCGTCTGCCAATACTCTTCCGAGTTTTTTGTCATTTACAAACCTTGCTGTATTTGCTTCCAGATCAGCATACCTTTGTCTGAGTTCAGGACTGTTTTTTAAAGCTTCCTGTCTTAGTTCTTCTGATGGGCAGCTTCTTTCCATAGCTGCTGTTGAAGCTGCTGCAGGGTCTGCTGCTTCTTCATTTTGATTCGAAATGTTGTCGCTGTTACAAGCTGACATGAAGCTTAGCACAATAGCTCCAAATAATAGTTTTTTCATATCGTTTTTTTGTTTGAGGATGTGAAATTATATTATTTGAAATTGATATGCAAGTTATTTTGTGATTTACTTAACAAATTACCATTTAATCGTACTTTTGATTGGTTATTTTATATCTAATTTGATTTTTTATTGAATTTTAATTAAATTTTAAAATGTAAGTTTTCTATTTCATGAAAATAGAAGCTTTAAATGTAAATAATTACAATAATTATTTATTTTATAGAATATTTTTAATTTATATTAGCCTCCAAAACCATTTTTGATCGCAAAAACGGCAAGTCCTACACGGGTTTTCAAATCCAGTTTTTCACATAGCTGATCACGGTAGCTTTCTACTGTCCTTGGGCTGCAGCACATTCTGTCTGCAATTTCCTTATAACTGAGCTCGGTAACTGTGTATTTCAGGAATTCCTTCTCCCTTTCGCTAATTTTTATAGTGATTTCTGAGCCCATATCTTTATTGAGCGTAGAGAATATAATTTTTGAAGCCCAATCAGGATAGAAGAATCCGTCAGAATTTAACCTTATAAGTGCTGTTTCAAGATCTTTTGGATGTGTGTTTTTTAGCAGATAGCCTTTTGCGCCACTTTTAATCATTTTAATGACACTATTGTCATCACCCTGCATGCTGAGGGCCATTATTTTAATATCAGGATGGTTTTTCGTAAGCCAGGTTGCGGTTTCAAATCCATTCATAATGGGCATACTGATATCTAACAGTATGATATCGGGAATTTTGTTGCCTTCCTCAAATTTCTGAATCAGGTCTTTTCCGTTTTCACAGACATAGATGACCTCAAACTCATTAAAATTACCAATAATACCTTCCAGTGCTTTGGCAATAAGTATATGGTCATCAACAATTACAATTGTTTTTTTCATGATTGCTTTTTTAAAATAATATGAAGATACGTTCCTGTATTTTTCTGGCTTTCAAAATGAAAGTCGGCACCGATGATTTTTGCCCTGTTTTTCATGTTGGTGAGGCCAATCCCATTAGATGCTGTCTGGCTGGTGTCAAACCCAATCCCATCATCATGAATGGAAAGTTCCCAAAGGATATCTTCGGAAGTATTTAATGTAATAAAAATATTCTTACAGTCCGAATGTTTTATACTGTTCTGAATAAATTCCTGAGTGATTCTGAGCAGTACATTTTTGTGAACAAAACCTAAATCAAGCTGATCAAAGTTGTAGTTAAAACTTACCGTACATTTTTTAAAAGAATTGGTAATGTCTACCTCTTCCTGGATTAATGTTTTTATTTCTTTTTGGTTGATATTATCATCAGTTAATGTTTTGGAAAGGCTGCGGAGATCCTGTAAAGACTGGTTGATAATCTGGGAAACCTGCTCAATCCTTTCACTGGCTTCCGGAACTTTATTCTCATAAAGCATTTGCTGGGTATAGAGACTTACCAATGTCAGTTTTTGACCGATATTGTCATGAAGTTCTCTTCCGATCTGCTGCATGGTGGCCTGTTGGATTTCCAGCTGGGTAGCCAGAAGCTCCTTTTGATGGATCTCATTTTTTATTTCAATTTCATTCAGATATTCTTTTTTACGCTGCCTGTAATTTCTGATATAGATAGCCACTGCAACGATAAACATCACAAAAAATATATTAAATAAAATAATGACGATTAAGAGTTCTGTTTTCCCCATATAAATGAACTTGCAAATAAAAGATACATCACTACACCTGAGATCAGAAAATAACTAAAATAAATATTCCAGATTTCCATATAATTAATCAAAACAGAGAACAGGGCCATGAAAGGTAATGTTCCAATATAGGAAAGTGTTACCCCCAGGTTAATATAAAACATCCTGTTTTTACTAAAATTAAGAATATCCTGTGAATTAATTTGCTTATAATATTCCATCACTACAAGAAGCATTAAAATAAGACAACCAAAGGTATAATTAAATGCAAATACTATTTTACTTCCCGAAAAATACAATTCATTGGGGATGAATGAAAGCAGGTATAAAACTGATAAGACATAAAATAATTTGGGTTTTCCTAAAGATTTTGCGGCGTATAACCAGTAAAAAAATATAAACTGGATAGGCATCAAAAAGTAATTATAATAGTAAGATTTGGAAAAATAGGGGAATTTTCCCCATCTGCCATAGGCTTCTCCAAGAAAAATAAAAACCAAATAGAATATGAAGAAAATCCAATACTGGTTTTTTACACGATTATAATACAAAAGCGATACCACCGCAGCAAGTCCTTCGGCCCAAAGCATACTTTTGCTTACAAATTCTTGGAAATCGGTCATATTCTATAAAATCATCAATTAAGTATTAAAAATATTCAGCTATTGGATTGGATGGAGGAATAAGTTGTCCGTTATTTTCTCCAATAGGATCTTCCTCTTTACCTCCTCTTCTGGCAGTTAATGCTAAATTGATAGATTGATCCAAGGTGTTGAAATCATAGTGGTGGACTTCTCCTTCTTCATCTGTTTTCTTTACCGTAGGAATCATGACCAGGGTATGTCTTCCGGCATACTCTTCAGATACGGGATGGGATTCCATTATATTCCAGTTTTCAAGCTTTGGATAAGCGGCATAATAAAATCTGATTCCTAAATCTTCCTCAGTTGCATCGGGAGTCTTTTTCATGGCTTCTTCTTCTATCATTGCAATGAACTTTTTTAATTTAGGAAGGTCAAACCAGATTGAATGGGCATCTTGTATCCCCAAAGTCTCGTTAATTGCACTCAAATGATTCTGGCGGTAATTCTCTATTAAAGTCTTAATTAAACCATTTGACATTCTGCCGGATTTTGGTCCATATTCATTAGTAGATTCTGCTTCCATAACTTAGTATTTATAAAAAATGTTAGTGTATCTGCAAATTTCGGAAAAAATATGGTAGAAAAAATACTAATAAATAAGGGATTATACTGTTATTTTTACCGGGTTTTTACGGGTTGCATATGAGTGATACTATGCGTAAATAAATATCGAAGTTCTCATAAGGGTACAAAAAAACCGGAGGTAATCTCCGGCTTAGATTTATATACAAGGATATTTCGTTCGGTCCTTGCAAACCAGTCCTGCCGTGCAGCATAAACCGGTAGGGCAATTCCAGAATTCGTCACACATGATGATGGAAGTAAGGACTCCACCGTCAATTTTCTTTAATTCATCTCTTTTTAATTTTTTCATGTTGATTTTGGTTTAGTTAGATTATTATGGTAAATGTAATGATAATTCACATTGTTTGGATAAAAATAAACAAAAAGATAATTTTTTGATCTTTCCCTGTGATTTTACAAGAGGCCAGGTTTCTGTTTTCCCCGTATCAGCGAAACCGAAAACAGGATGTACATGATAATAAGAGAAATTTGAAAGTAAGAATAATAAATATCCCAGATTTCTTTATACTGCCTTATCTGAGCGTAAAAAGTCCAGAATGGCATGGTTCCGATGTAGAATAAAGTAACTCCCAGATTGATGTAAAACATTCTGTTTCTGCTAAAGTTGATAATCTCGGAAGAATTCACCTGATGATAATATTCCATAATCACAAGAATCATTAAAATAAGACACCCAAGCGTATAATTGATGGAAAAGATTTCCTTCTTGGTATCAAGAAAAATTTCATTGGGGATAAATGACAGCAGGTAGAGCAGAGATAGGATATAAAAAAGTTTGGGCTTTCCAAAAGTCTTTGCAGCATAGAGCCAATAAAAAAATATAAACTCCAGGGGAATCACAAAATAATTATAAAATTTTGGACTGTCGTAGTCTATAAAACGTGGACTGTATTTTCCGAACACCTCACACAGGAAAATGATGATAAGATAGAGGCAAAAATACTTCCAATGCTGCTCTTTTTCACGATGATAATAGAATAGTGCGATGAGTGCCGTGGCTCCTTCTACCCAAAGGATGGTTTCATAAAGTATTTGGGGGATTGTCATGTATGATGTGAAAATATTTTACAGATTCTTAGATTGGGCTTAAATTAATCATTAGTATTTGGTTGTTGAAGATAATAAAATTAGATCAAAACCAGAATAAAAAAATAAGTGCTGCAGAGAATTCTACAGCACTTACTTACAAAAATAATGTATATGAAAAAAAACTACTTTATTGTTCGGTAGGTCTGAAAACAAGACCTGTTTCTTCAAAGAAATCTAATGTGATTCTATCTCCGTCATTTACATTTCCGGCAAGGATCTCTTTAGATAGTTTATTCAGTACATCCTGTTGGATAACTCTTTTTAGAGGTCTTGCTCCGAAGGCAGGATCGTAACCTTTCTCCATCAGATAATCTACCGCATCCTGAGTGAATGTCATGATGATGTTGCGTTTTGCCAGCATGTCATTGAATCCTCTCAGCTGATACTGAACGATTTTTCCGATCTCTTTTTTTCTTAGAGGCTGGAAGAGTACAATCTCATCAATTCTGTTCAGGAATTCCGGGCGTAAAGTTTGTTTCAGTAAATCAAAGACCTCGTCTTTCGTTTTATCTACAATTTCGTCCTGGTTTTCCTCTGTAATATTTTCAAAATTCTCCTGGATCAGATGTGAACCCAAATTGGAGGTCATAATGATAATAGAGTTTTTAAAATTCACTACACGGCCTTTATTATCTGTAAGACGCCCATCGTCCAAAACCTGTAACAGGGTATTGAAAACATCAGGATGTGCTTTTTCTATCTCATCCAGAAGCACTACAGAATAAGGTCTTCTTCTTACCGCTTCTGTCAGCTGTCCTCCTTCATCATAACCTACATATCCCGGAGGCGCTCCCACTAATCTTGAAACACTGTGACGTTCCTGATATTCACTCATATCAATTCTGGTCATGTTGTTTTCATCGTCGAATAAGAATTCTGCTAATGCTTTTGCCAGCTCAGTCTTACCAACACCTGTGGTTCCTAAGAATAAGAATGATCCGATAGGTTTTTTGTCATCGCTCAATCCTGCTCTGTTTCTTCTGATGGCATCCGCTACAGCCTGGATCGCTTCATCCTGACCTACAACTCTATGGTGAAGTTCAGCTTCAAGATTCAATAATTTAGCTCTTTCCGATTGTAACAGCTTGGTGACAGGGATTCCTGTCCATTTTCCAATGACTTCAGAAATATTTTCAGCGGTGACTTCTTCTTTGATCAGCTCATTCTGATGATTCTGCATTTCAAGTTCCAGTTTTTCCAGCTGCTCTTCTTTTTCACGGAGTTTTCCATATTGTATTTCCGCTACTTTTGCATAGTCTCCAGTTCTGGATGCTCTCTCCGCTTCTAATTTTAAAGATTCAATCTCTTTTTTAACCTGAGTTAAATCCTCACTTTTCTGCTTCTCTTTCAGCCATTTGGCATTGATTTCATTTCTCTGTTCAGAAATTTTAGCAATATCCTCTTTCAAATGATTGATTTTGGTCTCATTGCCTTCTCTTGAGATGGCTGCCAATTCAATTTCCATCTGCATTAATTTTCTGTCCAGTACATCCAGTTCTTCCGGTTTGGAATTGATCTCCATCCTCAATTTAGCAGAAGCCTCATCAATAAGGTCGATTGCTTTATCCGGTAAGAATCTGTCTGAAATATATCTTTGAGACATTTCCACAGCAGCAATAATCGCTTCATCTTTGATTCTTACCTTGTGATGCGCCTCATATTTATCTTTAATACCCCTAAGAATGGAAATTGCAGATTCTGTATCCGGTTCTTCTACCATTACCTTCTGGAAACGTCTTTCTAGCGCTTTATCCTTCTCAAAATATTTCTGATATTCATTTAAGGTAGTGGCTCCGATAGCTCTCAATTCTCCTCTTGCCAAAGCCGGTTTCAGGATATTGGCAGCATCCATTGCGCCTTCGCCACCTCCGGCACCTACCAATGTGTGGATCTCATCGATGAAAAGGATGATCTGTCCGTCAGATTTGCTGACTTCATTTACTACAGATTTTAAACGCTCTTCAAATTCACCTTTATATTTGGCTCCGGCGATTAATGCTCCCATGTCCAGTGAAAATAATGTTTTATCCATTAGATTTTCAGGGACATCACCACTGATAATTCTGTGAGCGATCCCTTCAGCAATGGCTGTTTTACCAACTCCCGGTTCACCGATAAGGATCGGGTTATTTTTTGTTCTTCTGGAAAGGATCTGTAAAACCCTTCTGATTTCTTCATCACGTCCGATCACTGGGTCCAGTTTTCCTTCAGCTGCTAATTCATTAAAGTTTTTAGCATATTTATTTAAGGACTGGTATGTTTCTTCCGAGCTGGCAGAAGTAGCTTTGCTCCCTTTTCTTAATTCTTTAATACCTCCTTCCAGCAATTTTTTGGTAACACCCATATCCTTCAACATTTTGGATACTTCCGAGCTCGTCTCTAAAAGAGAGAGCCATAAATGTTCAATGGTTACATATTCATCGTCCATTTTTTTAGCGATGTTGGGTGCGTCAAGCAATACTTTATTTGCAGATTGAGAAAGGTAAATGTTTCCTCCCTGTACTTTGGGAAGTTTTTCTAAATTTTCACGGTTACGCTCTCTTACCAGATTAGCATCTGCTTCAGATTTTTTTAGTAAGAAAGGTGATATATTTTCATCTACCTGAAAGATCCCTTCAAGTATATGTTGAGGTTCGATACTTTGATTGCCTAATTCCAGAGCAACTTGTTGAGCTGCCTGAATGGCTTCCTGTGATTTTACAGTATATTGGTTTAAGTTCATATTCTATATATATTTTTGGTTGATTCGTTTAAAGTTAAGTTTTAAAAAACATCAAGAAACCAAATTTTAAGGCTTGGCTTCTTAATGCCATCAATTATTTAATCATTTATTCGATGACTGTATCACAAAAATCGTTCAATTATTAAATTTACAAAAAAATAGGACAAAATTTCCGAATTTGGTATTTTTAACGTAAAATTAACTTGACAAAATTTCCGATTCTTCATATTTTTCTTTGGAATGGTGAACAATACGTCATACCGGGAGTGGAATATCTTTGAAGATCGATGGGGAAATCTACTTATTTATCCGATGTCTGTGTTAAATTCCGGCGTATTATTTTGAGAATAACTACTTTTGCATTTTACCAGATGGAGCTTAAAGAAAAACAAAGAAGAATATTAAACGTAGCTGTAGAACTTTTCAAGGAGAAAGGATATATGGGCAGTTCAGTAAGAGATCTGGCTACAAAACTCAATATTAAGGCCGCATCACTGTATGCACATATCCGTTCAAAGGAAGAAATTTTGGAATGGATTTGCTTTGGCATTGCCCAAGAATTTTTCGATGAGCTTCAGGAAGTAAAAAATACAAATATTCCTCCTAAAGAAAAGCTTAACCTATTTCTGGATAAACATTTGTCGGTGGTCCTGGAGAACCGTGATGTGACCCATATTTATTCCAACGAATGGAGACATCTTGAAGAAAGGCTTCCTGAGTTTGTGGAATTGAGAAGAAGCTATCAACAGGAAGTGGAGGAACTTATTTCTGAAATTTATCAGGCTGAAAACTGGGAGCTGAAATCTCCGTCTTTTACTACGAGATTTATTCTTCATACCCTCAACAATTCTTATTTCTGGTTCAAAAGAAACAGCGATTCTACCGATGCAATTATAGATGAAATCAGAGAGAAGATACTTTTTGGGCTATTAGGTAACCAGAAACAATAGTTGTTCTTTATTTACATATTTGATCAACGGATCTTTGGAAATCTACAGGAGTTTAGAGCTGGAAAAAAATAGGCGATAAATTCCGTCTTTCCACTCGTCTCGCTCTGAATAGCAATATTTATTTTACTGATCCTTATTCTTTTAAAGCTTAAGTGTTCTTCTCAATAGTCCTATTTTTGTCTTGGTAAAGCTTTAATATTCAAAACTTTTGTAATTTTTTGGTCTAAATAAAGGGAATCATTCGCGTGTTGTTATTTAGAATCATTCAAAATATGATAAAAATCATAAAAATTTTGTCAGCTGGCAAAATCTTTTTAAATTTACACCTAACAAATGTTAGTTAGTTTTATGGGTTTTTCAGTTGAATATCTGGAGCTGGGTCAGTTGAGACAGCTTCAATCCGACCGGTTAACAGGGTTAATGGGTTATCTTGAGGAGAAGTCAGAATTTTATAAAAGAAAATTCGATGAATTAAAAATATCTCCACAGGATATAAGGACAATAGAAGATATCACGAAACTTCCTATTACGTACAAACAGGACTTGAGAGATCATTATCCGTTTGGATTGTTTACGGTTCCTAAAAATGAACTGCAGAGAATCCACTGTTCAAGCGGAACTACAGGAAAACCTACTGTTGTGGGGTATACCAAAGAAGATGTAGATCTTTTCAGTGAGGTCGTAGCAAGATCTCTGTATGCTGCAGGTGCCAGACCAGGGATGCAGTTGCATAATGCATATGGGTATGGGATTTTCACAGGAGGGCTTGGCCTCCATTATGGGGCTGAGAAACTGGGAATGAGTGTTCTTCCCATTTCAGGAGGAATGACAACCAGACAGGTAGATCTGATTATGGATTTTAAACCGGAAGTAATCTGTTGCTCACCATCTTATGCACTCACTATTGCTGATGAATTTGCCAACAGAGGAATATCAGCCGAGGAAATCAGTCTTCAATATGCGGTGTTGGGTTCAGAGCCCTGGACAGAAATTATCAGAGGACATATTGAAGAGAGGTTAGGAGTTCATGCCACGAATATTTATGGGTTAAGTGAAATTATAGGTCCCGGAGTTTCAATGGAAGATTTTGAGGAAAAAGGAGGTTCTTATATTTGGGAAGATCATTTTTATCCTGAAATTTTAGATCCGGTGACCAAACAACCGGTTCCATTCGGTGAAGAAGGAGTATTGGTGATTACAACGTTAACGAAAAAAGCAATGCCTCTTTTACGCTACTGGACCAATGATATTACAAGTCTTTACTATGATGAAAATGCCAAAAGAACAATGGTGAAAATGAAACCAATTGTTGGCAGGGCAGATGATATGCTGATTGTAAGAGGGGTAAATGTTTATCCAAGCCAGATTGAAGATGCATTTTCATATGTAAAAGGAGTTGTTCCCAATTATTATCTGACCCCTATTGAAAAGGAACATATGTGCGTAGCACTGGATATTGATATAGAAATTGATGATGACTTTGTAAAAGATCAAAGATTAGAAACAAATACCGATGAATATTTTAAATTTGTCGGGACCTTTGGAAAAAATATAGAAAACGAAATAAAAAAACGGGTAGGGATTACTACAAAAGTAAAAGTTCATGCCCAGGATAGTTTGCCGAAGTGCGAAGGTGGAAAAATTAATAGAATACTAAAAAAATAATGAATTCATTTTATAAACTTAAAACAGTTAGAGTTCAGAAAGATACTCCGGAAGCCGTCAATGTGGCTGTGGAAATTCCTGAAGAACTGAAAGACAAGTTCAGATTCAAACAGGGACAGTACCTTAATTTCCGAATGGTGATCAACGGAAACGAAGAAAGACGTTCTTACTCTATCTGTAATGCTCCAAGTGAAAAAAGCAATACGCTGGAAGTTTTGGTGAAATTATTAGAAGGCGGAAAGGTATCAGGATATTTCAACGAACATCTTCATATGGATGAAATGCTGGAAGTAATGCCTCCGATGGGTGGTTTTAATACTTCTTATCATCCTACCAATGTGAAAACCTATGTAGGTCTTGCAGCGGGAAGTGGGATTACTCCTGTTTTATCCAATATTAAAGAAAGCCTTTATCAGGAGCCTAACAGTAATGCCTACTTGTTTTACAGTAACAGAAGCATGAATCATGTTTTGAGAAAAGGGGAAATAGATAAATTAGTTGAACATTTTAACGGAAGACTTAAGGTCGTTTATCTGGTAAGCCGTGAGAAGCATGAAGATCCCGTTTTTGAAGGACGAATTTCTGCCGAAAAACTAGATCAGTTATTTGAGAGATACACCGATATTGATGTAAAAGAATCCACTTATTTTATTTGTGGACCCTCAGAAATGATCAAAGGGATTGCAGATTACCTTAAAAAAGATAAAAAAGTACCTGCTATCCAGGTTTTATTTGAATACTTCACGGCTCCTGACGAAGAAAATACGGAGGAGATGAGTGACGAATTTAAGGCTATTGCCAATATTGAAAGTATGGTAACGGTCATTATAGATGATGATGAATATTCGTTCCACTTAAATTCTAAAAAAGAGAGTATCTTAGATAAAGCATTGAAAGACAATCTTCCAGTACCTTTTGCTTGCAAAGGAGGAGTTTGTTGTACGTGTAAAGCGGAGGTTTTGGAAGGAGAAGTTTTTATGGAGAAAAACTACGCGCTTACCGAAGATGAAGTAGCCCGAGGTTACGTTCTTACCTGTCAATGTCACCCGACAACGAATGTGGTGATGCTTAATTATGATGTTTAATTTTTTGTAAAGTGTAAAATGTATAATGTAAAAAGTAGATCGAAAATACATTGTACAGCTGACATTTTACTTTAGTACAAAAAACAAAAGAAATGGACTTAGAAAAATTTGTTCAATACGTTCACGACGAAAATAAAGTAGAACCCAAAGATGTAATGCCTGATGACTACAGAAAATTATTGGTTCGTCAGATTTCACAGCACGCCCATTCTGAAATTGTAGGAATGTTGCCGGAAGCCAACTGGATTTCCAGAGCTCCTTCATTGAGAAGAAAAATGGCTCTTCTGGCTAAAGTCCAGGATGAGGCAGGGCACGGTTTATACCTGTATTCTGCCACTGAAACACTAGGAAACGGAACAATCCGAGCGGATAGAGATGCTACTTACGAAGATATGTTGGAAGGGAAAGCGAAATACTCAAGTATTTTTAATTATCCGACATTAAGCTGGGCAGATATCGGTGCTATTGGTTGGTTGGTAGATGGAGCAGCGATTATGAACCAGGTAATGCTGATGGGGAATTCTTATGGTCCTTATTCAAGAGCGATGGTGAAAATCTGTAAAGAAGAATCTTTCCACCAAAGACAGGGATATGAGATCCTGATGGCTCTTTGCCGTGGTACAAAACAACAGAAAGAAATGGCTCAGGCTTCGCTAAACCGTTTCTGGTGGCCGGCTTTAATGATGTTTGGACCTAATGATGACAGCTCACCCAACTCTAAAATCTCCATGAACTACAGAGTAAAGAGAGAAAGTAACGACAACCTTCGTCAGAGATTTATTGATGTTACCGTTTCTCAGGCTGAATTCTTAGGATTAACTATTCCTGATAAAGATCTGAAATGGAATGAGGAAAGACAACATTACGATTTCGGAGAGCTTCCCTGGGGTGAATTCATGGAAATCTTAAAAGGAAATGGCCCTTGCAACAGAAAGAGACTGGATACCAAAGTAAAAGCTCAGCAGGAAAACCTTTGGGTAAAAGAAGCAGCGGCAGCTTTTGCAGAAAAACAGGAAAACAAAGTATTATAATATAATGAGAGAATTTGAAGATGTGCTAATTGAAAAATTAATTAACGCATTAACGAATTTTCAAATTTTCAAATTTTTTATTTGACTATGGCAAATTTAGATATGTGGGAAGTGTTTATTCAGACTAAACCGGGATTATCTCACAAACACGTTGGAGTAGTACAGGCACCAACAGCAGAAATGGCTTTGCAGAATGCAAGAGACGTTTATACAAGAAGAAAAGAAGGAACTTCTGTTTGGGTAGTTCCAAGCAAATATATTGTCACTTCTGAAGGGGTGGATAAGGAAGCTTTCTTCGATCCGGCTGACGACAAATTATACCGTCATCCGACTTTTTATGACATTCCTAATGATGTAAAGAATATGTAATTAAGACACGAGATTAGCAGATATGAGATAAGAGACTTTAAAATCTCTCTGTCTCCGGTCTCTTTGTCTTTAAATCTAAAACAAAATGAACCCATTATATAATTATTTATTAAAACTGGCAGACGACAGTTTCATCATGGGGCAGAGGTTGTCTGCATGGTGTGGTGAAGGTCCTTATTTAGAGGAAGATATTGCATTGACAAATATTGCATTGGATGAACTAGGTCAGGCCAATAACTTTTATGTTTACGCTTCAAGAGTGATTGATAACGGTAAAAGTGAAGATGATCTGGCATTCTTAAGATATGAGCATGAATATCTAAATGCCCACTGGACTGAGCTTCCTAATGAAGATTATGCTCAGACCATTCTTAAAGTTTACGTGTTCGCCGTATATCAAAAACTGATGTATGAGGCTCTGTCTCATTCTGCAGATGAAGAGCTTTCTGCAATTGCTCAGAAATCTTTGAAAGAAGTAAGGTATCACTATACCCACGCTGCTTCATGGATGAAAATTTTTGCTCAGGGAACCGAAGAAAGTAAAACCCGTTTAGAAAAAGCGATTGGAAATATCTGGGAATATTCAAAAGGATTATTTGCAAAAGTGGAAGGAGAGGATGATTTAGTTATTTTAAATATTGTTCCCAATGTTGATGTACTTTATGATGAATTTCTTTCCATTACACAAAAAGATTTTGCAGAATATGGTTTAGAATATCCTACGAATCCTTTCATGCAGCCAAAATCAAGAACAGGATATCATACGGAATATTTCGGATATATTCTTTGTGAGCTTCAGTATATGCAGCGCGCGTATCCGGGATGTACGTGGTAGAAAACAATGAGGTAATTCTCAAAATTAATAATGAACGATTTATTAAACTTATTAAAAACAATCCCCGATCCGGAAATTCCGGTCATTGATATTGTGGAATTAGGAATTGTGAGGGAGGCCAGCATCACAGGTGAAAATACTTGTGAAGTGACCATCACACCAACTTATTCTGCTTGCCCTGCAATGTTTACCATCGAAGAGGATATCATTAAAATGATGAAGGAAAACGGCTGGGATGCGAAGGTGGTTACCAAAATGTTTCCAATATGGACAACAGACTGGATAACAGATGAAGCGAGAGAAAAACTCCGTGTTTACGGAATCACACCTCCTGAAAAAGGAGCAGATGAACATCATATCGGAAAGCCTAAAAAATGTCCGCGTTGTGGCTCCGAGCATACCAAACAGATCAGCAGATTCGGGTCTACTCTGTGTAAGGCTTCTTACCAGTGTTTAGACTGTCTGGAACCTTTTGATTATTTTAAATGTCATTAATTAATGAATCAATTTAGCAATCAATCTACTCATAAAAATGCTTTGTGCATCGTAGTTTATAAGGTGTGATCAGTTTTATCAGAACTATTTTATTTGTTGCATTGTTAAACTGTTAGATTGTTACGTTATACTAGATTGTTAGATTAATTTATATTGTTAAATTAGAGCATTATTAAATAATAAATAAAAAAACTATGTATACACAACTTGATATTGAAACGCATTTTGACGGGAAGCTTAAAATCGCCTATCTTAATCAACCTGAAACAATGAATGCCCTTACAAAACCTTCTTTATCGGATTTGAAAGATTTCATTAAAGAATGTAATGAAGATCATACTGTAAGATGTGTAGCGATCTCAGGTAGAGGAAGAGCGTTCTGCTCAGGTCAAAATTTAGATGATGCCTTTGTACAAGGTAATGAACACCATGATAACGACATCATCAGAAAAATTGTAGTAGATTACTATAATCCTTTGGTTACAGAAATTACACATTGCAAAAAACCGGTGGTAGCATTAGTAAATGGTCCTGCAGTAGGAGCCGGAGCAATGCTGGCCCTAATTTGTGACTTTGTGTTGGCTGTAGATAAATCATATTTTGCTCAAGCATTCTCCAATATCGGATTGATTCCTGATACAGGAGGAACTTATTTCTTACCGAAACTTTTAGGTAGACAATTGGCTAACTATTTAGCATTCACAGGTAAAAAACTATCTGCTGAAGAATCTAAATCGTACGGTCTTGTTGCTGAGGTTTTCAATGAAGAAGAATTTGCTCCAAAATCCATGGAAATTCTTGAAAAAATGTCAAATATGCCAACAGCAGCACTTAAGCTGACTAAAAAAGCTTTTGCAGAGTCTTACAATAATACTTTGAAAGAACAATTGGAGTTAGAAGGAGATTTACAGCAGGAAGCTGCAGAAACAGAAGACTTCATTGAAGGAGTAAATGCCTTTTTACAGAAAAGAAAACCTAATTATAAAGGAAAATAAATCAATTTGAAAATGGGTTAATTTGAGAATTTGAAAATGAGAAATGACAAAGAAAATATTATAGTAAATAAAACTTTTGATTTTGCATTGAACATTATTGAATTTTCAGAAAAACTGTATAAGGTTAATAAGTTTTCACTGGCGAATCAGATTTTTAAATCAGGAACTTCAATCGGAGCTAATGTAAGAGAAGCTCAAAATGCAGAAAGCAGGGCCGATTTTATTCATAAAGTAAAAATTGCAGCTAAAGAAGCAGATGAAACAGAATATTGGTTATCATTGTGTTTGCAATCAGAATATTTGTGCTCACCTGATGAGAAGTTATTTAAAGATTTAAGAGAAATCATATTAATTTTGTCTAAAATTATTTCTACGTCAAAATTTAAATAATTTTCAAATTAACTCATTTTCAAATTTTCAAATTAAAACTATGAATATTGGAATTATTGGGGCAGGAACCATGGGCGTAGGAATAGCTCAGGTAGCTGCCACAGCAGGATGCAAAGTCGTTTTATTCGACGCTAATGCTCCGCAAATAGATAAAGCTCTTTCAGGCTTAGAAAATACACTTCAAAAACTGGTTGAAAAAGGTAAAATTTCTCAGGAAAAAGCCTCTGAAATCAGAAACAATATCATAAAAGGTGAAGTGCTTCAGGATTTAAAAGATTCAAACCTGGTTATTGAAGCAATTATTGAAAACAAAGAGATTAAAACCAAGGTTTTTACAGAGCTTGAAAACTATGTTTCAGAAGACTGTATCATCGGTTCCAATACTTCATCTATTTCCATCACTTCCCTTGGGGCAGAGCTCAAGAAACCGGAGCGTTTCATCGGAATTCACTTTTTCAATCCGGCTCCCTTGATGCCTTTAGTGGAAGTTATCCCTTCTCTATTAACAGAACAAACATTAGCGGAAAAAATATATAACCTCATGAAAGAGTGGGGCAAAACACCTGTTATTGCTAAAGATATTCCGGGGTTCATTGTGAACAGAATTGCCCGTCCCTATTATGGGGAAGGGTTAAGAATCGTTGAAGAAAATATAGCCACACCGGAACAGGTAGATGAGGCAATGAAAACATTGGGTAACTTCAAAATGGGACCTTTTGAACTCATGGATCTTATCGGTGTTGATGTTAATTTTTCAGTAACGACAACGGTTTACAAAGATTATTTCTATGATCCGAAATATAAGCCTTCTTTACTTCAGCAAAGAATGTCTGAAGCCAAACTCCATGGCCGAAAAACCGGAAAAGGGTTCTATGATTATACTGAGGGGGCGCAAAAACCGGTTGCGCAGAAAGATGAGGCATTGTATGAGCAGATCTTCTTAAGAATTATTTCAATGCTGATCAATGAGGCTGTTGAAGCAAAAAGATTAGGTGTTGCCAATGATGATGATCTTGAATTAGCTATGCAGAAAGGAGTTAATTATCCGAAAGGACTGTTAAGCTGGGGGAAAGAAATTGGATATGCAAAAGTTTCAGAAATCCTACAGAACCTTTACGAAGAATACCAGGAAGAAAGGTACAGACAGAGTCCTTTGCTTCGTAAAATATAAAGAAATACGGCAAAGTATCGGTTGTATCTAAAGAGACAACCGATACTTTGTTCAATTATGATAGTAATGAATTAATGAATATAGATGAATTCAGAGCCGAATTGGAAGTGAGGCTTTCAATCGAGAAAGACTATTTGATCCAGGAAGCTTCTTCTATTGAAGATCAGGAAAGGCTGGAATTATTGGGAAAGTTTAATGAGAAATATAAAGAACTGATCAAAAGATTGGCCAATGAAAACGGAATTGATTTAAATGCTTCTTATCAAAATGAAAATTCATCAGATTCATCAAATCTCTCATATGAACAAATAATTCTTGGTAGAACGATGAGTGTTTACGATAGATTATCTGACGAATTATATGAAGAAATAACAAATGTACAGTAAAATGAATCCAAGACAGATAGCAGATTATATGTTCAATCAGGATTATTTTTCCCAGTGGATGAATATCAAAATGATTGAGGTAAAAGAAAATTATTGTTTAATAGAAATGCCCATTAAGAAAGATATGATCAATGGGCTTAAAACAGTTCATGGTGGGGTTACATTTGCTTTTGCTGATTCAGCGCTGGCATTTTCGTCCAATAATACGGGGGATGCTGCTGTAGCTTTGAATTGTATCATCAATTTTACCAAAGCTGGAAAAGAAGGTGACATTTTCAGAGCCGAAAGTATCTTGGTAAACGATACCAGAAAAACAGCTGTTTATGATATTAAGATTACCAATCAAAATCAGGAGCTGATAGCAAAATTTGTAGGAACAGTTTACAAAATCGGAAAAAAAGTAACAGAATTATAAAGAATTTGAAAATTATCGAACACCTTTAATTTTACTTACCTGAAATTTTCAAATTCTCAGATTGACTCATTTTCAAATTAAAAATATGAACAACGTATACATCATAGACTATGTCAGAACTCCCATCTCAAAACTACAGGGAAGATTATCAGAAGTAAGAGCAGATGATTTGGCTGCTATTGTTATTAAAGAAGTCGTAGCAAGGAATCCTGAAGTTCCAGTGGAGGAAATTGAAGACGTTATTTTCGGATGTGCCAATCAGGCAGGAGAAGATAACAGAAACGTGGCAAGAATGGGACTTTTACTGGCAGGTCTTCCTTACAAAATTGGAGGTGAAACCGTTAACAGGCTATGTGCTTCAGGGATGTCTGCTGTAGCAAATGCATTCCGTTCCATTGCAGCAGGAGAGGGTGAAATTTATATTGCAGGAGGAGTAGAACATATGACACGTTCTCCATATGTAATGTCAAAGCCAAGTGCGGCTTTCGGAAGAGACAGCCAGATGTTTGATACTACTTTCGGATGGCGTTTCATCAATCCTAAAATGAAAGAATTATACGGGGTTGACGGAATGGGAGAAACTGCAGAAAATTTAGCAGATATGCATCAGATCAACAGAGAAGATCAGGATAAATTTGCTCTTTGGTCTCAGCAGAAAGCTACGAAAGCTCAGGAAAGCGGTAGACTGGCAGAAGAAATTGTAAAAGTTGAAATTCCTCAGAGAAAAGGTGATCCAATCGTTTTTGAAAAAGATGAATTCATTAAGCCTACTTCTTCAATGGAAGGGTTGGCAAAACTTCGTCCGGCTTTCAGAAAAGAAGGAACAGTAACAGCAGGAAACGCTTCAGGAATGAATGACGGAGCCGCTGCTTTGATTTTAGCAAGCGAAGAAGCTGTTAAAAAATATGGATTAAAACCAAAAGCAAAAATATTGGGATCTTCTGTAGCAGGTGTTGAACCAAGAATTATGGGAATAGGACCGGTAGAAGCTACTCAGAAACTATTGAAAAGACTGAATCTTTCTTTGGAGGATATAGATATCATTGAACTGAATGAAGCATTTGCTGCACAGGCCCTGGCGGTGACAAGAAGTTTAGGATTACAAGATGATGATGCAAGGATAAACCCTAATGGTGGAGCAATCGCTATTGGACATCCACTGGGAGTTTCCGGAGCAAGAATTATTGGTTCTGCAGCGATGGAACTTCACAAACAAGATAAAAAATATGCATTGTGTACCCTTTGTATCGGTGTTGGACAAGGCTATGCAATGATCATTGAAAAAGTATAATCAATCTGAAAATGGGATAATCTGAGAATGTGAAAATGTTTATTGGAAAATACTCCGGAAAGAGTAGCTGCTTTGTAGGACTTTAGATAGTATAGTCAAAAGACAAACATCGAAAAACAGAAACATTATTTAATTCATTTTCAAATTATCCCATTTTCAAATTTTCAAATTAATAAATATGAACATCTATTCATACCATGGTATCCGTCCCATTATAAAAGCTTCTGCTTATATCCATCCACAGGCGGTGATTATCGGGAATGTGGAAATCGGTGAGGAAGTATATATAGGTCCTAATGCGGTCATTCGTGGTGACTGGGGGAAAATTATCATTAAAGATGGGGCTAATGTACAGGAAAACTGTACCCTTCATGTTTTCCCAAATATAGAAACCATCTTAGAAGAATCTGCACATATCGGCCATGGCGCTATTGTTCATTCCGGACATATCGGAAAGAATTGTTTAATAGGGATGAATTCTGTGATCATGGATAAAGCTTATATCGGTGACGAAAGTATTGTCGGTGCTTTGGCTTTTGTGCCTGCCAATTTCAGATGTGAACCCAGAAAACTGATTGTCGGAAGCCCCGCAAAGATCATCCGTGATGTTTCTGATGAAATGATCCACTGGAAAACAGAAGGAACAAAGCTGTATCAGGAACTGGCAAGGGAGGGGAAAGAAGCCATTTTACCTTGTGAACCTTTTACAGAATATGTACAGCAAATCCCTACAAAAATTGTTGATTACAGCATTTGGGATGATGTAAAATAATTGTCTAGACCTTATAGGTTTTTAAAACCTATAAGGTTTGAATTCAGTATAATAAAAACACAAAAATGAGAAATAAATGGTTAGTAATACAGAAAGTTTTGAATGCGGGTATATCTATCATATATATTCCCACGCTAATGGAAAAGATTTGATTTCCGTGAAGATGAAAATTATCAGTACTTTTTGAATAAATTATTGAAGTATATTACTCCTGTTGCGGATATTTACGCTTACTGTTTATTACCTAATCATTTCCATTTATTGCTAAGATTTAAAGACGTGGATGAAAATGAACATAAGCATCTTATGAAGCCTTTTAGTAATTTATTGAATGCTTATGCTAAAGCTTATAATAAAAGATACAATAGAAAAGGAGCTCTTTTTCTTGACTTTTTGAAACGTAAAAAAGTTAATGATGAAAGATATATGACTAAGCTGGTTCATTATATTCATAACAACCCGGTAAATCATGGCTTTGTAAATGATATTAGCCAATGGAAATATACATCATATAATTCCTATACCAATTTATCTAGTCCTAGTAAGCTGGAGAGGATGCCGTTGATGGAATATTTTGATGCAAAAGAAAATTTTATAAAATATCATTTTTCTAATGTAGAATATGATTTTATGGATTTAGAATAAAAATTTCTAAGAATAAACTAGAAGACAAAATTAAATATGATTAAAAAAGCTTTTATTATCTGCAGTATCCTGCTTGCTGCCAACTTTACGGTATCAGCACAGACTGCAACAGTAAAACCGCTTACTGTGGGAGAGGTAAGGACCATTACGTCTAAAACTCTAAATGAAGAAAGAACTTTAAATATCTACCTGCCTCAAGGTTTTGATAAAACTAAATCCTACCCGGTGATCTATCTGCTGGATGGAAGTATGAATGAAGACTTTATCCACGTTTCAGGATTAGTACAGTTCTTTAATCAAATGTATTCCATGCCGGAAACAATTGTAATAGGAATTGCTAATATTGACAGAAAAAGAGATTTTACCTTTCATACGGATTTAAAAGATTTACAGAAAGATTATCCTACGACAGGACATTCTGATAAGTTTATTGCTTTCCTTGAAAAAGAACTAAAGCCCTATGTTGAAAGTCAGTTTAAAACGACGGACAAATATCTGTTCGGACAGTCATTAGGTGGACTTTTAGCAACAGAAATTCTTTTGAAGAAACCGGAAATGTTCAATAACTATTTTATCATTAGTCCAAGCTTATGGTGGGATGATGAAAGCCTTTTAAAACAGGCTCCACAACTACTTTCAAAATCTCCGGATACTAAAAAATTCGTTTATGTTTCTGTAGGAAAAGGAGAGCATCCGGTGATGATAAAAGATGCTGAAGCTTTCTATGATGTTTTGAAAAAAGCAGGAAAGAAAAACTGGACATTGGAATATAAAATGATGGAAACAGACAATCACGCAACTATTCTTCACAGAAGTTTATATGAAGGATTGGTGAAAATGTTTCCGTACCAGGAACCGAAGTAACAGATTGATTACAGGTTCAAACCTTATAGGTCTTTAAGACCTATAAGGTTTAGAAAGCTTTGTTAAAAATAATTTAAGTAAAAAGTAAAAAACTATATGGAAAAACTAAAAAACTATATCTACGGAGAATGGGTAGAAGGATCCGGAAACGGAGTCCCTTTATACAATGCCGTTACAGGAGAGCAGGTGGCTGTTTCAGATACGGAAGGGCTTAATTTTGAGCAGGCTCTTGATTACGGAAGAACAGTAGGATACAAAAACCTTTCTTCAATGACTTTCTACGACCGTGGGGAAATGCTGAAAAAAGTGGCACTGTATCTATTGGAGAGAAAGAAAAAATATTACGAATTATCATATAAAACAGGAGCTACTCATGTAGATTCATGGGTAGATATTGAAGGAGGTTTCGGTACTTTCTTTACCTATTCGGGATTGGCAAAAAGAATGCTTCCCAATACTCCATTTTGGGTAGATGGAGATACACAGAAAATTTCTGCAAACGGAACTTTCCTGGGAACTCATATTCTGACTCCAAGTGAAGGAGTTTCCGTACAGATCAATGCTTATAACTTTCCTGTTTGGGGAATGCTGGAGAAATTATCAACGTCATTATTGGCAGGAGTTCCTTCTATTGTAAAACCTTCTCCTTTTGGTTCTTATTTGACAAACGCTGTTTTTCAGGATATGATTGAAAGCGGAGTACTGCCTGAAGGAGCCATTCAGCTGGTATGTGGGGAACCGGGAAATATCCTGGATTATATTAAAGATGGCGATTCCGTATTGTTTACAGGCTCAGCTCATACAGGCCGAAAATTAAAATCCCTCCCTTCAATTGCCGGAAATGCAGTGCGTTTCAATATGGAGGCGGATTCTCTGAACTGTTCAATCCTTGGATTGGAAGCAAAACCAGGAACTCCTGAATTTGATTTATTTATCAAAGAAGTCCGTAATGAAATGACAACGAAAGCAGGACAGAAATGTACGGCGATCAGAAGAATTATTGTTCCTGAGCATTTGATGGGTGACGTTCAGAGTGCTTTGTCTAAAGCTTTGGATCAGACAAAAATAGGAAATCCTTTAAGCAGAGAAACCAAAATGGGTTCCTTGGTAGGAAGACAGCAATACGAAGAGGTAGTAAGAAAAGTAAATATTTTAAAAACAGAAACAGAGCTTGTGTATGACGGAAAGCATGAACTGGTAGATGCAGATTATGAAAAAGGTGCATTTATGAGTCCTAAACTATTCCTGAATGATAAGCCTTTCGAAAAAAATATCTCTCATGATGTAGAAGCTTTCGGGCCGGTATCTACGTTAATGCCATACAAAGATGCTGAAGAAGCAGCTGCATTGGCAAAGAGAGGAAAAGGAAGTTTAGTGGGATCCATCATTTCTCATGATGAGAACTTTATTGCGGAAACGTCATGGAAAATGGCTTCCCAGCATGGAAGAATCTTTGTCCTGAACAGGGATAATGCCAAAGAAAGCACAGGACACGGTTCACCACTTCCTACATTGATGCACGGAGGACCTGGTAGAGCAGGTGGAGGTGAGGAAATGGGAGGTCTGAGCGGTCTTCATTTCTTCTTACAGAAAACAGCAATTCAGGGATCTCCGGATGTATTGAAAGCAATTACCAAGATTTATCAACAAGGTGCAGAGAAGAAATTCTCGGACAAACATCCTTTCCAGAAATATTTTGAGGAAGTTGAGGTTGGTGATTCTTTAGAAACAGCAGGAAGGACCGTTACCGATGCAGATATCGTTAACTTCTCTAACGTTTCATGGGATCATTTCTATGCTCATACGGATGCAACGAGCTTAACGGGAACTATTTTTGATAAAACTGTTGCTCATGGATATTTTATCCTTTCAGCAGCTGCGGGATTGTTTGTATCCGGTAAAAAAGGTCCTGTGATTGCCAACTACGGATTAGAAGAATGCAGCTTCTTTAAACCTGTATATGCCGGTGATACCATTACCGTATATTTAACAGCAAAAGAAAAAATTAACAGGGGAGTAAAAGGCAGAAACATTCCTTCGGGTGTTGTTAAATGGCTGGTTGAGGTCGTAAACCAAAGAGATGAGATTGTATGTGTTGCTACAATTTTGACATTAGTAGCGAAACAATCTCCTTTCATCGACCTGAATGTGAAAAATGTTCAGAAAATATTAAATGGCTTAACCGAAACTACTCCATCCCAATGGGGGAAAATGTCTCCACAACAGATGATAGAACATCTCGAACAAGGAGTCTTAGTAAGCCTTGGAGAACCGGAGGCCGAAAAATGCGATACTCCGGAAGAGAATATTGAGAAATATCAGGATTCTCTTTACAATCACAGAGCAATGCCAAAAGAATTTATTGCTCCATTTTTACCACAGGATGGCTCACTTCCTGCACCAATACACAAGAATCTGGATGCAGCAAAACAGTCATTCATTGATAATCTGAAGCGATTTGTAATTTATTATAAAGAAAATCCACAGGCAGAGCACATGAACTTTGTATTCGGAAAACTGAACAAGGAAATGTGGGAACTGATGCATAAAAAACATTTTACCCATCATTTTGAACAGTTTGGATTAATTTAATTCAAAATATAAATTTATAGTCCCTTTAGGTTTTTACTTAAAGGGATTTTTTTAACCATGTCAAGGTTCAAAACCTTGACATGGTTAAATTTAAAAGTTTTTTTTATCTTTCTAAGAGTAAATTAAAAACACAAAGATGGCAGATATCAGAACTACTTCAATTGAAGCAGACTGTTTTTACCATATTTATAATCGTGGTATTAACGGAGAACTTATTTTTAAATCAGATCGAAATTATTCATTCTTTTTGAATAAAGTAGTTGAATTTCTTACTCCCGTCTGTGATGTATATGCATATTGCCTTATGCCTAATCATTTTCATCTTTTAGTTAAGATTAAATCTGATCTTGAATTGAGTAGCCTTGTCAAGTTCAAAACCTTGACAAGGCTACTCAAACAGGACTTCATTCTCCTCAGAATATTTTCTCAAAACAATTTGCCCGACTTTTCAATTCTTACTCCCAATCTTTTAATAAGGAATACAAAAGACATGGTGCTCTTATTGAATCTCCATTTAAAAGAAAATTGATTACTTCGGATAAATATTTAATTAATATGATAATTTATATTCATCAAAATCCGCAAAATCATTCTATCGCGCATCAGTTTTCAAAATATAATTTTTCCTCTTATCAATCCATTTTGAGTAAGTCACGCACTCTTTTAAAAAGGGATGAGGTTATTGAATTATTTGGTGGTGTAGAAAATTTTAAACTGTCTCATCTAAGGACAATTAACCTTAAAGAAGAGTTTTAGTTTTTTATCCGTGTCAAAGTTTTAAATCTTTACACGGATAATACCTTACCTTTATATTACAATATCATTTATTGAAACAATATGGAATTACAATTTTTCAAAGACTTTGACTTTACAGGTTTCTGGGATCAGAGTACTTATTCACAAAGAGATTATATCGAAGATTTTCCAAAAGACGAAATGATTGCTTCAGTAGAAGAAGAACTGGGTTATAAACTTCCTGCTTCTTATATCGAATTGATGAAAATTCAGAATGGAGGCATGGTAGACAGATGTTGCTTTCCCACTACAGAGCCTAATTCCTTGGCTGATGATCATATCGCCCTTACCGGAATTATGGGAATTGGAAGAGAAAAGACCTATTCTGTATGTGGAGAATTGGGAAGTAGGTTTATGATGGAAGAATGGGGCTATCCTAATGATGGAGTTTATATCGGTGACTGCCCTTCGGCAGGACATGATATGATTCTTCTCGATTATACAAAGTGTGGAAAAACGGGGGAGCCGGAAGTTGTACACGTTGATCAGGAAGATGATTACAGAAAAACATTTCTTGCTAAAGACTTTGAGACCTTTATTAAAGGGCTGAAAGATGAAGATGATTTTGACAATTGATGAAATAAAGAAGTACTTTTAAATCCTAATATAAACTATAAATATAAAATTATGAATGAGGCCTGGATGCAAAAATGGGAAGAGGTAAAAGATAGACTTATATCTCCTGTAGATATTGAAACCTATTTCACTGCTGATGAAATTATGGATCAGAAAATGGAAGTGATGGAAATAGGAAATGTTTCTCTGCCTTCCGGAAAAGTAATTGTAAGAGATCCTTTAGTCTATTTAAATGCAAAGGAGAAACCCTATTTTGTTGAAGTACCCAAAGGTAATTTTCCTGTTAAGATTGCTGTTGCAAAACTAGAAGACTGGGGAGATCGTTATGCTGCTGTAAAAGTAGAATTTACAAAAGAAGAGGCTGTTGTATACAGAGAGGCATTAATTGGAGAAGAGGAACTTGGAGATTCTGAGGAAGAAGATTATTTTGGCTTTGTAGTAGACGCGGGGTTGGCATGTATTACGGATTCACAGGTCGTACCTTACGTGGATAAGTTTATTTCAGAACTTGATGTGGAGAATATTTATGATGATTATTTTGCAGAGCTTTTTGCCGAAAATTACAGAGAAAATCCAACAAATCAGAGAGATTTAGGAGATTGGATCAATTGGAAAGTGCCCAATACAGAATATCAGATTCCAATATTTGCAAGTGGTTTAGGAGATGGGGTATATCCTGTTTACTTTGGGTATGATGCTAAAGAAGAGATCTGCAGTCTTTATATTCACTTTATCGATATCGAAATGGAATTATCTGAAGTAGAAGAGGACGAGGACGATGATGATGAAATTTCAGAGCAGCCAGATAATTTCGTGTTTTTAAAATAGTTTTCCAATGAATAAAACTTTTGCAGAGCAGGTTATTGCATTCAATGAATACCTTACTTATTCCGGAGAACTTCCGGAAGGGTTTGTAGTTTTGAATCCGTATCTTGATAATCCTGAAACTATGGAGGTTATGCAAAAGTTTTATCACAAATATTATAATGACTCCCACAAAAGAAAGTTTATCATAGGGATTAATCCCAGTCGTTACGGAGCAGGAGTGACAGGAGTTCCATTTACAGATACCAAACGTCTGGAGGCTGTATGCGGAATAAAAATGGAATCGGCCCGTACTCATGAAGTATCTTCAGTTTTTATATATGATATGATTGAAGACTACGGCGGAGCAGATATATTCTATAAAGAGATGTATATCAATTCCCCATTTCCCCTGGCTATTGTAAGGAAGGCCAAAAAAGGGTGGGTTAATGCCAATTATTATGATGATAAAAAACTGTTTGAAGCAGTAAAAGACTTTATGATAGACTCACTGAAGAAGCATATGAGTCTGAATCTCGATCTCTCAGAGGTTTTTATCTTAGGAAAAAAGAATGCCGATTTTATTTCATCATTAAATAAAGAAGCAAAGCTGTTTGATAGAATGACTGTCCTGGAACATCCCAGGTATATCCAACAGTATAAATCAAAAGAGAAACAACTGTATATTGACAAATACATCCTGGCCCTGAAAAAATAAAAAATCCCTTGATCAATTGATCAAGGGATCGTCATTCATGTATTAGAATCTTTATCGGGGGATGACTGTGTCTGAGCTATTAATTTTTAATAATTTTAGAGCTTTCTGTGGATGTTTTGAGTATATAAGTTCCTTTTGGAAGCTCTGAAATATCGATGTTATTAATTCCTTTTGTGATAGGGAGTGTTTTTACCAGTTTCCCGTCCATACCATAAACCTGAGCATCTGTGGCTTTCTCTGTTTTAATGGAAAGAGGACCACTTGTAGGATTAGGGTAAATACTGATTTCTTTTTTAGAGGACTTGACCTCGCTGGCAGCAAGTACAATACCACTATCTTTTACCCAGGTGAAAGCATCGAGGGCTATATATTGGTAAGATCCTCCTAAAGTCAGCTGAATCTCATCAACAATAATATTGCTGTAATTCTGCCCATTGAGGTTCGTAAGGTCAATCAACGTATATCCGTTTGTTGGAGAAATAGAAGTTGTGAAACCTGAACTTTTAGTCTGAGTAAATTTTGTTACACCACTTAATTTCCCTGTAACAGTTAATGTTCCTGCAACGGTCAGGTCTAAATTTGCAGCAGAAACATATACCCAAAATTTGTTTGCTTTAAATAAATTGGATGTTGTCTTTATGCTGAATGATGCAGCTTCCGACTGATTTCCTGTTCCTGAATTGTCAATATATCGATTGTCATTGGCAGTACCATTCCATCCTGTTTGCGGATAATTGGCCTGAATATCAAAAATCATAGTGTGGGAAATGATATTGAAAATCACACCGTTATCAGTGAAGCTGGAGCTTCCATGTGATTCTGTTTCAAACTGTTCTGTACTCGTCTGTCCAAATGAAGTAATCGCTATGAAAAGACTGCAGATCGCAAAAAGTATAGTCCTTTTCATGATGTATTTTTTTAAGTTTGTTTATAATGTCAAAGTATTAATCTCTTGGAGGGTAAATTCCTGCAACGCAGATAATGTAGTTTAAAGCCGAAAAAGGCGGCATATTGTTTACAGGAAGGTTCTGTCCTATATAAGAGATCGATTGTGTATTGATCACTGTGTCCGGAGCTGCATTTATATAGCTGGGAACCGCTGTAAAGTCTCTTCCGCTCTGTGTACCTGTGACAGCAAAAGAAGATGCTGAACTAGGTACAGAAGTAGTAGCGTTTGATTTGGATACCTTGAGCTGAAGGCCTCCAAAGCTTGGTAAATTGGATTGGAGAAGTGTATTTTGATCCGTTCCTGCCACCATACCTATCGGATATGATTTTCCGGTTTGTGTTCCTGCTCCCAAAGCCATACGCCCAATGAGGTTAGGCAATGCAAAAGTGCTAATCCCATCACCGCCGTATATTGTTCCCAATAAAGAAAACAGAGCTGAATTCTGAGCGATACTCAGGAGTCTGCCATCACAAAGCATCCAGCCTCTAGGCACAAAACTTCCTGCAAATAGTTTTACAATTCCCATGTATTCTTCCATAATAATAGTTTTTCAGTTTTAAATTTTCCTACTCTCTTCCCGGCTTTTCGGATTCGGCCTTTGATTGTTTATTTTCTTAAGCCAAAGGAACAACTAATGATAAGGCAAGACTAGAGTATAAAATACCAAATTTCACAGTCCGTATTTATACGTAATTTGGGTTGGTTGCTATAGAGAAACTTTATAATTTAAAATGAGGATTTAATGCAGAATTTCTATCATTTAATTTTCTTTAAAAGCCTTCTATTTAGTATTTTTGTAAGAATCCAATAAAAGTAAAAATGAACGAATTCGTAGCATCAGAAATTAAAAACAATATTGCCGAAATTACATTCGGAACTCCAAAAAGTAACGCACTTCCCGGTGCTATTTTAGAAAAGCTGGCTCAAACTATTTTAGAGGAAGCCGCAAAAGATGAGGTAAAGGCTATTTTAGTAAAGAGTGAAGGAGAAAAAGCATTTTGTGCGGGGGCAAGCTTTGATGAATTATTGGCTATTGAAGAACTGGAAGCTTCTACGCAATTTTTTGGTGGGTTTGCTAAGGTTTTAAATGCAATGAGAAACTGCGGTAAAATTGTTGTGGTAAGAGTTCAGGGAAAAACAACAGGCGGTGGAGTAGGAATTGCATGCGGAGCAGATTATTGTTTTGCCACAAAAGATTCTGCATTGGCTCTCACCGAAATTAATTTAGGAATAGGACCTTTTGTGATAGGCCCCTATGTAGAAAGAAAAATCGGCAAGTCACAGTTTTCTGCTATGGCAATTGATGCAGATTTCAGGTCTGCTGACTGGGCAGAACAGCATAATGTTTACCATTCTGTTTCCAATACTATTCAGGAAATGGACGAAAAACTGGAGAAATTTTTACAGACATTAGCTTCAAGAAGCAGCGATGCCTTAGCTTTAATCAAAAAGGTTTCCTGGGAAGGAACAGATCATTTTAATGAATTGATGCCGGCAAGAATCCATATGAGTGCAAGCCTTATTTTGGAAGATTCGGCAAAGAAAAATATTGAAGCCATTAAAGAAAGATTAAGAGCAAAATAAATAAATGAGTCGTCCTAAAATAGGTTGACATAAAATTAAACAATATTTAATCCGGAGATGCATTTGTTTCTTCGGATTTTTTATGGACTGTATCTGGGGTTTGCATATTAAGACTTAGATGTGGT
>Ga0105243_10000157_pt1 | contig 78420 bp, 55 predicted proteins | sample KBSM34metaG_FD_81525 | JGI IMG/M metagenome (GOLD analysis project Ga0105243, IMG submission 81525) | Miscanthus rhizosphere microbial communities from Kellogg Biological Station, Michigan, USA - KBS M3-4 metaG | ecosystem: Host-associated > Plants > Roots > Rhizosphere > Soil | place... | reverse complement strand
GATGGGTGTTTTATTGAGTATAATCCCCCGCAATAATAGATTTTTCCATGGAGTTTATAACCTCAGAAACAGGCACAGTAAATATCCCTGCATTTCCTTTGTCAAACTCTTTTTTCCAGTAAGAATATCCGTCGAGTTCAAGAGAGTCAGGCTTTTTGAGGGTTTCATTTTTCAGGCTGGTGACACTTTTGCCTAACGCTTCTTCTGATATAGGAATATGGCTGATGTATTCTGCAAAACCTTTGGGACTGGCAGGGTTTTTCATTTTCAAACCACTAATGGAAATATGAATTACTTTTCCGGTTTTAGGATATTCCTCAATCTTTAAAATTTTAAGAATTGAGCTTTTTTCCGTAGGACGGGTTTTGTACTGCCATTCCTGGCCGACAATGTATTTGTCTTTCTCAGTACAACTGAAGGATAGCAAGAATAGTACTGCTATTAAAGTATAGAGTTTCATGAACGGCCGGTTATTAGTTTTGCATATTTGCTCGTTATAGAAACAAATATAGGTAAAATCTGGGGGATAGGAAATGGGGGAGTAGGGTATTTTAGCGAGGGTAATGATAAAGAATCCGAAGTGGGGAGACTTCGGATTTGTATATTAATTACGCAAGTTAGGAGACTTTATGCAGAGGGGATATGTATTTAATTTTTTTTAGATCGTTGTTATTCAGTCTTCTTTGCTTAGATGCAGTTGAATGAAACCGTCTTTAAGGTTATATTCTTTATGTTTAAATTTTGAGTTCAGTTCACTGCTGTTTCCTAAAACACCGCCAACTCCTGTGATTAATGGATGAATATTAAAATAAATGTCCGTTACCAAATCTTTGTCTATAAAGGCATTAAAAGCACCTGTACCACCGCCAACTGCCATTTCGTGAAACCCTCTTTCTGACATATATTCAATAGCTTCTTCGGGGCTTTCAACAGTCTTGTAGCCTTTTGATGCGTAGGATTTTTCAGAGAGTATTACGATTTCTATTCCGTTAAAATGTTCTTTGACTTCCTGTGGGAAATTTAAAAAGTTTTCAAAGGTTTTCAAGCCTATGACAAGGTTCCCAACTTTTTTTGCAAATTCTAAATAAAACTCCATTGCTTCTGGTGGCAGCTGATGATGTGGATGATCAGATAATAATACTTTACCATTAGCCGAAATGTTGGCAATTACTGTTACTTTCATTTTTGATTTTTTTTTACAGGATAAAATTATCTGAAAGAAACTTTACCTTTACTATCCATTACCTTTTGGAAAGTAACTATTTTATGAGCATCAAAAAAAATGACATCAGTAAAGAAAAAATCTTGGCTCTTAAAGATGCCATCGAACTATTGGGCGGCAAGTGGAAATTCTGCATTCTGCATAATCTGTATAATTACGAAACTATGCGGTTCAAAGATTTACAGGAAACGGCTTTGGGAATAAGTCCAAAAGTTCTGTCCAAAGAGCTGCAGGAACTGGAAGATAATTTACTGATTACCCGAACGGTTAATAACACCAAACCTGTTACAGTTTCGTATGCACTTACCACACATGCAAAAGAAACTGAAGATGTAGTCAATGCCTTAATTAATTTTGGCTTGAAGCATAGAAAGAAAATAAAGGAGAAGTGATTTTATATAAAAGCTGTTTAAACTTTTTTATTAAACCACAAAAGGCACAAAAGATTGAAACACTAAGGATACTTAAGAGGATATCCTGGCACAGAATAAGTCCACATAAGTTTTGAAAAATCTTTGATTTTTTTTCTTCAATGTATTTTTATGCTGTATTATTTTAAACTTTCTAAAGTGTACTAAAGTGTTTTAAAAATAAAAACTTTTGTGATTAGTTTAAACAGACTTATAATTAAGAAGTTGAGTTTACATCAAATCATCTTTTTTAATTTTGAAGCTTTATTTTTTTCCTCTCCTTTCAACAATAAGATGCACTGCATCCAGCATTTTAGTCAGGTGATTATATGGATTTATCATATTCCTCTCAGGGAGGTTATCCTATACTCCAAGTGAGAAATAAATCAGCTATCCGAAGTCTTCTAACTTTGGATTTTGTTTTTATGTACGCAAAGTTGGAAGACTTTGCGGAGCAGGAGGTATTGTTATGATTTAAATTTTTTGAGATAAATTCTTTTATTTTTCCATCGGGAGCCAAAAACTAAAAACTTCCTTTGATTAGTATATACTTTTGATTTTTTTTTCAATTGCCCGTTTTTAATTCCGTATGCAAAAAGTTTATTTCCCTGAATTTTATATTTTAAATGATAACTGATTCCGTTTTCACTTTGTAAATTGTAATTATGATAGTTACCGGACAACATATCGGATATTGTCATTGAATCATTTACAGATTCTATCTCGCCTTTATTTTTATTGAATTTTAAATATAGATTATGATTACTTATCTTATAAAGGCCGGAAAGTTCTGTATGCTGAAGGTCTCCAGAAAATACATAATTAAATTCATTGTTATTTTTTAAGTCAATCTGAGTAACGAAGAAACCAAATTCAGCTTTGTTGGTTTTGTAAACTCCCTGCAAGTTTTTTTGTGGCTTGCAAGAGAAAAGAAGTAATAAAGCTAAAATTAGATTTAGGATTTTCATGGTATTCAAATATACAGAGATGATTTTAAATAGTGGCCTACATTTGTCATCAAGTATAAATGTTGGATGTCTCAAACATGTGTATTTTATATTTTCCCTTTCCTTTCAATAATAAGATACGCTGCATCTAGCATTTTAATCAGATGAATATAGGGGTTTATCATGTTCCTTTCTGGTAGTTTGTCATAGATTCCCATTGAGAAATAAACCATCCCGGAAATAAAATAATCAAATTCTTTGATGCTGTATTCTTTGAATGCTTTTTTAAACACCAACATAGGATTTTGGTATTCTTTCTCCGTAAGTAAGCCAAGAACCAACGGAGAGACCTCTTTCAACTCAGTATTGACCACCAATTTCTTTTCCTTCAGCATGATAAAGTAGCCTGTACGAATGAATGAACGCATCGCCTGGTGAAAATGGTAAATGACGGAAGGATATTCTTTTATCCAGCTATTTCTTTTAAGGGCATAGCTCATAATGGTGTTTAAAAGTTCTTTGGATGCTGCCAGATCATTGAGTTGAAAAAATGTTTCCATTAACTGTAAGCCGGAATGCTTCTTCCGGCCTTTCCCAAGCCGGGATTGAAAGTCTGTTCTGGTTTTTTTCATGAGTGTGTATTTTTTGTTGTACGATTTTACCGGCAGTAAAGAAGTAAGTCTTGCAGTGTCTGAACTTCCTGTCTATACAAGCCGAATGAATATGATAGAATTTGTGTTTTCTAAAAGCCCGAAAGCCGCAATGGATTGTACACCCCATTGTACCGTATCATGATACTTTATGTTGTAAAGCAGGCTTAGAAAAAGATGATTGCAGAAAAGCAGAACAGCATGAAAATAAAAACGGCATGAGACTCTACAATATCCGCTTTTGAGGTACTGGTATACCCTGCACACAGATAAGAGAGCCCACGCCTAGGTCGTGAGCTTCCTGCTTATCATCTTGCGTGCATAAAAATTACCAGTTTTCAAAAGCAAGGTTCTAAGCAATAGCTTCTATATTTCTTTGAAGTATCGCAAAATTACTCTAATGAGTAATCTTTTCCAAATATAATAAAAATATTTAATGTTACCGAATTCGGTAACGATAATTTATATTAATAATTACAATTTGCACTAAACAGTGCGATTATGAACGAGTTTAAGACTGATGAAATCAAAAAAATGGTATCAGAAAAAATAAAAGAAATAAAAGGTGAAACTCCATATTCTAAGGTTTCTGAAAGATGTAATGTTACGGCTGCAAGGATTAGTGATGTTGCTAATAACAAGATTGATTGTCAACTCAGTACTTTCATTGAAATTGCAACCGGGCTAAGAATACACCCCAAAGAATTATTTAATATTATTTTTGATTTTGAAGAATATTATTCTGAATTAGATAAATAAATAAGCTCCGAAGTTTAAAAACTTCGGAGCTTATTTTTAAATAGATTGGTTTTATTGGCTCAAAGTCAGGAGACTTTGCGTAGCGGGAGAACCATTAAGTTGTGGAAAATTTCAATTAACATTTTTTGTTAATCGAGTATTATTGGACTGTTATTATAAATCTTTTTCTATAACTGAATGTGATTTAATTAATTTTTCTTTAGAATCCTGAATTGATAGATAATATTCTTGTAATGATTTCTCAAAATTTTTAGATTTAGAGTCTCTAGTTTTTTCATCCGCAATTGGAAAATCAATTGCTTTAAAATCTTCTTCATTTAATCTATATCTACTCGGAGTTCCTCCTCTTGTCTTTGAATACATGTATTTTAACATAAGATCAGTTCTTAAAACACCAGTAATATAGTATGAATGTCTCTTATTCTTTGGTCTAATAACAATAAATTCAGGAGAAGCAATTAAGTAGTCAACTACTTGTGGAATTTCTGGTACAACTATAATTTTTCGATTTAGCATACTTGGACCTAATCTCGCTAGAAGTATATCACCGGGTTGTACAATTTTTAAACTACCTTCAATTTCATTTCCTAAACAATAAATAATATTTTCTATTTTCACAGGATTATTTTGAAGTTCATCCATTCTGATTAAAGCAAAATTGGAATATTCATTTTCTTCAGAATTAGGAGTGATTTTTTCATTAATAATATCTGCAATATCTTCAATTCTACCAGTCGATTTTTTAAATTCAGGTTTCCAAATATATCTAGTTGCATTAAAAGGCCCTTCCGAATTTATTTCCGATAGTTTTAAAGTATAGCAATTTTCAGTTTTTTTATATTTTGATTTATTATTTAAATAGATATTCCATTGATTATAAATGCATGATGGTTTATCACTAAATAATTCGTTTTCTTCTTCACGCCCAGTAGAGCTGATTCCAACTTGCTTAGCAACAGCCATGAAAATGGTATAATCCTTTAACTGCTCGTTATCCTTTTTCCTTCTTAAAAAGAGTACAGAAGATTTAATCCCAGCGCCAAAATGGCTAAAAGCTGACTCGGGTAAAGATATAGAAGCTAATAATTCACAATTTTCCAGAATATAATCTCTTACATATTGTAAAGAGCTATTGGTCATAATTCCTTCAGGGACAACTATTGCAATTTTTCCGGTTCCTTTCTTTGCAAATTTTATACATCTCTCTATGAAAAGTATTTCACTTTTTTGAGTCTTTCTTTCAACAGCCCCATTTTTTCCTAAATCAAATGATTTTAAATATTTAACTTCTTTAGCTTTTATTGTAGCACCAAATGGTGGATTTGATAAAATTATATCAAAAGAATTTTCTTTAAATCCAGAATTTTGAGATTGTATTTTAGTTAAAGATTCCAATGCATCTTGGCCAATTACATTTGTGTGACCATCATCATGAATTATCATATTCATTTTACAGACTCTTGCTATTTGATCATTGATTTCAATACCAAACAATTTCTTTTCAGCAAAAGAATGCCAATGTTTGAATGCTTCAAGTTCATCATAATTTTCTTCGGAAAACTGGCGAACCTCATCCATTGCATAAAGTAAAAAACCACCACTCCCACAAGATGGATCTAAAACCTTTAAAGATTGTTGTGGCTGCATCATTTTTACACAAAATTGTACAACAGGTCTAGGTGTAAAAAACTGTCCCATTTTTCCGATGAAAAAATCTTGCATGAAGATTTCGAATGCGACACCTTTTGTATCTAAATCCGTTTTACTTAGTGATAAACCTTGTAAATGCTCAACAACATTATATACAATTTCAGATGATAAATTTATACGATCTTTAAAAACTTGGGGATCATCATTTTTTGCTTCCTCATATATTTTTTGAATTCTATTTGTTACTTCATCTGGAGTTTCTTGTGAACCAATCTGAAATTTATAGATTTCATTTTTCTTTGTTCCTTTTTCATCCTTTAATTTACAAAAAAGTAATTTTGAAACTTCATCAAAAGCTGTTGTAGGAGCTAACTTTCCTCCTTGCCAAACACTACTGTGAGATTTTTTTAATGCACTGATTAAATCCTCACGATACGCAATTTTTAAATCCTTAGCTAAATCTCCTTTCTTATATTTATACTTTGGAGCCTTGCCGTATTTAACCGGAATATCAGCAATTACATTTTTTTCTCTTTCGCTTGATTTAAATCCAGCAATGTTAAATGCTGTTTTTGTATTACCAGCAACCGCAATTGCATATTTTGCTCTTTTACTATTTGCATTCCCGAAAGCTTGCTCAATAGCTTGAGAAAATTCAGAGTCGCTAATTCCATCTTTTTTTGTTTCTACAATTAAAAATGGGGATTTTAATTCTTTATCCTCATAGATAACAATATCAGCCCTATCGTCAGGAATTCTTCTTTCAACTTTAACTTCAATATCAATATTTTCTTTTGGATATTGATAATCTAAAACAAGTTCTACAAAATATGAAGCTCTAACCTTTTCTTCAGGATTCTTAAAGTTTGTTGAATATTCTCTTGAGCAATTGTAAATAATTTTGCTTTCATCTTCATTAAATTTTAGTAGCCCATTTTCTATTCCTCTTTTTATATTTTCGAAAAATATCGAATCATTATCTAATTGTTCAATCATTATTTTAATCTTCTAAACTGCCAAAATTAGATAATTAAAGTTTACGGACAAAGAATATAGATTTATTTAGATAGGTTTTGTTTTTAAGTAATCCTATTATTATATAATTAATTAGTTTTTCATATTGAAATAATATCTTTTCTTATCTAAAAATGAATATTATATTTAAACAAGAATCATTTTATTTCTAAGTTTTTGAACTTATCTTTAAAATCCTTTTCATAGAAGTTTATATTAAAATTTTTTCTTTCGTCTTTATTTGCAGAGTTTTCATATAATGCGAAATTCACGACTTCGATAAATTTATCTTCAATACCTTTAACATTGTTAGCATAAAAATCATCATTTATTACCCAATTCTCACAATTAAATAGAGCTAAGTTTGTTATTTTCTGATAACAAATTTTTGGATCAATATTATAAAAATCACTAATGTAATTTTCAACTTTTGATTTGTCGATTTTTTCGTATGCTGTCATTAGAATTGCTTTATTTTCATAAGGAAAAATATTTATAAAAATTTCAGAATATCTATCAAGTTCTTTTCCTGTTTCAGCTTCTATTTTTTCAATTTCTTCAGTGGTATCATATGTGAAAAAAGAAGATAGGCACAAGCCAATGTCATCAATTTCTCTATAATTAAAGACAAATGTTTCATCATCAGAACTATTTAAGTCGTGAAGAATTTTTTGCTCAATTATTTGTAAATCTTTTATGGCTAAGTTTTCATCATTTATTGTTTTTAGAGTTTCATCAACATCAAATTTGTCGGGATTCTCTTTTATTAAACATTCTTTAATTTTAATATTCTTTTGCTTTTTAAACATTTCATTATATAATGTTCTTAAAGTGAATAATAAATTTGTTTTATAATTTGTAAAATCTAATGTTGTACTTTCAATTTGTTTGAATAATGAACTATCATGATGATTGCAAAAACAATTAAAAGAAAAAATTTTATTTAATCCTTTTCTTTTAAAAATAAATCTTTCAGTACTATACTCATCAACTATGATTTCCCATAGGTGACCATCTTTTGCTATTTTATTTAAAACACCATTCTTCTGAAGAATATGAGAATTGATAGATTCTTCATTGCAGCCTGGATAATAACATGTTTTTATATTCTTTTCTGCTTTTGATCTGCACTTGGCTTTTAGATTAGCATTTTCATTATTTCTTTTTGACATAATATTTTTTTTGTGAATGTTGTTGATAAAAAAACCGCCCTACAAGTAGAACGGTTTATATATTAAATTTGTCTTAGCGACTTGCTATTACATCATTCCTGGCATTCCACCACCCATTGGCATAGCTGGTTCAGCGCTCTTCACTTCAGTGATAACACATTCAGTGGTAAGAAGCATTCCAGATACAGAAGCTGCATTTTCAAGGGCAACTCTTGTTACTTTAGTTGGGTCAATGATACCTGCTTCAAGCATGTGAACATACTCGTCAGTTTTCGCGTTGTATCCGAAGTCTCCTGATCCTTCTGCTACTTTAGCAACAATTACAGAACCTTCACCACCCCGCTACCGCACGAATCCTTTCGTGTGGTTTAAGTATTATAAATTAAGCATTCTAATAATATAATCTAAAGCCAAAGCCACACGATACAATCGTGCGGTAGCGAGGAGGTTGCGAACTGTAAACGTGGATTTACTACAAAATTCGCAATCTTGCTAAATGCCTGTTGTGCGATGTTTTTATTTTTCCAATGTTTCTAGTAGCCAATTCAGGCAAACTTCGGAATCCATAATTGACCAGGAATGTGGGTTTTTCGTTCCGTCTAATCGAACTCCTTTTCCTTGACTAACTATTACTCTAGCGTTTTCATTTCCCATTATTTTTAATTGGTTTATCATTGAGATGATATCAATTCCATTCCAATCATATAAGTCACGATGTCTTTGATCAATTAACCAATCTGTATCCAAATCAGTAAACATTAAAAGAGGCATTTTTTTTAAATACTTTGCGTTTCCGCCATCTTTTGCTCCATAAGAATAAATAGAATTTTCCAGATATTTTTCTGGAAATTTATCTGGAGATCCTCCATAAATACTGTCCCAATTATTCTTTATCCATTTTGCTTCCTCTACTGCAGGCTTGTAAATATTTCTTTCGATTTCTCTTTCGCAATATTTATAAAATCTTGCTTGGTCTAAAGGTGCGTCTAATGCAAAAACTCCTTTTGGTATTAGAAAAAACTTTTCCGGATTTTTAGTTGCCTTTTCAGCGTAAGTTAAAGAAATCATTGCGCCACTTGAAAGGCCTCCGATTATAAATTGATCTTTCGGTACTTTATGCTTTGCGACAATTTCACTGAAAATTTTATCCAGTAATTTGAATTCTGCTTCTCGATTATCTGTTCCCCAATTTATTGATGGAACAATGACCATAATTCCTTTTTCAACTGCTATTTTTGGCAGAGTTATTTGTTTTAATGTATTTTCAACGAGTTCTCCACCAGAAGGAATAATTACTAAAACACCTTTAATACTACTTTTTGGTACATATTTATAATAAAATAATTCTGTAGAATTTTCATCATTAATGTACAGTTCGGAATCATCTGTTTTTGAAACAGATAATTTTTCAAATTCTTGAGCTTTACAAGATAAAACATTAAAAATTAGAGCAAAAATTAATATGTTTTTCATTTTTCTTTTTTTTTGGTCAAAATATCGTACAACATCCAAATTTAAGCATTGCGCTACTATTGTTTTGGTTTTAGCCATCTATTTATTAATCATTAAATGTAAAATATAAATGTACTATTTCCCCTGCTCCCGCACGAATCCTTTCGTGTGGTTTAAATATTATAAATTAAACTTCCAATGATATAATCTAAAAGCTAAAACCATGCGATACAATCGCACGGTAGCGAAGGGATCTGCTTCAAGCATGTTTATATATACCTTATTTTGAAGATTTAGATTTTTTACTATTCAATGCTTTCTGTTGTATCCATTGTACAGCAGTATCTACAGGGGCTGTATCATTGCTGGAGGAAGTATTGTGTCCCAGCTTAGGAAAAGAAGTATATTCGAAAGGCTTACCTTGCGCTTTAAGGGTGTTCAATTGTTCTATACACAACTTTACCGGAATCTGTATGTCTTTTTCACCAAAAAGCCAAAGTCCGGGAATTGAAAGGGTCTTCAGATAGGTTTTGGGGTCGGTGGCCACAAATTGATATTTGTCCGGATCATTTTTAGTATGCTCAATGGCATCTGCTTCTGTATGATTTTCCCAAAAACTATTGTTTCCATTAGTATAAAACTGAAATCGAAGTTGCTCGAGAGAGGTAATGGTAGGGCCGCTAAATAACACCATAAAGTCAACTTGCGGATTTTTGCTTGCTGCCATCGGGATGATCCATCCTGCCTGACTGAATCCGACTAATCCAATGGGTGTTTTTTTATCTTTCAAATAGGTTTGAAATGTTGTTACGGCTGCATTGGCGTCCTGAGCCAATAAATTAAGATTAGCAGGGTCAATATTATTCGTGCCAACAGACGGCCCTACATACACACCTCCGGATTCTCCAACTCCGCGTTTGTCATAGGTGAATACAGCAATGCCTTCTTTAGCAAGACGTTTTGCAAACTCCAGTTCTCTTTTTACCGGATCGGACCCGTGAACAATTACAACTGCTGCAACCGGTTTTTTAGGCTCTAAAATGGAGCCTGCCAGAGTGATACCCTGACTTTCAAACTTTACATCCTGAATGGTAAAATCTGCGGATTGTGAAAATACCATTTCTGGTAAAGCTATTAATAATAGCAAAATATATAAATTAGAGAAAAAGCTGATTTTCATAGATCATAGTTAGTTGCCAAATATAATACAAAAAACCGCTCTATTTTTATAGAGCGGTTTTAATTTATATATGGTAGTTAAGACTACATCATTCCTAGCATTCCACCACCCATTGGCCGCTGGCTCAGCGCTCTTAAATAAGTTTTGTCATTAATGGTTTAGGGCTTGCTGTAGCGGGGGAGTCAGGGAACGTTATTCCCAACTATTACCAACCCACTTTTTAGCCAAGCAATTGGATAAAAGTAAATATCCTCATCATTTCTGTTGTCAAAAATTTATAAAGTATCAGATGTCCATTTGTTGTTCCCTGCCAGACTTTCAACGGTGTCAATTTTCCAAATTTGTCCTTGTTTAACTACAATATATTTTTTCGACGTTGCTATGTTTTTAATTTTTGCCGTTTGTATTTCTACTTTATTTTTTGTTAATGCTGTGCAAATTACAATTTCAGAGCTTGAGTGATAAGTTCCACCATAGAAAAAATAACCTGTATGCCCCCTTTGATATTGTCTATTTTTTGAAGTACAATATTTGTTGTAAATGCTTTGCAAAACTTTTCTTGCCACACTATCCATTTTTGTAAGTTCATCTAATTTAGTTCGGTCTGTTTTTACCAAATTATGGCAGTCGTTAGCCCATTTGTTATAAACTTTTACGAACTCAATAACGGTGTCCATTGATGTCCTGTCAGTGTCTGGCAAAGTATTTTCTATGTATTTGTCGAAGTCCATTTTGTTAAGCGATGTCTGGTCTAAAGTTGTAGTTAACCTCCAAATTTACACATTGTGTAAATAGTATAGACATAGCATAGCTGGTTTTGCGCTCTTAATTTCAGTGATTATAAACTGAGTTGTAAGAAGCATTCCAGATACAGAAGCTGCATTTTCAAGAGCAACCCTTGTTACTTTATTTAGGTCAATGATTTCTTTGTTAGCAGATGATATTTTTATTTATTAAGCTTAATGACTCCAGCATAAGTCGCAATCCAAATCAAACCATCTTTATCTTTCGTTATTCTCTCACAATGAATACTTGGAATGTTTGAATTTTCATTGGTGTAAGTTTCCCATTTTTTTGAGTTTGTGTCATAACTTAAAACACCAACCCCATTTAGTGTTATCCATAACAATTGGTTTTCTTCATCTAAATAAAAATCATTGATTGTATTTTCACTGAACATTTTACGATTTGGATGGTTTATCCTTGTCCATTTTTGTTGTAAATCTAATACATAAATTCCAGCGTCATCTGATTTGTCGTTGTATAAGTCAAACCATAAATTTCCTTTTTTATCTTCATAGATTTTTGAAATGTATGCTTTTGATAAGGGTGAATTTTTTTCGTTTAACAATTTTGTTACACCGTTTTCAATAATTACGTTTCCTTCAAAGGTTCCAATCCAAATTCTATCTTTTTTATCTACATAAACACCAAGAGTTTTATCAGTTGGGAGACTTGAATTGTGTTTGTTAATTACAGACCAATTCTTTCCGTCAAACTTTGCTACACCATTCCAAGACGTAAACCATACATTATTGGAGTGGTCAACAAATATTTTTCTTGCCCAGTTGATAGGAGAATTTATTGAGTCGTATTTTGTCCAGTTTTTATTGTCATATCTATAAACATCCCAACCCGCAACAAACCACTTATTGTTATTTTTGTCAACTTCTAAATCTCTTACTGATTGTGTTTCATTTTTATTATAAGCAGGAGAGGAGATTAATGTATTTTTTGAGTTAAAATGTTCCCATTTGCCATTATTTATTTTTACAATTCCGTTATCTGTTCCAATCCAGATATTATTGTCTAAATCATTAGCGACAGCTCTTGTCATATCCCAGGGTAACTCTGAGTTTTGTTGAGTGAATACAGTCCAGTCTTTTGAGAGTTTTTCTTTGTCTGTACCTTTTATATCAGGAGCTCCAACAGATTTTGCATTGGATTGATTTTTAAAATCAAAAACTTTACGTTTTGCAGAAAGGTTACCGTTTTCAAATTCAAAAATTAATGAAACAGAGCTATTTGTTTTTTTATTTTGTGAAATCGCTGGTTCCCAATTTGATGTTGAGTTTATTGCATTCTGTAACCCTAATTTTTTTGAAGAGATATTAGTTTGATTGAATGAACTTAGCAGGCAAGGTTTTCCATTTTCGTTAATTAAAATTTGGACTTCAATATTTCCTGTTATTTTGCTCAAACTCTTTTTATCAAATTTATTCAACAATTCATCTATTATTGATTTTTGAGGCTTAGCTTTAGTTTCTCCACAATCAAGACAAAAGGAAACTAAACTACAATCTTTGTATTTTTCAGGATAAAGATTTTGAGAATAGCTTAATGTAAAACTAAATAGTGTCAATAATAAAAGTATAATTCTTTTCATGGTTCTGTTTTTTCTTAACGTCCAAATTTACGCATTACGTCTATATACTACAATTGTGAATAAAGTTTCAAGCAAAAGCCCATTGGATTTTTTGTAAAAGAAAAAAACCGCCCTATAAAATAGAGCGGTTAGTATATTAAATTGTCTTAGCGACACGCTATTACATCATTCCTGGCATTCCACCACCCATTGGCATAGCTGGTTCTGCGCTCTTAATCTCAGTGATAACACATTCAGTTGTAAGAAGCATTCCAGATACAGAAGCTGCATTTTCAAGGGCAACTCTTGTTACTTTCGTAGGGTCGATGATACCTGCTTCAAGCATGTGAACATACTCGTCAGTTTTCGCGTTGTATCCGAAGTCTCCTGATCCTTCTGCTACTTTAGCAACGATTACAGAACCTTCACCACCTGCGTTAGCAACGATTTGTCTCAATGGCTCTTCAATGGCTCTTTTTACGATTTTGATACCTGTAGTTTCGTCAGCATTGATTCCGGTAAGGTTTTCCAAAGCAGAGATTGCTCTTACTAAAGCAACACCACCACCTGCAACGATACCTTCTTCTACAGCTGCTCTCGTAGCGTGTAATGCATCGTCTACTCTGTCTTTTTTCTCTTTCATTTCCACTTCAGAAGCTGCTCCTACATAAAGTACAGCAACACCACCAGCTAACTTAGCTAATCTTTCCTGAAGTTTCTCTCTGTCGTAGTCAGAAGTTGTAGTTTCCATCTGAGCTTTGATCTGAGCTACTCTTCCTTTGATTTTCGCTTCATCACCACCACCGTTTACGATTGTTGTGTTGTCTTTATCGATCGTTACTTTCTCAGCTGTTCCAAGCATATCTAAAGAGATGTTTTCCATAGTGAAACCTTGCTCTTCAGAAATTACCTGTCCACCTGTAAGGATCGCGATATCTTCTAACATTGCTTTTCTTCTGTCTCCGAATCCTGGAGCTTTTACAGCAGCAATTTTAAGAGAACCTCTTAATTTGTTTACCACTAAAGTAGCTAAAGCTTCACCTTCCACTTCTTCAGAGATAATCAATAGAGACTTACCACCTTGTGCAATTGGCTCAAGAACCGGAAGCAATTCTTTCATTGAAGAAATTTTCTTCTCTACTAAAAGGATATATGGGTTTTCTACTTCAGCTACCATTTTCTCAGGGTTAGTCACGAAGTATGGAGACTGGTATCCTCTGTCAAACTGCATACCTTCTACAACATCTACCGTTGTATCGATACCTTTAGCTTCTTCTACAGTGATTACCCCTTCTTTACCTACTTTTCCGAAAGCTTCAGCGATCAGAGATCCGATAGTTTCGTCGTTGTTCGCAGAAACTGAAGCTACCTGCTTCACCATTTCTGTAGAATCACCAACTGTTTTAGATTGAGATTTAAGGTTTTCAACAACAGCAGTTACTGCTTTGTCGATACCTCTTTTAAGATCCATTGGGTTAGCACCAGCAGCTACATTCTTAAGACCTTCTCTTACGATAGCCTGTGCCAAAACAGTAGCGGTAGTAGTACCGTCTCCTGCGATATCATTAGTTTTGGACGCAACTTCTTTTACCATTTGCGCTCCCATGTTTTCTACTCTGTCTTCAAGTTCGATTTCTTTTGCTACAGAAACACCATCCTTAGTAACGTGAGGAGCACCGAAAGATTTTTCGATTACTACGTTTCTCCCTTTAGGTCCTAAAGTTACTTTTACTGCATTAGCCAATGCATCAACCCCTCTCTTTAAAGCGTCTCTTGATTCAATATCGAATTTTATTTCTTTTGCCATATTGTTTAGCTTTTGGCGACTGGCTGTTAGCTTTTGGCTTTATGCAAGTCGCAATTTGATTTTTAATTTTAGTTTACTTTAGCTTATTCCACAATGTTACAAGCTTCTTTTTGAGTATTGTTAATTCTTCCAAAATATTTTGATAATCATTTTCATGAATGTATCCCAAATCTTTAGCAAGAATTAATTGGTTTTCGGCTTCATTGGATGATCCTAATGCAATATTGATGAAATGGGCGAATTCCTTATCTGAATTTCTGCCGCTTCCCTCTGAAATATTATATCCAATTGACGCAAATGATCTTCTTATTTGAGAAGTAAGTCCAAAAACTTCTTCTTTCGGAAAGCTTTTGGTTGAAGTATATACTTTTAAAGTCAATTGATGACTTAATTGCCAAACTTCAAATTTTTTAAAATCTCTCATGAATTAAATTCTATGTAGAAGGCCATTTGCCAGAAGCCAATAGCTAGAAGCTTAGCCTATAATTCCCAATAAATCAGCTTCTTTTACAATTAAGTAATCTTTTCCTTCCAATTTCAATTCAGAACCTGAATATTTTCCATAAAGAACTTTGTCACCTACCTGAACAGTTGTAGGTTCATCTTTTTTACCAGGACCTACTGCCACTACAGTACCTTCTTGCGGCTTTTCCTTTGCAGTGTCCGGGATAATAATACCTGAAGCTGTTTTAGTTTCTGCAGCAATTGGCTCTACTAGAACTCTGTCTGCTAATGGTTTAAAGTTTACTGACATAATATATTTATTTTTTAAGTATTTCTGTAGTATAATTCTCTAAATGTATGCCATCAGGGGTCAGTGGATGAAATGGCAGACTTTTATGGGGGGATGTGAAAATTTGGCAGAAAAATAAAAACAGAAAGCCGGAAAATCTTCCGGCTTTTATCTAACACTATGAGTTGGTTATACTATGGACAATATTGTCCAGGCCCAATCCATAGGATACATTGTCCTTTGTAGTTGTATTCACAGCAAAAGCGTCCTGCCGCTCCGCCATTGATTGATTTCTGAGCATCTCTGCTTAATAATTTAGCGTTTTTCATAGTTAATAATATTAAAGTGTACGATTCCTGAACATTTAACGTCAATCAGGTTTTTGACTTTTGGTGTTTTAGCAGATCAAATATAAATATTTTTCCTTAATGTGTGATATGTTTTTTTTTATTTTTTTTAAAAATAATGATTTGGTTATCAGTTGTTAAAGGATTTATTTTTGATTTATTTTATTGTTTCCATTGACATTTTTCTTGTTCCCGATTCGATGTCCTGTTTCAGGATTTTCCTTGTTTCAGGATCAATATAATAGGTTACAGTCGTACTTTTTTCTGTAATGTCATCAGCAGTTTTTACGATCCATACTTTTTTACTTTGATAATCTCCTTTTTCCACACTTTGGATGTAGGCTTTCATCATTCCTTTCTTTACCGCATTGGGATTATAATCAAAAATGGAAATTTCTGCAGTGTAGTGTTCTTTCAGGGGAAGAAACCTGATCAGTGTTGGATAGCTGCTGCTGTCAAAATAATCGGTAGCGGGCATGTCAATATCATCTTTTTTCTGAGTTTTCTTATCAAGATAATATCCGGTTACCTTGTTTTTGTGGTAGGTAAAAGTCATATCGCGGGCCATGTTGAAAGAGGAATGGTGTATCGGCTGAAGGCTGGCCGTTTTCACAAGGGTGGAATCTACCCAATGGGTATTGGGAGTCTGCTTCATTTTTACGGTCGTCATGATGAGCAGATCTGTTGCGTTTAATTTTTTAATCTGGGTAGTAATGTTCCCGATTTCTATTTTTTGGCCGGCATTTTCAGCGTACCATACCGCTTCGGATGTTTCGTCCTGTATCAGTTGTGGATCAATACCACTATTGGATGGAGTAAGCAGTTTTTGGGAAAATAAATGAGTACTGCTTATGAGCAAAAGGATGAGAAATGTCTTCATAGCTTTTTTGCTGATAAGTAGTATTGATTTTCAAAAAGTTACACTTTGGTTAAGCTTTGATGTCCATGATAGGTTAGTCTGTGGAAATCATGGTAGAATTTTTTTTCTGCTGCTGGTTGAATTTTGAAATAATGGCCCCGGCCACTGCAATGCCAATAAAGTTGGTGACTGATCTGGCTTCATTCATAAAACGGTCTACACTGTAAAGAAGGGCTAAATCTGTAAGGGGTATTTTTCCAAATCTGTTCAGGGTAAATATAAGGGCTAAAAATCCGGAACCGGGAACTCCGGAAGCTGTTTTTGAGGTGAAAGAAATAATGATAAAAAGCCAGATATAATCATTGATCGTCAGTGAGATATTATAAAACTGAACAAGGAAACAACAGGTTACAGAAATATAGATACAGGCTCCTGCCAGGTTAAAGTTATAGCCTAAAGGAATAATAAATCTTAAAATCTTCCTGCTGTAGCCTTCAGATTCCATTTTTTCAAAAATTAAGGGGAATGCTGTTTTGGAAGTCGAGGTGGTGATGACCAGAATAATTTCTTCCTTTATATTAAGCAGGAATTTCAACAGGTTGAATTTGAACAGGTAGGAGATCAGTCCTAATATTCCGAAAATAAATACAATGTCTGCCAGGTATACCGTAGCCACCACTTTACTAAGCGGCAGCAGGGTATTGATCCCATAGATAGCCACTCCGTAAGCAATATTACAAAAGATGATAATGGGAAGAACAAGGTAGAGATATTTGATGAACGTGTAAAAAATACCTAGTCCCTGATCCAGCAGTTTCAAAAACCGATCCCTTCCTTTTGAAAGATTCATGGATATTCCCAGGACTATGGACAGAATAAGAAACAGACCATGCCTGTTCAGATATAAAATAGTGGATAATTTTCCGTCTTTTATTTCAAAAGTTTTGGGAAGGGAAGTATTGATCTTGCTGGTATTAATGCCTGTGTCAGCACCCGGCTGCATGATGGAGCCAAAGATAAATCCCAGTACAATAGCTATTGAGCTGATGACCAGGAAATATAAAATGGTCTGCCATACGATGCGTGTTGCATTTTTAATATCAGACAGCTGGCATATCCCGTACATAATTGCCATAAAAATAATGGGAAGAATAATCGTCTCCAGAATGATGAAAAAATACCGGCTTACCACGCCCAGCTTTATACTTATTTCCGGAGCATAATGTCCTATCAGTACCCCGCCTATAATGGCTGTGAATACATATAAGGTGAGGTTTTTCAGATACCTGCCGGTAAATGTTTTCTGAGACTGTAAGAGATTCATCTGGAAAAAATAGGCTGTCTTTATACAACAAATATATAAACTTAGGACATTGGTTATAACGTTGGAGTTTAATAATTATAAAAAAATAAGATCAGATAGTTCCAAGAAGGAGAGCGCCCAGCAACATGATCACCGAAGATCCGATAGCCCATTTTAAGGTATATTTCAGATGGTCTGAATATTCTACCCCCGCCAGGGATACTAATAAATAGGTAGAAGGAACCAAAGGACTTAGCAAATGGGAAGCCTGCCCCACAAGACTTGCTCTCCCAAGAATATCGGGAGCAATTCCCAACTGATGTCCCGTAGCTTCAACAATGGGTAATATCCCAAAATAGTAGGCGTCATTGGTCAGGAAAAAGGTAAGAGGAACACTGAATACAGCCGTGATAATATTCAAATAACCTCCCCAGCTTTTAGGAACAATTTCTATCATGCTGTTACCCATTGCCTGCATAATACCGGATCCGTTAAGAATTCCGGTGAAAATTCCTGCTCCAAAGATCATTCCTGCTACCGATAAAGCATTTCCTGCATGTTTGGACATGATTTTCTGCTGGTCTTTCAGTTTAGGATAATTGATGACAGAAGCTATACAGAAGGCAATCATAAAGGCTATTCCCAAGGGTACGATATCTAAAATCATAACGGTAAGAAGAACGAGAGTAAGGCCAAGATTTACCCAGATCAGTTTGGGGCGTAGGAGTTTAGGATCCGATTCGCCGGTAATGTCACTGGCTGCATAACGGGTATATTTTCCATGTTTTGCAATTCTTTTCTTTTCCTTTCTTCCTAGAATATAGGCTACAAATAGTACCCAGGCGATCCCCAGCGCCATAATAGGAATCATTGGAACAAAAATTTCTGTATGTCCCAGTTTCAGAGAGCTCATTACTCTGGCTGTAGGGCCTCCCCATGGAAGAATATTCATAATTCCTCCGGCCAGCATGATAATACAGGTCAGGACGAGTGGATTTATTCCCTGCTTTTTGTACAAGGGTAACATGGCAGCCACCACAATAATATAGGTAGAAGAACCGTCACCGTCCAATGAAACCAATGTCGTAAGAATAGCTGTTCCTATAGTGGTTTTGACAGGATTATCCCCAACAGTTTTTAGAATGAGATTCACCAAAGGCTCAAAAAGTCCTGTGTCTATCATTAAGCTGAAATAAAGTATGGCAAAGATCAGCATAACGCCCGTAAGAGCTATTTCCTTGACTCCGTTTTTCATCATTTCCCCCAGATGAGGCCCAAAACCAGCAAATAATGCCACTGTGACAGGGATAATCACCAAAGCGGTAAGTGGAGTCATTTTTTTATTCATGATAAGCACCATAAAGATGATGATCATCAGAAACCCAAGGAATGTAAGCATAATAATGAGTGTATTTAGATTATTTGTTTTTGTTTTTTCTCCAGTCGAAGCTGTTTCTATAGCCGATATAGGCGTAGTTGCTGGTAGACCCGGTTTCCAGCTGGTTGATAAATGCAACTTCTATTGCGGAATTCTTTCCGGTTTTTATACCTATTCCTGCTGTCAGACGATTGCTGTCGAATGGATCTTCCTTCACTACATTCATCCTGATTTCATTTTTCAGAATACCATAGAGCTTTTCTTTTTCTCCGGCTCTGTTGAAAGGAATTCTCAGAGAAATAAGATAGCGCAGTCTTACGATAAATTCATCCGGATTGCTTATAAAACGTTCTTCCACACGGAAACGGTGAGAAATAGATGTTCTTCCTATATTCCCTCCCAGTGATACCTGCTGGAAAGGTCTTTTCTCATACCTTTCTTTTTTAGAGTTGTCTGACCGGTAAGAGTCCAGGACCAAAAACATGGCTCCTACAGCTGGGCGTACCTCATTGGCTACTTCATAATCTACATAGGCGGAGACCAGAAAAAGCCTTGTATCATAAGCCATATCAAAAGAACGGTATTGAGAAAGTGCTGTCAAAGTACTTTTATCAGTCAGTTTTGCTGACATCAAATACTGAAACCACATATTGTAGTTATCACGGCTTTGTGCATCGGCAAGCCTGCTGAATCCCAGTAGTATGATGATAGTTAATTGTAATTTAATTTTCATGTAAGATTTGATTAATATCCCGATGTCTCAAATATATTTATAAGAAGAAGCCGGGAATTTATTTTTCAATCAATGACTGTTTTTATCAGTGAACTGCAATCTGGCGTAAAAAAGATGCTATATTTGAAAAATGGGAAAATTCATTTAACCGGATGTTTTTACTGATAAATATCATATTTATATTATTGGTTTTCAGAATCTTATTTAATGCAAAGGTTTTGGAAACACTTATGAAATACCACTGGGGATTTTTGCTGAGGTTTCAGCATGTTTTTTTCTTTTTGGTGTTCCTGGCGATCATTTTTTTTACCGAAAACTACTTTCTAGATGTTCCGGAATTAATCTGGAGTGTAGTATTTGCATTTATTCTGAATATAGGAATCTATTATCTCGTCTATTTTTATCTGGTTCCCCAGTTTTACCTTTCCAATAAATACCCGGAATTTATTCTGTATGCTTTGATATGTTTTCTGGTTTCAAGTCTTTTCAGAATTTTACTGGAACCTGCTGTATTTAATATGAAGTTTAATGAAACCCTCTCCAATACAAAATTTCTGTACAATGTATATACTGCCCAGGGGATTGTGATTCTTGTGGCTTCATTTTTAGGAATAACAAAAGATAAATTTCTTATTGAACAGGATTTTAAAAATCTGGGTGAAGAGAAAGATCAGCTGTATCTTGATCTCCTGAAATCCAAACTGAATCCTCATTTTTTATTGAATACACTTAATAATATTTACTCCAAGAGTATTACCCCATCCGAAAATACCTCAGAATCTATTTTGCACCTGAGCAAATTACTTCAATATGTTATTTATGATACCAATAAAGAATATATTACGATCTCACAGGAGTTTTCTTCGATCCAGTCTCTCAAAGGACTTTATCAGCTGAAATATAATAACCTGCTGGATATCAGTTTTGATATTAAAGATGAGGAAACCCTGGATCTGATTGAAATACCACCCTCCATTTGCCTTACCTTATTTGAAAATGCATTAAAACATTCTGCAGTGGGTATAGAAGCGGGGAGCTTTATAAAACTGAGTTATGCAATACAGCATCATGAATTTTTATTCGATATCAGAAATTCCGTAGCCCAAAACAGGACGCTGGTCAGTAATCTTAATGATAGTGGGCTGGGAAATGAAGCGGTGATCAGTATTTTGAAAAAATATTATCCTGAAAGATTTACTTTTATATCCGAACCGATGGAAAACAATATGTATCAGACTATATTAAAAATTAAATTGTAATGGCCAACCTGACGATTGTAAGTGTAGATGATGAATATCCGGCATTGGAACTGATCCGGCATTATTGTGAGCGGATGGAAGATGTCGATCTGCTGGAGGTATTTCAGAATCCTCAGGATGCTCTGGAGTACCTGAAGGAAAATAGAGTAGACCTTGTGATTCTGGATATTAATATGCCCTATATCAATGGAATTGAACTTTTACTTCAGCTTCCCTATAAACCTCTGTGCATATTTCTTACCCTGGAAACCCAGTATGCTGTAAAAGCTTTTGAACTTGATGTAGTTCATTATCTGGTAAAACCGGTAGATTTTGAGACTTTTAGAAAAGCAGTGACCAAAGCAAAAGATTTTCTTCAGTTTAAAAAATCTACGGAAGATCAAAAGAAGGAAGACTTTATTATGTTCAAATCCAATTATATCATGAATAAAGTTTTACTGGAAGATATCAAATGGATTCAGGGATTTGGAGAATATATCATTTTAATTACCCATTTGAAAAAATATATGATTCTTGAGCGGATGTCCAATTTTGAAGAAAAGTTTCAAAATTTAGGCTTTATCAGGATTCACAAATCCTATATCGTATTATCCTCTCATATCAGTTCTTATGATACCGCGAATGTATACCTTAAAGACGGGGAGAAGCTTCCGCTTGGGAGAACATATAAAAATTCTTTAAAAGCTTATCTGAATTGACTTTTCCTGTTTAAAATTTCCTGCAGATTTTGGACTTTAACCGAAATGCTGAAGCTGTTTTTATAAGAAAAAAGGTTGCCTCCTGTTTGAGACAACCTTTTATTTTTTTATGATTTCTTTCCCGAAGCCTGCATCGGATTTACTTTTCCGCTTGCGCCTCCTCTTACGGAGCCTGCTTCCTGTTTTTGTTTAAATAACTGGAATTTTGAGGTTCCGCTATTAGATCCTGTACTACTCCAGAAGTTATTGGAAGTATCGATATCAGCTGTTTCCTTCATAGGGTCAAGTTGTATTGATACTAATTTCTTATCAAAATAATACGTCTTGGAAACTTTCTGTTCATTAAGTCTCCAGATTTGAGCTGATGATTTATCGTAAGATTTTGAACCATCTTCAAAAGTAAACTCAAGGATGATAGGCATGATCAGTCCACCTTTATTAGTGAAATCTATCTGATAAGCCGTAAAGTTTTTGAATTTCTCTTTATCCTTGGCATCCAAAGGAGTGGAGGCTTCAGTTTTGGTAATGTATTCCTTATGGGTATCTATTTTTTCCTGACCTCTGTCATATCTGTAATAGAAGTCCTGAAGATCTTTATCTTTATCTACATAAAAAGTAATATTCTTATCCTCTCTGTTTCTTATTTTGGAAATATCTTCGAAGCTGTTTACCAAAGGACTTTCAACCTGATATTTTTTCTCAGAAGCTGCTTTTGCTGTTTCCAGATCAGGAGTCGCTACCGTCACTTTATCAATTGCGATATCTACAGGGTCTGTTCCATAGAACCAGCCTCTCCAGAACCAGTCAAGATCCTCACCGCTGGCATCTTCCATAGTACGGAAAAGGTCGGCAGGTTCAGGATGTTTGAATGCCCATCTTTTAGCATAGGTTTTGAATGCTTTATCAAAAAGTTCTCTTCCCATGATGGTTTCACGAAGGATGTTCAGCCCAGTCGCTGGTTTTGAATAAGCATTGGGCCCATACTGAACGATGTTTTCAGAATTGCTCATGATGGGTTCCAGCTGATCTTTCGGAAGTTTCATATAATCTACGATCGTCCATGCCGGACCTCTTTTGGAAGGGAATTTATTATCCCATTTTTCTTCCGTAAGATATTCGGTGAAGGTATTGAGGCCTTCATCCATCCAGGCCCATTGTCTCTCATCAGAATTGATGATCATGGGGAAGAAGTTGTGACCTACCTCATGGATGATCACTCCGATCATTCCATTTTTGGTTCCTTCAGAATAGGTTCCGTCTTTTTCAGTTCTTCCGAAATTGAAACAGATCATTGGGTATTCCATACCGTTGGATGCTTCCACAGATTGTGCTACAGGATAAGGGTAGGGAATGGTAAATTCCGAATAGGTTTTAATAGTGTGGGCTACTGCTTTTGTGGAAAAATTTCTGTAAAGTCCATAAGATTCTTTAGGATAAAAACTCATGGCCATTACCTTATTATTGTTTTCAGGAATGGTTACCTGCATTCCGTCCCACACAAACTTTCTTGAAGAAGTCCAGGCGAAATCCCTTACGTTATTCGCTTCAAAAACCCATGTTTTTCTCTGTTTTGAATGGTTTTTCTCTGCTTTTTTAGCTTCATCCAGAGTAACGATTTCTATAGGTTCATTTGCCGATTCAGCTTTTCTATATCTTGATAACTGATCAGAAGTTAAAACCTGATCATAGTTTTTACATTCTCCGGTTCCACCTACAATATGATCTGCCGGAACATTCATTGAAACTTTAAAATCTCCGAAAACCAGCGCAAATTCACCTCTTCCTGTAAACTGGTGATTTTGCCATCCCTGGAAATCGCTGTATACACACATTCTGGGATACCATTGTGTCATGGTAAAAAGGTCGTTGCCGTCTTCAGGGAAATTTTCATAACCGCCACGGCCACCCATTTTTATTCTGTTGGAAATATTATAATTCCAGTCTATTGTAAAGACGAGCTTTTCTCCTTTCTTCAGCACCTTGGGAAGATCTATACGCATCATTGTTTTATTGACGGTATATTTCAAAGGATTTCCGGAAGCATCCGTTACTTTTTCAAGGTTTACTCCATATCCGTTGTCTTTTACGGGCAGTTCAGTTGCTTTAAGCTGCTGATCAGTAGTGGAAGAAGGAAGTACGGATGAAGCTCCATAGCCTGCATTTCTGATATTGGAGTGCTCATTTTCGTCCAGCTGAAGCCAGATATAATCCAACTCATCAGGAGAATTATTATAATAGGTAATCGTTTCAGAACCTTTCAGATTTTTCTTGTCTTCATCCAGATAAGCGGTAATATTATAATCTGCTCTGTTCTGCCAGTATCCGTGTCCAGGAGCTCCTGAAGCCGTTCTGTAAATGTTGGGTGTAGGAAGAATAGTCCCGAGCTGCTCGAATTTGTTTCCGTGATTACTGCCAGGATTATTCTGAATATTTTGTGCGATGAAACCTGTATAAGCAAATACAGAAAGTGAAAGCATAACAACTTTTAACTTCATAACCGAAATAATTTAATAATGATCAAAGATAATAATAAGCTGTTGAAATAATGAAAATATTTCAAGGTTAAAAAGGAATTCTTTCCAATGCCATTTTTAAGGATAGAGCAAATACTCCGGAGGATACAAAGAGCACCCAATCTTTTTTATTGACCTTTAAAATTTTAAGCAAAATAAACAGAATGATTAAAATAATAAAAACAATTACAATTTGCCCTAATTCCAATCCAATATTGAAACCTAGAAGCGGAATGGTGATTCCCTGACTTTTTGCAATCATTACCCTAGCCGTATTGGCGAAGCCCATACCATGAATGAGTCCAAAGATCAAAGCAAGGTAATAATTGGCCCGCATTAAGGTTTGCTTTTGATTTTTCATGATAATATTATCCAGTGATGTTAAAACAATAGTCAATGGAATTAAAAACTCTACCCAGTCGGAAGGAACCCTGAAAACATCCAGAATGCTTAAGGCTAGTGTAATAGAATGTCCAATGGTAAAAGCGGTTACCAGGATCAGAATTTTTTTCCAGTCTGTATAAGAATACACAGCAATCAATGCCAGAACAAAGAGCTGATGGTCTAAAGCATCAAGGGAAATAATATGCTCCCATCCAAGGTTTAAATAAAATAGGAAATCCTGCATTTTACAATAGATTATTAGATTTTGATTATTATGTTAAATTGGTTAATTGATTATTGTTTTTAGTGTAATTTGATTTGTTTGATTATTAATATGATATATTAATGCTTAATGAGATAAAAATTGTATAATTGTATTGTTAAATATAATGAAAATGGATTTTAAAAAATTACTCTTTGCAAAAGTAAACATTTCACGTGGAGGAGCGAAGCTTCTTAGAAATGCTACAGCTGCTTTTTTAGGATTGTATTCCTATGCTTTTTACGGGCAGGTACAAAAACTGGACTCTCGCTTTGATATTTTGTTAAAAAATAAAGAGAGCTTATCAAAAGGAAACCCTATAAAAGAGCTTGAGAATGGTAACATGAAATTGGATCAGCATCTGGTGGTGACCTCTAAAGGTGCTCAGACTATGTATTCATGTATTATTTATACCAAAGATCCGGAAAAATTGAAAGCGGATGGCTTTTTAGTGCAGACCCAGCTTCCAACTTTTTCTACGGCATTGGTAAGTCTTGAGGATATTGATAAACTTACAAAACTTCCCTATGTAACTTCTGTAATGGCGCCTACCTTTGACGAGCTTCACAATGATGTGAGCAGAGCACAATCCGGGGCAAGTCTTTTACAGGATGGGGTTTTCAATAATACAGCTTATAATGGAACGGGTGTTTTAGTCGGAATTTATGATACCGGGATAGACTGGAAGCATCCTGATTTCAGAAAAGCGGACGATCAGACAAAAAGTAGAATTGTTTCTATTTGGGATCAGACTCTGACGGCACAGGGAAGTGAAGTCTCTCCAACAGGATTCGCAACAGGAGTGGAGTATACCAGAGCTCAGATTGAAGATGAGCTGGACGGTACTCCTGCAGGTTTTGTTCGTGAAAATGATATTAATGGACATGGAACTCACGTAGCAGGAACTGCTGCCGGAAACGGTGCCGCTTTCGCAGATAAAAGACATAAAGGGTTCTCATCAGATGCAGATATCGTATTTGTAAAAGGAGGGAACGGATCTTTTCCTACTACGAATACCATTAATGCGTTGACGTATTTTAAGAATGTAGCCACCGCATTAAATAAACCTATCGTTGTAAATATGAGTATCGGAGGACAGGGAAGTGCTCATGACGGAACTTCTTCTCACGAGGTGGCTGTTAATGATTTTACAACATCAGCTCCGGGAAGAGTAGTCGTAATTTCTGCCGGAAACGAATATGGAGGAAATCTTCACAGAAAGGTTGATATAGAAGCAAGTGCTGTACAGTCTTATACTTTTACAGTAGCAAGTAATACTTCTGCTGCCACAGTATTTAGTTTTATCATGTATGCTAATGATAATACAGCAGTCACTGCAAAACTGACAGCACCTGATGGTCAGCAGTATACGCAGAATATAAGTACAAATACTGCGCATAGTATTTTGGGAGGTGGATTTACAGCTACTATGTATAACTATTGGGGATCAGATAACAACAAACGTTATGTTCAGCTAGTGGTGAATAGGGTGACGGGATCTACGGCCAACTGCCAGGGAACGTATACACTGGAAATTACCAATAACGGAACTCAAACCATTAATACCCATGGATGGCTTTACAGCCAGGGAGTAGCTACTACGTTACAAAACGGAGATAATGAATATATTGTTGGTTCTCCGGGAAATGCATCTAATGCAATTACTGTAGCTTCCTATATGGGAAGAGGAAGCTGGTATTCTTCTGTGGGAGGCTATCTTACCACTACACCACAGGAATTAATTTCTGCATTCAGTTCACAGGGGCCAAGAGTGGATGGTGTTCAGAAGCCGGAAATTACGGCATCAGGACAAAATGTGATCTCATCAAGGTCCAGTAATTCGGCTCCGGGAACTACAGATATTATTATTGGAACTGATTATTATGTGAAAAATCAGGGGACCAGTATGTCTTCACCGGGAGTAGCCGGAGCGGTAGGCTTGTTGCTTCAGGCTAATCCAACTTTAACAGCAGCACAGGTGAAATCCCGTCTTACTTCCAATGCAAGAAAAGACGGAGCAACAGGAACTGTTCCAAATGCAAGATGGGGATATGGAAAATTAGATATCTATAAAGCCGTTACTTCCGAATTAGGATGTGTGGCATCTAATTTTGAAATCGTAACATATGATGAACCTTATGTGGTAGTAAATACAGAAAGTAACAGTGCTAACAGTAATTTTGATAATGCTTTATTAGCTGTTCGATATACACCGACACTGACCGGTAAATTGGGAGGATTCTCATTCTCTACAGGATCCGGTACACTTCCTAGTGATCTTGCGGTGGATATTCAGGTGAGAAAAGTAAATGCTAATGGAGATCCGGGGGATATTATTGCCACAAAAACAATTTCATCATGGCTAAACAGTACTCAAAGATTTACCTGGAACTATGTTGATCTTTCTTCTATGAATATTCAGATGGTAACAGGAAAAGATTTTTATATTGTGATCAATGGTCTTGCCGGAAGAATTGCTATAAAAAATGAATCTATCGCAGCAAGTGGGCGAAGCAAAACTTCAACGGACGGGACAAGCTGGACAGCCAGAACTTTCGATCTTAAAATGAGAGCAACCATTTATGAAAATGTAGCAGAAGTGAAAACTCTGGCCACTGCTAACCAGACAAAAGCAAGTGCTGTGGCTGCAGGGTATAATTATTTTACAAATGCCTGCCAGCTGATCTCAAGAGTAGAAAAAGAAACGGCAAGTACCGTAACAGGAAATGTAACTTCAAAAGTATGGGTTGATAATGTACAGCCTAATTATGTTTCAAGAAGATATGAGATTAATCCTGCTACAGATGCTTCAACAGCAACAGGAAAAGTAACATTATATTTTAAACAGGCGGATTTTGATGCCTACAATGCAACAAACGTATTGAAATTGCCAACTTCACCTACAGATGTTGCCAATAAAGCGAATGTAATAGTGGAAAAATATACAGGAACCAGTGCTGGAAACACAGGTACAGTAGCTTCTTTTGGAAGTGCTGCAACAATCATCACTCCTGATGCGGCTGATGTGATATGGAATGATACTTACCAATATTGGGAAGTAAGCTTCCAGTCTGCAGGTTTTGGAGGATATTTTGTAAGAACAAACTCTGCATTGGGAACAGTGGATGTTAAACTGAATTCTACAGTTAATATCACTCCAAACCCGGCTAGAGATGTTGTCAATATTCTCTTAGGAAACTATTCTAAAGCTTTGGTAACCATTCATGATGCATCCGGAAAATTGGTTAAGACGGCAAATGTTACTAGAGATTCAAATAAAATTGATGTTTCAGCATTGGTAAAAGGAGTCTATATGTTTACCATTACACTGAATGACAATACAACACTAACTAAAAAAGTGGTGAAGCAATAAATGTCAGTCAAATGATAATAATAAGTAAGCAGCAGTTTTATAACTGCTGCTTTTTTTATATTTGTCAAAAAATAGAAGTAATGCCGGGTAAATTTTTTTTAATATTTTTTTTATCGCTAACAGTCATTTGTCAGAGTTTCAGAGCTGAAAATGTACATCCTTACCATGTAGGTTCTGTAGAAATAAATTATAACTCAAAATCAAAAACATTTGAGGTAGCCGGAAGATTTTTCTTAGATGACCTGGAAAATGGATTGAGTAAGAAATATGGCGGTTCTTTTCATTTTAATGATGAGAAATACAAAGAAAGGCTGAACGAAGCTTTACAAAAATATTGTCTGGAATATTTCAGATTAAAGACCGATAATCGGTTTTTGAAAATCAGTTATATTGGGTATGAAGAAGATCAGGAATCCGTCAATGTCTTTCTGGAATCGGAGCCGGTAGCGAATCCTAAGAAGATAGAAACAGCTGTCAGTTTTCTGTATAATCTGTTTGATGACCAGATTAATATTGTTCATATTATAATAGATGGTCAACGGAAGAGCGAAAAACTGTCCTATCCTAACCGGTATCTGTATAAACAGTTTTAAATTCCGATTATTCTATAAAAGATAAAAATATAACAGTTACAGTAGAATGTAGCTGTTTTTTTAGTTAACCTTCAAGCTGAAGTAAAGTATTGATACCTTTTGCATGAGCATGAAGGTCCGGAAAAAAATCATCATAACATTGCTGAAGCTTATCTTTATTCTTTAAAAAAGCTTCAAAAACAGGAATGTCTTTTTCCAGGTATTTGGCTTTATTAAGAACATTCTGGATACTGAATTTTATCCCCCAATCTTCACGGTAATTATAAAGCCAGTCATCATGTTCCATTTTTACCAGCATTTTTTTGAAATTCTCCGGAAGCCATTCCTGATGCTCATTCAATACCCTGTAGACCTTCAGTGAATGGGCTTTCCATTCCGCTAAAGAGTTTAGGGAAAGATCCGTGGCTACAAAATAATCCATGGAAACATCTACAAAGGCTCCGGCATATAATCTTACCAGGGGAGCAAATACTTTTTTTGCTTCGTGAATGGCCGGGTGGGAGTCTGTAAAGGTATCAATGGCTCTGTGCAAAGTAATCCCATCCTGAATTGTCTTTGGAAATGAAAAACGATCCTTATTCCGGATAAAATCTTCAAGAAATTGTCCTACGATCTGTCCGTCGGTAAAGGATAGAAAAGAATGAGCCAGATAATTCATATTTTAAAGGTAGGAATTAAATGTGAATGGAAAATGTTTCGTAGGTAAATACTTTTAAATTTAAAGCCCTTCCTGCTTTTTTCTAAATTCAGTAGGAGTCATTCCGGTCATTTTTTTAAAAATAGTATTAAAGGCTGTTTTAGAATTAAACCCGGATTCAAATGCAATTCCCAATACGGAAAGCTTTGTAAAAGACTCATTTGTTAACAACTTTTTAGCATGTTCTATTCTGTATTTATTAACGAAATGAAAGAAATTTTCATTAAAGCCATTGTTCAGAAGATAAGAAAGCTGATGGGCATTAATCTGGGCCAGGTCAGAAAGTTTCAGGAGGTTAAGATCACCATCCAGATAAGGTTTTTCCGTTTCCATTAAAACATTTAACCTCAGTTTCAGAGTTTCAAATTCATGATCGGAAATTAATTTCTTTCTTTCCGTCAGTTCTTGATCATTTTCTATTTCTATGGCCAATAACTCATTCCGCTGTTCCTTGTTGGCGGGATAGATTTCCTGTTGGCGAAGCACATAATAAAGTGTACTGTAGACAATGAATAAAAACAACAGGTCCATAACCAGGTGTTGATGCATTTTGTACACGAAAGTGTTGAACAATTCATAGCCGACAGTAATGATAATTTATAAAAAGCAGAAAGCTTAATTTGATAAGCCATTGTAGGTCAATATTCTCCGTGTTGGAAGAAATTGTTTTAATTCTTCTCTGATGTTTCCTTATTTTAAAATAAATGATAGCAATATAAGGCAGGTTATGAGAAACATCTATCAATAATACTATAATGCGGATGATCGGATTGTTATCAGAATAGAATAATAATATCCAATAGATAACAGGAATGATAAAGCAAACCAGATCTCTCGCTTTAAACCTATAATCAGGATTAATAAAAAAGATAACACTGAAGAATAAAAGTATGGGCGTAAATATTTGTACAGCATATAGTGAATCAATAAAAAACGGCCCTGCAGGAATTCCGCAAAAACGTAAAATATCCAGGACCCAGTAGCTGGACCACAACAATAAAAACATTCCAAAAAAGAAATTGGCTTTCCTGTTGACCCTCATGGGATTTATCAATACCGTAAATGAGAGCAGGGTTAGCCCACCATAAAGCAATACCAGGACAAACTTCTGAATGTTTTCGAGTTGCATTTTTTATGTTTTACTAAAAAAGTCTTTCATGAAAATCTTCAATTTTACTTACTTCCTCAATCTTTATCCCGAATTTTCTTTTTGGAATTTTATTAAGATTGGAAACAAATATTTTCTCGTAGCCCAGTTTTTCAGCTTCCGTAATTCTCTGCTCAATCTGAGCCACCGGACGGATTTCTCCACTTAAACCGATTTCCCCGGCAAAGCAGAAGTGTTCGGAAATGGCAATATCTTCATTGGATGAAAGAACAGAGGCAATCACAGCCAGGTCAAGAGCCGGATCATCTGTTTTGATACCTCCGGTGATATTAAGGAAAACATCCTTAGCTCCAAGTTGAAAACCTGCTCTTTTTTCTAATACCGCCAACAGCATATTCAGCCTTTTCGAATCAAAGCCTGTTGAACTTCTTTGTGGAGTTCCATATACGGCTGTACTTACCAAAGCCTGGATTTCCAATAACATCGGACGGTTTCCTTCCAGAGTTACAGCAACTGAATTACCGGAAAGCTCTTCAAATTTCTTGGTAATCAGAATTTCAGAAGGATTTTTAATTTCCTTTAATCCCTGTGAGATCATCTCGTAAATTCCGATTTCAGAAGTAGATCCAAAACGGTTTTTATTGGCTCTTAGCAATCTGAAAAGATGATTCCTGTCCCCATCGAAGTTTAGAACTACGTCTACCATGTGTTCCAGTACCTTAGGGCCGGCAATCTGACCGTCTTTGGTGATATGTCCTACCAGAAATACAGGTGTACTGTTTTCTTTGGCATATTTAATAATTTCATTAGAACATTCTCTGATCTGAGAAACGGTTCCCGGGGAACTTTCAATCAATTGAGACTGAAGGGTCTGAATAGAATCAATAATGATAAAATCAGGTTCCAGTTTTTTGGCTTCATGAAGAATCTTTTCCAATGATGTTTCGGTGAAAAGAAAACAGTTTGGATTTTGAACATCCGTAAGCCTGTCTGCCCTCATTTTAATTTGAGAAGCACTTTCCTCACCGGAAACATAGAAGACTTTTTTCTTCATTTTTAAGGCAAGCTGAAGTAGCAGTGTAGATTTTCCGATGCCGGGTTCCCCACCAATCAGGGTAACTGATCCTAAAACGATTCCGCCTCCCAGTACACGATTCAGTTCTTCGGAAGGGGTTTTTATTCTCGGTTCTTCACTGGTTTCCACTTCAATGATGTTGATCACATGCTGTTTGGTTTTGGAAAATGGAGGCGTCTTATGAGAGGGTTTTTCTACCACCTCTTCCACTAAAGTATTCCATTCACCACAGTTTTTGCATTGTCCCATCCACTGAGAGTATTGAGAACCACAGTTTTGACAGAAATATGCTGTTTTCAGTTTTGCCATACTGCGAAGTTATAAAAAAATGCATTTTTTTTCCGAAGTTTTACTGGATTTAATAATAAAAACTAACATACATCAATGTCAGAAATATCTTTTATATATTAGCTTTGTCTAATTAAAATAGTAATATAAAATATAATTACAATGAAAAAAGTATTTTTATCCTTCGTATTCGCTTTATTAAGTGTGGCAGGTTTTGCACAAGGGAGCTGGACAATAGACCCTATGCATTCTTCCGTGAATTTTACGATTAAGCATATGGGAATCAGCTTTGTTCAGGGCAGATTCGATAAATTTAGCGGAACGGTAACTACAAAAGGGGCTAATCTTGAAAATGCAGCTTTCGATATTGCTGTGGAAGCTGAAACCATCAATACAGGAGTAGAGATGAGAGACAAGCATCTTAAAAGTGATGATTTCTTTGGGGCAGGTAAGTATCCTTCAATACTATTGGAAGGAACTTCTATCGTAAAAGATAAAAACGGCCCTTATACGTTAAAGGCAAAACTGACTATTAAAGATGTACAGAAGGAAATTGCCATCCCTGTAACATTTGGTGGAATAACAAAAAATAAGAATGGAAAAGAAGTGATGGGACTGCAGGGGAAATTCACTATTAACCGTTTGGATTATAATATAAAATATGACCCTACCGGAACGGGAGTAGCAAAAGATGTTGATATCAACGTTTACCTTGAATTGGTAAAACAATAATTGTATATCATCTTAAATAAAAAGGTTTCCAATTCCATGGAAACCTTTTTTTGTTTTTATCATTCTAAAGGCTCTCAGCCTGAGAAATTTACTTTTCCTGAATAATAGATAATACGGTTGCAAAAATCATCAATTGGTATATGTTAACTCCTTGTGATTTGGATTGAATATGTATACTGAAGTAATGGTGGGTACTGCTTTTTGTGATTTGTTTATACTCAATATAAATATTTTTTTTAATCAGGTTTTATTATTGTTTGAAGGCTGTTTTAGTATTTTCAAAATCTAAAAGATTGCTTTGTGTTTCTTTTTCCCCTAACTTTGCACAAACCTAATCTAATGAGTAAAAAGAATACAAAGTACATCTTTGTGACAGGAGGTGTAACTTCATCTTTGGGAAAAAGAATCGTGTCTGCTTCTCTGGGACTATTGCTAAAATCACGCGGTTTTAACGTAACGATCCAAAAACTTGATCCTTATATCAATATCGACCCGGGAACATTGAATCCTTATGAGCATGGAGAGTGCTATGTAACCGAAGATGGTGCAGAGACGGATCTGGATTTAGGCCACTATGAGCGTTATCTTGATGCTCCTACTTCCCAAAATAACAACGTTACTACAGGAAAAATCTACCAGACTGTAATTGAAAAAGAAAGAAAAGGAGACTTCCTTGGAAAAACAGTTCAGGTGATTCCTCATATCACTAACGAAATCAAACGCAGAATTAAAATCCTTTCAAAACAGAACTACGATATCATCATCACAGAGATCGGAGGAACAGTAGGGGATATTGAATCTTTACCATACATTGAAACTGTTCGTCAGTTGAAATGGGAATTGGGAGAAAGTAATTCTATGGTTATCCACTTAACATTATTGCCATACCTGGCTTCAAGTGGCGAGTTAAAAACAAAACCATCACAACATTCAGTACGTCAATTGATGGAGAGTGGAATTATGGCTGATGTTTTGGTTTGCAGAACAGAGCATAAAATTCCTAAAGATCAAAGAGCAAAACTGGCACAATTCTGTAACGTTGCTTTGGAAAACGTTATTGAGTGTAAAGATTTGGAAACCATCTATGAGGTTCCAATGTATCTTCAGAAACAGAATTTTGACGATGTAGTATTGAAAGAACTGGATCTGAAAAGTGATAAAACAGCTGATCTTAAAGACTGGAAGAATTTCCTGAAGAAATTCCAGAACCCTAAAAAGAAGGTAGAGATTGCGTTGGTAGGAAAATATGTTTCCCTTCAGGATTCATATATTTCTATTGCTGAGGCATTTAAACATGCCGGTGCTGATCTTGAAACTGAAGTGAAGGTAAGATGGGTATACAGTGGAGATATTACAGAAGAGAATATTAAAGATGTTCTGAAAGGAGTGAACGGTATTCTTGTAGCTCCGGGATTTGGAGACAGAGGAATAGAAGGGAAAGTTCTTACTGCAAAATATGCAAGAGAAAACAAAATTCCTATGTTGGGAATCTGTTTGGGGATGCAGATCATGACGATTGAATTTGCAAGAAATGTTCTTGGACATACCAAAGCGAATTCAGTAGAATTTGATACAGCAACACCTGATCCTGTGATCTCGTTAATGGAAGAACAGAAAAATGTAATAGATAAAGGAGGAACAATGCGTCTTGGAGCATGGAAATGTGCTTTGAAAAGCGGATCCAAATTATTTGATGTCTACGGAAGCAAAAATATTTCCGAGAGACACCGTCACCGTTATGAATTCAACAGTGAATATCTTCAGGAGTTTGAAAAGAACGGCTTCCTTGCTACAGGTACAAACCCTGAAACAGGATTAGTTGAAGCTCTTGAACTTCCCGGTCACCCATTCTATGTAGGTGTTCAGTATCACCCTGAATATAAGAGTACGGTAGCAACACCACATCCTTTATTCAGAGCTTTCATTAAGGCTTGCGAAACATCCAAGTAGATCGTTTGGTATTTGGAAAGAATGTATAAGTACGTTACATGGTTCCCAATAAAGCATACTAAATGTCCGGATAAAAAGAAATAAGGTAAAATTTTATCATAAACGTCTTACTATAAACTCAGGCTGATTATTCTCAGCTTGAGTTTATTATATAGTAACGTAGTAAAGCATAGAGTTTTGATAAAAAAACAGTATTTTTGTCAGCTCAAAATTATGTACATATAAAGGTACATCCTAAGTTTAAAATTTTAATATAAAATAAAATGCAACAAAACAACGGAATCGATAAGAAGCAAATGATTAGTTTCGCGGTTTTATGCCTGGTTCTCTTCGGCTTTATGTTCTATTTCCAGAACAAGCAGGCGAAAGAAGAGCAGTTAAAAGCTGAGCAGCAGAAAACTGAACAGGTTAAAAACCCGGTAAAACAAACTCAGGCAAGTAATATCAATCCAAATGTAACTCCTGGTTCCATCCAGACAGCAAGTTTGTCTAACAAAGAATTGAATGTTGAATTCTCAAGTTTAGGAGGCCAGGTTTCTAAAGTACAGCTTTCTGAATACAAAGCATATGACCATAAAACAGATCAGGCAGATCTTCCGCTTTATCTGATCAATAAAAATAACTCAAACTACGGATTCCAGTTTAAAGATAAAACAGGAAAGGTTGTCAACACTAAAGATTTAGTTTTTGCTCCTGCTGTCAATGGAAACGTTGTAACATTAACAGCTGATTATAACGGAGCCGTTATTCAGTTTATTTATACCTTACTTCCCAAATATACTTTAGATTTTAAAGTAAGAACACAGGGACTTTCTAAAATTACTTCTGACAATAAAGCAGACTTTATCTGGGATTATAGTGTGAGAAATTTAGAAAAAGGTAGAGCTCAGGAGCAGTCTCACTCAGAATTCTCTTATGCTTTCAATAATTATAAGGATTATGATTATGATGGAAGAACTACAATGGAGGAGGAAAAAGAAACCCTTAACTGGATTGGTGTAAAGCAGCAGTTTTTCACCTCTGTTATTGAGGCTAAAAATGGTTTCACACAGAGTAAAGGAAATCAGGAGTCAATTGAAGAGGGTGAGTATCTGAAAAAATTAAACTATGAAGGTTTTGTTCAGATGACGGGAAGTGAATTAAACCAAGATTTCACTTGGTACTTTATGCCCCTGGATCTGAAATTACTGAAATCTTATGATAAAAACTTTGATGAGATTTTACCATTAGGATGGTCTTTTATCGGATGGATGAACCGTGGATTCTTTATGCCGATGTATAACCTAATTGCTGATTGGGGATTAACAGCAGGCTGGGTAATCTTCCTAATGACCATTATTGTAAAATTAATCTTGTCTCCAATTATGTATAAGCAGCATAAGTTGAGTGCAATGATGAAAGTAATCCGTCCGGAAATTGATGAGGTGAATGCTAAGCTGAAAGATGCGGATCCTATGAAGAAACAGCAGGCTACTATGGAGGTTTACAGAAAGGCCGGAGTGAATCAGATGGCGGGATGTTTGCCTGCGTTGGTTCAGATTCCAATTTTCTATGCATTATTCCGTTTCTTCCCGAACTTTATTGATTTGAGAGGTCAGGGATTCTGGTTTGCAAAAGATTTGACAGCCTATGATGATTTGATCAAACTACCATTTAAAGTTCCTTTCCTGGGAGATCACTTGAGTATTTTTGCATTGGCATGTACTATTGTTATCTTGATTTATACGGTGATGACTTCAGGCAATATGCAGCAGCCTCAGCAGGAGGGAATGCCAAATATGAAAGTGTTGATGTATATTTTCCCAATTACATTCCTATTCTTCCTGAACACTTCAGCGTCTGGTCTTTCATGGTACTATTTTGTATCGAATGCGATCAATATCCTAATTATCCTGGTGATTAAATATGTGATTCTGGATGAGAAGAAAATTCATGCTCAGATTCAGGCTAATAAAGAAAAGCCAAAAACGGAAGGTAAATTCCAGAAGAGAATGAGAGAAATGATGGAGAAAGCTCAGGATCAGCAAAAAGCTCAGGAGCAACAAAGAAATAAAAAGAAATAGTCTTATATTATATAGCCATAAAAAAAGAGAAGCAGTTTAACTGCTTCTCTTTTTTTATGGCTATCATTGAATGTAATTCATTGAATATTGCATTTAATCATATTTCAATCGGAATGATTGTCTGTGGTGTTTTGTAGGGCCATGCTTTATCAAAGCTTCCTGATGCTTTTTTGTGGCATATCCAAAGTTGGTATCCCAACCATATTCCGGATGTTGTTCATGCAGCTCTATCATTAATCTGTCTCTGTAATTTTTGGCAAGTATTGAAGCGGCGGCAATGGACAGAACTTTTGAATCACCCTTGATGATACACTGATGAGGTATGAAGTTATAAGGATGGAATTTATTGCCATCTACTAATATAAGCTCAGGAGTGATCGTTAATTTGTCCAGGGCACAATGCATGGCATGGATGCTGGCATTGAGGATGTTGTGTTCATCAATGAATGAAGGAGGTAGTTCAGCAATAGCATAGTTTTTTACGTTATCCTTGATGTAATTATCCAGCTCCATTCTTGTTTTAAAGGTTAATTTTTTTGAATCATTAACTAAATTTTGCTTAAAATTATCATCTAGAATTACTGCAGCAGCCACCACTGGTCCGCTTAAACAACCTCGTCCTACTTCGTCACATCCTGCTTCAATATAAGCGTCTGACCACCTATGTAATAATTGTGTATTTATATCCGCCATAAGACTGTAAAATTAGCAAAAACAAACCTATTAAACAGAGGTTTCATCTGTTTTTTGAAATTCTGAAAATAAATCATTTTTAAGTTCATGAATTAAAATAAATGATCGATAATAATATGATTTTTATGATTTGTCAAGAGAGTTTAAAATTGCTTTTTTTTAACCTAAAAACAATTTTACTTAATGGTACTATATTGGTGCTTTTGTTACGTTAATTTATTTATGATTTTTGTGATTTTTTGTTACGGTTGTAGCTTGTTGCTCGCGGTTTGTAGAATGTTTTTTCGAATTTTAAGATAAAAAAAAATAATATGCAATACATTGTATTGTTGGAGTTATTGCTTCTTTTAAAGATTGTTTATGTGTGTATATTATTTATTTACAGTATATTATGAGGTTTGTATATTTTAAATTTACATAGACAATGTCAATAATGACAATCGTTAGTGTTTTTGGAAGAAAAATGTTTAATTTTTTTTTAATCTTTGTTAAAAAAAACAATTTTAACGTATTTTAATAATTTTTGTGCTTATTTATTTGAAAATTTTTGAACAGTTAATAATTTTTTAAGAATTTATTTTGTGTTGTTAATAAAGTTTTACAAATTTGTACGGATACAAAATTAAATTTGATATGAAGAAACTAACAACGAGTCTTCTTGTGGTGGTATTGTCTTCATCTGTTGCTATTGTAAGTGCTCAACAGAAGAAAAATGATACCGCTACGCAGACTAAAGAGATTGAGGGTGTAGTGGTGACTGCATTAGGTATTAAGAGAGAAAAGAAAGCTCTTGGATATGCCTCTCAAGAAATCAAAGGGGACCTTATTTCTGATGCAGGGCAAACTAATGCTGTAAGTGCATTGTCGGGAAATGTTGCGGGGGTACAGGTTACAGCACCTTCTTCCATGGGAGGTTCTACCAGAATTACCATGAGAGGTATTAGTTCGGTTACCGGAGAAAACCGACCTTTAATTGTTATTGATGGGATTCCTTTAGATAACTCAAACGTTAACAGTGTAGATACTCAGAGAGGAGCAGGAGGTAGAGATTACGGAGATGCAACTTTTGACATCAACCCGGATGACATTGAAAGTGTAACGGTTTTGAAAGGAGGTCCTGCAGCAGCACTATACGGATATAGAGCGGGTAACGGAGCGATCATCTATACCACAAAATCAGCTAAAAAAGGTAGAACGGAAGTTACACTTAATACAGGTGTATCTTTTGAATCAATCTACATCAGACCCAAATTACAAACTCAATATGGAGGAGGTTTAGAATCTGAACTTCCTACAGCAGATATTAATGGTCAGACCTATAATATTACAGAATTCGGAACAGACGAAAGCTGGGGGCCAAGATACAATCCTAATTTACTATATTTAGGTTGGAATTCATTTGACCCTGAGTTCAGTAATGATTATATGAAACTGAAAAAATGGGTAGCTCCTAATAAAGATGTTGATGACTTCTTTAGAATGGGAACTACATATACCAATAACTTCTCAGTTTCTAAATCATTTGAGAATACCAACGTAAGATTATCTTATACCAATACTAAAATTAACGGTATTGTTCCTAATTCAGAAATTAAGAAAGATAACTTCAGTTTAAATGTTAGCTCAAAATTATCAGACAACCTTAAGGCAGATGCTGTTTTCAATTATGTACATACAGCAGGTTTCAACAGACCGGAACAAGGATATGGAGATAATTCAGTAGCGCAGAAATTTTATCAGTGGGGACAAAGACAGTTAGATTTTTCAGAACTGAAAGATTATAAACTGGCTAACGGAATGCAGAGATCTTGGAACAGAACTGCTTGGGATGATGGTACTCCTAACTTCTCAGATAACCCATACTGGACTATTTATGAAAATACTTCTGATGATAGCAGACACAGATTCTTTGGAAATGCAGGGTTAACCTATAATTTCTCTAAGAAGGTATATGTTTCAGGAAAAGTATATGGAGATACATATTCTCAGCAGATCAGATCAAGAGTTGCTGTAGGTTCAGCAGCACAATCAGGATATACTATCCAGAAAAGAAATAACTCTGAATTCAACTACGAAGGTAGAATTCACTATAACGATAATTTCGGTGATTTCAGTTTAAATACATTTGCCGGATTCAACATTATGGATCGTAAATGGGATATTTTAGAAGGTAGATCTGTAGGGGGATTAATTATCCCTGGCTTATATAACCTTGCTAATAGTAAGGAAGCTCCACGTGCATCTAACGCTTCTTACCATTTAGGAGTACGCAGTGTATTTGCATCCGTTTCATTAGGATATAAAGACTTTTTATTCTTAGAAGGAACAGGAAGAAATGACTGGTTCTCTATGCTTAATGAAGATCAGTTTTATCCTTCAGTAACCGGTAGTTTCGTGTTCTCTAAAATTGCTAATGTAGATTGGATCTCTTTTGGTAAGTTAAGAGCGGGATGGTCAAGAATTGCAGGAGGTTCAGATCCTTATATCAGAGGAACGTATGCATCGATAGAGACTCCGTTTGGAGGAAGCCCTGTATACTCTATGCCTAACACTAAAGGGGAGCCAATGATCAAACCAGAGATCAAGACTACAAAAGAGATCGGTTTGGAAATGAACTTCTTTAAAAACAGATTTGGATTTGACTTTACGTATTATGACGTAAAATCTACGGATTTGATTATTCCATTGCCAATTGATCCGGCTACAGGATATGGATTCAAGAGAATCAATGCCGGGGAAATGACCAACAAAGGTATTGAAGCTATGGTAAATATTACGCCTATCAGAAGCAGTGATTTCTCATGGGATTTTACCTGGAACTTTACAAGAAACAGAAACAAACTTGTTGATCTACAAGGAAGTCTTCAGAATTATATCTTAACTACTGCACCGTTCAGAGTACAGCTTGCTGCTCAGGTAGGATATTCTTACGGAGTAATCTTAGGAACTGATTATGTATATGATGCTGCTGGTAATAAAGTAGTAGATGCTACAGGTCGTTATAAAGCTTCTGAAATTAAACCTTTAGGTTCTGTACTGCCTGATTACAATATGGGATTCAGAAACTCATTTAAGTATAAGAGCTTCGGGTTGTCATTCTTAATTGATGTTCAGCAGGGAGGTAAATACTTCTCAACAACTAATATGTGGGGGATGTCTTCAGGTATGCTTGAAGAGTCTGCACTTGGAGGAAACAGAGAAGCTGGAATTACTCTTCCGGGAGTTAAAGAAGATGGTACTCCAAATGACATTCATTTAGATGCAACAACATGGGGGAAATCATTTTATAACACTGTTGATGCACAAAACGTTTTTGATGCAAGCTACATTAAGCTAAGAGATGTTACATTATCTTACGATTTACCAAAATCTTTCATTGGGAATTCTATTCAGGGAATCAGAGTATCTGCTTTTGCAAGAAACCTGTTTGCCTGGAATTTAGCTAATAAAGGAATTGATCCTGAGAATACTTCATATGGATCAGGAAACATTCAGGGAATAGAAGGAGGTTCGTTACCATCTACAAGGGTATACGGAGTTAATGTAAACTTTAAATTTTAATCACAATGAAAAAGATATTTTCAATACTAACACTGGCAGGTTTGTCTCTCGCTCTTAATAGCTGTGCAGATAAATTTGACGAAATAGATGCCAATCCAAACTCTACGGAGAATCCATTACCTACGGGGTTGTTCAATAACGGGAACAAAGAGTACATGGATTATACAAGAGATGGTTGGGTGTCAGGAAGAATGATGTTGCCGTTTATTCAGTATTCAGCTCAAAGACAGTATACTGAAGAAGACAGATACCAATACAGACTTACTACAGGTACACAATTGTGGACAAGAACCTATTATGTGGCTCAGGATTATAAAAAGATCATTGATCTGAATACTGATCCGGCTACTAAGGCTCAAATGGCTAATTATGGAGCTAATGCGAACCAGATTGCAGCATCCAGAATTATGTTATCTTATGTATTTGCTAATTTAGCGGATGCTTTTGGAGATATTCCGTATTGGTCTTATGGAAATAAAGATGCGGATTTCCAGGCATTAAATGTTGATGCGAATTTACAGCCTAAATTTGCTACTCAGAAGAAAGTATATGCAGACATCTTAAAAGAGCTTAAAGAGGCTTCTGAAATGATCGACGGTACTCAGGATGTTATCCTGACAGATGGAGATCAATTGTTTGGCAGCCCTGCTAAATTGAAGACATTTGCGAACTCACTGAGATTAAGAATTGCAACCCGAGTAAAAGGAGTAATTCCAGGAGCGGAAGCTCATATTGCTGATGCTATTGCTTCAGGAGTAATGACATCTAATGATGATACTGTTGGATTAACATACGAAAATAACTTAGTGAATCCATCTCCGTTCTTTGCAACCTATATTGAAAGATCAGATTTTGCTATTTCGAAGACTTTCGTACAGCTGCTTAAAGGAGAAAAAGGTAATTTTGGAGTGGATCCAAGAATCTTCAAATATGCTTCTCCAACTTCTGTAAAAGCTTCTAATATCAGAGCTCAGAATATGGTTGAAGCTACAGATATCAGCCAGATCAAAGGAATGCCATATGGAGTACCAACTACCTTGGCTACCAGTCAGGCGGCTTCATCAAGTTACTTCGGTAAAAGTGTTTTAAAGCCTGGTTATACTGAAATCTTTATGGAGTATGCAGAAGTAGAATTCTTATTAGCAGAAGCTAACGGATGGTCACAAGATCATTATGAAAAAGGAGTTAGAGCATCTATGGAAAGATGGGGTGTTCCTACTACTGATATTGATACATTTGTTGCTGCTCTTCCGGCAGCTAGCAAAGCTAATGTAATGAATCAGAAGTATGTAGCGTTATTTATGCAGCCTAACGAAGCTTGGTCAGAATACAGAAGAACAGGATATCCTAATACATTATTGTTACCTGGACAAACAGCTGACTTGAATGTACCTTCTGCAGCTGGACAAACAACATACACGTTTACTTCGCTTATTGCAGGATTAACAGATGTACCAACAAGAATCTTCTATCCAACAACAGTTCAGACGTTAAATACAGCGAACTATCAGGCAGCTTCTGCTTCTATTGGTGGAGATCAAATGAATACAAAATTAATATGGGATACCAATTAATATTGTAAATATATTTATAATACACATTCAGTTAACATTCATATCAAAACCGCCTTTGGGCGGTTTTTTTATTTAATATTAGGAATTGTTTTTTCATTATTAAGCAATTAGTAGTGGTGCTTACTCTCATTTTCCACTAAATGATTGTTGATTTTTTATTGATTTTTTGTCTGTTGTATTTTTTTTATGACAATTTAATGGGTAGTTATTTAAAATCATTTTATGAATTTCAATTTTTGATAAATATATATAAGAAACTTTATTTTATTGTTTATTAATTGGTTTTTTAACTTAAAATATTAATTAATATACATGTTTTATCGTTTTATATTGAGTATTTTATATTTTTTTAATTTTTTTTCTTTGACTTGTTTAGAAGGTTTTACAAATTTGTACGGATACAAAAATTAAAATCTGATTATGAAAAAACTAACAACGAGTCTTCTTGTTTTAGTAGTTACCTCTTCGGTGGCAGTTGCAAATGCCCAGCAGAAGAAGGATACTCTTAAAACAAATGAAATCGAAGGTGTAGTGGTAACTGCACTGGGAATTAAAAGAGAAAAAAAATCTTTGGGATATGCCTCACAGGAAATTAAAGGAAGTGCTCTTTCAGATGGAACAACTAATACCGGAAATATTGCATCTCAACTATCGGGTAAAGTTGCCGGTCTTAATGTTACTACGAATAATAATTTTGGAGGCTCTTCTAATTTGTTGATTAGAGGTGTAAAATCACTAGGTGGGGGGAATCCGTTAATTGTTATTGATGGATCACCTGTTAACAATACATATACTCAGGAGAAAAATATAGATTATGGTAATGCCCTTTCTGATATTAATCAGGAAGATATAGAATCTATAAACGTTTTAAAAGGAGCTGCGGCTTCTGCTCTATATGGAGAAAGAGGTTTAAATGGTGTAATTGTTATTACTACTAAAAATGGAAAAGGAAAAGATGATGGGTCTTGGGGAGTTACATTATCCTCTTCAGTAAATGTTGGCTTTATTGATAAATCAACCTTTCCGGAATACCAGACTAGATATGGGGCTGGTTATTCTCAAAAATTCAATTCACAAGGTGCAAATGGATTGAATAATGTGAATTTTGGAGCTGATGCATCATGGGGTCCTAAGTTTGATCCTAATTTACTAGTTAACCAATGGGATTATTATGATCCTACTTCTCCAAACTATAAAAAAGCTACTCCTTGGGTGGCGGCTAAAAATGGCCCTATTGAATTTTTCAATAATCCAACAACATTTACTAATAGTGTAACCTTAGAAAAAGGAGAAAAAGGAAAAAATATTAGTTTTACTTTCGATAATATGTTAACGGATGGTCTGATGCCTAATTCTCGTATCAATAAGAATAGTTTTTCTTTAAAAGTTAATTATGATTTAACTCCTAAATTACATTCTGCATTTTATTCTACAATGACTATTCAAAATACTACGGGACGTAGTATAACAGGATATAGTGATAATACAATGACGGGATTTAGACAATGGTGGCAAACCAATGTAGATATTAAAGAACAAGAAAGGGCATATTTTGCGAATGTTAATCCCAGTATTGCAAGTGCTGCCAATAATTATGGAAACGTTAGCTGGAATAGAAAATCTGCAGGTAATGGGAGTCCGGCATACTGGAATAATCCCTACTTTCAGGCGTATCAGAACTACACAACAGATAGTAGGTATAGAAATTTCACCTATGCACAGCTGACTTATGATCTCTTAGAAAATATTTCAATTACGGGTAAAATATCCTATGATAGATCAAACCTTTTTGCTGAAAATAGACTAGCTGTCGGATCTGTAGCCCAGGCTTTTGGATTATCAGGAAATGATGTTGGGTCTGGATATGCAAGACGGGATGTTACAAGGAGCGAAACAAATTATGATGTAATGATAAATTATAAATTTGATATTACAGATAATATTAATGTTTCAGGAGTAGTAGGAGGAAATGTAAGACGGAATTATCTAAATTCTATTTTTGCTTCAACAGAAGGTGGCTTAGTAGTACCTGGAATTTATGCTTTGTCAAATTCAGTAAAACCTAATCTGGCACCGGATGAAAATGAGTTTACAACACAAACAAATTCAGGATATGTTACAGCTTCGTTTGATTTCTTTAAAAAATTCTATATAGATGGAACTTGGAGAATTGATCAAAGTTCAACCTTACCGTCTGCTAATAATGTATATAATTATCCTTCTATAACGGGGTCTATAATAATGTCGGAAATTCTAAATACCAAAAACTGGATGAATTTCTGGAAATTAAGAGCGAACTATGCAGAAGTTGGAGGTACTGCAGATCCATATCAACTCACAAATAATTATAGATCTGCAGGGATTCTATCTGGCGTAGGAATATATGGCTCAATTTTAAGTCAATCAAATCCTGATCTAAAGCCACAAAGATCTAAGGAATTTGAGATTGGTACTGAAGCTCATTTTTTAAAAGATAGAATAACTCTGGATTTTGCATATTATAAAACCAGAACAATTGATCAAATTATTTCACTTCCGGTATCTTCGGGTACAGGATATACAAGTAAAGTTATTAATGCAGGTAGAATGGATAATACAGGGTATGAAGTACAGCTTGGATTAGTGCCTATAAAGTCAAAAGATTTTACTTGGAATATCGATGTCAATTGGTCTAAAAACAAGAATGAGGTTGTAAGTCTGTATCCAGGAATTACCAACCTTTTACTAAATAGTTTCACAGGCGGAGTTTCGCTAAATGCTAGAGTAGGTGAGGCTTGGGGAACTCTGATTGGAGGTGATTATGAATATCTAAATGGACAAAGAGTTATTGATCCTGCGACAGGTGTATATAAAGTTAATGCAAATCAGATTATAGGTAATACTACGCCAGATTGGATCGGAGGAATTAGAAATAGTATTAGTTATAAAGGCTTTTCTTTGAGTTTCTTAATTGATATGCGTAAGGGAGGGGATATATTTTCTACAGATATGTATTATGGTATGGATACAGGACTTTATAAAGAATCTGCTATTGGGGATTATAGAGATAAAAATGTTATTCTTCCTGGAGTTCTCCCAGATGGCTCTCCTAATAATATATCGTTATCACAATTTGCTACAGGAAGTAATTATGGATATGAAACTCAACCTTCCAAAGAGTTTGTTTATGATGGCTCATATATAAAACTGAGAGAAGCAAGCATTGGTTATACTTTTCCTAAATCTTTATTGGCTGGAACAAAAATCTACGACCTAAAAATTGCAGTTGTAGGGAGAAACCTTTGGATTATTCATAAAAACCTTCCTTATGCTGATCCTGAAGCTATGGTAGGTGGAGGAATTAATTCTTATGGATGGTCAATTGGATCAATGCCTACAACCAGAGATCTTGGTGTCAATGTAACGTTCAAATTTTAAAATACAAACAATGAAAAATATATTTAAAGTAACCTTAATTGGTATATTTATATCTATGTGTTTTGTGTCATGTCAAAGTGATATAACTTCCCTTAATGAGGATCCTAAACACCCGTCTACTTTACCGTCTGAAAACTTACTTGCAACAGCGTTATTTCAGTCTTCGTACTATATGGATAATCCAAGTGTGAATTTCAATAATTATAGATTTTTCACACAACAATGGGCTGAAATTCAGTATCCCCAAGAGACACAATATGACTTGGTTACTCGTAACCAACCAAGGAATCATTTTAATAGAATGTATGTATATAGCCTTAATAATATTAAACAAGCTAAAATTAACTTGCAAAAAGAGGTAGATACTAATAATGATATTAAAGTTAATAAGTTAGCAACTTTAGAGATTGAAGAAATCTTTGTTTGGGAAAATATAGTAGATACATATGGTGATGTTCCTTATTCTGAAACTTTTAAGCCCGATGAAATCTTGACTCCCAAATATGATGATGCTAAAACTATCTATATCGATTTAATTAAAAGAATTAATGAAGTAATTGTTAAAGTGAAACCTACCGTTAAAGGATATGGCCCAGGTGATTTGGTTTACTCAGGAGATATGGCAAAATGGACGAAATTTGCTAATTCCATTAAATTAAGACTAGGGATTAATTTAGCAGATATTGATCCGGCATTATCCAAAGCTACTGTAGAGTCAGCAATTACAGCAGGTGTTATTTCTTCTGATGCTGACGCTTACAAGTTTAAATACGATGGGAATACATTTTCAAATCCAGTATATGATAATTTAGTGGCCTCAAATAGAGATGATTTTGTGCCTAGTGAATTAGTTATTAATACAATGAATAGCTTATCCGATCCCAGAATGGAAGTATGGTTCTCTAAAGTAAATGGAATATATAAGGGTGGAGTTTTTGGAGATTTAAATGAACCTTATTCAGATTTTTCACATTTAACAGAATATTTTAGATCTTCAACAACTGCATCTAATTTATTAAGTTATGCTGAAGTTGCATTCTTAAAAGCTGAAGCAGCTGCAAGAGGTTATGCAGCAGGAGGTACGGTCGCGGATCTTTATGCAGAAGCAGTTACAGAATCTATGAGAGAAAATGGGGTAAGTACCGCGAATACAATAACCTATTTAGCTTCAAATCCTTATAATGCTGCCAACTGGAAACAGTCTATTGGGGTGCAAGCGTGGATTGCTACATTTAATAAAGGTTTTGCCAGTTGGAACTTTACAAGACGTTTAGATTATCCAATTCTGGTAAATCCTCCAAAATCTAATTTATCTTCAGTACCTTATAGAATGCCTTATTCTGATCAGGAGTATGTGTTAAATGGTGCGAATGTTCAGGCAGCAGCCAATAAAATTGGAGGAGATAAAGCAACAACGAAGTTATTCTGGGATGTAAATTAATCAATAACAAATTTCACAATATAATACTATTCATTATATCGCTTTTGGGCGGGGGTTTCTAAAAAAAGTATTATACAATAAAAGAGGTCTTTTGAGACCTCTTTTTTATTTTTTATTCACCATTGCACTTTATAGAGAATGATAAGCAGGCGCCCCAGGCTTGACATTGTCTGTAGCCGTCAGGACAGGTTCCCCATGGTTCGCAGCAGGGAGCATTTCCTCCATTGATCTTTTTAAGTTCTGTTTTAGAGATTTTTCTTGAATTTTTCATGATATATTTTGTTTTAATTAGTAAAATAAATATATGAAAATTATCGATAATTTGTTGCTTTTCAGTGTAATAATGTGAAAAATAAATTAAATAATTGAAACTCTCTGATCTTGGTATATAGGGTTGTCTTTTTTATTTCACTAAATTTGTACTTCAAATTTTTGAGATGAAGTAAGGCTATTCCACGTGGCCTTTAAAAAAGTAATATATACACATGAATATTAAAGATATTATAGAAGGGAAACTTTCAGAGGTTATTTTAAATGTATATCAATTAAAAGACATTAAGCTGGAAGTTCAGGAAAATAAAACGGAATTTGAGGGTGACTTTACCATTGTTACTTTTCCGTTGGTAAAACAATTAAAGAAAAACCCGGAAAGCATTGGAGTTGAATTGGGAGAGGCTTTAACGGAACAATCAGATTTATTTGAAAGCTTTAATGTAGTAAAAGGTTTTTTGAATGTTAAAGTTATAAATCAGTTGTTTGTGGATAACTTCAGATCCGTAAGCAATAGTTTTTCAACCATAGAAAAGAAAAATGCTACGGTAATGGTAGAATATTCTTCCCCGAATACCAATAAACCTTTACACTTGGGACATATCAGAAATAATTTATTAGGATTTTCTGTAGCTCAGATCTTAAAAGAAGCAGGCTATGATGTGATCAAAACGCAAATTATCAACGATAGAGGAATTCATATCTGTAAGTCGATGTTGGCTTGGGAGAAATTCGGAAATGGTGAAACACCGGAAACCACTCATACTAAAGGAGATAAATTTGTAGGAAACTATTATGTGGAATTTGATAAAAACTACAAAAAAGAAATTGCAGATCTTGTCAGTCAGGGAGTAGGAGAAGAGCATGCAAAGAAAGAGGCTCCAATGATCAAGGAAGCTCAACAAATGCTTTTAGACTGGGAAAATGGAGATGAAACGGTGAGAAACCTCTGGGCAGAAATGAATTCCTGGGTATATAAAGGATTCAATGAAACCTATAAAAGATTAGGTGTTGATTTTGACCAGGTTCAATATGAAAGCAATACTTACCTGTTAGGAAAGGATCTTATTCAGCAAGGTTTGGATAACGGAGTTTTATATCAAAAAGAAGATGGTTCTGTGTGGTGTGACCTTACGGATGAGGGACTTGATCAGAAGTTATTATTACGTTCTGACGGTACATCCGTTTATATGACACAGGATTTAGGAACTGCCGTTGAACGTTTTAAACAAAGCGATATCAAGAAGCTGATCTATACCGTAGGAAATGAGCAGGATTATCACTTCCAGGTTTTATTTAAGATTTTAAAGAAACTGGGATATGAATGGGCAGACCAGCTGTATCACCTTTCTTACGGAATGGTAGAACTTCCTGAAGGTAAAATGAAGTCTCGTGAAGGAACTGTAGTAGATGCTGATGACCTGATGCAGGAAATGTATGAAACTGCAAAATCTAAGGCTCAGGAGCTTGGGAAACTGGAAACTCTTTCAGAAGAAGATAAAGAAGCTTCTTATGAAACAGTAGGACTTGGAGCATTGAAATATTTTATGCTAAAAGTAGACCCTAAGAAAAAAATGCTTTTCAATCCTGCCGAAAGTATCGATTTCAATGGAAATACAGGGCCATTTATCCAGTATACTTATGCACGTATTCAGTCATTGTTATCTAAGGCGGACTATATCCAGAAAGATACTGCTGATGTAGTTTTCAATCAATCTGAGAAAGAACTGATTATGCAGTTGACCAACTTTAAAACTGTAGTAGCCAAGTCAGCAGAAACACTAAGCCCGGCTTTAGTAGCCAATTATGTATATGATCTTGTGAAAGCATACAACTCTTTCTACCAGAATAATCCCATCCTGATTCAGGATGATGAAAATATAAAACAATTCCGTCTGAATGTTTCAGACCTTACAGCCAAGACCATTAAAAAGTCTTTAGGGCTTCTGGGAATCGGAACCGTAAACAGAATGTAGAAAATAATAAGCCTCCTGAATTTCAGGAGGCATTTTTTTAATATATAAGATAGGATCAGAAATCTTTATACAGAATTACCCCTCAAAATTTCACATCACGAACCCCGTGCCTCGTATCCCGTACCCCAATTATATCTATCCTACAATTTATCACTCTCACCATGCATCTGCTTAAGGCTATCTGCGTATAGTTTCGCAGCACTCCATCTTGCATGCTTGGAAAGAACTACCTTGTATCCTTTTTTGTATGTGTAGACTTTGGTGAATTTGGCCCCGAAAAATATCAGCATACAGGAATAATTAATCCACATCATAATCAGAATCACGGTTCCCGCAGCTCCAAAAGTGGAGGTTGGTTTTACCTGGCTGAAATAAAGGCTCAGTAGAAATTTTCCTAATGTAAATAGAGCTGTTGTTAAAAAAGCACCTCTCCATACAGATTTCCAGGAGATCAGTACATCAGGAAGAACCTTAAACATTAGGGCAAACAAAAGCATGACAAGTCCGAAACCTACAGCAAAGTTCACCAGCTCTACAAGCATATAAGTTTCAAAACCAAAATATTGCGTAATGATTTTATTAAAAAGACTGATCAGAGAAGATAAGATCATCGTGATCATCAGCAAAAATCCCAGGATAAGAATCATTCCCAGAGAATTGGCCCGGTCCAGTAAAAATTTGAGTAGTGCCTTTTTAGGAGCAGCTTCTACATCCCAAAGTGCATTTAGGGAATGCTGAAGTTGAAAGAAAAGGGTTGTAGAACCAAAAACAAGAGAGCCTACTCCTACAGCTTTCATGAAAATGTTTTTTTTATCAATAAGGGCTCCCGCCAGCATCCCTTCAATACTTTTGGCCACGTCAGGTCCCATAATGCCGCTGATTTGAGTACTTATCTGTCCACGTATAGCTTCTTCACCGAAAAAGTTTCCCAATACCCAGATAATAATAATTAATAATCCCGGGATAGAAAAGATGGCATAATAGGCCAGACTTGCCGAGTCTTTTGACGCAGAAGAACTGTTCCATTCTGTAAATGTTTCCTTTAAAACCTCCCAGAAAAATTTTATATTATTTATCATATTAAAATGGATATCCGATGGCAATATTTAAAATAAGATTATCTTTTCTCCAGCTTGGATCTCCGAAATTAATTTTATCGAAAGCCCATCTGTCTCCTTTTTCATAATAAGGTACCCGCAATGGCATGGCTAAATCCAATCTTAAGATCAGGATAGAAAAATCAAGTCTTAGACCAACTCCGGCTCCCACAGCAATTTCATTTAAAAAATCTTTTGAGAATTTGGCACCGGGTCTATCCTTATCATTATTGATAAGCCATATGTTTCCGGCATCTACAAAAACGGCAGCATTCAGAAATTTATACAGATTAGCACGGTATTCGGCATTAAATTCCAGTTTTATATCTCCTGACTGATCAAAATAGGCACCTTCTTTTAAAGTTCTGGGATCAAAACTTCCCGGCCCTAATGTTCTTGCACGGAATGCTCTGATACTGTTACTCCCTCCTGAGAAAAACTGCTTGGAAAAAGGAATAAACTCTGAATTTCCATATGGATATGCAATTCCGGCAATCAACCGTGTTGCCAGTGAGGATTTCTCGGTAAATTTATGATAGAACCTCAGGTCATTTTCAATCTTAACATATTGACTGAAAGGAATTCCGAAAATTTCTTTTTGCTTATCTTTTTTTGCATTGGCTCCAGTAACCAGTCCCGTAATGTTTCCTGCCAGATCAAGCGTTCCTTTATAGTAGAATGTATTGGTTCTGGGAAGCATTGTATTCGTATAGGTATAAGAATAGGTAGGTCCGAAAATAAGCTGTCTCTCTACAATTCGCTGCATGGCAGGTTTATCTTCGGATTTTATTATGTATTCCTCTGTAACTTTAGCCGGAGAAACCAAAGTGATATCAATTACCTTCAGTTCATGTTCTTTTCGGGCATTTTCTTTCCAGATATATCCAAATGATCCGGTGAAGTTGTTCAGTGTATAATATTTTGTCCTGTTCTGAAATTCGTATCCCAATGTAATATTGGTTCTCGGAACAAATTCGCTGGATGAATGGAAACGGAAAGGAGCTACAATTCTTGGAATGGAAAGCTGCACATTGGTTCCTCCGCGGAAAATATTGTTGGCATCTTTAGGTCCTCCCATCTGAAAATCAAAAGCTCCATAAATAGCAGCTTTAAATTGTTCAGCTCCACGGAAAAAATTTCTGTGTGTCCAGTTTAGATTCAGCTCACTACCGGCGTAGTTTGCTGAGTTCGTTCTTCCTAATGCTTCCAGCCGAAGAGATTGGATTTGTCTTGGAGTTAGTAAATAATAGGCATCAAATTTATGACCTAATGAATCAGCTACAATGAATTCATTTTTTACAAATTTGAAAACACCCAGACTTATTAACCGGTTTAGCGTAAGGTTATGGTTGGAACGGTTATACAGATCTCCTTTTTTAAAGTATAAAGCACGGTCAAAGATTTTAGGTTTAAATTTATGTTGCGGATCGATAACATACATATCATCGAAAGCATATTTAGAAAGGGAGTCTTTATCCATCGGGATACTGTATTTCCCATCTTTTACATCCTGGATGTTATAATTAGGGAACACAATCACCTTATCGATACTAAACTGTTGGGTGGCTAGATCCGGAGTATTATCTTTAAGTTTTACGTTGAGTTCTACCTTATGATTTTTATTCACAGTACTGTCTGCCTGTACAATGATATTATCAGGATGGAAGTAATAAAAACCTCTTTCTTTTAAACCATTATCAATTCTTTCCCTTTCAGTTTTGATGACATCCAGGTCAAACGGCCTTCCGTTTTTAAGAAGAGTTTTCTGGGTTAAATTTTGAATTTCCTGATTAACGAGGGTAGAATCTTTCTGAAATTTTACGCCCTCAATCATATATCTGGCACCAGGCTTTACCGTATAAATGACGTGTGCTTTTTTGTTCTTTGAAACCGTATCATAGGTTGCCCGTGCATTGAAATATCCCTTGTTTTCAGAATAGTTTTCAATAATATCTTTATTAAACTCACGGTCTACATCACCTAAAAGTACTGGTTTTTCACCCATTTTATATTTAAGCCAGTAATTAAAACCTTTGTCTTTTTTGGGCTCTTTGGCTATATTATAGAAATATAACTTGGGACGAAGCCCCAGGAATGTAGAATTGGGTTTTGGGGTAAGGCTGGCTTCCAGTGCTGACTGGAGATCTTTTTTTTCTTTTTTTGAAATAGTGTCGTTTACAATTTTTACCTCTGCACCCGTATAGAGCATCTGACCCTCTCTCAAATACTTGGTATTACTGCAGGAGAGAGCTACCGATGAAAGCCCGGAAACAAACAGATATTTGCAATATGTATGAAATGTTTTACCCATTATTTAAATTCTACCACTTGGTTATTTTGATTTTTTTTTGGCTTTTTCTCTTTAGATTTTTGAAAAATCTCCCGGAATTTGTCATAATCCAATGTAATGATAAATCCTACTCCGGTTTCTATGATCTGCCCCTGAAGAGCCACCTGATATTCATCTTTACGGTAAGCACGAAGCATATATCTGCCGTCTTTAGACAGACTGTAATCTACAGAAACATTTCCTGCAATATTGGTCATATTTTCATTTTGACGGGCCTGGCCTTCCAGTCCGAAATTACTTCCTACCGTTACTTTCAGTCTGTCATTCAACAGTTTTTTACTGATATCTACATTAAGGTCTGTTCTGGTGTTTTTCTGCCCTGTTGAATAGTCCTCTGAAGAATCAAGCCCAAAATTAAGATCAACCCCTTTAATTAGCCCGGCGGCAAGGTTATTCAGCTGTTGGGAGAGAATTTTACTCACACTCTGTCTTGCCATGGTTTCTGCAGACATTCCGGCGCCGCTTTCAAAAGGGTTTTCTCCAATAAATCGGTTGAGGAGAAGTAAAGCAAATACCTGCTTATTCAATTCAGATTCCTGAGTTCTGAGCTGGGCCAGTTTCTGATCAACAATATCTTTTACATTAGTGGATACAGAATTATTTTTTTCTTCCGTGGTAACATCAAAACTAAGCTGAGGTTTCAAGAGCTCACCTTTCATTTTCAATAAAGCATTGAATGGTATTCTCTGTTTAAACTGATTGATCAGGGATGCTCCTCCGTCAGTACCTACCTGTTGTTCTACAAGGTCAATAGGAGCAGCTTCAGTTTTATAAACTGCGGTAATATCCATTACAGCCGTTGTAGGCTCGCCTGTCCAGGTGATGGTACTTCCTTTCTGGATGTCAAACTTACGTTTCAGGAAGCTTACAGAAAGATCATAGCTGCCTTTTTCTACTTCATAAACCCCTACCAATGTGGTTTTTCCTGATGGATCTATTCCTCCGGTAAGCTCTGCTTCGCCCTGAAGCTGTACAAAATCCCCGTTGGCTTTGTCTATAATAAGTGAAATTTTTGCTTCTTTGCTTACTTCAATATTCACACTTACATCCATTCCTTTGATGCGGCTCTGTGCATTAAGAGAGTCTGCCTTCACCGTTTTATTGAGAACCACCTGATCCTGATCAATAAACTCTACAATCCCGTCTCTTTCCTGTAAAGATGGGGTAGATTGAGGAAGTACAAAAGTAAAATCAGTATTGTCAGCAACACTTAACCTTCCGTCTACTTTTGGTAAATCAAGGTTTCCACGGATACGAAGCCCTGCATCAATAGCAAGAACACCATACATCATGGCATCATTGGATTTCTCAGAGTTGACCACTTTGAAATCTTTAGCATTCACATTAAGATTAAATGCAAAATCTCTATAGGTCTGCGTAAGTACTTCTCCATCTACAACAAGAGCATTTCCGTCTTTATCATTGATCTTAAACTTATTAAATTCAATACCACGGTTTGTGAAGTCTATATCATCATTGAGTTTTCTGAAATCACTTCCTGTTTTTGCAATTTCAAGACCTGCATCATTAAACTTTACTTTTCCTAAAATATTGGGTTTTTCCGAACTGCCTGTGATTTTTAAATTCCCGGAAAGATATCCCTCCGTATTGGTGATTGCATTCATGGAAAAGCCCTGGATACTTTTCATCTGAAGCTGATTGATAGCCATATTCAGATCAAAGGTGCTTGAAGAGGTATTGTAATCTCCAAGGATTTTTACATCATTATTATTTCCGGAAAGAGCGATATCAGCATTTAAAAGATTCGATGAAGAATTGTTCACCTTGACAGCAAGATTTCCAACGGGGCTTCCGTAGACAATCAGGTCTGAAATATTTAAATCTGAAGTGAAGGTCATCTTTTTCATCACATCCCTCAGCTGAGCTGTACCATTAATTGTCCCTCTCGCGAGAACCGTATCTTTTTTAATAAGTTCTGTAATGGTTTCTATTTTGAAATCTTTCAACGAAACATTCAAAGGACTGTTAGGGTTGTCATTCTCAGATTGAAGAGAAATTTCGCTTCCTCCATTAGAAAGGATGAAATTGTCTGCTAAAATCCCTTTATTACTGATCTGAATTTTATTATTTTCGGCAACATTCCAATCGGTATAATTAAGTTTTAGCCCATTGGGATTCAATGATATTTCTGTAATGTCGTTTAGTGATTTTGCATTTCCTGCAATAAGGAACCGGGTGGCATCTTTATCATCTTTCGTACTCACGGTGTAATTGATGGTGTTATCGGCAACATCTCCACCAATATTGATTTTCTTTAAAGTTAAGCTTGAACTTTTCAGAGCGGCTACATTAAGGTTGTACTGTAATGCCTGATTTTCATTGGTCACTTTAAGAGCTGCATTTTCAATGGAATTTTCACCATATAGCAACTGGGGAATCTGTCCGTCAATCTCAATTTTCTGAGAATCTGCATCATAATTTCCTGTCAGATTAATAGTCTCGAAACTTTTCAGATCAGGAACAAATTTTCTGATAAGATCATCATTCTTAATTTTTGCCAGAAAGTTGAAATGCTGTCCCGGATCAATTTTCTGTGTTTTATCCGGTTTCTGAAACTGGTAATATTGATTGATCGTCTGCGTTAAAGCTCCGAAGATCTGAGTGAGCTTATATTTTCCCTTTAACTCTACATCTGCAATTTGAGAATTGAATACAATCTGTGTGGAGTCATTGGTAGAAGAGGCTTTTAAATTGACTTCCTGTACAGGATACACTTCTTTGGTATCGGAGAAAGCAAAATCTTTAAGGTTTACATAGCCATTCAGATTATTAGGATCTAAACTGCTAAAGTCACCATCAATTTTTCCGGCAATGATCATCTGTTTATCATAGAAGCCCAGTTTGTTAACATCCAGTTTAATGATTTCTCCATTGACTTTTACCGTAGGATTTTTTTCATTATAAACACCCGAAGCGGTCAGTTGTAAATTCGCATTCGGATCTTTTGAATCTAAAACAATATGATAAACTCCTTTGTTAATTTTCCCGGTTAGATTCATATTCTGGTATCGGTAACCTTTATAGACAGCTGAAGCAACATGTCCTTTTACATCTGCATTGGCATTTTTAAAATCAAAACTTTCTCCTTTTGCCGAAATCTGAGCTGTGATGGGGCCAATGTCTTTATTCTGAATGATTTTTCCCACCTGTACTCCCTGAAGATTGGCTTTTATATCGTACAATTCATGATTTTTTCTACGCATATCAACATTTGCAACGATTGCTGCATTTCCAAGTGTAGAATAAAGATTGAGATCTGTGCTCACTACTTTTGTCGTTCCTTTTGCATTTCCTTTAACGCTGAAATGCGAAGGAAGGGAAATATTGGAAGGAATTGTATTTTTAGGCACAAGATTGAATATTGTTTTGGCACTGGAAGAAAATTCTCCGATTCTTACATCATAATACAACTGGTCGGGATTCATTGCATTTTTGATCTTTCCTGATGCTACGACTCTCAATTGATCCAATCCTGACACTTTGAGATCCTGGATAAAAAGATCATTGACACTCCCTTTTACATTGGCGTTCACATTTAAAATAGCATTCGGATACTTGTTGAAAGGAACGGTGTTTTTTAAAGTGGGAACCAGGTTTAAAATATCAGAAAACCCGATTTTTGAATCTTTAATGTTAGCTGAAATTTTAACAGCACCCAGATTTGAAGTGAGCTGGTCAATGGAATTATAATTCAGGATTACCTCATCCCGCAAAAGAGTTTTTGGAGTTTGAAGGTAAAGACTCTTAAGGTAAGCTTCTTTCTCTCCATACACGAAATCTGTATTGAATTTCTGAATATTCAAACCTCTGGCTTCCTGAACTTCTGCAGAATTTACTGTTCCTGCAAACGTATTGTTTTCCATTTTGAAGCTTCTTACTTCAACATTCATTTTTGAAAAATTCAGGTGGTTGAAATCCATTCCCTGCTTGGTAGCAGCAATTGCTGTATTGTTGTAGATCGCTTTTACGTCATTAAGAACAAGTTTTCCTAACAACAATTTCATGGCTTTATCCTGATCTGAAACTTTGGACACTTCAGCCTCCTTTTCCTTTTTTGGATTGGCATTCTGAGCCGGAAGATAAAGGTTGGCATTAATATCCGCTCCGGATAAAAATACATTGGCAACGCTGTAATCGTTATTCTCAAGATCAATTTTATTGACTTTCGTACTAAGTTCTTTAAATATAACCTTAGCAAAGGTTTTGGTATTTTCGTCCCCGTAATCAACGTCGAAATTGGTCAGTTTAATTCCTCTCAGCCCAATATTCATAGGCTTTTTTTCGTTGAGTGAATCTACCTTTTTCTCAACTTTTTTAGAAACCTCCTCTACAAGGCCCTGCTTCAGTTTTAATTTTAAACCATCAAGGTTAATATCATTGACAGCATAGGTATTTTTAGTGAGATCAAACTTTTTAACTCTCGTATCAAAAGATTTAAAATAAAGGCTAATGTCATTTCTCGACTGCTGATCGTTAAAAGTGACCCCTACATCTTTTAAATTAATTTTATCAAGGGAAATAATGAAAGGCTTGGAAGAGCTTTCCTCTTTATCGGTGGTAGCAAAAGCATCAATAATATAATCAAAATTGAATTTACCATCGGGTTTTCTGACAACATGAGCGCGGGCTCCCTGCATATCTACAGAGGTAATATCTGCAGTAGAATTGATGAGCTTGAGCATATGTAAACCTACATCCAGCTTTTTTACAGCCAGAAGAGTATCAACATCCTGTCCTTTGAGATACAGATTTTCCATCACAAGACTGTTGGGAAATCCAATATAGACTTTTTCAAGGCTTACTTTGGTCTTGATTTTTTTCTCAAGGTAGACAATAAGTTTGTCTTTAATAAAGTTCTGAACGGCTGGAAGTCTTAAGCTTAGGATCAACAGGGTAACAAAAACCAATATCGAAATAAAAGTTATTGCAATACGCCTTAAGAGTTTTGTGGTGTTGATTTTTAGTTTCAAATGCGATGTGGTTTCTGACAAAGATAATAATACTAAATTATTTTCACTTTGTTGTGGTACCCTTGCAAATGCAAAAATCCTGCCTTGGCTGTCTAATTATGGAATTTTTAGTCTGTAGTTGTCAAGTGAATAGTTGAGTAAGACGAGCCAAGGTGTGGATTTTATTCTTTAAAAAGCCCCCTTTATATCATTTTTTTTGATGTTGAAAAGGTTAGTTAGCAAAAATGAAAATTCAAATGTAATGTAGTTCTAAAGGGGGCTTGGCATGGTTTGTATATTGAGGTAATCAATTTTTTTAATTGTTTCCGTTTTCCCATTTCACCTCTTCTCCCTGTGCTGCAGCACCACCCTGCGAAACTGTAATAGGAGAGGTTTCCTGGTTAATATGATAAACATAGGCTGCAATTTTTTCAGCATCTTTTCCTGTAATGGTTCCGTCCTTAATGAAAGGTCTCATGGTAGGATTATTAGGAGAACCGTTTTCAAGCATCCAGAAAACATTTTTAAATAAGCTTTTCTCTTTGATGTTGATCCAGTGGGTATCGGTAAGATTGGGTCCAATACCTCCTTTTCCACCATCTCCGTGACAGGTCACACAATTGGTTTTGAAAAGTTCCTGTCCTTCTGCAATATTATCTGCGCTATATTTTGCTGTTTCCAGATTAATTTGAGGTGCTGTTTTTTCAAATTCTGCAATGGAAGCCAGCATTGTTTTTGTTTCTTTCGTATATTCTGCTTCCGGATGAGCATAATCTGTAAAGCTAAAAGCTGTTAAATAGACAACACAGAAGATACATCCGAACCAAAATAAACCGATCCACCATTTCGGAAGTGAATTATCAAGTTCTGTAATTCCATCAAAACCATGGTCAATAAGAATATCTTTTTCTTCAGTGACAGATTGTTTTTTGAAGGCAGAGTTCCATAACTTTTCATAATAGGGAACACTCTTTTCCGCCAGGTATTGTTTTTTCTCTTCCTCAGACAGTCTGCTGAAGCTTTCATTCTCAATCATGTCTCCTATGGAATTCATGATCATAAGGAGGATGATGGCAATCAGGATCAATGCCCAGAAGAATGGAGAAGAAAAATATCCGGAATCACTGGCGAACATTTCAAAGGCCATGATCGTTAAACCTATCGTTGTTGCGATATATATTGAAAGTGGGGTTCTCGTTTTCATTGCAATACAATTTTAATGATTAGTCTGCACTTGCTGTTTGAATCTGTGTTGTTTTGATATCCGTACCTAATCTTTGAAGGTAGGCGATCATAGCTACAATTTCTCTTTGCTCAAGCGGTACATAAGCAGATCCTTTTGCTATTTTTTCTTTTGCCATCTGATCTTTTACATCGGTAGCTTCCGCATAAATTCTTTTTACAATATCTTTTGACTGGTTGTCTGCCCATTGGTTGGCAGAATCAATCTGAGCTTTTGTATACGGTACATCAAAAGAATTTCTCATTAATTTTATTTTATCAACCATTTGGGAACGATCCAGTTTATTGGTGATTAACCAAGGGAAACGGGGCATAATGGAACCGGCAGAGGTAATTCTTGGGTTGTACATATGTTTAAAGTGCCATGAATCCGGGTTTCTTCCTCCTTCTCTGTGAAGATCCGGTCCTGTTCTCTTAGATCCCCATAAGAATGGTCTGTCGTAGATAAATTCTCCAGCTTTGGAATACTGTCCGTTTTTACCTTCGAATCTTAATACCTCATCACGGAAAGGTCTGATCATTTGAGAGTGACACGAGTTACATCCCTCACGAACATATAAATCCCTTCCTTCCAGTTCTAATGGTGTATATGGTTTTACCGCCGTAATAGTAGGAACACTTTGCTTAAGAGATAACGTAGGGACAATTTCCACAAGCCCTCCAATAGCAATAGTAATGAATGCCAGGATAGAAAGCAGGGTAGGAGTTCTTTCCAGCCATAAATGGACACCTTCTCCTTCTTTTCTTCCCGTACCGATGTTGGCCAAGGCTGGGGCTTCAGCAGGAACTTCTTTTTGGAATGAACCGGCTCTTACCGTTCTGATCACATTGATCACCATTAAAATAGCTCCGGACAGATAAAGGATACCTCCTAAAAATCTCATTTTAAAGTAAGGAATGATTGCTGTTACAGTATCCAACCAGTTTTTCCACAATAATGTTCCGTCCGGGTTGAACTGTTTCCACATTAATCCTTGCGTGAAACCAGAAATATACATTGGTACTGCATAGAAAATAATTCCTAATGTTCCCAGCCAGAAATGCCAGTTGGCTAATTTTTTAGACCAAAGTGACGTTCTCCACATAATAGGAACCAGGTAATAGATCACCCCGAATGCCATGAAACCATTCCATCCAAGAGCTCCCAGGTGTACGTGACCGATAACCCAGTCGGTGTAGTGACCGATTTTATTTAAAGATTTTGTTGCTAATAAAGGTCCTTCAAAGGTGGCCATACCATAACAGGTAATTGCAACCACGAAGAATTTAAGGATAGGATTTTCTCTTACTTTATCCCAAGCTCCTCTTAAGGTAAGAAGACCATTTAACATTCCTCCCCAGGATGGTGCAATAAGCATAATAGAGAATCCTGTTCCTACTGCCTGTGCCCATGCCGGTAATGCTGTATATTGCAGGTGGTGAGGCCCGGCCCAAAGGTATACAAAGATCAACGACCAGAAGTGAATAATAGATAGTTTGTATGAGAATACCGGACGTTGTGCTGCTTTTGGCATAAAGTAATACATCAGACCTAATACAGGAGTGGTCAATACGAATGCTACCGCATTGTGTCCATACCACCATTGTACTAATGCATCTTTTACACCTGCATATACAGAATAAGATTTCCAGCTTGTGAAAGATAAAGGAACTTCAAGATTATTGAAGATGTGAAGCATTGCCACAGCAATCCATGTTGCCACATAGAACCAGATTGCTACATACAAGTGTCTTACTCTTCTTTTAGCGATCGTTCCAAACATATTGATCCCGAAGATCACCCATGAGAAAGTAATTAATATATCAATAGGCCATTCATGTTCAGCATATTCTTTAGAAGTATTGATTCCCATTAAGAAAGTAATCACTACCGTAATGATCATAAACTGCCATGACCAGAAATGTAACCATGATAATGTATCACTGTACATTCTCGTTTTCAGAAGCCTTTGCATACTGTAATAAGCACCACAGAAAAAGGAGTTACATACGAAAGCAAAAATTACGGCACTAGTGTGAAGCATTCTGATCCTTCCAAAGCCCAAAGCGCCCTGAGTGTTGATCAGCCCCTGAATATTTCCGGATGCTAAACTTTTAATAGTGGTGTCATCTGTACCGAATAAAAATTCCGGTAATTCCGGATAGAAAAGCATTAATGCTGCAGTAAGTCCCAGCAGAAATCCGATGAGCCCGAATACGATAGTAGCATAGAGGAATGCCCTGACAATATTATTGTCATAATTAAATTTTTGCGTCTCCATAAATTCCAATAGTGTTTACCGAAGTGATATTTTCTCTGAAAAAGACTTATTTTCTGTCTTTTTCTATGATGAAAATAAATATCATGTAATGTGTATTATGTTTTGCCAAAGGTATTTATTAACTTTGTTAGAGTCTAATAGGTAATCTTCTAAACTATACCAAAAACTACTAAAACAAAAATGATGAAAGTATGTGGCCAAAATATCAGGAAAATTCGTCGGAGCAGAGATCTTACTCAGGAATATATGGCCTTTGAAATGGGGATTTCCCAGAAGGCATACTCCGACATTGAAAATTCTAAAGTGAAGATCAACCTGGATATCCTGACTAAAATTTCAGATATTTTAGATATTAAGCCTTCCGATATCTGCAGTATTTCACACAAATGTGGAACTGACGATGGATATGAAGATAAATATCAGAATCTTTTGGAATATATGAAGAAGAACAATATTTCGATTCCGAAAGAATATCTGTAAAAATAAAATAGCTTTTTTGTTTTTCGTTAGCCAGAATTGTCAATTTGCCCTATGGAACGAGAATTTCTGTGAAAAGTTTTTATATATTTAGCGCCTGAATAATTCATTCTATGAGCAACGAAAATAAAACAGGACAAAACGAGACTTTAGTTAGAGGATTAACAAATCGACACATACAATTAATTGCCCTTGGAGGTGCCATAGGAACCGGATTATTTCTAGGAATTGGACCTGCGGCTGTATTGGCAGGACCCTCTGTTATTTTAGGGTATGCCTTAGCTGGAATCATTGCCTTTTTTATTATGCGCCAGCTTGGTGAAATGGTAGTTCAGGAGCCGGTATCGGGAAGCTTTAGTCACTTTGCCTATAGATATTGGGGAAATTTTCCAGGTTTTGCATCCGGATGGAATTACTGGATTCTCTATATCCTTGTAAGTATGGCCGAGCTAACGGCAATTGGGCATTACATCCATTTTTGGTGGCCGGAAATACCGCTCTGGGTTTCCAGTTTATTCTTTTTTGTAGTGATCACAGCACTTAACCTTGCCTCTGTAAAAGTATATGGAGAAACTGAATTTTGGTTCTCTATCATCAAAGTGGTAGCCATTATTGCTATGATTGTTTTCGGAGTATATCTCTTAATCAGTGGAACAGGAGGTGAGAAGGCAACAATTACAAACCTATGGAATGACGGTGGCTTTTTCCCAAAAGGTCTGTTTAATAAAACAGAAACCGGATATTCAGGTTTGTTCGCCGCTATGGCGATGATTATGTTCTCATTTGGAGGATTGGAACTGATCGGTATTACAGCAGCAGAAGCTAAAAATCCTGAAAAAACAATTCCTCAGGCTACTAATCAGGTGATTTATAGAATACTTATTTTCTATGTAGGAGCTTTAGTGATCCTGTTTGCATTGAGCCCATGGAGAGAAATTACAGAAGGATCAAGCCCGTTTGTAATGGTTTTTCAAAACTTAAACGGCCTCGAATTCAGTCTTTTTGGTAAGGTTATTCAGTTCAATACCTTGATAGCCAATGTTCTTAATTTAATTGTATTAACAGCTGCTTTATCAGTTTACAACAGTAGTGTTTACAGTAACAGCCGAATGCTTTTTGGACTGGCTCAACAAGGTAATGCCCCGAAGTTTTTGAAAAAGCTGAATAAAAACTCTGTTCCTACAAATGCCATCCTTATCTCTTCATGCTTTGCAGGGATCTGTATTATCATTAATAAATTAGTGCCTGAAAAAGCTTTTGAATATCTAATGGCTTTGGTAGTATCTACATTGATTATCAACTGGCTGATGATATGCTATACCCATTTAAAGTTTAAAAAAGCTATCAATAAATCAGGGATTCAATCCAAGTTTCCTTCCATATTCTATCCTGTGTCCAATTATATCTGTATTGCCTTTTTGGTTTTAATTTTAGGATTGATGAGTATTACAGGAATGGAAATTCAGGTGATTTTAATTCCGGTTTGGCTGGGCTTTCTGTTCGTCATGTATAAACTGTATAAGCCGAAATAAAATATAAAACAGTCTGATGTTTTAAAAGATGAAAATAAATTTATTTTCATCTTTTTTGTTTTTTCTGTACCTTGGTAATAGTCCATAACTTCAAATTCCGGCTGGGGAAATCAAATCAATCTCTCATTATTCTTATCGGATTTTTTTAGATTTTTCATGAAACTATGCTGCGCTTTGAAATTTTGGTGTATTTATTGGAACAAAATATAATGCTATGAAAAAACTATTCACACTCACTTTTGTGTTGAGTTTTATATTAAGTATGGCACAGATAGATTATCATTTTCCCGAAGAATCTTCACGGCATGAAGGAACGTGGCTGCAGTGGCCCCATCACTATCAACATGGAATGACTTACCGGAAGAGGGTAGAGCAAACCTGGGTGGATATGACAAAAGCTCTTCAGTCTGGTGAGAAGGTTCACATTATTGCTTATAATGCCGAGGAAAAAAATAGAATTATCCATATTCTGGAGGAAAATAAAGTTCCTATGAAAAATGTGGATTTCAAAATGTATCCTACAGATGATGTATGGATCAGAGATAATGGACCTATTTTCGTAAAAGATAATAAAGGCAATGTTCTTATTGAAGACTGGGGATTTAATGGCTGGGGCGAAAAATTTGACTTTGAAAATTGTGATAAAATTCCACAACGAATCGGAAAAGATCTTGGAATAAAAGTGATTGACCTGAATGAAGAAATGGTGAATGAAGGTGGTTCTGTAGAGACTGATGGAAATGGAGTTTTAATGGCTTGTAAAAGTTCAGTGATCAGCCAGAAAAAAGAAGCAACACGAAATAAAGGAATCACACAGGAGGAAGCTGAAGAAATGTTTAAAACATATTATGGGGTGTCAAAAGTAATTTGGCTGGATGGTGTTACCGGATTGGATGTTACAGATATGCATATTGATGGTTTTATGAAGTTTGTTAACCATAATACCATGATCACCATGAATGAAAATGATCTTCTTGAGCTTGGGCTTTCTGATAAAGACATCAAAACGCTTTATGCAGCCTCCAATACAGATGGTAAGGAATATAAAAAAGTCTATCTGCCTGCGACTCAAAATAAAGTAAAGACAGCTTATGGAAAGCAGCTGGACGAAAAAGGCTCTTATGTAAACTATTATGTAGCTAATACAGTGGTATTGGTTCCTAATTATGGGGATCCTAATGATGAGGTAGCCAATCAGATGATTCAGGGTCAGTATCCTGAGAGAAAAGTTATAGGAATAGATGTAAGAAATTTATATGAAAATGGAGGCATGGTGCACTGTGTTACCCAGCAGCAGCCTGCGGGCAATTTGCTGAAATAAAATAAAAGACTATGCTGTAAAAAATCCTATAGAATACATGTGCTATTCCATAGAATGTTTTTTTTGTGTAAATAATATTGTTAAAAATTAATATTTGAATAATATGTTTTTGTATTTGTGAAAAATGCATGAAAAAAATACTAAAAATCATTTAATAAATGAATATGATTAGTATTGGTTGTGTTATAAAATATTCTGATATACAATTTGTTAAGCTTGGATTCTATTATTGAATTTGCCGTTTTTGTAAGTTTGTAACGGGAAAAACTTCAATTAAGGATGAAAAAAATAAAAGGTTTTAAAAACTCCTGCGGAAATGCCGAACACCGCTTCATAAAGTAGGTAAAATCTAAAAAAGCATTGTATGTCGAACTCATTTCAAACGATTAACAGCTCTGTTAATCATTGGTATATTCCGTTGATATTCGGAATTACTTTTTTAATCTGTGGATTTTATGTTTTCAGTGTACCACTAGCAGCCTATGTTACACTTTCTATTTTTTTTAGTGCTTCGTTTTTATTCTCCGGGATTACAGAAATGTTCTTTTCTTTAGAGAACAGGACCTCCCTGCAGGGATGGGAGTGGTTTCTTATAAGCGGTTTAGTGACTACCGCAATCGGCACTTATCTCATTGCTAATCCTCAGATTTCAATGTCTGTTCTGCCTTTTGTGGTGGGGATTACTTTATTGTTCCGTTCTTTTCAGCTGCTCGGTTTTGCATTTGATCTGAAAAACATGAAAGTAGCAGGCTGGGGTAATGTAGTTCCAACAGGTATCGGAGGCGTGGTATTCTCTTTACTATTGATATTTAGTCCCATATTTATGGGAATTTCTTTGGTAATATTGACAGGAATTTCTTTTATCTTAATAGGGACAGCCTCTATAATGCTGGCTTTGGATTTTAAAAATAATAAAAAATATTTCCGGAGGAACAGGCCTGGAATACAGAGATAGAATCAGAATTTACACAGAAAGTGATGATCTGAAAAAATAAGCATATTATATACATAGAAAAGACCTTAGTAAGAGGTCTTTTTGTTTTTTTTAAACAGTATATATCTCTGTGTAAAATCATTGATGAAAAAGATAAGATTTTATTATAAATATCAAGTTCATTTCTTTTCTGAAAAAAATGAATTCATCTGTGGTTTTATTCACTATGTGTGCTATTTTTCGTACCTTAGTTCAGGTTGTATTTCAAATTCAGGTGAAAATTATAACCTGTTTGAAAGTACAGCTACGGAGATGCCGAACACCGTTATGCAAAGTAGGCAAGACTAAAAAAAGACACCTATGGCCAATTTATTTCAAACCCTTACAAACACTGTAAAACATTGGTATATTCCTTTGATTTTTGGAATCCTTTTCCTTATCTGCGGTTTTTATGTATTCAGTGTACCACTTGCAACCTATGTCACACTTTCTATTTTCTTTAGTGTTTCATTCTTATTTTCCGGAATTACAGAAATATTCTTTTCTCTTCAAAACAATAAATCCTTACAAGGGTGGGGTTGGTTTCTTGTAAGCGGATTATTAACAACAGCTATAGGAATTTACCTTATCGCAAATCCGCAAATTTCAATGGCCGTACTTCCGTTTGTTGTAGGATTTACCTTACTGTTCCGTTCTTTTCAGCTCCTGGGCTTTGCTTTTGACCTGAAAAATATGAAAATAATGAGCTGGGGAAATGTAGCTCTTGCCAGCGCAGGAGGAATTATATTTTCTTTACTGCTTATATTCAATCCTATATTTACAGGAATTTCTTTGGTTACCTTAACCGGAGTTTCCTTTATTTTTATGGGAATCGCTTCTATTATGTTAGCACTGGATTTGCGAAAAGTTAAAAAAATTCCCGGAAAAATAAGCCAGGAGCTGAGAGATCGGATTAAATCTATTCAGGATGAAATTGATGATGTGAAAAAGTAAGCAAGTATATTACATCAAAGATATCTTTTATAGACGATCAATAAAAAGGCTTTCTCAATACTGAGAAAGCCTTTTTTAATTACTATTTTTCATTTCAAATCCAGTATTTTCCCCTGTGCAATGATAATAGGAAAGACACCCAGATTAAAAGGATTCCCGATCTTTAATGTCTCAGTTAAAAAATCTCTATCCATAATATTTATTTCCAATACGAACTTTTTATTAATTTCTATCGGCTTATCAGTTATTCTAATTTCCGAAAATGTAGATAAATGTTGTTTTTCACCCCAAAATGATATTCTTATGGGATTAGTAATAGGAAAGTTAAAAAAATCCTGTGCTGTGTCGTTAAACTGAATTTCAGCTAATATTATTTTTTCTTTCATTTTATTAATAACGAATCCATTCGACTTTAATTGCTGAATTAAACTTTTTAAGATTTTCTTTAAGAACCGTACCTCCTGGAAAACCGTCAATAATCATTTCAGACTCCATAAAGATAAAATTTTTATGCCCTGGAGTAACAAAAGATTTAGGAATTTTGATTTTAGCTGTAAAAGGTTTTGCCATTGATGAATTGGTCCACATCTCCATACCAGATTCTCCAACCCAGAACTGTTTTCCTTGAAACTGATTAGGGTGAATTGAAAACTTCCCTCCCGATTCTTTAAGTGAACTAAGCTCATTCCATCCAAAATTTCTATATAAGGTAGCATTTCCTCTAATTTTTCCTAAATTTCCGAGTTTTCCTACTTTTCCAACGGCAGTTCCTGCAGCAGTAAGTGACAGTTCTCCCAATTTATCACCCAATCTTTGCCCTGGGCTATGGAAATTACCATTGGCTGCATCCATAAAATTTAGATAATTGTCTCTCTGAACTTCATACTGATATCCTGAAAAAACGTTTAATAAAGGTTCTACAATATGTGTAAAAGGATCAGGTTCAGTATTTTTGAGATTATTAAATGTATCTATAGGATGCCTAAATGTATTCCATGTAGAAGTATAATAATTGGTAAAACCATCGCCTATTCCTGAAGAATATTCTGATAATGACGAACCAATGGCAGACCAAAATGATGTTTTAGCTGGAAATGTACCAAGGTTGATCCCTGCAATATTTCTGACCCCATCTGCCCCGATGGCATATTCACTTTGTAAAAGAGAAAGACCATTAATCATCATATCTCCACCAGCAAGAACATAGGCTTCCAAGCCTTCAAGCTCTACTGCATCTACAACTCTGTTTTCGGAGAAGTTGTAATGTGACTGGTGAGAAAATCTTTCACTTAAAGGATCCGTATTGAAGAATCTCCCAACGGCAGGGTCATAGTTTCTCCATTTAAAGCTATACCATCCAGTTTCTTTTTGTAATTCTTGTTCTTGGAATTTATACTGATAATTGGCAAATCCAGGGTTGTTATTATATTTTTTATGTTCTAATCCAAAGGGATAATAATTATTTTCATTATCAATAGTAACAGTATTGGTATCCAGATTCTTATAAAAATTTAATCTTACATTTCCAACCTGGTCTTTATATTGATAGACATAGGCAGGTATAGGTGGGGCATATGGATTAGTATTAATATTTTTATTATAATATCCTTCAGCTGTTGGGAAAAATAAAAGCTTTGGTTTAGAGGGGAAATCTGAGCTATTCTGTATATACTGAAATCCGTCCAGATAATCGGTGGTTTCATATTCTGTACTCCCGCCAGCGTAATAAATGGCTCTTATTTTTTTCAATTTGGTACCATCGGCTGCATATATGTAGCTAATACTATTGTTTTTTGGAAAAGTTATTTTGGTTGGTAGATCTAAATGATTATACGCTATAGAGCCAATTTGTTTATTATCGTCACGGATCATATTGCCATTTGAATCATAAGCAAAATCATCTGTGGAATCATAGCCTCCTGGCGATACATCATCTCTGAATCCATCAAAATTGCCGGTGGTATCAAAGATCCTCAGTAATATATTTCCATTGTATGTATAGTTGAGCCCATCAATTTGTTGAGGCGTTGTCCCGGATTCGGGCTTTTGGTATCTGTTAAGTCTTGTGATATTTCCATTAATATCATAGATAAGATCTTCATTATAATATTCGTTGACCGGAATATCAGCATTAGGTTCCTGGAAAACAGCTTTTTTTAAACGATCATTTTTATCATACTGATAACCATATCTCCTTAAAACCTGATCATTCGAAGTTTTCCAGTCTACTTCGGTAATGTTGCCATTAAATTTTTTAGGCGCAAGATTTTCTTTTTCAGGATTTTGATATTTAATATGGTATCCAAAGAGTTTGCCTGCTAAATCTGTAGGATCATTAATTTTTGTTAGCCATCCATGAATGTTATAGCTGTAATCAATACTTTGAAGCGTTCCTGAAGAACTATTGCCGCCTACTTTTTTATTAATAGCTTCTGATAGTTCATTATAAGTAACTTCTGATAACAGTTCTTTAGGCTGATTATCTACTTGATGATAGTGTTTTTTCAGTCTATTTTGATCGTCATATAAAAAGTTTTCATTGATTTTAATTTCTGTATCAGATTCTGCTCTCTTATGAAATATATTTGTTTCTTTTACAATGCCTGCAAAGTCCAGTTTAGATTCATTTCTTGTATATCCTCCTAAATGATTGATGGAATAAGAGCCAATTAATCTTCCTTCCTTATCGTAATAAATATAATTCTTCGTCCAGTCATCATTCTCAATATTCTTTATAAGATTCATAACCGGAAGGCTTTTTGTGCTTCTGCTACTGCTAGCTGAGCTATCAGTTAAAGTATTTTGCCCTATAATGGAACCAGGAAAGGCAGGATTGAAGCTATAAGTCGGATAGGTGTCATAATAATTTAATGTCAGTAACGTTACCCATTTGGAGGAGTCAGGGTATGTAGCATCTGGATTGTCATAATATACATCCATTCCTTGCCTGTTAAAAAAAACAGAATTAATTCTGGTCACATTATTCGAACCGGAAGTGTTTGCGCTGCCTTGTTCTAAAGCTCTTGTACTACCGGTAGATATACCAGTAATGGCAACTCTGCCAAATTTATCATATTTTGTGTATAACCATTGACCCTTGTTTCTCAAGTTACCATCCTGTGTTGCTATAACTCTATTTTGCTTGTCATAAATGAAATAGTCTAAGTCTCTACCCGGCAGTTTTTTTTCTACCATACGATTTTGATCATCGTATTTGTATTGATAGCACAGTTCATTTTGCTTAATAATATTTGTGCTGATATCACTACGAATGCTGGCTAGAGGAGGAAGTATAAATGCCAATTGGTTATATTCATTATAGATATAATAAGTATCAGCTTTTTCAGTTGCATTTAACAGTTTTCTGACCAGTACAATTTGTCCTTCATTATTTTTGAATATAATAGTCTCATTATTATCCTCATCCTTTAAAATGCTTTTATAGAGTTGCTTATCAGGATATAGCCCGATATCAATAATTTTAGTGATACTGGCTCCGTCTTGCCATGTGGTGGAAGGGGTGAATTTTCTGACAGCATCTGCAATATTTAAATTATAGTCAGTAGTTACCGGATGAGAAGCCCAATCATTTCCTGGAAGAATTTGTTGCTGTAATCTATTGAGTGGCGAGTTTTCCAGAATTTTTTCATAATAAATTTTTTCATTTCCATATAAACTGGAGCTCGTTACAGAAGAATATGGGTAGATATTTCCATTTAATGTGCCGGGCTGAGGTACAGGAAGATAGTTTTTAACTTTCCTGCCGAACTGGTCATATTCAATGTGAGTAACCACATCGCTCCCCAATGGAGAATGTTTTAGACTTATTAATTGCTTGGGTCTTCCCAGCTCATCCAGATAATGAATTGTTTCAGACTTTCTCAATGTGTCTTTATCCAAGAAAGATGCAGTGTAGAAATAATTATCAAGATGATTTAATTGCGTTGCCTGGGCATGTAGAACGCAAATAAGCAGAATATTGAATATTGTTATTATTTTTTTCATGGTCTTTAGTTTTTATCGTATTCAACAGAGAAGCCAAACATACCATTCCCAGGTGCGGTACCATTATTTGATCTTACCATTACATATCCACTTTGGTCTATAGAGATACTCCAGCTTGAAGAACCACTTGTGTAATTTATATATTTAGCGGTAAGGGGTCTGCAGGCTTCTCCAATATATCCAACTGATACTCCGCTTCCTGAGGTCCAGCTCATCCCATTAGGTGGATTCGCTTGGAACTGCATTGTGACCTTAATGTGGTTAGGGCCGGTTTGCTGTATTGAAGAATAATACATATTTACATAATAGTTAGGAACAAAATTGCAACTTACCATGCTACAGCTTCCTAGCGTATTGGCGGCATTCTGTCCATTGGAATTTGCTTCGTTTTTTGCCATCTGATCTGCATCCGTTTGGCTTATGTAAGACATATATTTATTTTCCGGAACGATGTAAGTATAAGGTTCTCCAATCTGCCATGTAGGACAATTGGTCCTGATAAATACTTTACTGTATAGCTGGTTGTAATATTTTTTAGCAGCATAATGATATTTGTATTTTTTCAGCAAACTCCCTTCTTCATTTTGTATTTTTTCCAATTTGCTGTCTTTATTATATTTATAAACCTCCGTAACGCCAGAAGGTAATGTAACTCTGGTAACTCCTACTAAAGGATCCTGAGTATATGTTGTAATTTGATAGTTTTTATTTCCCAGAACTTTCCTAAAGGCATCTAATGTTGAAAAAAGATCAATTTCGGTAGCTGTATCAACATCCAGGTCAGATTTTTTAACGATATCCAGATTTAAGTAAGACTGTGTATTGGCCGGATCCAGCCCGAATATTTGCATCAGCTCTGCATAAGTAGCTCCCTCGATAAGTGCAATAGGTAAGGTTTGGTTATATCCATATATGGCTACCTTGGTAGATGCTTCGTTATCTGTGTACTGGATCAGATTGTTTTTATTATCATATAAATCGTTTGTTTTCTTCAGTACTTTATTAGTATTGGAAGGGTCGTTATTTCTTCCTGAGAACTGTTTGTATAAATTGAGTATGTTACTAGAGGAGCTTTGAGTATATTCAAATATGGTGGTTGCAATAGGAAGGTTGTTTTTCTCTTTTGTAATTTTTATAGGTACAGCAACAATGTTTTTATCAATAAGGCTATTATATTGTGTACCAAAATCTGAAGGGTAACTTAATTTTACAAGATTGGATGTTCCATTAGAACTATTGAGTTTATTGGCAACAGTATTATAGTTCTTTAAATAACTTGAATATGTCAATTCTTCCTTTGAGCTGTTTTTATTGTTCCCGTAATAATTAATTACTTCTGTGGAAGATAGCTTATAGGGTTCGGTAAATTGCTTTGAGACAATGGTTTCTATATTAAAATTTTGTACAATATAGCCGGGAGCTGGTGTAGTTTTAATAATGAAGTCATCGGATAGCTTTTTTATATTGCCATTATCTAATAAATTTTGATTCAACAGGCTTTTATATTTATAATTAGTAACCTGGATAGTATCCTGAGTCTGATTTAAAATAATTTTCTTTAATAGATTACCTCGCTCGTGGGCTCGTGAATAAGCTCCCTTATAAGTGTAAATATTAAGTCCGCCTCCATAAGGCATCCATGCTGATTCAAATTGACCAGCTTTTTTGTATTTGGCTACTAGGGTATCTTTATTAGTGGTTCTATCTGTAAAAAAATACTGAATACTGCCTTTACCATCTGTTTCTTCTACGTAGCTGTAATTGATTGGAATATTGCTTGATGATTTAGAATTAAAGTTGTTAAGAACCATAATGAATTGATTTGGATCAGTAGAAAGGTAACCTAAATAATACATTGTTTCGTAGGCTCTGAACGCATTGGCAAATTCATCCTCAAAGATTCCTGTACTTATATTATTCTTGGTATATTTGAAGGTTCTGTCTGTTCCTATCTGAAAATGATTTGAATCAAAGTGTTGTATTTTTTGTATTCTGGGATAATTAATGATACCATCGCTGTTATACACTCCTATATCTCCAGTATTAGGTAGTTTTCCATGCACTTTTGAAAAATCAGATCTTTCATAAGTAAATACTTTTCTTGACCTGGTAGGATATTCAATACTTTTTAGAAGTCCTGTATTGAAATATGGTGATTGGGTATCCCGGTCATCAATATTATCAAGATCATATCCTTTGTCATTCATTCCATTGTAATATCCGTAAATATCCGTAGCATAAGTATCTAAAGAAGGAAATTTATCTGTTTTATAATATTTGAATTCATATTCATCTGCGCCCATTTTTATATTAGTTAGGAAGGTTCTTTTATTAACATCCCCAAAACTGTCAAGCGTAAAATCTACTCTTTTTACTGGTTTATTCTTGTATGTTACAATCAAATTTTTAATGTAGAAATCATTTACCGTATCTGTATAATTAATGCGAGAATAATTCACATTTACAAAATAAGTATCATTAATAATAATTCGATTAAGTAAAGATTTTTTTACAATATTTTTATCCTCCTGTAATCCTTTGGAATGGCTAATGAAATTATTTCCTATTTTAGTATAAAGACCTTGTTGAGAGTAGCCTAATGTTTTTTGTACATATATACTGTCATTCATAATCTTTTGTCTGTTTTCAGTATATTGTCTTGATATTGTACAAAAATCTGAAAACGTTTTTTTCATATTATTGTCTTTGTTTTCAAAAACAATCTTATCACCTGTGCTTAAAAGAATTTTGTTCAAATACCAGGCGCTAATGTATACATGTCTTTCAGTTCTTGAATTACCCGTATTATTTAAAGGGTAGGCTGTTCCTGCAGAGTATGATGTATCCAGATAATTATCATTTCCACCAAACCAGAACTCATTTCCTTTATCATCTGTAATTTTTATAATGGATGACCCTGTATCACATCCATTATTAATTATTCCTTGTTTTGTTTTATAATTGTATTCAGTAAGGCTTATTTTTAAATTGGCGTCTGTACTATATATTTTAGGGTTTCCCTGTCTATCGATATAAAAATAACCTTTATATCCCCAAAATTTAAAATAATATTTTGATCTTTCCAGCGGATAAGGAGAATTAAGATTATTGGGTTGCAATGCGGGGATAGCATTCCACATATCATAATCCGAAACATTCGTTATTCCGTCATTCCATGAGTCTTCGTAGGCGTAATAAGGGCCCCATGCATTATATTGACTCCAAGATTTGGTTATAATACCAGAAACATCTAGATCCCAGTTAAGTCCCAGAACAGATGTATTAAGAATAGGATTAAAAGGTGCTGAAGTATATGTTGCAGCAATTGAATAATTTTGGCCATTCCTAAGTGGAATGCTTAATAAGCCAATCGACTCTGAAATTAATCCTGAATTAGGATTGACATTTGAATTAACTTGTTTTTCTAATGAAAAATAATTATCGCTGGGATGAAATTCTTGGCAATAAAATAATAGAAAAAAATGAGTGATGGCAAATACTAGTAACTTTCTCATGTTCTTATTTTTTTATCAGTTTAGCGTTTGCAGTTTTATTATTATTAGTTTTTATGGTAACCAAATAAACTCCCTGTACAAGAGATTGTGTATTAATTTTGGTTATATTGTTTCCAGTTTTCAGAGTTTGAAGAAGTCTTCCTCCCATATCATACAGCGTGATATCAGCATCTTTAAAATCATAGCCAATTTCTACATAGGCATAATCATAGACAGGGTTTGGATAGATTTTAATATCAGCTTTTTCAATCAACTGCTGCACTTGTTGGTCTCTCAGTTTTACAATTTTCCAGTTTTCCATTCCTAATTTTTCTGTACTTGTTCCTGCCAGTACAATTGAGCCATCTTTATTCAGCTTCAGATCTGAAAGTCTTTCCGCTTTTTGTCTCGAGTCTCCTGTTACATATTTTCTCCATTGCTCATTTCCATTATGGTCTAAGTACAACATCCAAAACGTTTCGTCATTTTCTTCTATTCTTCCTTCAGCTTGTGTATAACCTCCTAACAGAGTCCCCTTTGTGGTTTTGTAATCTATTGAAAGTAAAGTGCTTATATTCATCAGGATATCCCTGTTTTTGAAATTGTATGATTTTTGCCATTGTTCATTGCCATTCTCATTTAAAGAAATGAGCCAAAGGTCTGTACCCTCTTCTATACCTACTGTTTTGTTTCCAGATCTTTCCGATCTGGATTCTCCACCAATGATAAAACCTGTTGAAGTCAATGCTAGCGTTCTGATATGGTCATCTCCTTTTCCGCCAAAGTTCCTTTCCCATTCTATTTTTCCACTTTTGTCCAGCTTGACGATCCAATAGTCACCTTCACCATAATTACTGCTTGCTTTTGGGATTTGACTGATGGGTACTGAATTGGCAGATAGTTCACTCGAAGATTTTCCTTTAGTGTTTCTTACTCCAGATCCGGAATCACTAACCTCGGAGCTCCTAGAATAAATTCCTAATAAAGCACCACCATCCCTCGTTGGAATCATTTTCTCAACTTCATCTAGACCTTTTCCGCCTAATATCAATTGAGAGATTTCTTTTCCGTCTTTGTTAAGTCTTATAATCCAAACATCTTTAGAGCCATAGCCTTTGGAGGAGTTTTGTACGTTTCCGGCTACAAAGAATCCTAAATCTGTGGCTTGAATGACGGCTTTTGCTTCTTCATCCGAAGCAGTTCCCAATGTTTTTTGCCATAATTCATCACCGAATTCATTGATGCAGATCAGCCAGAGATCAGATCCACCTTTGGAAGCTTCTTTCTTATCCAGACCTTTTTCGGAATAGGAAGTTCCGGCTAAGAGAAAGCCCCCATCCTGAGTTGCTACCGTAGCAGATAAATAATCATGATTTTGTCCTGCGAAATATTTTTCCCAAGCTTTTTCACCCTGCTGATTCAGCTTCACCAAATGGTAGTCATAGCCCTGGTTTTGGCTGCTTCCAGTATCTCGCATCCCACTTCCTGGTTGTATAGTGCTTCCGGCAATGAGGTACTGCTCATCAATAGTGGTGGTAATCTGACTGAGGAAATCTTGTGTAGAGGATTTGAGGTCTTTCTGCCACAGAACTTCCTGGGCAGAAGCATTCATGGCAGTGTATATCAGTAACACACTGAGATAGAGTTGCTTCATGTCAATATTTAATTTGAGATTATTAATTTGTGCAAATATATTTTTTTAAGAGGAAATAAAGCAACTGATAAAAGCTAAAAAATTGAAAAAATTTAGAGGTAATCTTTTTAATGAATATCCTGATTTAGAAAAAATATATCAATTAACCGATGGACTTAGAAAAATTTATAACCAGCATATTTCAAAACCTCCAGCAATGACTAAACTGGCATATTGGTTTAGTAATGTGGAAGAAGCAGATTTTAAACCTTTTTCCACATTAAGAAAAAATGATAATGAATCATTATAGAGATATTATGAACTACTTTAATCAAAGAAGCACTAATGCGGCGGCTATGAAAATAGAGAACTTCAGAATGCAACTCAGAGGAGTGAAAGACAGAATATTTTTTCTCTTCAGATTAGCTAAACTTTTTACTAAGCCCTCAACTTTTGCGGTTGATCCTTTATTTAGAAATAATAAACTTTGTTTTATATGATAAAAAAACAAAAACCATCCTTAAAGAAGGATGGTTTGTAGACCCACAGGGATTCGAACCCCGACTGACGGTACCAAAAACCGGAGTGCTACCGTTACACTATAGGTCTGTTTATTTTTGGTGATGCAAATTTATAGTTTTTTTTTTAATGTACAAATACCTTATCAAAAAATCTATAGTTTTTACACTCAAAATTGATAGGAATTTATCTTTTCTGACGTATTTTATATTGAATCTTTGGTAGATGCTCCACATTACCACTGTGAAAAATAGCTTTACAGAAAAATAAAACAGTATAATATAGCCCTATAAAAAACAAAAACCATCCTTAGAAAAGGATGGTTTGTAGACCCACAGGGATTCGAACCCCGACTGACGGTACCAAAAACCGGAGTGCTACCGTTACACTATAGGTCTGTTTTATTTTGGTGGTGCAAATTTACAGCTTTTTTCTTTACTTACAAGAACTTTTTAAAATTTTTTCTAAATTTACTGTGCTTTTATGAATACTAAAATATGCTGATAGACTTCAATAATCTCAATACTAATAATTTATCGTTTAATACGGAATTTGAAAAAAAAGTTGGTTTTTTTCTGGAAGAATGGTTTTTTAACGCAAACACGGTAAAAGTTCAGACTTCGGGTTCCACAGGAACACCTAAAATTTTTGAAATTGAGAAAAGTAAAATGATAAATTCTGCGGTAATGACCTGCAACTTTCTGGGATTACAACAGGGGGATAAGGCACTTTTATGCCTGCCGGTAGAATATATCTCAGGGAAAATGATGGTTGTACGTGCTCTGGAAAGAAAATTAAAACTAATGGTGACAGAACCCTCCTTAAACCCTGTCGAAAATCTGGAAGAGGAAATAGATTTTTGTGCAATGACTCCTTTGCAGGTAGAAAATTCATTGGATAAACTTCATTTAATAAAAAATCTGATCATTGGAGGGGCTGCAGTATCAGAGAGTTTAAAAAATAAAATTCTCAAAATGAATCTGAGTGTTTCAAACCGTATTTTTGAAACCTATGGAATGTCTGAAACTCTTTCTCATATTGCCTTAAGGCAGCTGATGCCGGATCCGGAAGAGTATTTTACAGCTTTTGAAAATGTAAATATTTCCTTGGATGAGAGGACGTGTTTGAAAATATTTGCACCTGCAGTGAATGATGAAGTGTTGATAACTAATGATTTAGTTGAAATTAAAGCAGGAAAGCAGTTTAGGTTTTTAGGACGGATTGATAATGTAATCAATTCCGGTGGAGCCAAAATTTTCCCGGAAACTCTTGAAGCCCTGGTAAAAAAAGCGATTCCAAATGAAGTGGTATTCTTAGGTATAAAGGACGAAAGTTTGGGTCAAAAATTGATATTGGTTATAGAAGGAAATAAATCAGAAGACTTGTTTGTGAAAATTTCAGAAATACCGTTTGATAAAAATTTCCACAAACCCAAAGAGATTATTTTTATAGATGAAATACCCAGAACGCCAAACGGAAAAATAAACAGGATAGAACTGTATAAAAAGATCAGTACAGAGGCCTAATCTTTTTCACTTATTTTAAAATAAATACAATGAAAAACTTTTCAAAAGAACTCAGTTTCAAAACCTCCCGAAGTAGTGGTGCTGGAGGGCAAAATGTGAATAAGGTGGAAACTGCCGTTACCGTACTTTGGGAAGTGAATGCATCCGTTTTCTTTAAT
>Ga0105243_10000145_pt1 | contig 81468 bp, 85 predicted proteins | sample KBSM34metaG_FD_81525 | JGI IMG/M metagenome (GOLD analysis project Ga0105243, IMG submission 81525) | Miscanthus rhizosphere microbial communities from Kellogg Biological Station, Michigan, USA - KBS M3-4 metaG | ecosystem: Host-associated > Plants > Roots > Rhizosphere > Soil | place... | reverse complement strand
TGCCGTTCTTATTTTATTAATATTTATAAGTGGTTCAGTGAAAAGTAAATTCGATTCCAAAGTATTAAACGTGTCATAGCCTTGCTGTTTAAATTCTATTTCAAGTTCTCTAAGAAACTGAATTTTTTCTGTTTGGTTTGAAGTTAAGAGCAAAACAGTATTCGGCCTGTACCTATTGACTAATGTCTTGAAATCATTTGCAATTTCCATTTTATTGTCTGACGCATCGAAAAGATAGCTTGCCGCTAAAATTGGATTTGAAGTTTCTAAATTTCTTTCATTATTCCAAGAGTTAACCTCATATTCAACTATGAAATTATTGTCAATTTCAGGATATATTTTTAAAAATTCTTTCCATAAATACTCCTTATTATAATTGAGCATAAATGGACTAGTGTCAATATTTATTATCGTAATTCTTGGTGGTGTTTTACCTAATCTTTTAAGTCCAACATATACTAATCCTAAGCTCCATTGTATTGCACCAGCGCCGGCACCCAAATCAAAAATTTCAATGCGTCCTCCATCTTGCTCAATGATTTTATTTAAGAAAAATGAAAGAAATGTATTTATTCTTCTTGGATGGTACCAAATGGAGTAAGCAAAAGCTGTATTTGGTCTGTCATAACATAAATCTTTTCCTCTGATTAGGTTGTAACTCTCAATATGACATTGTTTTAAGTCGTATTGAAAGTTAGGTTCTGAATTGTGTTCATTGTAATACTTTATCGCAGCATTTGCAATCGCCTTGTCTATATTTTGCTGTTCGGCTCTTAACCACTCTGTAAGTTTACTTTTCATAGGCAATTTAAATTGGGGCAAATCCTTGTTTTCCTTCGCCTAACCAGGGAAGTTCTTTTCTGAATATTTCAACAACTGCAAGATACTTGTCATTGTTCCAATTCATCTTTTTCATTTGTTCCAGTGCAATTTCTCTAGTGCTTGCGACAAACTTTCCTTTTTCTGGGTGAAACGGTTGAACGATAAATTTTTTTACTCCTGTATCTAAAAGTTCCTGAGTAAATTTCTTTGCGTCCTGAATTGGCAAAAGTGGTGTCATTGTAATACAAGTCTGAATACCTGCTTCGGTTACTTCCTTTATAGCTTTCAAACGTGATTTATTGGAAGGGCAAAGTGGCTCAAATGCTTTCCTTACATCTTCGCTATCCGTCGTTACGGTCATATTCACTTGAACTACATCAAATTGTTTAATCAAGTCAATATCTCGTGTAATATAGGGACTTCGTGTTTGAATTACCAATCTGGGTTTGTGAAAATCAAGCAGCTCTTTAAGAATATTTCTTGTAAGCTCAAGTTCTTTCTCAATAGGTTGGTAAGGGTCTGTTACACTACTTATATAAATAGTTTTGTCAATTAAAGGCTTCTTTCTCCATTTCATTAATAGTTGTAATGCGTTTTCTTTTACTTTCAACCAATTTCCCCAGTTTTCCCTTTCATCTGACGAGCGTGCAAAAAATGCAGCATAACAATAATTGCAACCAAAAGAACAGCCAGAATAAGGGTTAAGTGTATAATCGTATGCTTGCATAAAGCCTTTAGCTTCTGTAAGAATACTTGCTGATTTAATATATTGGATTGAGCTTTGTCCTATTTTATCTTTTCGATTCTTATGTTGTTCGTCTTCTAAGTCACTAAATAAATTCAATACCATTTTTGAATGTTATTTTATCATCGTTATCTTTCAAATTTACATATTGAACCAATAAAAACAATGCATTTTTTATAAATCATTTAATATTTTTTCAATTATATACTGTTACAATTGATTTATTTTTGAAATAATATTCATCTCTCTTCAATCTCCTTCAGTCTCTTCTTTATAAATTCGGTTGGTCTTATTCCATTAATTTCGAGAAAGTGTGCGGAGAATGACTGCCTGTTAGACATTCCACATTGGTCGGCTAAAACGTGAATCTTGTATTTGAGATAGTTCTTGTCTTCGATCAGAAGATTAGTGATGTACTTGATTCTTAAAATTTTCAGATACTGTGTGAAAGACATTTTCAGATGCTCGTTCAGTACATAAGACAATTGGGAATGGTTTCTGCCAAACATTTTGGCAACCTTTGGTAAAGTCAGATTTTTGGTAAGAAATTGTTTCTGGTCTTCAAACTTTTTAAGTTTCGCTTTGATATCTTCTATAACCTCCGGACTGAATGGCTCTTTTTTATTGGAAAGTATGGGAACTGTTTCAAAAAGATCATTGTGCTTTCTCATTTTTTCCAGCAGTTCATAATACCTAATATCAATTTTTTTCTTTTTTACCCGCCGCCGGTAATCCAGTGTAATAAGTAAAATAATCAGGGTTGCTACAACCGTAGCAACAGTTACTACGTTAAAATTATAATGTTTCTTTTTCAGCAATTGTTTATCCTTTATTAATTGAACACTGTCATACTTGTGATAGATTTTTGATGCCATCATTGGAAAATCAGCAATGAGAATTGAATCCATTTTCAAGAGCTGATCGATATAATATAACTGCCTGTCAACATTATCATTCTGTTTTGCATCAGCAATAAGATACTGATAATTCGAGCGGATCTCCGGGCTTATGAAATGGAATTTATGGATCATAGAATCTACTTTATTCAGATAACGCAAAGATTCAGTCCTATTTTCTTGTAACCAATATACTTTTCCTAAGTAATAGTAAATTATTGTCAATGAATTGTAATCCTGATTATTAAGTAAAATATCACGTGATAATTTTAAATGTTTTAATGCTTCGGCTTTATTTCCTTTTCTCAAAAGCTGTACGCCTTTTCCTGTTTGCAAATAACCGTATTCTAATAGATGGCCATTGATATTTTTCAGTTTTTGCAAACCCACATCAATCAACGAATCTTCCTGACTGTACCACCCTAAATTTCTATAACAGTTGCTGAGCCGATAAATGCTGTTAAAATATCCCGCTTCATTATTCAGCCTAATGTTGCGATTAAGATTTTCTTTCAGACGTTCTTCAAAATATCTCGCCGTATTTCGGAAATGTCCGGAGGCTTCCTGATAATCACCCAGATAACTTTTTACCATCCCAATGTGATAGACAACCTTGTTTTTCTGATAATCGTTGTCTGAATTTTGAGACCATTGGTAAGCTTTGAGATATTGTTCCAAAGCCTGCTTATACTGTCTTTTGTTGTAATAATAAATAATTCCTTTTCCGAGGTAAGACCTTGAGATGACATCAGGGACTTTTGCTTGCAACGCCACAGAAATGGCACTGTCAGCGTAAGATAATTTGCGGTTTACATTTTTAGTATAAAAGATGGCTTCTTCATAACCGATGATCTGTTTGTTAAGACAATGTTCTTTTTTGGCTTTTCCGATATAGCGGTTTACAAATGCCATTGCTCTTTCATCATTCTCAGGGTAACCCGCATACAAGTCTGAAATCGTCTTGTATCTTAGTTTTTCAGAATCCTGTGCCATCATAAAGAAGGGCTATCAACCAAGAATCGAAATTCGGAACACATCAAGGTGTTAAAGGTTTAGAGTTTGAACGAGTTATGGTTATTATTGATGATGAAGAGTCCAAAGGCTTTATGTTTAGCTATGATAAATTATTTGGTTTAAAGCCACTTACTCCCACTGACAAGAAAAACATAGATGAAGGTAAAGAAACGGGAATAGATAGAACAATGCGGCTATTTTATGTCGCTTGTAGTAGAGCTAAAGAAAGCTTAGCAATAGTTGGTTATACAGATTTACCAGAAGAGTTGAAGAAAAATGTCATTGGCAACGGATGGTTTAGAGAGGACGAGCTGGAAATTATTTTATAAAGGAATATTTATAATGTGCATATACATACTTAAGCACCATATATGAGACATTCCTCCCGACACTATCCCATAAAGTGTGTGAGCTAGTGAGACATTACCATTAAAACTGATATAATTACCATTATAGGAAAAACTTATATATTTATATGAATTAGCTAAATTAGTCAATACTTGATCTGACAGTTATAATCAAATTAGTATTGACTAAATTCAACTATCCTTTTCCATTATTTAGTTTTAAGCCGACTCCTTAAAACCACCATATCATCACTCACTTTTTTATCCAAAATCTTCGCATAATGCTGTGTGGTTTTTATATTGGTATGCCCCAGCATCTTACTTACACTTTCAATCGGAACACCGTTGGACAATGTAACAGTAGTAGCAAACGTATGTCTTGCTATATGGAACGTCAAATCCTTGTTGATTCCACAGACGCTCGCAATTTCCTTGAGATACGAATTCATTTTCTGATTACTTAGAACAGGAAACAGAACATCTGAATTGACACATTGCGGATGATTATCATATTTTATAACTATTTCTTGAGCCAACGGCAATAACGGAACTCTGGTTGAAATATAGGTCTTTTGCGATGGGTAAAAATCCATTGGTCATCATCAATCCCGACGTTTATGTTTGATTTTGATAAATGCTTGACATCCACATAGGCTAGGCCCGTATAGCAGCTGAATAGAAAGATATCGCGAACCTGGTTCAATCGGTCTGACGCAAATTTCTTTTCGTAGATCATCTGGATTTCTTCTTTGGTAAGATAAGGACGTTCAACAGCTTTGATCTTTGATTTGTAGCCTAGAAAAGGATCTTTTGTGATCCAACCGTGCGCTATACACAAACGAATGATCTTTTTGAAATTTTTGAGGTATTTAACGGCTGTATTGTTTGCACATTTTCTTACACTCCTCAGCCAGAAATCATAATCACTGACAAAACCGTGATCGATTTGCGTGATATCAATATCAGAAACTTTGTATTTCCATTTAATGAATTCCTGCGTATGCTTTAAAGATGTTTTATAGCGCTCCAATGTTCCTGGGGCAAAATCCTGACCGACCAAAGCTTCCACTTTATCATTATGCTCCTGAAAGATGGGAATCAGCATTCTTTGATCAATATCGGTTCCAAGCAGTTTAGATTTTAAACTCTCTGCTGTTACAAAGTTTTCTTCTTTCAGCATCAGGTAATGGAAATCGTAAACTTTCTGTTCCAAAGTTTTAAGATAGAGATTCAGCGTTTTGGCTTCTTGCGAGTTACCCAATGCCTTGTGTGCTTTAATATCCCATTTCTTCGGATCGATATACCTTTTGGCAGCAATGTCTACTGTCTTGCCGTCTATCGTAATTCGTAAGTAGATGGGAGCGGTTCCGTTTGTTCTGATTTTATTCTTTTTGATAAAGAATAGCAGGTTGAATGTTTTGTTCATTGTGTGATAACTTTAATGGTTTAATAATTTACTTGTTGTTACCACTTTTTGCAAGATGTACAATCGTTAGACTGCCTATTGGTCAGGCTTTTCCTGATTTTTCGTGACCCATTTTGGTGATTTTTTGAATGGGACACGAAATAGGACATATAAATCGTGACCTATTTTGTTTTTTTTGATACTACGCTAAAACAAAAAACGCTGTAAACATTGATGTTTACAGCGTTTTAGCTTATTTTGGTTTCTAACCTAGCGGAGAGTGAGGGATTCGAACCCCCGGACCTGTTACAGTCAACAGTTTTCAAGACTGCCGCAATCGACCACTCTGCCAACTCTCCTTAAACTCCGGCTATGCCGTTGTTTTCAGTGGTGCAAATATAGAAAAATTTATATTAATTCACCAAATAAAAAATAGACCATTGCCTATATAAAGGGCTATCAGTAGTTTTTTACATCTTTAATGAATTGAATTTCAGTTTTCAGAGAATCTGACAAAATCTAGTTCTCATTGGATTTATCCGATTAAACTTTAATCAAACACACTGATTTTTGCTAAAATTATAGAAGTAAGTAGTATCGCGATTATTAGTCATCCAATTTTACTTCAAGTTTCAGTTTCTTTTCCACACCTGAAATATATGTAGTCCCCTCAAAAACGAGTCCCTTATTTTCATCAATCGTAAAGATCCCATTAATATCGTTATGCTCCATGAAATACAAAGCAATATCGTAATTGTCCAGAGTTTCTTCTGTAACGGCTATCTCAATCTTGTCCCCTCGCATCTGATATGGGACTTCTCTTAGATAAAGTTTTGGGGGATATAAGGCCCAATTCCATTCACTTTGTTCGTCGTCTGATAATGCTTCAAACAGTTGCTGATCACCAATAATTGTTAAATCATTAATAACTGAATTTTCATTGTCAATTTTGTACATTATTTTACCAACACCAAAATTATCATTACCGAGTATAAATTTTTGCATCTGTCCTGTTGCTATTTATTGCAATATAAAAAATAGAAGGCATTGATGGGATAAAATCTAAGGAAATTAGTCTCGGTGGACAAAAATAATCTGGCGATCTTTACTTCCCCAATCTGTCGGAGAGTCAGCTTCTTCAATTCAACCCACTCATCTATTGAATATCATCCATGGAAGTTCACAAGAGTTCATCAACTTCATACAATTCAATTTTTAATCAGTTTTTTAGTATTGGAATTTTCACAAAGCTGTCATTATACCATTTCACTTTTAAGGGTTCCTTTGCATCTTGTATAGTTTCTTCAGATACTGTTTTTCCTGTTCCATAATTTAATTCGGAAAATGGATTCTTATTTACATTGAGATAAATTAATAACCGGCTTCCCTTGCTTAGCCGTTTGCTTACAAGGTGTGTATTCGAGAACGGAATGGTTTCAATTGTATTTGGTTTCAACAGTTTTCTTTTTGTAATATCAGTTGAATAGCTTGCTCTTCCAATAAAATAAGATAAGTGAAAATATTCTCCATTGGGCATTACCTCATACAATGTCACGCCAATATCCATATCCAGCTTGTTAATACTCGCCTTAATTTCGCCTAAAAATGAACCATTTATTATCATGGATTCTTGTAAAGGTTCACTTATAAAATTAAAACCGTTAGTGGTATCAATTTCTTTACGAATAATGGGTTCCGGATAATAATCGTTATTTGTTTGTGTTCTGTCTGCAAAATTAACTTCCTGAGATAAATAACTTCTTTTGGGCGGCTTCCCGAAATTCATGGAATAAAATTTACCGGACTTATCATGAGTTAAATATAGGGTTAAGAAACCATTATTCATTGTATCAATCGATGGTGCACTTCGCCATTCATTAGCCCCCATTACCTCATAGTTGATTTTGTCCTTTAGGATTTCCGGTTTAGTACCGTTTTTTAGAATATAATCAAACCATTGATAAGTAATGGTATTGATGTCGAATAAAGCAACCGGATCTACCTTATATTCATATAGAACACTTTCTCCGCCGCTTTGTGTACCAAAGTGTCCGTAAGGTCCAATGATAAGGTAGGCAGGTGTTTGTGGGTTATATTTTTGAAGTTCTCTTATATAGTACAATCCAGAGCTTTGTCCATCATTATAATACCCATCAAATGCTAAAACAGGAATATTGATTTGGGCAAAATCTTGCTTATAGGGTGTCATTTTTTGCCAATAGCTGTCGAAGGACGGGTGGCTTACCCATCGTTGAAACCATTTATTAGGAACACCGTCTATGCTATCTAATTTTTTGTAGGCAACTCCTGTTTCCCACCATTTGTCCTGCATTTTCCGGAAGCGCTTTCTATCATTTCCAGCTATGGTATCAAGATATTTGTTATTTCCAACATAGAAAGACCATTCATAGTTGGGGTTTACGAAAATATTATTTTCTACAGGTAACCCTTGACCAGGCCGGGCCGCTACTGAAGGGACAATTGTTTTGAGTGCAGGATGAAGGACTTTGCAGGCTGCCCATTGTGTAAAGCCATTGTAACTGCCTCCATACATCCCAACACTTCCATTGCACCATTTTTGTTTACTGATCCAATCAATAACATCATAGGTATCATTGGCGTCATTTTCGTACGGAAATATTTCGTCCGGACTAAATCTTTTTCCTCTTGCATATACAATAACCCCCACATAACCATGATCTACGGATTTCTTTAATGATATAATATCCCGTCCCGTATCTCTAACATAAATAGTGGATTGAAGTATGACCGGCTTAGGGGTTTCATCCCCCTTTTTCCTGACAACCATTAAAGATAGTGTTGCTCCGTCTCTTGTCCTTACAAAAACACTATCCTGTATATTATAGGTACTTTTTAAATCCTCAGTTTTCACTTTTCTTGTTTGTTGGGCCTGGCAATAGAAAAGTCCCACAAACAGAATAATGAAGTTCAACAATATTTTCATCGGTTATTTTTACTTTAAATTATTCTTTATTCTCACCAAAATTATCAGTTGGTTTTTAAAGAATGCTAATGTAGGGGGAATTTATAGATAATAATAAACTCTTTCTATTATATATTTATTATATAAAAATACGTTGAAATTAAGCTCTTGAGGACCCAATAGTAAAGTAGAGGTAAAGTAATTATGAAAGACTAATTCACCAAAACTTAGCTAGTTTGCTCCCGAAAACGAGCTACAGGAAACAGTTCGTTGTTTAATTAAATAAAAATTTTAATTTCAAATGTCATTGGCTTCAGTTATTCCTTTACTTATGATGTAACTTGCTATCTATAGGTGCTTCCTCTCTATCAATCATTCCATAATCTCTGACAACTTGTGCTATTCGTAAATGATAATCTTTAAAAATATATGCTCTTCCCTTTGATTGCGCAACCCGATGAACTTCTAAAGCCCGCCACTCCAGTATCGCTTCTTCATTTTCCCAAAAGGATAATGATAATATTTTCTCCGGATCATAAATACTCTGAAACCGCTCTATCGAGATAAACCCCTTAATTTTATCCAGTTCTGATCTCAAACTTGAAGCAATGCTCAAATATTCATCTTTAAATCCTTTAGTGGGAATTACCTCAAATAGTACTGCAATAGCATGTTTATTTATTTCTTTCATATTTTATCTCAGATTTTAAAAAGTGTAGTGTTTCTTCATATAATTGGTAGCGACTTTTTTCAAGGTGCATGACATGGGTAGCCTTTTCAAGAACAACATATTTTTTGTATGGTGTGTTTTCCAATGATCTAAAGAGTTTTTCACTGTCAGTGTTATTTGGATAACCATCCCACTCACCTCTTATTATTAAAACAGGTACTTTTATAGCAGCAGGATTATAATATGACTTATTATGCAGCAGGTCTTCCATGTCTGCGGCATAACCTTTGGGAAAGCGCACACTTGCTACTTTAAATTTTTCAGCTAGCGGATCCGATTGCAACCAAACACGCCCCCACGTTTTAAAGATCTCAGGGGCTAACTGGCAATCTTTACCTTCTGGAGTTAAATTTTTCATTGAGGTAATTCTCTGCTCTGGTGTCATCTCTTCATATGAGCCTTCAATTCTTTCAATATCCGATGGATCCTGCCTCTGGGTAATTGTAGAAAATAAAATTAGTTTTTCAACCCTGTCGGAAAACTCAGATGCATACAGAGCTGCAACTGTACCACCCCAGGAGTGCCCAACTAAATAAACCTTTGCTTTTCCCGTGGTTCGCATAATGAACTCAACAGCTTTATCTACATCTTTATAAACATCCAAAGCCCTCCCAATAGGCGCCCCTCCTTTTATAGCTGTTTCCATCTCAGGATAGCGGTCTGCATTTCCATAACCTAAAAAATCAAGTGCATATACATCGTATCCGTTTTCGGCAAGGTTATCCATCCACGAATAATTATTCATCTTGAAGCCAAAAGCTAATGCAGACGGAAATGAAGAACCATGCAGAAATAATATAGCATAATCTTCTGTGGTAATGATCGGCTTTTTATGTGTCAGTGCGATGCGTAGGCCAGAAATATGGCTCTCGGTTTTTATTATTTCGTAGTTATCCATCATGGTAAATTTTAAAGTATTATTGGCTGTTTGGCCATAGGTTGCCGTAACTAACAACAGGAAGAAAAAGAAATTTGGTACATGGTATTTCATTTGTAATGATTTTTTAGAAATACAAAGTTGGGGAATGATTATCTTTAACACTTCATTTTATACTTAACTATAAATGTTATCAAATGGAACAAGAAATTGGATATATAACCTCACTCATTGGCGATCCTATCCGGACAACTATTTTGTGGTCGCTTCTTGACAACAAAGCCTATACCGCTACCGAATTGGCAATACACGCAGATACATCGCCTCAGAACATAAGTATGCATCTTAATAAATTGGTACAAGCAGATTTGCTGACCGTTGAACGACAGGGAAGGCATAAATATTATAGATTTTCAAAGCCCGAAGTTCCTTACGCTATAGAAGCCATAGGTAATCTTATTCCTAACGACAGACATAAAAAAATTGTCAGCAATACTGACAATTCTTCAATTAAATATTGCAGAACTTGCTACGACCATCTAGCTGGCAAGGTGGGTGTACTACTTACAGAGGCATTATTAACACACAAAATAATTGACTTCGATGTAAATACTTATATCGTGACCAAATCAGGAACAAGATTTTTTGCAGAACTTGAAGTAAATATTGAGGATCTTAAAAAGCAGCGCAGAGCCTTTGCCAGACCTTGCCTGGACTGGAGCGAAAGAAAGCATCACCTTGCAGGTTCCCTTGGCGCCGCCTTGCTTGACAAAATGTTATCCCTTGACTATGTCAGGAGGACAAAAAATTCAAGAGCAATACTCCTTACGTCAAAAGGAAAACAGTATCTGTATGAAAGGTTTAAAATTTCTGTTTGACTGTCGTATACTTTAAAATGAAGTACCCTATTTTATCACGCATGAAAATGAAGCCAAACTAACATAAAAACACCTTCTCTATCAATTGCTGAGTTCGCTTTTGAACTCTATTTTCATAGTATATTTATCGATTCCCTCAGCAAAGCCATCCGGTACAATATCCATTATGGTAAAACCATTCTTTTTATAAAATTCTGCCGTATGCTGTGAGGTTTCAATTTTTAAGTTTTTATCAGGGTACATTTTTTTCAATAGACCTAACCTAAACTGAGTTAATAACTTACCCATCCCCTGCCCATGGTATCCGGCATGTATCATACCCCAGGATAGCCCTGTCTCATTCTTCTTTTCATCTAAAAAAATCCCGCCACAGCCTACTACCAGACCCTTAGTCTTAATTATATAGTAATTTTCTTCAGTCTCATGATCCAAAAAATGTTCAAAGAGCTGCAGTTCCTCAGCAGCAAAAAACTTAGGGAGATTACTTTTAAAGATTTCGATACAATTCTCTCTGAAAGAGGCTGTGTATTTGATGATTTGCATACCTGTTTCGTAATTGTCCCTAAGTTACAACAAAAATAACCTCCATAAAAAAGTACGAACCAGTTAAATATCGAATCTATTCCGATGGTTATTCAATAAGGGTTATCAGCCATACAGCAGCATTCATAGTCCTAGAAGAATATCTATTATTTACAACTTGGCACAATATTCTAATCAATTAAGAAAAAAAACATTATGAAAGCAATTAAAAAAATAGGACTTGCAATTCTTCTCGGATCGTTTGTTTTTTCATGCGCACCCAGACTGAAGCCCAATGGAAATCATGGACTTCCTCCTGGACAGGTAAAAAAGGTGACTGGTGCTAAATCAGCAAAACAATACGCTCCCGGACAATATAAAAAGTAATTTGATACATTTCAGCTTGCCCTAAAGTTTAATATATGGCCAGCTAAAAATTCAATCGGAGTTGATACGGAAAGTAAACAACATGATTACCATGACCAATAAAGAAATTTTAGAAAAAGCAAATTCTGCTATTGCTAAAGGAGATTATGAAGGTTTTTTGACTTTTTGTGCTGATGACGTGATATGGATTTTTGTCGGAGATCAGACTTTACATGGAAAAGAAGAAGTCCGGCAGTATATGGCAAAAGTCTATCTTGAACCCCCTAATTTCAGCGTGGAAACGATAGTGGCTGAAGGAGAATTTGTAACAGCGGTTGGGAAAATACAGATAAAAGATGAAGACGGTCAATCTTCAGATGGCTCTTATTGTGATGTCTGGAGATTTCAAAATCAAAAAATGGTGGAGCTCAAGGCCTTTGTCATCCCTGACTAATTGAATAGTTTAGCTTTCTTGAACGTGCTCTGACTCTTACTTCGGAAAACCAGTACACATTAGCAAAAGTTAATGCCGAATGGTGTAATACAATCCAGAATAAAGAAAGTTGGAGCTGATTTAATGCGGTTTAAAATAGGGTACATGACCGTTGTTTTAATAATAGATCTGCCGGTCTTTAATATCAACCAACTTATCTTTCTCCATTTTTTTCACTGCACGGATTACTGTTTCCACCCTCAATCCTGTCAGGTTTGCAATCTGCTGTCTGGTTAATGGGATTCTGTACCTGTCTTTATCTTTTCTGCAATGATATTCTTTATAATAATCCATCAAAGCTTTGATCTTGGCTTGTGGATCTATGGCTGAATTATTAAACAGCATGATATATTTATAGAAAAGCCTATCCGAAAGATGCTCAAATAGTTTAAACATCACTTCCTGGTTTTTAGACAGCAGCTGAAGGAAGCTGGATTTTTCCAACTTAAGCACCCTGGTATCAGTCTTTGCCACCGCATTCATCGGATACTTCTTATTACCAAAAAGTAAGGACTCCCCTATACTCTGCCCTTCGGAAAGAATGTTTAAGGTAAACTCTTTACCATCTTCGTGATAGTTATTCAATTCTACTGTCCCGTTTATGATCTGGAAATAATAATGCGGTGTACCTCCATTTTCGTAAATAGTTTCCCTTGCGGAATACTCCTCATATACTGCTCCATTGTCGAGCAAAAGATTTTCATCGATTATCATATCTTCAATTATATTTTGTTATGGTTACAATGTAGATCTTAGTAAAAATTGGAATGAAACCGAATGCAAAATTCAGACCACAGCTACTTAGCCGCTTGCTCTATAAAAAGAATAAGAACCAATATCTTTCAATGATTTATCCTAATCTTATAAGGAAATGCTTTTTTAAACATCCATAAAATAAAAGGTCTTACCTCTAAAATAAGGGACCTCAACAAAATTTTTGCATTGATATTTGGATATATAAAACATACATCGTAATATTGCAATATTAAAATACAACAGTATGGGACTTACCAAGACAGAAATTTTTGCAGATAAGCACAATAAGCTTGCTACGGCATTTAAAGTGTTGGGGCATCCTGCACGCGTCGCTATACTTCAATATATCATTGACAAAAAAGCCTGTATCTGTAATGATCTGGTTGATGAATTAGGCCTGGCACAGGCTACCATTTCACAACATCTTAAGGAGCTGAAAAATACCGGCATTATCCAGGGAACTATCGAAGGCAAATCAGTTTGCTACTGTATTAATGAGGAAATCTGGAAACAGTTTCAAAGTGAATTCAATAGCTTTTTCAACCAGGATGTTAAAGTATCAAGTTGCTGTTCGTAATTTTTTTCGTCTTTTATAATCGTCATATTGCAATATATAATTATAACATTTAAAATTAAAAAATATGAAACTATCAGAAATCAAGGAAATTTTATCCACATTAGAAAATGTTGAATTTCAATTGGAAAACGGGACATTTGTTCCGGAACACTTCCATGTAACGGAAGTAGGACAGATCACGAAAAGCTTTATTGATTGTGGTGGTGTCATCCGTCATGAGAAAACAGTCAACTTTCAGCTGTGGAATGCAGATGATTATGAGCACCGCCTAAAACCCGGAAAACTGTTACATATTATCAGACTTTCCGAAGAAAAACTGGCAATTGAAGATGCTGAGATCGAAGTGGAGTATCAGAGCGATACAATTGGAAAATATGATCTGGCGTTCAATGGAAAGAATTTTATACTAAAAAACAAAACAACAGCTTGCCTTGCTCAGGACGCTTGTGGTATTCCATCTGAAAAACAAAAGAAAAATCTGTCCGAATTGGCAGCTAGCCAGACTTCTTGCTGTGCTCCAGATTCCGGATGCTGTTAACTATTTATCAGCTCAGTTATGTATAAGAAAATCAAAGAAACGGCCAGCACTCTCATTGATGTGCAGAATCTCACGGAGGAACGTAGAGCGGCATTAATTCCATTGATCCAATTTATTCAGGATAAAGTAAATAAGGGGCTGGATATTAATTTAAACTTCATCTGTACACACAATTCACGGAGAAGCCATCTTTCGCAGATTTGGGCACAGACAGCTGCATCCTACTACAATATCACTCGTGTATACTGTTATTCGGGAGGTACTGAAGAAACAGCATTATTCCCCAAAGTGACTGAAACACTGATTCATCAGGGATTTGAAGTTTTTAAGATTGCTGACACTGACAATCCGGTCTATGTGATAAAATATGACGACAATGCCATGCCTGTTATAGGCTTTTCAAAGAAATATGACAGTCCGTTCAACCCTGTTTCGGAATTTGCAGCGATCATGACCTGTTCGCAAGCAGATGAGGGATGCCCTTTTATTCCCGGTGCTGAAAAAAGGATACCGATCACATTTGAAGACCCTAAGGTTTCAGATGGTACACCGGAACAGACCTCTGTATACGCCGCAAGGAGTTTAGAGATAGCAGCTGCCCTATTTTATGTTTTTTCAACTATTAAAAAATAACCCATGCCATCTAAATTAAAATTTCTTGACCGATATCTCACCTTATGGATTTTTCTGGCAATGGTCCTTGGTATTTCATTAGGTAATTTCTTTCCTTCTTCTGCGGTATGGATTAATAGCTATAGCAGCGGCACAACCAATATACCGCTTGCTGCCGGGCTGATCCTGATGATGTATCCACCTTTAGCCAAGGTACGTTACGAACACGTTGGAAAGGTGTTTCGCAATATCAGGGTTCTGGGCACTTCACTGGTTCTGAATTGGATTATAGGACCCGTCTTAATGTTCATATTAGCGCTTTTATTTCTTAATGGCTATCCGGAGTATATGACAGGACTAATTCTGATAGGTCTTGCGCGATGTATTGCTATGGTCGTCGTATGGAATGAACTCGCAGATGGCAACAGAGAATATGCTGCAGGTTTAATTGCTTTGAATAGCATCTTCCAGGTCTTGCTTTATAGTCTGTATGCCTATCTATTTATTACGGTATTACCTCCTTTCTTTGGGGTGACCGGACTTTCCGTGGACATTTCTATTGGTGAGATTGCAAAAAGCGTCGCTATTTATCTTGGTATTCCTTTCCTTGCCGGTATAGTAAGCAGGTACGGATTGATCGCCATACAGGGTGAAAGCTGGTATCAGGATCGTTTTATTCCTTTAATTTCCCCAATTACTTTGATAGCTCTGTTGTTTACCATTGTGGTGATGTTTAGTCTCAAAGGAGAAATGATCCTGCAATTACCAATGGACGTATTCCGTATTGCAATCCCTCTGGTTATCTATTTTGCACTGATGTTTATCGTAAGTTTTTTTGCCGGCAAGACTGTGGGTGCCGATTACTCACAAAGTACCGCCATCGCTTTTACGGCTGCAGGAAATAATTTTGAACTGGCAATTGCTGTGGCAATAGGTGTATTCGGTATTAATAGCGGGCAAGCCTTTGTCGGGGTAATCGGACCGTTGGTTGAAGTTCCTGCGCTGATTGCTCTGGTAAACCTTGCTTTCTGGTTCAGAAAGAAATACTTTACAAAAAAATTGACTGTTTAAGAAGGTACAAGATTTCAAACATGTTTCCTACATAACTTTTTTATAAGCTTTTAAGTCTAATTTTAGTTTTTTAGCGATTGAAACAGTGTTTTGAGATTCAAACTGTCCCCTGCAAATATAAAAATTAGATTGGATTTGCCTCTGTTTTTCTTATGGAAAAGCTAAAACCTTATATTATTGTCTTAAAAATGGGCTCCAGGGTCTATGATGTTGATATTTTCAAGAAGCCTATCCATTTCCGTTCTCTACAATAAACAGAATATATGTGATCGCTGCATCGAAAACAGGTCTCCATACAATACGGATGAAGCTACCGGATTAATTTCTTTGGTAATGACTTTAGCATAAAGCGTAGTATTTTATACAAGTACCCTGCTTTCAAGCCTGATCCCAACTGATCATGAAGTGCTTAAAATAAAAAAGGGTTAAATCAATAGATTTAACCCTTTTTCTGCGGAGAGAGAGGGATTCGAACCCCCGGACCTGTTACAGTCAATAGTTTTCAAGACTATCGCAATCGACCACTCTGCCATCTCTCCTTAAACCCCGGCTATACCGTTGTTTTCAGTGGTGCAAATATAGAACGATTTTTAATTTCTGCAAAACTTTTACTGCACAAATTATAGCAAAAATGAATAAGAAGCTTAAAATCAGGTGAATTATTTTCACTCCCTGTATCTATAAATTCCCGTTCCTTACATTCTACCACTAAAAACATAGCCTTTAAAACGATTTTCAGACCTTATTTTGTATAGAGTGCCCCACCCTATTCACGGTCTACGATGGCGATGAAACTATTCTTGATAAAATCCGACGGATATACAAACTGATCTCCATCTTCCCCCTTTACGACAATTGCTGCCTGTTCATCATTTAGGCATTTATCCAGCTGGGCTTTCATTTCATTAAGTCTTCCTTCGGCAATCTTAATAATATACGTCCCTGTGACGTGGGTAATTTTTATAATCTTTTTGTCCATAGTTATATTTTAAAGTTTGAAAGCCAAATCTAGGTATTTTACTTTACGTAGGAAGTATTTTTACTCTTTATCATCATTATTTTGGCAGGTGGATAAAAACAGGAAGTCAGCAGTCTGATTACCGCTCCCGAGTCCTTGAAAATTCAGTACACAGAACTAAAAATGTACTTATGGGTTTATTATAGCTTTGCTGGAAGAATATATTATATTTGCAGAATTCATATATTTATGAAATCAGAACTAAAAAACAATAACCCTATTTTCAGATGTTTAATCAATCATTTATTAAAAAATCGGTTCTTACCGCATCCGTATTTCTATACTCATCTGTTATCTTAGCACAAAAAACGCCTCTCAACATATTACCTTCCGGACATCTTCTTGTACAGGCTGAAGTGGAAGGTAAGAAAGGAAATTTCATTTTTGATACCGGAGGAGGAATTAATCTGTTTTTGGGAAACTTTTCCAAAAACTTAGCCCCAAAAGAGTCTTATAATTTCTTAACAGCTTTTCGCGCTACGGGTGAAAAAATGACAGTCCCACTATTCAAATCAAAAGAGGTTATTGTTAACGGTAAAAAATTTAAAGATACCTGGTATGCCACTCATGACATGGAAATAAAGGGAATTGACGGTTTACTTTCTCTGCCCATGTTTTATGATACGGAATTCATTATAGATTTTACAAACAAAGAGCTTATATTCCCGAAGGAAAAATTAAGCGGTAATAAAGTATTGGATATCCAGCTTTCTACCAATGCTGATCAGTCACTGGACATTAGCACCTATGTACTTTTGAACAATACATATCGGATCAATGTTCTTTTAGACTCCGGAGCCGGTAATGATTCATTTTGGCTGAGCGATCGTTTGATGGGGACTTTAGGCATAAAAAAAGAAAGTCTGCAGCTAATTGAAAAGAAGAGCGAATTTGATCCTGCAATCATCAATAAGTTTTACAAAGGAAGTGTAGATGCTGTTTCCAATTCATTTGTAAAGGTGGATAAGCCTAATGTGCTTTTTGTGGAAGGATTGATTTACGAAGGTAAAACAAGTATCAACTGGCTGGGCAAAAAGCTGGGTTTTAATCTTAAAGAAAAGAAGATCTATATTTTAGACTAATTACTTTTCGCATATAAATAAGCGAAAACGGCTTCTTTGAGAAGCCGTTTTTTATGTTGCAGAAGATCAATCAGACTTTATACTTTCACATCAATATTATTGATCCAAACCTAAGGCTGAAATACAATTACAACTTAATATACTTTCCCGGATTGTTTTACATGAAGAACTTTGTCCCGGATGGGCGTAAAAATCTGAAATGGTTTTGCCGTTTCATCATAAACCATCTCTCCGCTTTCTAATCGGATATGGGATTGGTAAAGAGAGATTACATTATTGAAGTGCGGAAAACATTTAAACTCATTACTGATATTGTCCGTTTTAATATCCAGATAATAATAATCAACATATTTTCTGACAATAGAACTTGTTGGTCTGAATGTTTTAAAGATTTCCTGCATTATCTTTCTACAACGATTTTTTCGTGAAATTTCACCTAACAACCCAATATACGTAATGGCTTTCTATTCAACAAACCTATTTAGAATATAAAAATAAAAGAAGCCATATAAGATTAGGCAAAACCACCCCGTCAAAAATTCCTTGAATTTTCGCCACCCCTCCAGAGGAGAGGAATCATCACCCTTTTAATATGTAATTTGCCAATACATCCTTTTCAGAATGACAAATCAGGAAAGTTTGTCGACCGGCGGGTTACTCCCCTGCCGGTTCGAACAATTCAATTTTATTTCCTTCAGGATCCAGAATGTGTACAAATTTTCCATATTCATAGGTGGCCACCTCATCCAGAACAGTTACCCCTTCTTTTTTCAGCTCTTCTACCAATGCTTCAATATTTTCTACATGGTAATTGATCATAAATTCTTTTGTTGAGGGCTCAAAATATTGGGTAGACTCTTTAAAAGGGCTCCATAGCGTATACCCTTTCTTATCCGAATCCACTTCTTTCCAGTCGAATTTGGTTCCGTAAGGGCTCGTTTCCAATCCCAGATGGGTCTTATACCATTCGTTTACTTGTTCCGGTTCTTTACATTTAAAGAAGATTCCTCCGATGGCTGTTACTCTTTTCATTTTTATTCGTTTTGTTAAGTGCTATTCAATAGAATGCAAACTCAGGTCGTTTTGCAATTTCACAAATATATCAATGTTTTTATTACCTATTTCATTATTCAATTGATTTTTTGATATTAATTACAAAGTGATTATTAGCATGCACAAAGGCGCAAAGATTATATCTCAGCTACAATTTATAATGCTATATCCTTACTGAAAATCTCTGATTTTCTTGCGCCTTAAATCGTACATAAAAATTAAAAACTTTGCGCCTTTGCGATATTCCAACAAACAATATAAACCTGTATTATTTTACACTTTCTATATTGAAAAATCCATATATAAATAAAAAAAGCGCACCTGATGGTACGCTTTGTATTTTATAAACTGAATACTATTAATGTAACTCAGCTAGATATTTCTCTGCATCCATTGCAGACATACATCCACTTCCTGCAGCGGTAATAGCCTGTCTGTAGATATGGTCCTGAACATCTCCTGCAGCAAATACTCCTGGAAGATTCGTTCTTGAAGAACCTTTTTCAGTAACAATATATCCGTTTTCATCAAGATCTATCTGGCCTACAAAGATATCTGTATTCGGTTTGTGACCAATCGCGATGAAGATTCCTTCAACCTCAACTTTAGAAGTTTCCTGAGTCTGGTTATTAATGATTACAGCTCTTTCTACCAAACTGTTTTCTCCTTCAATCCCGATTAACTCATGGTGGAACTTCACTTCGATATTCGGAGTGTTCTCTACTCTGTGAACCATCGCTTTTGAAGCTCTGAAAACATCTTTTCTCACCAATAAAGTTACCTTTTTACATAATTTGGCAAGATAAGTCGCTTCTTCAGCTGCTGTATCTCCTGCTCCTACTACTACAACGTCTTTTCCTCTGTAGAAGAATCCGTCACATGTAGCACAAGCGGAAACTCCACCTCCTGCATATTTTTTCTCGTCATCAAGACCTAAATATTTTGCGGTAGCTCCTGTAGAGATGATTACTGTTTTGGCAAGAATTTCTTTGTTTCCTGCATATAATTTGTGAACACCGCCTACTTCCTTAGAAAACTCGGCCTTAGTGATCATTTCATAATGAACTTTGGTATCAAATCTTTCTGCCTGTTTTTGCAGATCCATCATCATTTCAGGACCTGTAATCCCGGCTGGATACCCTGGAAAGTTATCAACTTCTGTAGTGGTTGTTAATTGTCCGCCCGGCTCCAAACCTGTATACAATTCAGGTTTCAAGTCTGCTCTTGCTGCATATATAGCAGCGGTGAAGCCAGAAGGCCCAGATCCAACGATCACACAATCTAAAATGTTTTGCTCCATAATTTACTTGTTCGAAAAGATTTAATCAAATTAAGACTGCTAATTTCGGAATTTTTATGGTCTTTTTAAAGTTATTTTAATGATACTTGTCAATAACAGATATATCGACTGTCAATTGATAGTTGATAGTTGATAGTTGATAGTGCAAAATTAAAATACAGAATGTCCGGTACCTATTTTTATTGAAAAATATCATTTGGATTCCATTCTCTATTTTTCAACTTTCTATTTCCAACTCACGGCATCATCCATCTCACCAGCTCTCCACGTTCCACAAGATTCCAGGAATGAGGATGTTTTTTTCCGTTAGCTCTTATTCCACGGTTTTTGGTTTCTATATATTCTGACTTTTCACTTCCCAGATTGAGTAAAGACTCATTAGCTTTTTTCAGGGCAAAAGCATTAAGGCTTTCCCATTTTCTGCCTTTGTTTTGCTGTTACCATTCCAGGTCCGGTTCACAATAGAACCTTGTTTTAATCCCTTTTACATATTGAATATTTTCAATTGAAGGAGAGGACATCAGATAAGGTGAAGCTATTTTATACTTTTCCTGATTTTCAGATGGTTTACCCAGTTCTTTTTCAAAAAGTGCCATCAGAAATTTCCCTTCTTCTACTGCATTAGCATCTATATTAGCTGAAACATCCTTTTGGGCATTATCATACAGCTTTTCCAGATCAATAGGAGAATCTATTACGAACATACCTTTGGGCTGAACAGAATTATTACTTTTTTATTAAATAACTGGAGAGTAAAAATGCGACATTCCCCCCACTGGAAAAGCCCCCGATAAAAACATTATTCTTATCAACGTCATGTTGATCCAATATAGAAAGTAAAGTTTTTGAGTATTCTTCCTTTTCGGCGTCCGTTAAAAAGAGCCTTTGATTATAGTCTAAAAGTAATGTTGTAATTCCTTCTTGTTCTATATTTTTCAGGAAGCCTGCTTCAGTCTTTGTATGCTCAATATCACAGGGAAAACAGGGAAATAAAACCAGAACAGCTTTTTGATTGTCTGATTTTTTTAATTCATAATGCTCTCCCTTTACGAGTTGGCTTTCAGCCTTCTTTGCTGTACAGCTCAGGAAAAATACAGGTAATAGAGCCAGAAAAATAAATTCCCTCATCAGTTCATACATTTTAAAATCAAAAAATATCCTGTAATATCCCTACTTCTTAAAACTTAGACTTTCATCTTAATTTTATCTACATTAATGATCTTATACACCAGTTCCTTAATGAGTTCTGCTTCTCCCATATTTACGGCACCAAGACCTTTTCCTTTCATATCAAACTCTCGTAAAATAGAGATTACTCTTGTGGCATGTTTTAAAGGATATAACCTGGCACTCTCCGCATAATCTTTAACAAAATACGGGTTTACCCCCATTTGTGAAGCAATAGTTTGCGGGGGCTGTCCAGCCATGGTCTGATAGATAATAACGTTAGAAAAATAATTATAAAGGCTTGCAAGCAGCATTACGAAAGGGTTATTCTTGGGATTCTTCCCCATAAAATGGGCAATTTTAAAGGCTGCATTGGCATTTTTTGTTCCCAACGCCTTCTGAAGTTCAAAAACATTGTATTCTTTGCTGATTCCAATATGGTTTTCAACAATTGTCCCGTCCAGTACTTCCCCTTCTTTAAGGATGATCTTTAATTTATTCAGTTCGTTGGCAATTCTGGAAAGATCATTTCCCAGATATTCAGCCAGAAGATGCGAAATATTGGGAGCTGTTTTTATTTTAAGTTTTGTACACTCATCTGCAATCCATTTCGGAAGATTATTTTCCTTTACCGATTCACTGAGGAAAAGAGCATTGGCTTTATCTAAAGCTTTAGCCGCTTTTTTCCGACTGTCCAGTTTCTTATGTTTATGAGCAAAAACCAATACGGTAGAAGGTATCGGATTTTCAACATATGATTCCAGAATTCTGTTTTCATCTTCATTTAATTTCAGATCCTGAGCTTCTTTAACGATGATCACCTGTTTATCTCCCATCATCGGAAACTGCCTAGCCAAGGAAAGAACTTCCTGGTAAGAAGTATCTTTTCCGTAAGTAACCGTTTGGTTGAAAGCTTTTTCATCTTCTTCCAAAAAGTTGTGCTCAAGGGCTTTTACAGCAACATCAATAAAGTAGGCTTCTTCTCCGTGGAAAAAATAAATAGGTAAAACTTCTTTATTTTTAATATTTTTGAGGATTAAATCTAATTCTTTCATCTTATTAATGGAACTTCCAAAACTGAATTTTCAGGAAACTTTTGATTTTAAATTCAAGAAAGACAAAGATAAGTTTTTTATTTATGATTTGATTCGTAAAACTTATCTTCTCCTTACTCCTGAAGAATGGGTAAGACAGCACTGGGTACATTATTATCTCACCGTAAAAGCCTATTCTGCATCGGCCCTTATTACAGAAAAAAAGATCGTTTTAAATGGCCTGACGAAGAGAATTGACCTTCTTATTACAGAAAAAACGGAACCTGTTATCTTAATAGAATGTAAGGCTCCTCATATCAAACTGACGGAAAAAACATTTGAGCAAACTGCCCGGTACAATTCCGTTATTGGAGCCAAAGAAATTATCCTGACCAACGGACTTCAGCATATCAATGCCTATTATGAAGACGGGCAATACATATTTTATAAACCAAAGTAGAAAACACTATACATAAACTCACAACAATATTAATATGAACATAAAAAACATTATTTTCGATTTCGGAGGCGTGCTGGTGGATTGGAATCCCAGATATTTCTTCAAAGACTATTTTAATGACGATGAAAAAATGGAATATTTCCTTGAAAACATCGCTCAGGACGAGTGGAATATTGAACAGGACCGGGGAAGAAGTCTTTCCGAAGGAACAGAAATCCAGGTAAAGAAATTTCCGGAATGGGAAAAAGAAATCAGAGCGTTTTATGATAACTGGACAGTCATGTTGAAGAGTGATATTCCTCAGAACGTAGAAATTTTGAGAAAGCTCAAGAATACGGATTATCACCTTTTTGGATTAACCAACTGGTCTGAAGAAACTTTTCCTTACGCATTGGAAAACTATAATTTCTTTCAAATTTTTGAAGGAAAAATTGTGGTTTCCGGAACGGAAAAACTGATTAAACCGGATCCTAAAATATGGCATGTTTTATTGGAAAGATATAACATTCATGCAGAAGAATCGGTTTTCATTGATGATAATTCTAAGAACATCAAAATGGCAAAAACCTTAGGTTTTATGACCATTCATGTAACTCCGGAAACGAATCTGGAACTGGAACTTGCAGGTTTAGGGGTTAAAATATAAGGTATTTCAGCATAAAATATAAATCTCCTCAATTAAGTTATTTTAAGTAATTTAGTTGAGGATTTTTTATTGATATGAAAATATTTTATCTTTTACTGATCTTCACAGGCTCATTTTTCCAGGCTCAGAACATTGAGGATAAAAAAGATACCTCTGAGACGAAGATAAAGACAGCATTTTATTTTATCTCGATAAATGCCCGAATGAAGAAGGTACTGTAGAAAATAACGGCTGCATATGGCCGGATACAGACCAGAATGGAATCCCTGATAAAGATGACGCATGTCCTAATGCTCCCGGAATTCCCAATTGGAATGGCTGCCCAACATGGAAATAAACATAAAGAAATAAAATCCAGAATATATTGGTCAATAACAAAATAAAAAATATGATACGTTCAATCTTATTAACTACATTGATTATGGCTTCAGGAACACTTTTCAGTCAAAAACTTAAAACCGTTTCCTATCAGGACGGTTCCCAAAAACTGAATGGTTTAATCACTTCCAATGCAGGAAAAAAACTTCCCGGAGTTTTAATTCTTCCGGCCTGGAAAGGTATTGATGAAGAAGCTAAAACAGCAGCTTTAGAACTTGAGAAACAAGGATACATTGCTTTCATCGCTGATATTTATGGTGAAGGAAAGATTCCCGCTGACAACGACGCTGCTGCTAAAAGCTCAGGATATTACAAACAGAACTATAAGGAATATCAAAAACGAATTGAATTGGCGCTGGATCAGTTGAAGAAAAACGGAGCTATTTCCGACAAGACAGCGGTGATTGGCTATTGTTTTGGAGGAACAGGAGCTTTAGAAGCAGCCAGAGGTAATTTACCTGTTGCAGGAGCTGTTTCTATTCATGGAAGTTTGGGAAGAGATCAGACCAGAAAAAATGAAAAGCTAACGGCTAAAATTCTGGTAGAAAATCCGGCAGATGATAGAAGTGTAACACCCGATGATTATAATAATCTGATCAAAGAAATGAACGAAGGAAATGCCGATTGGCAGATCATCACTTATGCCCATTCAAAACATACTTTTACAGATCCTAAATCCCCGGATTACAATGAAGTAATGGCCAAAAGAGCCTGGAATCACACGCTGATGTTTCTGAAAGAGATTCTGAAATAAACCCTAAACTGGAGATTCTATAAGATCAATATAAAAGGTAAATTCACAAGCGAATTTGCCTTTTTGGTATTTTTATTTTAACTCAGAGGATTGAGCTTCCAGCTCAACGTCATATTTTTTAGGAGAATATTTGGTTAAAGAACCTGTTGCCGCATCGATTCCAACCCCTATAGCCCCTCCAAAAAGGATATTCAGCAAAGTGACAGGGTTAAAAGTTTTCGTTAGTTTTACCTCCTTAGTATTAAAACCTTCTTTTTCAAATGTTACGGTCTGCTTACTCAATGCTCTTGAGATTTCAGCAGTACACGGAGTAATACATTTTTCTACACCTTTATGGAATACTTTAGCTCCTTCGGGACTGGAATTGAAAGTAATTTTATCTTTAGTACCTGTAAACATACTTGCACATGAAGTGGTAGAAAGGGCAATACCCATTAATAATACAATTGATAAATTGTTTTTCATATATTTTAAATAGTTATTATTTTTTTAAGTCCGCGAACTTACAAAATAATTGGAAATAACAAGCATGAATATTGTGAAAAATCCAGTATTAATAGGCATTTAAATAAACAAAGCAATCTCAAAATTGAGATTGCTTTGTTGGATTTTAAGTACATACTATTCTAATCTACTCCTTCCACTTCCCTATTGACCAGTTCCATAGAAAATGCAGGAAGGCAAATAGCCAGATATTCACAAGGTTCTGAAAAGGGATTGCTGTAGCGTATTCTTGCTCCTTTTTCGATAAGAATGCTTTGCCCTTTTTCCAGTTCTACAATTTCACCATCAATTTCAAATTGTTTCTTTCCTGAAATAATATAGGTAAATTCATCAAACTCCGGAGTCTGATGAGGCTCGCTCCAATCCGGAGGTGCTACCATATGAGCAATGGAAACATTAGAATTTCCAGTTGAGTTTCCCCAGTGCTCTTCAATCAGCTTTCCATCCGTAGTAGGAACTATAAATGGCGATTGCTGGATTTTATATTTTTTCATGCCCAATCTTCTTTTTTGATTTCGTATACAAAGTTGGTTCTTGTAGGTTCAGCAAAGTAGGCAACTTCCTCTTCTGCTATTTTATTACCACCAAGTTTTTCTAATGCCTTTTGTGAACGGAAATTTTCTTTTCCAATATGGAAATGAACTTTATCTACATATTGAAAAATATAATCAAGCATCAGTTTTTTAACCTGCGGATTGATTCCTTTTCCCCAAGATTTTGTTCCATAGAAAGTATATCCTACAAAAATATGACTGTCATTTTCATCAAAGTTGTAGTAGCGGCTGCTTCCCAACACATCTCCAGTAGCTTTTTCAATGATTTTAAAAGCACCCTTACTTTCCATAGCCCCAAGAAAAAAGCTTTCAAAAACTTCTCTTCGGTATCGGTCTTTGTTGGGGTGCTGCTCCCAAACTTTAGGATCGGAAGCCACTTCATATAAAGATTCAAAATCCCCTTGCTGTAAGGGGATTAATTGAAGTTCTTCATTCTCTAAAACAGGCTGAACAGAAAAATTCATAGCTTAGCTTTTTTTAGTAGAGTCTGATTCTATTTTCTTGATTTCCTTCAGTTTATCAGAAATCTTAATTACGGTATCCAGCTTAGATGGCTTCAATGGAACTTCTGCCTGAGCCATATCCCATTTGATCACCAAATTTCCTGAGTTTTCATCTGTAGGATTCAGGGTAATTTCAAACCACTCCTGTTTATCTGCTAATTTATTCACAGGTACGGTAACATCTACTACATCCTGTTTAGGATCGTAAGTATAGGCACCCCACTGTTGGAAATCCTTATTTAAGATTACTTTCCATTCTTTTTCTGTAGGAACGATGAACAATCCGTAAGTTCCTGCCGGAACTGTTTTTCCGCCAAAATTAACGGCCTGTCCGAATGTAATTTTTGTAGACGAGTTAGCTCCTGCTCTCCAAACCTGACCGTAAGGAACCAATTCTCCGAAGATCTTACGTCCTTTCACCCCTGGTCTTCCGTAGTCGATAGAGATCTTAGACATAGAAAACTGCTGTTCTACCTTCTGACGCGGACTTGCTGCCGGTACGGAATAATCCTGTGCAAAACTGAATGCTGAAACAGAAATGCAAAGTGCAACTAATAACTTTTTCACGTGTAAATTTTTGCTTAAAATTACAAAAATCAAAACAAAATAGCTTTCTCTAATTCCAATAATTTTTGTTTTCTCCATATTCCGCCACCATAGCCCGTTAATTGACCATTGCTTCCAATTACACGGTGGCAGGGTATGATAATAGATATTTTATTAAAGCCATTGGCATTGGCTACAGCCCTTACAGACTTAGGATTTCCCAAAATATCGGCCTGGTCCTGATAACTCCTTGTCGTTCCATAAGGAATGGCCTGAAGGATATCCCACACCTGCTTCTGAAAAGACGTCCCGACCGGAGAAAGAGGAACTGTAAATGTGGTTCTTCTTCCTTCAAAATATTCCGAAAGTTCTTTTTCCAGGGTGATAAAATGAGGATTTTCTCCCTGTACAATATTGGCATTAAGATCTTTGGAAATACTTTTCAGCTCTGTGGGAAGTACTTTTCTATCAGAAAACTCCAGGAGGCAGATTCCATTCTCATCAGCACAGGCGATCATAGTTCCCAGCATTGTTTCAATTCTTTTAAGATCAATAATCTTTTCTATTCTGTTATTTTTAGGAGATACTCCGAAGATATTTTTAAAGCTTTCATTGAAACCGCTAAGACTCTCATACCCTGTTTCAAACGCCACTTCTGTAACTGATTCCCCCTGTTGAAGTTTTTTAAATGCGGTATTCAGCTTGGACATTCTTTGAAAGGTGTGAAAAGTAATTCCATGGTGTTTCAAAAACCACCGGCGAACTGTTGCAGGCTCCAGCCCTCTTTTTACCAGATCATAATCTTTAAGTTTCAACGAGGGATCTTCAGCAATTTCCTGTAATAGTTTTTTTATATGCTCAGGGGTTACATCAGGATTTTCCAGGGGTTTACATACTTTACACGGACGGTATCCCTTTAATATAGGGTCTTTTGTATTGGAAAAAAATTCTACATTTTCAAATTTGGGTTTACGTGCCGTACAGGTCGGTCGACAGAAAATTCCAGTGGTCTTTACCGCCATCCAGAAAATTCCTTCAAATGAAGAGTCTTTATTAAAAGAAGCTTCATACATTATTTGGTCACTTATTTCCATGATTAAGCAAAAAGAGAGGTAAAACTTTTATTATTCGTAATATCTTCACTCATTACTTCCAGTTGTTTGTAAATGTATCTGTTTAAAAAAGCACCGGAAGTCATTCTTCTTACTCCCAATTTTTTAAGGACACTAAAATCCGGAAGTCCCGGTACTGCCATAACATTTAAAGGAAGCCAGGTAGCGCTTACCACTGTTTTTATATCATTTTCATCACTTATGCATGGTACAAAAACTCCGTCAGCCTTAAGCTCTTCGAAGAGCTTCACTCTCTTTAAAGTTTCTTCCAATGCATTTTCCATTCCCAATAAAAAGGGATCAGTTCTTATATTGATAAAAACATCACCTCTTCTTTCTTTCAGTGTTGAGAAAATATCTTTCAGTTTTTCAGCAAATGCCTCTCTATCCAAAAGCTGTCTTATACCATCCACAACATACGTATCTTCCAGGTTAATTCCTGCAATTCCTATATCCAAAAGCCTTAGTATGTTAGAGGTAACAATCCCGGCTGTATTTCCGTATCCGGATTCAAGATCCACAGATAGAGGAATAGAAACGGATTCTTTGATTCTTTTAATAATATAAAAATACTCTTCGAAGCTCATCTCCTCCCCATCCTCGTACCCTAAGCTAAGAGCCACAGCCGAGCTTGAGGTCGCCAGTGCTTTATAGCCCAATTTCTCGTATATCCTGGCACTTTGTACATTCCATACATTGCCTAATAATAAAGGTTCTTCACCCTGATGTAAATCTTTAAAACTGATCATTATTATTTTTCTTCAAATGTATCAACATTGACAGGCGGTATGCAACCGAAAAATGGACAGGTATTTTTGAAGTACGGAAAATATATGAGTTTGACAGTGTTAAGCAGGAAATGCCAATACTAATACCCCCTCTTTATTCTTTATTCTTTATTCTTTATTCTTTATTCTTTATTCTTTATTCTTAAAACAAAATAGCTTTCTCCAGTTCCAGTAATTTCTGTTTTCTCCAGATTCCTCCCGCATAGCCTACCAGTTCCCCATTGGAGCCAATCACACGGTGACACGGAATTAAAATGGCAATTTTATTAATACCATTGGCTGTTCCTACTGCACGGATGGCCTTTGGATTTCCTAAAAATTCGGATTGCTGTTTATAGGTTCTTATTTCTCCCATTGGAATTTCACAGAGGAGCTGCCATACTTTTTCCTGAAATTCCGTTCCTGTGGTGAATAATGGAACGTCAAAGCGTTGTCTCTTTCCTTCAAAATATTCTTTAAGTTCTTTCTCCAGCTGTATGAAATGGAGATGTTCCTTTTCTACTATTTCAGCATTCAGCACTTTAGACAGAGATTTAAACTGCTTTTCAATATTCTTCCGGTCTGTGAATTCAAGTAAACAGATTCCCTGATCTGCTGCACAGGCGATCATTTCTCCAAGCGGAGTTTGTATGGTTTTTTGACAGATGATTTCCATTAGTTTAAAATTACTACTTTTTTAGAATTCATCAATCAATGTTTCAAATGTTCTTCAAAACTCCTGTTACCTGCATCATATGTCTTTCGTTATGATAAATAACAAATCGCAAGGTATCTCCTAATTTCAGACTGATCCATTTTGAAATACTGATTCCTGTTTTTGTTTTCTCCAGATCAACATGTCCGGCTTTTTTCAAGAGCTCAAGCATCTCTTTTTGCTGCCTGATAAACTCATCAATAACGCTTTTATTCAGTTGACTATGAATAGGATTCATTGCCTTAAGTGTTCTCATCTTATTGAGTTTTTCTTTAGGAAGCATCGTCCTAGCAAAATAGTTTCCGAGAATACCCGGTTGAAAAGTAGAATTGGAAGAAGTGGCAGAGGAAGCAATTTTACGACTGATTTCAGGAATATAAAATTCTCCATAACGGTTGAGATGTTCCAGGCATTCAAGAACACTCCAGCTATCTGCTGATATTCTGAAATTTAAGTCCCCCTCAGGTTTCCCTAAGAGTGTTTCTGCATACTGCAGATGTTGCTGGGTTTTATTTTTCAGTTCATCCAAGAGTTGTGAGGTCGAAATTTTCATAGTCCATTTTTTTATGCAAATATCCAGATCGTTTACTTCTTAAATCTTGATTGAACTCAAGATTTTTTAAGCCTGGATAATGTTTCCGGTGACATCCTGAGATAGTTTGCAATATATTTATTGGGAATCTCCTGGAACAGTTTGGGGCTTCTTCTTAACACCCTTTCATAACGTTCCCGCGGAGAACTAATCAGCAGATCCTTTTCTCTTTCCAGCTGTTGCAAAACCAGCTCTTCCAGGACCTGTATCCATATCTTCATATGCTCTTCATCCGACTGAATAACTTCATAAAAATCCTTTTTTGAGGCTTGTTTCACCTTGGTCTTTTTAAGGGCCTGAATATAAAAGTCGGATGGTTTTCCGGAAAGAAAAGAATCCAGGGAAACAATAATATTACCGGTATATCCAAAACGGATGATCCTTTCTTCATTTTCATCTGTCATAAAGATCCGGGCACTCCCATTTTCTATATAATAGATATGGGTATCTGTACTTCCTGCAATTTTCAGGAACTCATTCCTCCTGAATTCTTTCTTTTCCCAGTGAAGTCCGCTTTGAAGTAATTTTTCAACCATTTCACAATATTATTTGCCGATCCAAAGATAATGGGTAAATTTAAAGTTTTAACACCAATCACTACTAACAATGCTCAAAAAAACAAATCTCCTATTATTCCTTTTTGCCGGCTATCTTGGCATTCAGGCACAGCAGACCATCCCTTTCAGAATTACGAAATACAATAATATCATTGTAAAGTCCCAAGTCAACAAAAAAGACTCACTGGACCTGATGTTTCAGATTGCCATGAAAGATGGCTCTATTTCTCCGGAACGGCAGAGAAAAGCAGACCATATTATTTTCAATAAAGAAGAAATAAGTGATCATAATACGGTGGATATTGGCCCGGTAACCCTGAAAGATGTCCGATTTTTTGACAACCAGCTCTCAGGCTATGAATCGGATGGAAAAATAGGAACCAGTCTATTTGAAGGAAAGACTTTTAAAATTGATTATGACAACAGTCAATTTGTAATCTATGACAAAAACCCTGATCTTACAGGTTATCAACCTCTTAAAATTATGCTGGATCAGGGTGTATTCATCGTGGCTGCCGATAATGTGGTTGATGGTGAGAAACAACAGGAGTCTTATTTTGCTCTTCAATCCGGATACTCAGGCGGGGTATTATATAGTAATGAGTTTACTGAAGAGAAAGAACTGGAAAAAAAATTAAAAATAATAGGAGAAAAAACACTTAAAAATTCCAATGCACAAAATTTAGCTATCAAACAGGGAATTCTTCCTTTTTTAAAATTAGGAGACTTTGTTTTCAAAGATATTTCCGTGGCTTTTTTCTCGGGAAATCTTAAAACACAAAATGTCAGCTATTTTGGTGCTGATATGCTGCGCAGATTTATATGGATTTTTGACGCAGACAGAAATACAGCTTATATCAAGCCAAGTAAGTATTATTCAGAACCTTATTATAAAATAAATTAAAACATTACAAATTGAGACCCTGTTTAGATTTCTAAATTTGATTTTTGTATAACATTAAATCTTTATCCAAATCAGATTCTTTAAGGATTTTTTGATTAAAAAGATCATGTACTGATGATGTGTTTTTCTAACGCAAAGCTTTAGCTTCATTATCTATATTTTTAGGGAGCAAAGGATAGCATCAACTTCGTTGATTCGTCGAAGCGTATGGATAAGCATACATCTTCATCAGCGACGAAGCCGCATCACTTTGCCCACTTAAAATAAAGCGAAATTATTCATAAGCTTTGCGTTCATCTTTTTAATCAAAAAATAATTTCAAACTGACCTATTGAGTCTTGTTAACAAAATATATAAGAATTCCTGAATAAAATGTAAACAGGCTCTGAAACATTACAAATAAAAAATTATGAAGAAGATTAGGATTTTCGCAGCTCTTTTATTTTCCCAACTGGCGGTTATCAGCTGTAAGAAGGATGAAAAGAAGCCCACCGAAACAGCAATTACTGCTACTAATGATTCTGTAAAAACTCCAAAAGCAACGGAAGAAAAAATAGATTATAAAAACTTTAATATTTACAGTGTCACTGTAATTTCCTCCGGACAGAAAGATGCGCTGTCAGATATTTTTATTTCTGTATCAGATATTTATACCGATCCCCAGCCTATACAGAAAGAGGCTTTAAGCAATCAGAAAAATGTTTCTCCTGAGCAGCTTCAGTATATTGAGCTTGATTCAAAGCACAGAAGTAAAATACTGAACGGACTTCATCTTACGGAGAATGATTCACTTTACCTTTACAATTATCAATTCAACAAACTGGAAAAACTTCCATTAAACAAGCTTAAAGCAGTTGCTTATTTAGATTTCTATTCTATGGAAGGTGAAGAAGTAGATGGTACTTCATACATGGTAGGATTTCAGATTGAAGCTCATAAAGAACCGGATATCAGAAATAAATACGAGAATGCTGTTGCCTATTTCGGGAATAAAAACCCTTTTATTGAAAATAAAATGAAGCCTGTTCAATGGAAGAAAGCGAGTACGGACATTTCAAAGAAATACTTTACGTCTTCCAAGCTTACCCCTGGAGATACCTATCAGGCAAAATATGAGGATCTCACCTATTATCTGCAGGACTATCTTCAGGATGAAATGGTTCAGGAGCGCAAATTGGTAGTAGTCAATGACCGTAATGAAAAAACATTTGAAAAAACGATTACCACAGCCGGTGGTGACGGGGCAGAATTTACTCCCCTTAATGGAATCAGTAATGATGAAGGCAATACTTCTCAATGGACCGGTTATCTGTTCAAAGGAAAACCTCCTGTAATTTTTGGATTTATGGCACAGTCTTTTGGCTGCCCTTCCATTACATTTTTAGATAAAAATCAGAAAGATTTCACGATCAACTGTGACAACAGACATTAGTAATTTACTCAGCTGCATTTATGAAAAATTCTGTCATTACAGCATATTTATCAATTGGAACAGGCTTTAGCCCGTTTTATATTTTATTAATCATCCATTGGCTTTAGCCAAAACCCATTCTTGTAAAATTTCAATTATTTATTTGCATTTAATATGTATACTTATTATATTTGCACATATTAAAATAAATACAATGTGGACAAAATCTTATTCGGTAACAACAAAAGAAGTTACAAAAGAACAAATCTGGAAATTAATGACCGCCATAGATCGCTGGAAAGATTGGGACGAAACTGTTGAATATTCAAAATTAGAGAATGAATTTAAAGTCGGTAAATATTTTATTCTAAAACCTAAAGGAGGGCCAAAAGTGAGGATAAAATTGATAGAAATACTTCCGTTCAAAAAATTCACCGATTTGACTTCATTTCCTTTGGCAAAAATGTATGGAGAACATTTTTTTGATGAAACAGAAAATGGCTTAAAAATCACAATAACCATGTCTGTAAAAGGCTTACTTTCAAAACTTTGGATACAACTGGTAGCCAAAGATATTGTGAAAAGTTTGCCCGAAGATATTTCCAACCAAATAAAAAATGCAAAAAAATTATGACAAAATATTGGATTGCTTCTCTATCAAAAGAGCACACAATAATTGGTGTTGCTCAATCACCCATTTAATTGATCAACTTGATTTCATTGAGAGTAAAAAATTCTGGGCTACCCTTTCCGATATGGGCATTTTGAAATTTCTGCAAAAGATTTTAACTTAATAGCTTCAAATATGCTTTAAAAATGAGTGAAAAAGATAATACATTCAGTGTGAAAAGTGCCGAAGACAGCTCTGGCTTTTTATTGTGGCAAGTTACCAATCTCTGGCAACGTGAAATCAAAAAAGCATTGTTACCTTTCAATTTAACACATTCACAATTTGTAATTCTGGCTAGTATGCATTGGCTGACGATTCAGAAGGCAGAGGTTACGCAAATCGTTCTTTCAAATCACACAAAAATCGATCCTATGACCACTTCACAAGTATTACGAGCTTTACAAAAAAAAGAATTCATCAGCAGGCAGGAACATAAAACCGATACAAGAGCTAAAACCATTGAAATAACGGAAAAAGGGAAAAAGATTATAAAAAAAGCGGTTATTGCTGTTGAAAATTTTGACAAGGATTTTTTTTCTACACTTGAAAAATCACAGCATGAACTTAATAAAAACCTGCAAACCTTGTTGTTGAAAAATAATAAAAGTCAAGGGTGAAAAGTTAAGATTAAAATACTGGAAGCTGAAAGTTATTATAATGTTTTTAATTTCTAAGAGCCAAAAGAAACCTTATAATGTAACCTAAAAAAACAAAACCATAAACACTAGTGCTTATGGTTTTGTTTTACAATTATTTAAACTCAATTCATGATCCGGTAAGCATTATTTTACTTTAGGATAAAGTCTGTTCTTCATATGTATAAAGTAAGTTTCAGATTCTTTGAACTCGTTACTTTTCATAAATTTAAGCACTACATTCAGATAAGATTCTGATGGTACGAAGTCTGCTCCTGTTTTCTCAGAAAGCTTTTTATATTCTCCCTCCAACAATTCCGGATTTTTGGCAAGTTGTTTAATATCTGTTCTGAAGCCTTTAAATATAAACTTCAGGGCTTCATAATTTGCAGGATAAGAAACAGTACCATGCACTTCTCCTTCAAAGAAACGGTGTTTATAGTTCAGTGAACCATTGCTTTCCACTATTCCTTTAAACTCTTCTATGGCCTGCGTCATATCAGAATTCCAGTTTTTCTGCTGTTCCTCATTATCTGCCTGGGAAACAAACAGAGACTTTTTCGCAGGAAACTTTTTATGCTTTTCAATATAATCTTTAGTTTTGGAAATCAACACCTTATTATCCCACCATAAGCTGGGGTCATTGGCAACATAGGCGTTGAAATAATCAGGATGGGTAAGAAAAGTATTAATGGCAAACAGCCCTCCAAAAGAATGTCCTACCAGCAAAGAATACTCCTGAGTTCTGTATTTTTTATTGATAAACGGTTTCAGTTCTTCCTGCATGAATTTTATGAAATTCTCACTTCCTCCACTATCGGCAAAAAGGGTAATATTAGGGTTTACCGGACTTTTCTTTTGAGCCTTTGTGGGCGTAAGGTCTCTTGTCCGTTCTGTATTTTTAATTCCTACCACAATACTTTCCGGAATATCAGCATAAGGTGTCCGGGCAAGAAAATCAGTCATCCCGACATAATACTCAAAATTGATTTCACCATCCAAAAGATAGATTACAGGATATTTTGCCTGATTAATCGTAGTGTCGTCATAGGTTTTAGGAAGATGAATCCAAACTTCTCTGTTTTCATTTAAAATTTTTGAAAATAAAACCTGCTTCTCTCCCACTATTACTTTTTCCTGAGCATTGACTTTTGAAGTAAGCATTAAAAATAAGGAAAGGCATAAAAATTTAAACCAGTTGTTCATGATGTTCGTCTTTTCTGTGTTGATGAATAGTTTTGATTTCCTTTGTCTTTTTCGTTGATTTATTTTTCCTTCCCCACCAGATCAGGAATCCGGTTACCGGAAGGCTTGTACAGATGATCCCGATAACGAAAGTGAAGATTTTCCCAAACATTCCGCCCCAATAGCCGACATGCAGATCAAAATTCATATGTTCAATCACTTCATGCATCAGAACTTCTTTCGGATAGATGATTTCATTTCCTGTATATTTATTGATCTCCCTGCTTTTACCGTTTGTAATACTTTTTAAGCCGATAAATTGGGCTGCCACTACATTATAAACAGTCGCTGAGTCATTTCTTGGAACACTCATCCTGATCTGTTTTGCTTCAGGAATTTCTTTAAAATTTCTGTCTATAAACGCCGTAAAAGGCAATGCTTTTTTTTCAGGATCAAACTTAGGATCAAATTTTTCGGCAATTTTATGGGCATCTGCTACGCCACCAAAAGCAGTTTGTGTAAGATCTGTAAGGACTTTATATGCCATAATAAGCCCCGTGATTGTAATAAATACTGCCGGGAGCAATGAATAAAAACCGAATACATTGTGAAAGTCATAGTTTTTCCTGCGCCATTTCGTTCCCAATTTTATTTTGAATGCCGTTGTCCTGGTGGTTTTATTCCATTTTTTTGGCCACCAAAGGATAAGCCCGCCGATAAGCTGGATGAAAAATATAATGGAAGCAACTCCTACCACCGTTTTCCCAAACTTTCCTGCCAATAGCTGGGCATGAATATGGGCAACAACATAGAAAAACTCATAGCTCTTTGTAGAGCCCAGCACTTTTCCGGTATAAGGGTCAAGGTAATGATAGGCAAATACTCCCCGCGGACCACGGCCCTTTCCTTTTGGTTTTGCTGCTTTTTCTGTATTCTTATCTTTAGGAGGTTTGGTAGCAGAAGCTACTCTAAAGCTTCGGTCTGCTTCTTTATAGGTGTCAAAATAAAATGCTTTACGATCCGGAACCTGCTGATGAAATTGAGCAAGGAGTTCTTCAGGAGACCTTTTCTTTGCATCGGCAGGAACCTGAACATATTTGGCACTTCCACCACACAGATCTATAATTTCGTCACAGAAGACGAATACTGTTCCTGAAAGTGTCACAGTCAGTACAATGATTCCGGAAACAAGTCCCAGCCAAAGATGCAGCCAACCTGTAATCCGTTTGGTCAGGGATTTTCCCTGTTTTTTCTTGGGGTTAGTTTTTTTATTATCCATATCTAATTATCCTGTTATCTATAATATAATTGTTGGAAAACGGAAAGACGCAGGGATTACCATGCATACAGCTTTTAAGGCGCTTGAAAATTAAGATTTCCAGAAAGAATAGATAATTCCACCTCCTATAGAAAACCGCCGTTGCGTTTTCCAACAAACTATATCTTTTAAATAATTTTTATTTTTAATTAAAATTTAAATGCGAAGTTGGCAAGAACTTCTCTTGGCTTCTGTGGCTGGCCATAAAAGTTCCAGTAGGTCTCATTCAGGGCATTATTCATTTTCAGACCAATTCTGTATTTTTTCTTATCATAGAAAATAGTAGCACCTACAGAAGTGTATGAAGGGGCAAGAAAGTGATTGGTAATATTGATATAAGTTTTATCTACAAAATTGAACCCGGCTCCGAAACCTAAGCCTTCATAAGCACCATCCATAATTTTATAACTGGTCCATAAATTGGCTACATGTTTAGGTGTCCACGCAATTCTTTTTCCGGCATCTTTACCTCTGTCATCATAACGGTTATCGTTATACCCGTATCCTCCAACGATATTCAATCCTTTCACCGGGTTTATGACCACGTCCATTTCAAACCCCTGATTTTTAATATTTCCGTCCTGTCTGCTTCCCAAACCACCCGGATCAGCAATTACTCTGTTTTTAACCTTCATATTGTAATAGGTAATGGTTGAAAGTAATTTCTTACCAAATAGATCCAGTTTAAAACCTGCCTCAAACTGATTCCCCTGCTCAGGATCCCATTTCGTAAGAATTCCATCCTGGTTAGCTGAAGGAGCTATGTTTTTAAATCCATTTACGTAGTTGGCAAAGAATGAAATTTCATCTTTTTTAATTTCATAGACTAATCCAAATTTTGGAGAAAACTGGGTCTGATTGTACCCATCATTTCCGGGAACCCCGTTTCTTTTGATATCATCATTCTTATAATGATCCATTCTTAAACTTGCCATTACCAGGAAATTATCCGTAATATTTAAAACATCAGAAACATATGCACTGTACGTACTGTATTGTGATATTTCGTATTTGGTCCCATTTCTTGGAAGTGCCTTCACAACATCCCGGGAAATTGAAGTCCAGTCAGAAGTTCCATTCAGTAAAACGACGTCTGTGGGCTGAGGCTGATCTTTGTCTACAATGACTCCGTTTAAAGGATACGGAACGAATACGGAAGAATCATTCTTACCCACTTTATAAACAGGATATTGATTTTTACTGTTCTGGTGGAAATAATCAAATCCTACCACCAGACGGTTTCTCAGTTTTCCTATTTTAAAGTCTCCGATAAAGTTCTGCTGGATGTTATCTGTGGTTATTTTATAATTATCAAAAGGGCGGATACTTCGGCTTACAGAATTATCATTTAAATAGTTCAATACCAAAAATATAGATTCGTTTTCGTTAGCTTCTCCTCTCTGGTAGGACGTTCTGGAAGTCCATTGATCATTAAATTTATGAGTGACTTCAGCCATGGTAACGAAATTGGTTCTTTTTGATCCTATGTCATTGCTTGTAAATGATCTGCCATGAATGGCTGCAAGGTCTTTCATAGAGTGAAGGGTCAGCTTTTCAGACTGTCTCACATAGGCATTCAGTGTTTTTTCCGGCGAATGGAATTCAGTATCCAATGTTACGGTAGTTTTATCACTGACTTTGTATAAAATGCTTCCAGAGAAAAACAAGCCTTTATTGTAGCCTGCATCCTGGAAAGAATCCTGAGAATAGGCAGCCACATTAAATCTTGCCAAAGCTGTTTTTTCTTTATTCAACGGAGTATTGATATCAGCCGTGATTCTGTTCATCCCCCAGCTTCCGGTGGTGTAATTGATGATTCCTCCAAAATTTTCCTGTGGTTTTTTAGTCACTACATTGACTACCCCTCCATAATTGGCTAATGTTCCTCCAAACAAAGTTCCTGAAGGTCCTTTGATTACTTCTATTCTTTCTACGTTAGCAATTTCAGACTGTACTCTCGGGTTTTGGATTAAACCGTTTCTAAAATTTGCAGAAGAACTGAAACCTCTCAGGAAAATATCATTTCCACTGTCGTTTACACTGTTATTCACGACCACTCCCGGAGCTGAAGCCATTGCCGTATTGAAGTCCACAGCACTCATTTCACTGATGATTTCCTTTGGAACAAGGTTATAAACAGTGGGATTTTCAAGGTTCTCCAATGGAAGTCTTGCTACTGATTCTGATTTCTTGGTTCTGTAATTGTGAGTCCCTTGTAGGGACACTGCCTGAATTTCAGCTATTTTAACCGTATCTTTTTCCTGAGCACTCAGTATAGATACGGCTAATAAAGCCGCAGAAATAATTGTCCTTTTCATTGTATAATTAAGTTTAGTTTTGCAAAACTATTTTATTTTTATTAATTCTAAATAAAAATATGACACAAATCATAAAATTAACTTATTAAAAAAGGCCATAAATAAAGGGTTTCTGAAATTTCAGAAACCCTTTATATCATCTGTTGATGATATTTTATTCCTTAATATAGCCATATCAAAAAAATGATAAATATTTACTATATGTTTATTTTTTTAGTACCATGTAATTCTAAAATAATTATTTGTTTAAAATAGACCTGGCGCGAGGCTCCAAACTATATTTCAATACTAATATTATCAGTAAATTGAAATTCTTTTAATACAATATTTGTTAGGATTTCGTTCATATTTTTCTCCGCCATTATTGCTGGGAACTTCAATGAAATCAAAATTAATTAATTCAACAAATGCCTGTATTTTGCCACTTAGGGATTTGATAATTTTGAGGTCCTTGTATTCATATAAAGCAGGGTAAACAATATCAATGTAGTCTATTTTCCCACCTTTTATTTTATAATATGAAATTGATTTTTTGTAAGAAAACCTTTTCCCAACATCAATAATCAATTCATCATTAATAATCTGAGGGAAATTTTGTGTTGTGATAATCACTTTATTTCTTTCATCAAAGGCATAATAACCGCTTATTTCAAAACCTGATACTTTAAAAATATAAAAACTATCTTTTTTATCAAGGAGGTTAATTTTCATATTACTATTACATCCTTTTATTTTTTGAATAAAATCATTATTCAAGAATTTTGCATTGACACAATTTTCAGTAATAGTCCCTGGAAATTTTTTTTGAAATGCTGAATTAAGATTTAAATTTTCAGATATCACAATTTCATTTTTCTGAATGCTATCTTTTGAATAATAATCATAAATTTCTTTACTTAAAAATTCTACGGAAAATTCTTTGGAATTAGTTTTAATTTCCTGCCGGAAATTATCACAGTCAAATTTGAATGGCGATCCAAACTGAGAAAAGAAATTGTTTGAAAATAAAACTATGATAATTATTATTAAACGCACTATGATCAATATTTTTTAGAATCCAATCCTATTACTATGTCTGCCAAATTCAAAATCTAAATCCTTTATTTTTTGTACAAATTCAGATTCATTTATTACCTCCATATTTTTTAACCATACAAAATTATTATATTGCTTTTCATAGTCTAGATTAGAATTTATACTTCCATAATTTTCAATTAAGTATCTATTTCTTTCCTTAAACATAGTAGTAATAAATTCATTTACAGCTATTTCATTTGGGCTTCTCTTGTAGACCTTAATAAACTGGTTATTTATCACACCTATTTTCCAAATATTCTCAGTAGATTTTAAGGCAATGATTAATAATATTGTTCCTACAATAAACCAAATAACAGAGGCTTCCTCCTCAACCGATTGGTCCCCTTCAATAAATCTCCAATAATAAACAGCTCCAGCTAATAAATAAAAAAAAATGGAAAAGCCGAAGAGTACTAAATTATTTGTTTTTATGTCATATTTATTAGGTAAAATACTTTCGTAACTAATATCAAACTCATTATTGTTTCCCAGATATTTCGTTATAATATGAATTTTAGAATCGTAAAGTTCTATAGTCTGTTTTCTAAATATCTTTTTTTGTGATAGCTTCATTATTTAAATGAGATTTATAAAGTAACAGACATCATCATCGACATATAATAATTGGCACAGTGTAAGGCATTGATCAGTACAATTTCTTTATCAGGAAATGTTTCAAAGGCATCAGAGGTTGTGATATCATATTCATAATTCAAGGTACTCCATTTGAGGTTGGGTTTCATTACTAAAAGCTCAATTCCCTCCTGATCAGTCAATACAAATGACTCTTTAAAAATACCTCTGTGTTTAAAAAGAAATCCATTTTTTATCCCATTAAAATAAGTTTGGACTACAATTTCTCCATTCCAGTTCATTCTGAACTTTAAGAGTACTTTTTCATGATCTTTCAGCTCAATAGTGGTCCCCCAAAAACCCTTAGGCTCAATCTGATAGGTTACGTTTGCAATTTCTGCTATCGCATTAAAATTAAACCAGCTTCCGTACGTAAGCTTTCCTATCAACTGGTCACCCTGTGTCACCTCAAAGGATAAAGAATTATTTGATTTTGCAAGATATTCTGCCATGGTTATTTCTGATTTGGTGGAGTTTTTATTAATTTCTAAAATATATTTAAAAACAAACGATTTATGACCCCCTAATTTACAACCTCTTACATAAATCAGCAAAAAAAATATAAGATGTTTTATATACCTGAAGACATATTTTTATATAAACACAAAAAAATGGAGATCCAGACCTGATTTCAACAAGCCAACGACCTTACAATCGAAAAAACCTGCAAGAAAACTTACAGGATTTATCTGAATTGAATTAACTGTATTGTACATCCAGTACAGTCTTTTATTTATGTTTTTTAAACAACCATTTTGGAATTTCTTCTGTCAGCAAAAATGGGATAACAATATTATTGTGATTGAGATGTGTGAAAGTGGTGAAAACTAAGTTAGGGTCTGAAGACAATTTATTAAATAATTCTACACTTCCGATATATGGATTATCAGTATCCTTTTCTCCGTGAATCAACCAGATATTTTTCTTATTTATCTTTCTAAGATTGGAAAAATCAGGAACAGCAGCAACAGATACCAGAGCCGCAAATTGGTCAGGCTGAATATTCATCAGGTTTTGTGCTGTTGATGCCCCCATAGAGTACCCTATCAAATAAATCCTGTCTTTATCAATATCCGGATATTCTTTTTCTACATTTTTAATCAATTCCAACAAAGCAAAAACGTCATGGGAAGGTTTTGAAATTTGGATATTCTCACTGTTATTTTCATAAGTTGAAGAACGCTTACTGAACTGTGGCGCTATCACATAACATTGGTATTTACTGTAAATCTCATTCCTTAGCCACATTTTGGCAAACGGTTCAAGCTGGTTTTCATTATCATTGCCAATTCTGGTTGAATTATGAAAAGTGATGACTAGCGGGTATTTCTTTCCCTTAACAGTATTTTGGGGAGTTAAAAGTCTGTAAGGAATCTGAATACTATCTTTTGAGAATATTTTTTTCTTGAAAACCTCAGTATTTAAACTGTTTACAACTTTCCGGTTATTTAAAAAAGTCAGGCTATCCACCTGAGTATCCCGGAATTCTTTCTTCTGTCCAGCAATAGAATTTGTGGTTAAAATCAGGGAAAGAATGATTAAAATAGGTTGTAAAATTTGTCTTTGCATGGTGTTTTTAAAAATCATTATCCATTTTATTCGATTTTGTAAATTCTGTCGATTTTAATTCTAGCAGACTTTTTCCAATTCATGAATACCAAATTTTAATCATAATGGCCAACCGTTTTTTGGACAGATTTAATATGACTGTTTTCGAATATTATTAAATAATGCTCTCCTGTAGTCATTGAGTATTTAGCAAAAGGATTTCCCATAATTTCGGCTCTAAGCGAATCATTTCTGATTTCAGAAAAATAAATATATTGTAGCGGTCCATGAAATTTATTCAGTTCGTTAATTTCTAATACCTTATACTTTCTATTTCTTCTCCAGTTTTTTACAGTATATTTTTTAGAAATTTTCTTTATCATAGAGTTTGAAAATGAGTTCTCATTTTTGAAATACTCACTTCCATAAATTGAATACTTGTTGATTCTATAAATTTTAGGAATTATTTTCACTCCTGAAGCATCAGAATTATATTCTTTGAGAAATGGCTTTTCCTGATTAATTTTGTGAGTAATAGAATGATATGCAATTTCATATTTTCTAAACTCAGTGTTATTTTCAAAATCATTTTTTGCTGCACAAGAATAAATAAAAATCGGCGTCAAAAATAGAGCATTAAATTTCATAAAAATATGGTGTTTTATTTACAACTAAATAAAAATTTTAATCATTACACTTTAAAAATCATTTTATTTTATAAATATAATCGTGTTTAACTTCCTCAGAATTTTTCCTTAGTTCCTGAATGTCATAAGGTTGACCGTCTATTTCAATATAACCAATCATATGGGTCCACCAATAATTATGAGTTTTTTCAATTCTTACAGTTGAATGTGGCTCAATTTCTAACGAAATGCTACAGCTATCAATACTTATTTTTTCAAGATGCTTTAGGTTCTTATTGACATGAAAAAATCTCGGCTCCACAATATTATTCTCATAATTGAAACTAAAACTGTCATACAAACTGTCTTTTAATAATTTTGAAATTTTCCTGTTGTAATTGATTTTTACAGTCTTTTTTGTCTGACTTAAATTTTGGATGTAAAAATCTGTTGGGATTGAACAACCCAATAGAAAAAAGAGAAAAATAATTCCAAACAAAATCTTAGATCTTTCCATTATATTCATATCATTTTAATTTACATGGTTTTTATCATATCAGATATGCCTTAATTTCAACAAATTAAGAAAACAATCTTTTTAATGCAGTCCAAAAGCCTGGTTTAACTGATGTTTTTTTATTTTCAGGTTCAGCCGTCACCTTATCAGAGTCACTCTTAGTCGTATTATTTTTGTATTTTCCCAATTCTTCAAGGGCAGTTCTTTCGTTTGCAGGACTGAAGTAAGCATTAAATGTTTTGTATAATTCAAGAACAAAAGGATTGTCCGTATGGGTTTCCCTGATCCGATTTTTTAATTTTAAACTGGCTCCAAACCACTTCAGGTATCTATCTCTCACAATATTTTCATTTTTCTTAGTCTCTTCCGCTGTGACCCAGTGGAATCCTGCAGTTTGATTACTCAAAGCCTGACTGAAAAAATCTAATATCATCTGAACAAATGTCTGTCGTGAGTTTTGGGTATGTCTACCGTCTTCTGGATATTCATCGAAAAACCATATTTCAGGATTATCTGACTCATTTAAATAGAAAAACCTAAAAAAATCATATCTTCTGTGAGATATGGGAAAAACTTCTCTTTCAAATGTAAAACCTGTTTCCGTTAAAGTATTTGTGACATATTCATTGATATCATCATAATCTTCAAATGACATTTGTTCCGCATCAAAAAATTCAAAAAGAAATTTCTTTCCTACGCTTTTAAGGTATTCTTTATAAGCTTCCGGTAATGCCGTTCCTATTCTACTTTCTATCGATGCTATCTCATGATCAGAACATCCAACAATTTTTCCATCGTCTATTCCCAATTCAATGATGAAATATTTTAATTCTGAAAAGAAATCATGATACCTATTCTTAGTCATGGTTAGTTTAATTATGCTTGTTTAGAGGGGTTGTATATGGTTCTCAAATTTACGTATTTCAACAATCAAATTTTAATAGTTTACAGGAGATTATTTTAATTAAAAGTAAAAATTAGGTAAGGTAGAACCCTTGCGAGCCCAACATTGCTATAGAATTGATTGAGATAAAAAAACCTCATAGACTTTTGAAATCTATGAGGTTTATAGGGTTATGTTTTTTTTGAAAATTACATGGTTTCCATTTTGAAACTCATGCTTTCAATTACTTTCAGAATAGCTTCTACCGTATCCATTGACGTTAAACAAGGAACACCGTTCTCCACACTCATTCTTCTGATCTGGAATCCGTCTCTTTCAGCCTGCTTACCTTTTGTAGTGGTATTCACAACATACTGAACTTTTCCTTTCTGGATCAGATCGATAAGGTTGACACTTTCTTCTCCGATCTTATATCCTATTTTGCAAGGAATACCTTTTTCTCCGAAGAACTTCGCGGTACCTTCTGTAGCCCAGATTCTGAATCCTACCTCATGAAATCTTGCTGCCAGAGCTGCTGCTTCTTCTTTATGTTTATCTGCTACTGTAAATAGGATGGAACCATGCATAGGAACTTTTCTTCCTGCTGCAACAAGACCTTTGTAAAGTGCTTTTTCAAGCGTTGTATCTTTCCCCATAACCTCTCCTGTAGACTTCATTTCAGGTCCTAAAGAGATATCAACTTTCGTTAGCTTAGAGAAAGAGAAAACAGGAACTTTTACAAAAACACCTTCTTTGTTAGGAACCAGCCCGTCTTTGTAACCAAGGTCTTTCAGTTTTTGTCCTAAAATTGCTTTGGTAGCAAGGTTAGCCATAGGTACCTCTGTAATTTTAGATAAGAAAGGAACCGTTCTTGAAGAACGTGGGTTCACTTCAATTACATATACATTTCCTTCGAAAAGTACATACTGGATATTCATTAATCCGATAACTTTCAGTCCTTTTGCCAGTCTTTTTGTATAGTCTACTAAAGTATCAATCTCGCTTTGTGAAATATTTTGTGGTGGATACACTGCAATAGAGTCTCCGGAGTGAACTCCTGCTCTTTCGATGTGTTCCATAATTCCAGGAATGATTACTGTTTCACCGTCACAGATTGCATCTACTTCAATCTCTTTTCCTACCATATACTTGTCAACCAAAATTGGATGCTCAGGGCTTGCCTCAACCGCAAATTCCATATAGTGCGCCAATTCTGCTTCTGTGTATACAATCTCCATTGCTCTACCTCCTAAAACATAACTTGGACGTACCAATACCGGATAACCGATTTCGTTGGCAATTTCTATCGCTTCTTCTTTTGAGGTTGAAGTTCTTCCTTTTGGCTGAGGAATTCCAAGCTCTTGTAATGCTTTTTCGAATTTATCTCTGTTTTCAGCTCTGTCAAGATCTTCCAGTGAAGTTCCTAAGATCTGTACTCCGTGAGCTGCTAATTTATCTGCAAGGTTGATCGCGGTCTGTCCTCCGAACTGAACCACTACCCCTTTAGGTTTTTCAAGGTCGATGATGTTCATTACATCTTCTTCCGTAAGAGGTTCGAAGTATAATTTATCCGAAATCGAGAAGTCTGTAGAAACCGTTTCAGGGTTATTATTGATAATGATCGCTTCGTAACCCATTTCTTTGATTGCCCAAACCGAGTGAACAGTAGCATAATCAAATTCTACCCCCTGTCCGATTCTGATAGGTCCTGAACCCAGAACGATGATCTTCTCTTTATTGGAAACAACACTTTCATTTTCTTCTTCATAAGTTCCGTAGAAATAGGGAGTTTCACTTTCAAATTCTGCTGCACAGGTATCTACCATTTTGTATACCGGCATCACTCCGTTTTCTTTTCTGAAATTGAAAACTTCACGTTCCGTTACATCCCAAAGAACAGCAATATTGATATCTGCAAAACCTAGTTTCTTAGCCTGAATTAAAGTTTCTTTATCAAATTTATGATCAGCAATCACTTTTTCAAAATCAACTAATTTTTTCAGTTTCCAGATGAAGAACTTATCTATTTTGCTCCATTCTACAATCTGCTCCCAATCATACCCTCTTCTTAAAGCATCTCCGATGATGAACAATCTTTCGTCATCACAAACTCTGATTCTTCTTTCAATTTCTTCCGCTGTAAGAGCCTCTGCCTGTTTTGTTTTTAATCCAAGGTGTTTGATTCCTGTTTCCAGTGAACGGATCGCTTTCTGTAAAGACTCCTCAAAATTTCTTCCGATAGCCATTACTTCCCCCGTTGCTTTCATCTGGGTAGAAAGTCTTCTGTCAGCAGTTTCGAACTTATCAAATGGGAATCTTGGGAATTTCGTTACTACATAATCCAACGCCGGCTCGAAACATGCATATGTTTTTCCGGTCACCGGGTTCATAATTTCATCAAGTGTCAATCCTACAGCAATTTTTGCAGCAATCTTTGCAATAGGATATCCTGTTGCTTTACTTGCAAGTGCTGAGGAACGGGAAACCCTTGGGTTTACCTCAATGATATAATATTCGAAAGAATGTGGATCCAACGCTAATTGTACGTTACATCCTCCTTCAATTCCTAATGCTCTGATGATTTTTAAAGAAGCATTTCTCAATAACTGATACTCTCTGTCTGAAAGTGTCTGAGAAGGTGCTACTACGATTGAATCTCCGGTATGAACTCCCACCGGATCTATATTTTCCATGTTACAAACCACAATCGCATTGTCGTTTGCATCACGCATTACTTCATATTCAATTTCTTTGAAACCAGCAATTGATTTCTCAATAAGACACTGTGTTACAGGGCTATATTTCAATCCCAGTTCAGCAATCTCCTTCAATTCAGCTTCTGTGGAAGCAATACCACCTCCTGTTCCTCCCATGGTAAAGGCAGGACGAACAATTACAGGATATCCGATTTGATCAGCAAAAGCAATTGCTCCTTCTACTGTATTAACGATATCAGATTCTGGAACCGGTTCGTTCAGCTCTCTCATCAACTCACGGAAAAGGTCTCTGTCTTCCGCTCTGTTAATTGCAGAAAGTGTAGTTCCCAATACTTCCACCTTACATTCTTCAAGAATTCCCGATTTCTCCAGTTCTACCGCCATATTCAGTCCTGTCTGACCTCCCAATGTTGGTAACAATGCATCCGGACGTTCTTTTCTGATGATGTGGCTTACAAACTGTAATGAAATCGGCTCGATATATACTTTATCTGCGATCTCCACATCCGTCATAATCGTTGCAGGGTTTGAGTTGATCAAAATTACCTTGTAGCCTTCTTCTCTCAAAGACAGACAAGCCTGCGTTCCTGCGTAATCAAATTCAGCTGCCTGACCAATGATAATAGGTCCTGAACCGATTACTAAAATTGTTTTTATATCTGTACGTTTTGCCATTTTTCTTTTTTTTAGATACAAGATGTTAGATTTCAGATGTCAGATTTCTAACATTATGTTTACTTTTTTAAGTTAGATTTGAATGAATAAATCATTCTTTGAATTTCATTCAGATTTGATATTAAACTGTTGACCGTTTCTAAATTTACCAGCTCTAATTCTTTTATTAAAATCAATTGGGTTTGCAATTCAAATGAAGAAGCATTTGCTACTCCAAGAAAATGATAAAATTCACTATCATTGTTTCTCCCTGCTCCTTCAGCAATATTTGATGGAATTGAGATTACAGACCTTTTTATTTGAGAAATTAAACCAAACTTTTCATCTTTTGGTAGCTCAGCACAAATTATATAAACTTGTTTTGCAAGTTCTATAGATTTCTGCCAAAAAATTAATTTCTCAAAGTTGTGCATGATAAAGTCTGTTATCTGATGTCTAATATCTGAAATCTTACTACTTTTTAAAGTTCTCCATCATTTCGATAAACTCATCAAACAGGTAGTTTGCATCTTCCGGGCCTGGGCTCGCTTCAGGGTGGTACTGAACGGAGAAACAAGGATGGATTTTGTGTTTTAATCCTTCATTTGTTCTGTCGTTCAACGCGATGTGGGTTTCAATCAGGTCTGTTCCTTTTAAGCTTTCCTGATCTACTGCATACCCATGGTTTTGAGAAGTAATAGCCACTTTGTTTTTCTCCAGATCCAATACCGGGTGATTTCCTCCTCTGTGTCCGAATTTTAGTTTGAAGGTTTTTGCTCCGCAAGCTAATCCAATCAGCTGGTGTCCTAAACAGATTCCAAAGATCGGAACTTTTCCTAGTAATCCACGGATCATATCCAATGCATGAGGTACATCTTCCGGGTCTCCAGGACCGTTTGACAGCATAATTCCGTCAGGATTCATCAATAAGATCTCTTCTGCTGTTGTATCCTGAGAAACAACGATAATATCGCAATTTCTTTGAGACAGTTCTCTGATGATCCCCAGTTTAGCTCCAAAATCTACTAAAACTACCTTGAACCCACGGTTAGGGTTAGCATAAGGTGTTTTTGTAGAAACTGTTTCCACCTGGTTGATAGGGAAACTTGTAACTTTTAGTTCTGCAGCAACTGCACTTTCATCAGCATCAGCATTCACAATTTTACCTTTCACTACTCCATAGTTACGAAGAATTCTTGTCAGTCTTCTGGTGTCAATTCCAGAGATTCCTGAAAGGTTTTTCTTTTTAAATAATTCATCTAAAGTAATCTGAGTACGGAAATTAGAAGGAAGATCGCAAAGTTCTTTTACGATAAGTCCTTTAATTGCAGGCTCGATACTTTCATAATCATCACGGTTAATACCATAATTTCCGATAAGCGGATAGGTCATACAAACTATCTGACCGCAATACGATGGGTCAGAAATCAATTCCTGATACCCTGTCATTCCGGTATTGAAAACTACCTCTCCTGCAGTTTCCAATTCTGCTCCGAAACCTTCTCCATGAAACACTTCACCGGACTCCAGTATTAATTTTTTCTTCATTTTTAAAAATTAGATATTAGATTTTAGAAATTGGAAGTTAGACTTCCTTGTTCTATATTATTTTTTCTTTATTCTTTAATATAATGTCGGGTGTACACTGTATAATGTACTTCACCCCGACTTATATTTTGTTCATTATACTTTTTACTATTTACTTAAACGTAAATCCTTTTTCTTCCAGCGCTTCCTTCAGGATCGCCATTCTTGCGAAAACTCCGTTCTGCATTTGTTTAAAAACTCTTGAACGTTCGCATTCTACAAGATCTGAATCTATTTCTACCCCTCTGTTGATAGGTGCAGGATGCATAATAATTGCTTCTTTTTTCATCGCCTGCTCTCTTTCTTTGGTAAGCCCATATCTTTTATGATAATCCGAAGCTGTAAAACTCATCGCATCATCATGCCTTTCGTGTTGTATTCTTAACAGCATCAGAACATCTACATCAGCAATCAGTTCGTCTACGGAAAGGTAGGTTCCGTTGATTAAAGCTCCCTCATCAAACCATTGTTCCGGTCCTGAGAAATATACTTTAGCTCCTAATCTTCTTAAAGCTTCAGCATTGGAATTGGCCACCCGGCTGTGTTTTACATCTCCTACAATCCCTACTTTTAACCCTTCGAACTTTCCAAATTCCTGATAGATTGTCATCAGATCCAGCATACACTGTGAAGGATGATTTCCTGTTCCGTCTCCTCCATTGATCACAGGAATTTTAATATTTTGTAATTCCTCAAAGTACCTGTCTTTTTTATCGCGGATCACTACTAAGTTTACCCCTATACTTTCAATGGTTTTCACCGTATCATAAAGACTCTCGCCTTTGTTTACCGAACTGTGTGAAGCATCAAAAGGAACAACCTGAAGTCCCAGTTTTCTTTCTGCAATATCAAAGCTCGTCTTTGTTCTTGTACTGTCTTCAAAAAAAAGGTTTGAGCAAAAAACTTCTCCTTCAATTTTAGCAGTTTTTCCATTCGCAAAAGCCATTGCTTCTGTCAGTATACTGTTGATTCTCTCGGTGCTTAGTTCTGTAATCGTAAACATAATTCTTAATTTTTGAGCATAAAAAAAGCGAAGACAAGATCTTCGCTTAATAACAATAAATATCGTAAAGGGCGCTTTCGCCCGGTAAATCTAATGATATAAATGCTTTTTTATTCATTAGGTGCAAAGATACAGTATTTTTACGAATCTACAAAAACAAAGTTTTAAAAAAATTTAAAACCTCAGTATTTTCCTATTCTCATTTAAAATTAATATTTTTGTTACAACTCAAATTAGTTTATGGATTTAAAAGACAAAATGATTCTCAGCATTATTCAGGAAGACTCTACTCTATCTGTTAAGGAAATTTCAGAAAAGATAGGCCTTACCTTTACTCCAACCTATGAGCGGATCAAACAGCTGGAGAAGCACGGAATTATTGAGAAATATGTAGGTCTTTTAAACCGTGAAAAACTGGGTTTGAATATCATAGTTTATTGTAATGTCCGTCTTAAAGAGCAATCCAAGAAAGTATTGGAAACCTTTGAGAAAAACATCGGAAAATATGATGAAGTACAGGAAATCACCAGCCTTTCCGGAGAATATGACTATATGCTAAAAATTATTGCAAAAGACATTAATTCCTATAACGAATTTGCAGTCAATGTCATCTCAAACCTTCCCAATATCGGACAATACCATAGCTCCATCGTTCTTCATGAGGTAAAAAAATCCACCAAATTCAAGATTGACCTGGAATAGTTCTTTATTGTAAATCGCTAAGAAATTGTAAGTGATTTACAAACATCCAAGAATTCACTACATCTTTGTTCTTACCACTACCTTTTCGGAATACAATAAAACCATTAAGATACCCTAAGCAGCTAAGATTTATTAAGATTAAAGATTCACAAACGAGTGTAAGGCAGTATGCTAAAAAAATAATTTTTAGAAATTATACTGGTTCTGCTTAAGTGTTTCTATGACCTTAATGGTTTATATTATATTCTAACCCAATAATTTATTTTTCAGCTTATTAAACTGGTATTCTATTTTATCCAGACAGAGGTTTCCTATGCTCCCCTGATGGGTATGATCGAGATTTCCCGGTTCAAAATCGAATGCATTATTTTCAATCTCCTGTCCTACTTTCACATAGGCGTCGCGGAAAGAACTTCCGTTTTTCACTTCTTCATTGATCTTTTCTACGCTGAAAAGATATTTATATTTTTCATCTTCCAGAATCCCGTCTTTTACCTGGATATTAGGTAAGGTATAGCTTAAAATTTCCAGACATTCTTTCAGAGAGTCAATCGCCGGGAAAAGAATTTCCTTAGTCAGCTGTACATCTCTGTGATATCCTGACGGAAGATTATTCGTTAGCAGGATAAGCTCATTCGGAAGAGACTGGATTCTGTTGCATCTTGCACGAACCAATTCAAAGATATCCGGATTCTTTTTATGAGGCATAATACTGCTTCCTGTCGTAAATTCTTTCGGAAAACTTATAAAATCAAAATTCTGATTTAAATACAGACAAACATCATAAGCAAACTTCCCCAGTGTTCCTGCCAATGTTGCCATTGACATTGCCAGTAATTTCTCTGATTTCCCACGGGTCATCTGTGCATACACTGAGTTATAGTTCATCGACTGAAAGCCTAAATTATACGTCGTACTCTCACGGTTAATCGGGAAAGACGAACCATAGCCTGCAGCAGATCCCAATGGGTTTTTATTGATGATATTTTTCACTGAAAACAGCATTTCAACATCATCTAAAAGTGCTTCTGCATAAGCTCCAAACCAAAGCCCGAAAGACGAAGGCATAGCAATCTGAAGATGGGTATATCCGGGTAACAAAACATTCTTATGCTGATCCGCCAGTTTGATTAAAATCTGGAAAAATTCATCTGTAAGAGCCGTTATTTCACGGATCTCATCCAACAAATACAGCTTGATATCCAGCAACACCTGATCATTTCTTGATCTTGCGGTATGGATTTTCTTTCCTGTATCCCCTAATTCTTCAATGAGAATAGCCTCTACCTGAGAATGGATATCCTCAGCTTCTTTATCAATTTCAAAACTACCTTCTTCAATTTTTTCTAAAATTTCATTCAAAACAAATAACATCTGCTCTGATTCTTCATGGGAAATGATCCCTGTTTCAGCAAGCATTTTACAATGGGCCATAGAGCCTTTTACATCGTATTTTGCTAAACGTTCATCAAAGTCAAGATCTTTTCCTACGGTGAACTGATTGACTAATATATTGGTGGCAAGGTTATCCTTCTGCCATATCTTTTTCATATGTAACTATTTAAAATATTAATTGGTTTTGACATGCCCAGCAGGCATTCCTTAAAATTACTATTAACTATAAAAAAACATTTCCTCAATAAAAGTTTCCATTTTTAATTTTCTTTTTTGCATAAATCCTTATTAAAAACTTAAACTTTCTACCTGCTGAGCGTTGTCAAAACATATATTTTTAGATATTCAGATGTCAGACTCTTTGATTTGTATCTGAGATCTGAGATTTAGTATCTGATATCTTTATAACACTTTTTCCAGAATTTGGATGTAGATCGCAATCCCTTCTTCTATTTCATGAACATAGATGAATTCATCCGCAGTGTGAGAGCGCCTACTGTCTCCAGGGCCTATTTTCACTGATGTAGATGGAATAATGGCCTGATCCGAAGAGGTGGGAGAACCATATGTTGTCCTGCCAATTTCAAGACCTGCCTGTACAAACGGATGATCCATTTCGATTTTCGAAGAATTGAGTCTGAAAGATCTCGCTGTAAGTGTTGATTTCATTTGAGACTGAATCATTTCAAAAGCTTCTTTATTGGAGTATTCATCTGTCACCCTTACATCCAGTGTAAAATGACAGGATTCAGGGACTACATTATGCTGTACTCCGGCATTAATACCTGATAAAGTCACTTTCACTTCTCCCAGATATTCTGAAACTTTTGGGAATTTAAATTCTAAAATATGCTGCAGATCCTGCATACATTTTATAATCGAGTTATCATTATTAGGATGAGCAGCATGGGAAGGGGTTCCTTTCATTTCTCATCAATCACAAGCAGTCCTTTTTCAGCAATCGCCAGGTTCATCTGTGTGGGTTCTCCTACAACGGCAAATTCTATGTTGGGTAACTGTGGAAACAAAGCTTCTATTCCATCGAATCCTGAAATCTCCTCCTCTGCAGTTAAAGCAATTACCAGATTATATTTTAAATCTTCTTTATCATAAAAATGCAGGAAAACCTGTGCCATAGAAACCAGAGAAGCTCCGGCATCATTGCTTCCCAAACCATAAAGCTTCCCGTCTTTTTCGATCGGCACAAACGGATCCAAAGTATAGGCCTTATTAGGTTTTACCGTATCATGATGGGTATTCAGTAAAACAGAAGGTTTAAAAACATCAAAATTTTTATTGACTGCCCAGATATTATTTTTAAAACGCTTGGTCGGAATCTGATGCTTTTTGAAGAAATTTTCAATCTCCACCGATGTATTGAATTCATCTTTACTGAATGAAGGAATTTCAATCAGATTTTTCAGCAATTCAACTGCATTTTTCAGCAATTCTTCTTTATTATAAACAGATTTCAGTTCCTGCATGATGATTCTCTATATGATTTTTCAATTGGGTTTCTTTAATCAGAAACACCTTATTTACGTTATTTTTTATCGCTCCAAGAGCATTTTCAAGTTTGGGTAAAATCCCTTTATGCAGCTTTCCTTCTTTTTTCAACACATCAAAGTCTTCACCGTTCATACTTTTGATCAATGATTCCGGATCATTTACATTTTCCAGGACACCTTCTTTATCAAAACAATACAAGAGCTCAACCTCAAATTTCGATGATAAAGCCTGTGCCATCACTGATGCAATGGTATCTGCATTGGTGTTGAAAAGATTTCCTTTTTTGTCATGAGTAATCGCTGAAAATACAGGAATAAGATCGAGCTTCATGAATTTTGAAACCAATTTCTTATTCACACTTTTTTTATTAATATCCCCTACAAAACCAAAATCAATATCCGGATGCTCTCTTTTTTTAGCTTTAATCAAATTGCCATCCGCACCGGAAAAGCCTATTGCATTACAGTTTTTTTGTTGCAGTTTTTCAACAATATTCTTATTGATCCCTCCCGCATATACCATCGTTACAATATCCAATGTATCTTTATCCGTTATCCGCCTTCCATTAATCATCTTCTGCTCAATTCCCAGTTTATCAGCCAAAGTTGTTGCCAATTTACCACCGCCATGAACAAGGATTTTCTTTTCCTGGATTTCAGAAAATTGTTCTAAGAATTGAGTTAATAATTCCTCATCATCAATTAAAGCTCCTCCAATTTTTATGATGTATAACTTTTCCTTCATTTTGTAAACGTTTTGAGATACTTGCTCTTTTTGATCCTTGTCAAGGTTTAAAACCTTGACAAGGATCATTTGGCTTTTAATTCATCTAAAATTTCGCTGAATACTGCCTGCGCCGAGAAAATACGGTTCTTTGCCTGTTGGTAGATAATAGAATGCTCTCCGTCCATTACTTCATCACTCAGCTCTACATTACGACGAACAGGGAGACAGTGCATTACTTTTGCCTGATTGGTATTCGCCAGTTTTTCATTTGTCAGCATCCAATCTTCCTGTACTTCCGGCATGGCTGCATAATCATCGAAAGAAGACCAGTTTTTCACATAGATAAAATCAGCATCTTTTAATGCTTCATTCTGATCATGGATTACTTTTACATCTTTTGTGAAATTTTTATCCAGATCATAGCCTTCAGGATTTGCAATCACCAATTCAACATCCATTTCCTGCATCCATTCTGCAAAAGAGTTTCCTACAGCCTGAGCAATTGGCTTGATATGCGGAGCCCACGTAAGCACTACTTTTGGTTTATAATCTTTTTTCCAGTTTTCAGTGATGGTAATACAATCTGCCAAACTTTGTAACGGATGACGGGTTGCTGATTCCAAAGAGATAACGGGAACTTTGGCATGCTGCTGAAACTGGCTTAAAATACTTTCATTGACGTCATCTTCTTTGCTTTTCATTCCTGCAAAACAACGCACAGCAATAATATCGCAATATTGATTTAATACCTCAATAGCATCTTTGATATGCTCTACCGTATCTCCGTTCATCACCGCTCCATCAGCAAATTCAAGATTCCATGCTTCCTGTGCTGCATTCAGTGTCAAAACATTTAACCCTAAATTTTGCGCTGCAATCTGGCTGCTCAAACGGGTTCTTAAACTTGAATTTAAAAATACAAGTCCTATGGTTTTCCCCTTTCCTTTTTCTGTTTCTGAAAGTGGGTTTGCTTTTATCTCTAAAGCTTTTTTTATGATTTCCTGTAAGTTTTCAACATCACTTACAGAGGTAAAATTCTTCATTGAATGAATGTTTTTAAAAATTGACTGACATATTAATTCTTTAATAAACCACAAAAGACATAAAAGTTTAACACCCTGAAAATATTAAAGTTCATATAAGATGAAAATCAAAGATTTTCAAGAACTTAAGTGTACTCCTTAAGCGTTTATCTCTTTTGTAACTTTTGTAGTTTAAATTTTTTCCAATACTATTTTCAAAGCATTGATGAAAAGGTCGGTTTCCTCTTTCCTGATAGTAAGTGCCGGAAGAATCCTTAAAACACTTTTATCATTTGAGTTTCCTGTAAAAATGTGATGATCATACAACAGGCTTTTCCTTACTTCCGAACAGTCTCTGTCGAGTTCTATTCCAATCATCAGTCCCTTCCTTCGGATTGATTTAATATGTGGTAAATCCTTAATTTCATTTTCAATATACTCACCCATTTGCTGGGCATTATCGATAAGATTCTCTTCTTTCATGACATCCAGAACCGCAATAGACGCTGCACAAGCCAGGTGATTCCCTCCAAATGTCGTTCCCAGCAAACCATTACTTGCCTGGAATTTAGGATGAATTAAAACACCTCCCACAGGAAAACCATTCCCCATTCCTTTTGCCGTGGTGATGATATCCGGCTCTATTCCGAATTCCTGATGCGCAAAGAAATATCCGCTTCTTCCATATCCGGACTGCACTTCATCTAAAATCAGTACAGTGTTGTACTGATCGCACAATTCCTTAATTTTAGTCAGGAATTCTACTGTTGGAATCATGATTCCTCCTACACCCTGAATTCCCTCGATGATCACAGAAGAAATTTCGTTTCCAAATACTTCAAAAGTCTTTTCAAGCTGTTCGATATCATTCCAGTCCGACTTGATAAATCGTTCTGAAAAGTTCACCGGTGCCACAATTTTGGGATTATCTGTCACAGAAACCGCTGCAGAAGTTCTTCCATGAAATGAACCTGAAAAATACAGCACTTTGCTTTTCCCATTATGGAAAGAAGCCAGTTTTAAGGCATTCTCATTAGCCTCAGCTCCGGAATTACATAAAAAAAGGTTGTAATCTTCATAGCCCGAAAGCTTCCCAAGTTTCTCAGCCAGCTCAGTTTGCAATTCATTCTGAACAGAATTAGAATAAAAAGAAATTTTCTCTAACTGCTCTTTTAGTTTTGCCTGATAATGAGGATGATTATGTCCAATGGAAATTACCGCATGACCTCCGTAAAAATCAAGATACTGTTCTCCCTTATCATCCCACAGGAAAGATCCCTGAGCTTTAACCGGGTTTATATTAAATAATGGATATACGTTGAATAAATTCATGTCTTGTTATAAATGATAATTGATAAATAATGAATGATACAGAGTCCGAGTTTCTGGCTACGAACCGACATACATTTTACTTTTTACTTTATACCTTAAAATGCGATTGGTTTCAGATTCAGCCCTTCATTTTCTTCCCAGCCCATGGCAATATTCATATTCTGTACTGCCTGTCCTGAAGCACCTTTCAACAAATTGTCAATCGCTGAATGGATCACTACTACATTTCCACATTTTTCGATCTGAATCACACAGCGATTGGTATTGACAACTTGTTTTAAGTCAATTGCTTTTTCACTTACCTTTACAAAAGGCGCTCCTGCATAAAAATCCTGATACAACTGATATAGGTCAGAAAGTTCCAAATCTGTTTTTACCGTAGAACTTGTAAAAATTCCTCTTGCAAAATCCCCTCTCCATGGTACAAAATTCAGGCTGACCTCTTTATGGTTAAACAAAACTATTTGTTGTAAAATTTCGTCCACATGCTGATGAGATAACGTTTTATACGCCGAGACATTATCGTTTCTCCAGGTAAAATGCGTAGTCGCCTGTAAAGACTGTCCTGCTCCTGTAGATCCTGTAATTCCTGTTGTAAAAACCTCATCCAGTACCCCTTTTTCAGCTAATGGTAAAAGAGCTAACTGAATCGCCGTTGCAAAACAACCAGGGTTCGCAATACTCTTTGACCCTGACAGTTGTTTTTTATTGATTTCAGGCAATCCGTAGATAAAATTTCTGTTTCCGAAATCTCCTTGCAAACGGAAGTCATTTCCCAGATCAATCACCAAAGTCTCATCTTTCACAGGATTCTGGGTTAACCAATTCTGGCTTTCCTTATGTGGAAGACACAGAAAAAGAACATCCACCTCTTCAGGCTGATCCGTTAAAACCTGTTCGCAAACCGTCGTCAAATCCGGGTACAAATCCGATATTCTTGTTCCCGAATTCGAACGACTATATAAAAAACTCAATGTCACATGGGGATGAAAAGCCAGTAAGCGTATCAACTCACTTCCTGTATAGCCGTTGGCTCCTACAATTCCTACTGTTTTCTTCATATTGATCGGATAGGATAACCTATCTTTATATTAAATGTCCTTTCGGAACTAGTTGATATTTTGGTTAATTTGGTGGTATATATTTAAAGAGTTGCTTACAATTTTTGTATACCCTTTTACATCTTCCCCTGTCCATGCTCTGTTCGCTTCTCCATAGCTTCCAAATTGATCAGACATTAAATCATGAACAGATTCAATCCCATTTAAAACAAATCTGTAAGGATAAAGGGTAATAAATACTTTTCCACTTACTGTTTTTTGAGAATCCACTAAGAAAGATTCAATATTTCTCATCACAGGATCTAAAAACAATGCTTCATGAAGCCAGTTTCCATACCAATCGGATAACTGAGATTTCATCATCTGCTGGTATTTTGAAAGAGTATGCTTTTCCAATAAATGGTGTGCTTTAATAATTACTGAAGCTGCTGCTGCTTCAAAACCTACTCTTCCTTTTATCCCTACAATGGTATCTCCAACATGGATATCCCGACCAATACCATAAACAGAAGCTAATTTTTCTATTTTCTGAATAGCATATACGGAATGTTCAAAACTTTCCCCATTCACAGCAACCACTTCTCCGTTTTTAAATTCGATCTCCAGTTCTGAAGCCTGAGTTTCCTGAATTTGAGAAGGAAATGCTTCTTCCGGCAGGTAATTTCTTGATGTCAAAGTCTCCTTTCCTCCTACAGAAGTTCCCCAAAGCCCTTTATTCACTGAATATTGCGCTTTATGAAACTCCATTTCATAGCCATGGCTTTTCAAAAACTCAATCTCCTCTTCACGGGATAAAGCCATATCCCGGATCGGGGTAATAATCTCCACATCGGGACACATTACCTGAAATATCAAATCAAAACGAACCTGATCATTTCCGGCACCTGTACTTCCATGAGCAATAGCATCTGCCTCAACTTCAATTGCATATTTTGCAATCTCCTGCGCCTGAATAGTACGCTCAGCACTTACAGAAAGAGGATAGGTATTATTTTTCAATACATTCCCAAAAATCAAATACTTCACACAAGAATTATAATAATCTTCCTGAGCATCTACGCACCTGTATGCTTTCACCCCTAGATTAAGGGCTTTTTTCTCCAGTTCCTTTTCTTCTTCTTTAGAAAAACCTCCGGTGTTTACAGTTACTGCATATACATCATACCCCAGTGTTTCACTAAGATATTTCGCACAGTAGGAAGTATCTAAACCTCCGCTAAACGCTAAGATGACCTTCTTTTTCATCTGAATTCTTTTTATTTTTGTTAATGGCCAGATGAAATTCACCAGGAGAATTTTGAGCAGAATACCCCAATCCCGTTTGGTTTATTTCATCATATTTATCTTTAGGCTGATCATTCACAGCCTCATTTTTTGTTATATTTTCCGGAACAAACAACATTGCCGTACACAGGCAGTTTTTACGTTCCTTTTTCATTAAAATTTCGTAATTGACACAGTTTTTACAACCGCTCCAAAATTCCTCATCCTGAGTAAGTTCAGAATAAATGACCGGCTTGTATCCTAAATCACTATTGATTTTCATCACTGCCAGACCTGTAGTCAACCCAAATACTTTAGCCTCCGGGTACTTTTCTCTAGATAATTGGAACACTCTATGCTTGATCTGAGTCGCCACTCCTCCATTCCTGAATTTCGGAGATACAATTAATCCCGAATTGGCAACAAACTTCCCATGTGACCAGGTCTCTATATAGCAGAAACCCACCCACTCACCGTTTTCAGTAGCTACCACAGCATTGCCTTCTGAAATCTTTTTACTTAAATATTCGATGGAACGTTTTGCGATACCCGTTCCTCTGCGCTGTGCAGAATCATACATTTCCTGCTGTATTTCACTCACATACATTAGATGTTCGCATGAGGAAATTTCTATTTCCATTTATTTATCTAATTTTTTTGGCAAATTTAAAATATAATTTCTATAAAAACCAAATAAAAAAGATATTTTTTTTGTTTTAAAAAATTACACAGGTAAAATTATCTTTACAGGAAATTATATATTTGCTAATTTATTATATATTTGCTAAAAAAGTATAGCTATGGAAAATACATGTCCTAAATGCGGTAGTAATAAAGTAGTTAAAAGCGGGATCATCAATGAAAAACAACGGTTCCACTGCAAGAACTGCAAGTATTATTTCACGGTCAAAAAACTGGGAAAGCAGATTGACGACTACTATGTAACCAAAGCTTTGCAGCTCTACCTGGAAGGTTTAAGCTACCGTGAAATCGAAAGAATTATCGGGGTTTCCCATGTTACGATCAGCTCATGGATCAAAAAATACAATATTACCAGACCTCCCCATTCTGAATTCCATCCCGTTTATAAAATATTAAAACAGAATGAATTAATTGAATACATCGCCCAGGAAGAAAACATTAAAAACTCGGGAATTATCATTACCCAGTTTGCCGATAAGTATATGCTGATTAAATGGGAGAGATTTAAGAAGTAGAGAGAAGATGTTAGATACTATATATCGGATTTTAGACAAAGTCACGTAACTGTATTTCTCGATCTCGCAACACGCATCTCGCACCTCTTATCAAAAAAAACTATACTATTACCACTAATATATATTAAATTTTTATAAATAAATTATTAATTCCAATTTGGCATTCACAAAAAACAACGCCAAAAATTGATAATTTATGAAGAAATTACTTACATTCATTGGAGTAGCCTTAATCAGCAGTTCTTTATACTCGCAAGGTTCTCCTGATTACGGCAGCGGATTAAAAGTCAACCTCAACCCGGACGGAGATAAGTTCATCAGATTTATTTTATGGGACCAGCTCTGGTTAAGAAACACTTCTATGAACCCCGGGAGTATGGTGGGAAGTGAACCCACAGATAATTCCTGGAGCATAGGAAATAGAAGATTACGGGCTTTAACGTATGCCCAGATCTCCAAAAGATATATGATCCTCCTTCATTTCGGAATTAACAATCAGACCTTCATCAACGGAGGTGCAACAGGAACTTCAGGAACAGGAGGTTACGGAAACGGAAAGAAAACCCAGCTGTTTTTCCATGATGCCTGGAATGAATATGCAGTTATTTTACCTGGAGAAGCGGGAAAATTCAGTTTATCTTTAGGGGCAGGGCTCCATTACTATATGGGACTTTCCCGAATGACGATGGCTTCTACACTGAATTTCCTGACTGTAGACTCCCCTGTTTTTTCATGGCCTCTTATTGACAATTCAGACCAGTTTGCCAGACAGCTCGGAATGTTTGCCAAAGGAAAATATGGAAAACTGGAATATCGCCTCAGCTTAAACAAACCTTTTGCAACAGACCTGACACCAGTGAATGTCACTGATCCTTCGAGAGCGATAGCGGTAGATAATAATGGAAACCCAAGTTTTTCAAAGGCAGGGTATCTTGAATATCAATTCCTTGATGAAGAGTCCAATACATTACCTTTCAAAGTAGGTTCTTATTTGGGAACAAAGAAAGTTTTCAATGTGGGGGCTGGGTTTTATCATCAGGCAGACGGGACAAGAACTTCCGTTAATTCCAATATTGAGAAACACGACATCACTCTTTTCGCAGTAGATGCTTTTGCAGATATTCCACTGGGAGAAGCCAAAAATAAAATGGCCGTTTCTGCTTATGCAGGATATTACAACTACAATTTCGGACCCAATTATGTAAGAAATCTGGGAACAATGAACATTGCCGCCACAGACCCCAATTTCATAGGTAATAAAGCCATTGCAGGGCCGGGAAACTTACAGCCTACTATTGGAACAGGTAATATTATCTACGCTCAGGCAGGCTTACTTTTACCCAGCCAGGCTGAAAAACCAAAGATCAGAATACAGCCTTTCGCAGCCTACACACATAAGAGTTTTGAGGCATTCGACAAGTCTTCCTCTCAGTTTGACGTTGGAGCCAACTGGTTTATCGATGGTCATCATGCAAAAATCACCACACAGTATTCAACACGACCGGTTTATACCAGCCCAACTGAAAGTCCTTCTTCAAAAGGCGAATTCATTGTACAGTTTCAGATTTACCTATAATCCACCGTCAACAATACACAGCATTAAGGCAATGAAAACAATATAACCTGATAAAAAATTCAGAGGAATTATTATCATTTTCTACTAATATCAAAAACTAATCAATATGAGCGAAAAGCACTACGAAAGCTACGAAAATATGACAGACCGGCAGAAAAACCGCACCATATGGAGCGTTATTACAGCCTCATCTCTCGGAACCCTGATAGAATGGTATGACTTTTACATTTTCGGAAGTTTAGCCATCGTTTTAGCAACAAAATTTTTCCCTGCAGATAATCCTACCGCTGCCTTTTTATCTACATTGGCAACATTTGCTGCCGGATTTGTAGTAAGGCCTTTCGGTGCTTTATTCTTTGGAAGACTGGGAGATCTTATCGGAAGAAAATACACCTTCCTGGTAACTTTACTGATTATGGGGTTTTCCACTTTCCTTATCGGATGTATCCCAAGTTATGAAACCATTGGATTTATGGCTCCGGTTTTAGTTTTAATCTTAAGACTACTGCAGGGTTTAGCGCTTGGAGGTGAATATGGAGGTGCAGCAACGTATGTCGCAGAATATGCACAGCCTCATCGAAGAGGTTACTGGACTTCATGGATACAAACTACAGCTACTGCCGGACTTTTCATTTCTTTAATTGTTATTTTGATCACAAGAAAAACTCTTTCTCCTGAAGATTTCGACACCTGGGGATGGAGGGTTCCTTTCTGGATTTCTATTCTCATGGTAGGTGTTTCTTATATCATCAGAAAAAATATGAAAGAATCTCCGCTTTTTGCCAAGGCTAAGAGCGAGGGGAAAACGTCTAAAAACCCTTTAAAAGAAAGTTTTGGCAATAAATTTAACTTCAAATTTGTCCTGCTTGCTTTATTTGGAGCAGCGATGGGACAAGGGGTCATCTGGTACACCGGGCAGTTCTATGCTATGAGCTTTTTACAAAAGGTAATGAATGTGGAATCTTCCCAGGTAGATTTACTAATGGCAACAGCCTTGCTTTTAGGGACTCCTTTCTTTGTATTTTTCGGTTGGCTCTCTGATAAAATAGGCCGAAAAGCAGTCATGATGACCGGGATGCTGGTCGCTATTTTAGCCTACAGACCAATATACGACAGTATGTTTAAAAGCGTAAATCTTGAAAATAAAACCGTAGCAGCCAATGGAATTACAGAAAAAAGAACAGCCAAAATCCATAATGATATTGCTACAGACAGCTTGGTTACCATTCATAAAGAGACCCTTTTTACAGATGGAACTTTAGTTAAAAAAGACAGTATTGTTCACTGGTCACCGACCGGTCCGGTTATGAAAGACGGAAAAGCTGAGGAAGCAAAAGTATCCCAAACCGTAAAATTAAGTGATGACACGAAATGGTATCTGGTCTTCCTGGTATTTATCCAGGTGATATTTGTAACCATGGTTTACGGCCCTATTGCCGCATTCCTTGTGGAAATGTTCCCTGTAAGAATCCGTTACACATCCATGTCTCTGCCGTATCACATTGGAAATGGGGTATTTGGAGGTCTTCTTCCGGCAGTTGCCACGTATCTGGTGACTACAGGAAAAGAGGCAGGACATGCAACATGGTACCTTGAAGGTCTTTGGTATCCTATCGGAGTGGCAGCTGTCTGTCTTCTCATTGGATTAATTTATCTTAAAAATAAGAACAATAATCTTCACGATTAGGCATTGAATCACTCAAATTTTTATTAATTTTAAAACTATTAAAATGAACGGACTAAAAAAAATATTAGGCATTCTATGGATCGCAATTGCTGTGATCGTAGGATATTTCGGAACCACGGTAATGGGAATTCCCAAAATCACTTCCGGAAAACAGGAAGATCTGGTTTTTGGCATCATCATTTTGTTTGTACTGATGCCCATTGTCTCGGGTGGAATGGCCGTTTTCGGTTATTATGCGTTAACGGGAGAATATTCGGACGACAAAATTTAAAAAATAATATGGATAATTGATGGATGCTGCATTCATCAATTATCTTTTATCAATCATCATTTATGAAAAAAAGACACGAACAGAAACTCATTATCTTAAGCATCGGGCTGATGATTGCTTTCAGCATTCCCATTTCATTGATTTTCAACAGTGAGAAAAGTGTTTTGGGCTACCCTATGATTCTGGTATACCTGTTTGCGGTCTGGATGATTTCCATCGTGATATCTTTTGTAATCGTAAAAAAATATGATGAGTAGTTTCGCTTTATTTTCTGTAGTCTTGTTTTATCTGGCCCTTTTGTTCTTAGTTGCCTATCTGGCAGAGAAGAAGAAAAGCAAGGTCTGGATCAACAATCCTTACATTTATGCTTTGTCTCTTGCCGTATACTGTACGGCATGGACTTACTATGGAAGTATTGGTGTAGCAGCTACAAGCGGATTAAACTATTTACCGATCTACATCGGTCCCATCATGATTATTCCTGCATGGATTTATATCAATACACGGATTGTAAGGATTTCAAGAGTCAATAAAATCAGCAGTCTTGCAGATTTCATTTCATTGCGATACGGAAACAGCAGAAGCTTCAGTGCTATTATTACCATAGTATGTCTTTTTGCCATTGTCCCTTATATTGGATTGCAGATTAAAGCGATTTCCGAGACCTTCCATCTGGTTACCGAAACACCGATGTCAAAAGATATCCTTACTGACAATGCTACTTTTGTGGTCGTTTTAATTGCTTTATTTTCCTCTTATTATGGAACGCGATATGTAGACGCTTCGGAAAAACGACTGGGAATTATTTCAGCCATTGCCCTGGAAAGTTTTTTAAAATTATTCTTCATTATCATTCTTGGCTTTTTTGTCATTTATTATGTATTTGATGGTTTTTCAGATATTTATCAGAAGGCAAGCCAGTTTAAAGATTTTAAAGAAAAAAATACATTCAACGGAACCGAGGGCGCTATGAACTGGATGATCCTGTGTATGATTTCCGCTACAGCCATCTGTATTTTGCCCAGACAATTCCATACCGCTATTGTGGAGAACAGACAGGAGAAACATATTAAAACAGCTATTTGGTTCTTCCCTCTTTACCTGTTGATTTTCACTGTATTCATCTTTCCTATCGCCTGGGGCGGAAGGTTGATTTTCGATGGACAGAAAGTAAATCCGGAGTTCTACTCTATTTTAATTCCACAACATTTTGACAACACGCTGATTACAGTCTTAGTTTTCCTTGGCGGGTTAAGCTCGTGCATTTCAATGATCATTATCTCAGCCATTACTTTATCTATCATGTTATCCAATAACCTGATCATTCCTTATGGCTTGCTTGGAAAGTTCAAATCCGAAAGTGAAGAACAGAACACAAGAAATATTACCAACATCAGAAAATTCAGCATTTTCGCACTGATTATAATGGCTTTTGCCTTCTATAAATATTTTATACTGAAGACCTCTCTTGATTCTGTAGGTTTGATTTCATTTGTTGTCATCGGACAATTAGCTCCTTCATTTTTTGGTGCTCTATTCTGGAGGAGAGGAAGTTATAAAGGGGCTGTCATCGGGCTTATCGCCGGATTGGCAATCTGTTACTTCGGATTGATTATTCCTCAATATTATTTTTCTTACAACCAGGAGTTCAAAGGAGTGTTGAGAGAAATGTATGATGCTTTCGGCTTTTTCACCATCCCTTATTTGGGGAGAATTCCACAGATATTTTTCTGGTCAATTTTGGTGAATACTGGTTTATTTACCATCATTTCCGTGAGTACCAAAGGAAATTACAGAGAAAGAAACTTTGCGGAACTGTATGTAGATATCGATAAATATATTCAAAATCACGAAAACGCTTTTATATGGCGAGGTACAGCTTATATTTCCGATATCCAGAATATCCTCGAAAGGTTTTTAGGTAAAAGTAAAACAGAGCAGGCTCTAAGAATTTTCAACTTAAAATATAATATCGATTCTAATACAGAAACGGCAGATTCAAGGTTTATTAAATTCTCGGAAAACCTTTTAGCAGGAAGAATAGGCACTGCGTCAGCAAAAATTTTGATTGAAGGTGTAACCAAAGAAGATAAAATATCTCTAAAAGAGGTATTGAATATTCTGGAGGAATCCCAGGAAAACATCAGCTTAAATAAAAAATTGACAGAACAGTCTGAAGAACTCCAAAAACTTTCTGATGATCTGCGTACCGCCAACGAAAACCTGATTGTCAAAGACCGTCAGAAAGATGATTTTCTGGATTCTGTTGCCCACGAACTGAGAACCCCGATTACAGCTATCCGTTCCGCCGGAGAAATTTTAGCGGATGACGACGATATCCCTTTTGATATCAAGCAGGAGTTTTTAAATAATATCATCACAGAATCTGACAGGTTAAGTGAAATCATCAACGATATTCTTTACCTTGACAAGCTTCAACATGGAGAAATCCTGCTAAGTATTCAGAAAAACAACATCATTGAAACTTATAAAAAAGCATTGAACCCACTCCTCCACCTGATCCAGCAGAAAAACATCCATTTAAGTGAAGTGAATCTTCTGAATCAGTTTATATTTGAATATGACGAAGCAAGGATGATCCAGCTTTTTCAGAATATTTGGGGAAATGCATTGAAATTCACTGATGAACAAGGTACTATACAAACCAAACTTTTTGAAAAGGAAAGCCAGCTAATCATTTCTATTTTCAACACGGGAAAACATATTCCTGAGGAAGACCTGGAAATGATCTTTGACAAATTTTACCAATCCAAAAACCAGAATATTTTAAAACCTACAGGAAGCGGACTCGGGCTCGCGATTTCTAAAAAAATCGTACAGGCTCACGGCGGAAGTATCAAAGCTGAAAACAGCGGACTTGGCGTTACTTTCACCATCAGTATTCCTGAGAAAATAATAAAAGAGATTAAAAATGAAGTTGAACATTCTTAAAAAGCACCTATGAGAAAGATAATCATTGCAGACGATGAACACAAAATATTAATGTCGCTGGAATACAGCTTTAAGAAAAACGGATATGACGTCTATATTGCACGCGATGGAACAGAAGTTCTGGAGTTCTTAAAAACAATGGTTCCCGATGTAATCCTCCTCGATATCATGATGCCTAATCTTGATGGATACAGCACGCTGGATCTCATCAAACAGGATGACAAAATGAAAGACACAAAAGTCATCTTTCTCAGCGCCAAAAATAACCCGAGAGACATTGAAAAAGGTCTTGAAATGGGAGCTGACGCCTATGTAACGAAACCTTATTCGATTAAGAAACTGATGCAGCAGATTGAGGAAATGTTTGGATAGAGGTGAGATGCCGGATTTCAGATAAGAGATAAGAGACACGAGATATGAGATATGAGACATGAGATGAAAAGAAGGGACAGTTTCGCCTTTAGATCACACTAAAACGACTACTTACCCTTGTCAAGGTTTAAAACCTTGACAAGGGTATTAAACCAAACACACGACTATTCTTATGAAGACAGATACGTTATTTAAACAAAGTATAGAAGATAAGGAAGGCTTCTGGAAAGACCAGGCCGCAGAAATACAATGGTTTGAGTTCCCACAAAAGATCCTTTCCAAAGATGGTAATGGTTACCCTCAATGGTTTTCTGACGGAAAACTTAATATGTGTTATTTATGTATTGACAGGCATATTGAAGATGGTTTTGGGGATCAGAATGCCCTTGTTTATGATTCACCCGTAACCGGTGTGAAGAAAACCTATACTTTCAATCAGGCCAAGGAAGAAATTTCAAAATTTGCGGGAGGATTATCTTCTTTAGGATTAAAAAAAGGAGACACCGCAGTCATCTATATGCCCATGATACCGCAAACCCTTTATGCCATGCTGGCATGCGCAAGAATTGGAGTTATTCACAATGTGGTTTTTGGCGGTTTTGCCCCTCATGAATTAGTGGTGAGAATTGACGACTGCAAACCGAAAGTATTAATCACCGCTACAGCAGGTATAGAAATCGCTAAAAGAATCCCCTATCTTCCTTTGGTAGAAAAAACAATTGAACTGGCCCAGGATAAAGTGGACCATATTGTCGTTTACAACAGAAAATTGGTAGATAACCAGCATGAAATGTTTGACGGACTCATTGATTATGAAGAGCTGGTACAGAAGTCAGCACCGGCTGATTGTATTTCAGTGGAATCTACCCACCCTCTTTACCTTCTTTATACATCCGGAACTACGGGAAAACCTAAAGGGATCGTCCGTGATACCGGGGGCTATGCTACAGCCTTACAATTCTCTATGAAATATGTATATGGAGTTGAACCGGGAGAAACCTACTGGGCAGCTTCTGATTTCGGATGGGCCGTTGGGCATAGTTTTTCTGTGTATGGACCGCTGATCAATAGAAATACGACCATTATTTTTGAAGGAAAGCCTATCATGACTCCTGATGCGGGAACTTTCTGGAGAATTATTTCAGAATATAAGGTTTCCGTTATGTTTACGGCTCCTACCGCTATCAGAGCCATCAAGAAAGAAGACCCCAATGGAGAATTGGTCAAAAAATATGATCTTTCCCATTTAAAAAAACAGTTTTTAGCAGGCGAGCGCTGTGATGTAGCAACACTGGACTGGTTTGCAGAGCATATCGGAGTTCCGGCTATTGATCATTGGTGGCAAACAGAATCAGGATGGCCCATGCTGGGATTACTGACTTCAGATCAGTATACCATCAAAAGAGCTTCTGCAGGAAAACCTATTCCGGGATATGATATTAAAATTTTTGATGAAAACGGATTAGAACTCGACCCTCATCACGAAGGCTACCTTGTGATCAAACTCCCCCTTCCTCCGGGTGCATTACTTGGAATATGGAAAGACTATGAACGCTTTGAGGACAGCTATCTATCCCAATACAACGGTTATTATTTTTCGGGAGACGGCGCTATCCAGGATGAAGATGGTTACATTTTTATTACCGGAAGAGTGGATGATGTAATCAATGTTGCCGGACACAGGCTTTCCACCTCGGAAATGGAAGAAATTGTTTCATCCCATCCTGATGTAGCAGAATGTGCTGTTGTGGGTATTGATGATGATTTAAAGGGTCAGATTCCTTTTGCAACAGTGGTTTTAAAAAACGGAACACGAGCATCAGAAGAGGAAATAGAAAAAGAGATCATCAAAATGGTTCGTGAAAAGATTGGTGCGGTAGCCTTTTTAAAAAACGCTATGGTTGTCAAGCGCTTACCCAAAACACGATCCGGAAAGATTTTAAGAAAGCTGATCAGAACATTGCTTGATGGGAAAGATTTTCAGATTCCATCAACCATTGATGATGAGAAAATCATTGAAGAAATCCAGGAAAAAATCGAGGTTTATAAGGCTTAAACGAGAATTTAAACATAAATTTAAAGTATAATAAAATTTCAAAAAAACGAAAGGGATATGAGAAATTACTTAATAGAAGATTTACCACAATATTTTGAAGATTATAAAAAGTCTATCAAAAATCCTAAGAAATTCTGGGATAAAGTAGCGGATCAAAACTTCGTGTGGTATCAGCGATGGAGCAAGGTGGTTAAGTATGATATGAATGAAGCAAAAATCACATGGTTCAAAAATGCCAAACTCAATATTACGAAAAACTGTATCGACAGGCACCTTGCCATAAGAGGAGACAAAACAGCTATTATCTGGGAACCCAATGACCCTAAAGAAGAAGCTCAGCATATATCTTATAACGAACTCTACACCCGCGTCAACAAAACAGCCAATGTTTTACGGGATATGGGCATTGAAAAAGGAGACAGAGTCTGTATTTATCTCCCGATGATTCCTGAATTAGCAGTTACGATGCTGGCTTGTGCTAAATTAGGAGCTGTTCACTCTGTTATTTTTGCAGGGTTCTCAGCTGCTGCAGTAGCCTCAAGAGTGAATGACTGTGAAGCTAAAATGGTTATTACTTCAGATGGAAGTTATAGAGGGAATAAAGTTTTGGATTTAAAAAGCATTGTAGATGAGGCCCTGGAAAAAACCCCGACTGTAGAAAATGTACTGGTGGTAAAAAGAACTCATAATGAGATTAAAATGAAGGACGGCAGAGACCATTGGCTGGCTGATCTGTATGAAAAAGCATCTCCTGATTTCGTTACGGTCATTATGGATTCCGAAGATCCTCTTTTCATCCTTTATACTTCCGGATCTACCGGAAAACCGAAAGGAATGCTTCATACCTGCGCCGGTTATATGGTGTATACCGCTTATACTTTCAAAAATGTATTCAACTATAAAGAAAATGATATTTACTGGTGTACAGCAGACATCGGATGGATCACGGGGCATTCTTACATTCTTTACGGACCGTTATTAAACGGTGCTACTACCGTTATCTTTGAAGGAGTTCCTACCTACCCTGAACCGGACCGTTTCTGGGAAGTGATTGAAAAACATAAGATCACGCAGTTCTATACCGCTCCTACCGCGATCCGTTCTTTAGCTAAAGAAAGCGCAGAGTGGGTAGACAAGCATGATTTAAGCTCTTTAAAAGTAATAGGCTCTGTAGGTGAACCTATTAATGATGAAGCATGGCACTGGTTCAATGATCATGTTGGAAAGAAAAAATGTCCGATTGTGGATACGTGGTGGCAAACCGAAACGGGAGGGATTATGATTTCACCTCTTCCATTTGTAACTCCTACAAAACCAACCTATGCTACACTTCCTTTACCTGGAATACAGCCGGTTTTAATGGATGACAAGCGCAACGAAATTACAGGAAACCAGGTGACAGGAAATCTCTGCATCCGCTTCCCATGGCCAGGAATTGCAAGAACAATCTGGGGAGATCATCAAAGGTATAAAGAAACATATTTTACAGCTTTCCCTGGAAAATATTTTACAGGAGATGGAGCTTTAAGAGACGAGGTGGGTTATTACAGAATTACAGGCCGTGTGGATGATGTGATCATTGTTTCGGGACATAATCTAGGAACAGCTCCTATTGAAGACAGTATCAACCAACATCCAGCTGTTGCAGAATCAGCAATCGTAGGATATCCACATGATATTAAAGGAAACGCTTTATACGGGTATGTTATGCTTAAGGAGTCCGGAGAGGGGCGTGATAAGGAAAATCTTAAGAAAGAAATTAACCAGTTGATTTCTGATCAGATCGGACCTATTGCCAAGCTTGATAAGATCCAATTCGTTTCAGGACTTCCTAAAACCCGTTCCGGAAAAATCATGCGTAGAATATTGAGAAAAATTGCGGAAGGCGACTTTAGCAACTTCGGAGACATCAGTACTTTACTGAACCCGGAGATTGTAGAGGAAATTAAGAATGAAAGAATTTAATTACTTCCAGCATGTAAATACAGAGGCCGTTTCAACCATTGAAGCGGTCTCTTTTTATATTACCTGTCATCAAGCAGCATTGATTTTCAGTTTTTCTGAAAGTTAAACACAGTATACAAATACATGGAAAACCTCATAAATCAGCGAGAGATAAATTAGACTTACATCACGGCAATGATTTTCAATCCCTTGGTATCAGAGGAACCTACAGATGTTGTATGAGAAATATTATGATTTACTTTAATCACAATATTAAACATGCGTTCAATAGACATTCTTAAAAATTTTAACATTGTATTATAGATAGAACATTAATAGATAAATTTTATTGTTTTTTATTTAAATAAATCGGAAAATTATTACTAACTTTAATAACAACTTTAAAACCCATTAATTATGTCAAATATATTAGCTGGGCTATTTGAGCACAACAGCGATTACAAAAAGCTTGAAAATGATCTGGAAAACTCAGGATTCGGAAATTCAGATTACATCATATACCTTAATAGCGAAGATAATCACACACAATATCTGGCGAGTGTGGCGGTGAAGGACAGCAGCCAGGCAGAGAGTGCCCGGAACATTTTCAACCAGCATATTGTCTTAAAGACGTATTTGTTTGAAAATATGAGCATCGATCAGGCCAATTACGACACTATTAAAAAATATATCGATGCAAGAAACAGGGCTGAAATCCATAACAGTCCTGACATTAAGATCAAAACGTCAAGTGACGGTATGAATTCTGAAGTAAAGTTCTAATCAATATAAAAACCTAGTAACCGGGAATCCGTAGAAATATTCTACGGATTTTTTATGTTTGAAAAACGTAAAATTTTTCGTATTTTCGTCTAAATATAGGTATTTACACAAATGAGTTACGACTTAGAACAAGAGAATAAAGAAATCCTTGCGAGATATAAAGATCTGATTTCTAACACCTACAGGACTTTGGATGAGGAAAACAACAAACTCATCCGAAAAGCCTTCGATATTGCTTTGGACGCCCATAAGGATCAAAGGAGAAAATCCGGAGAGCCCTATATCTACCATCCTATTGCTGTTGCTAAAATTGTAGCGACTGAAATTGGGCTGGGAGCAACTTCCATTGCCTGTGCTCTTCTTCACGACGTTATTGAAGATTCCGACTATACCTATGAAGATCTGAAGAAAATCTTTGGAGAGAAAATCGCAAGCATCGTGAATGGATTGACCAAAATATCCATCATGAACCACCAGAATATCTCCGTACAGTCTGAAAATTACAGAAAACTTTTACTGACACTGTCTGAAGATTTCAGGGTAATTCTTATCAAAATTGCGGACCGTCTTCACAATATGCGGACTTTGGAGAGTATGGCTCCGGATAAGCAAAAAAAGATCGCTTCAGAAACAGTTTATATTTATGCACCCATGGCTCACCGTTTAGGTTTGTATAATATTAAATCTGAGCTGGAAGATCTTTCATTAAAGTACAACAATCCGGAGGTATATAATGAAATCACGGAAAAGTTGGAATTGGCTAAAGAAAACCGTGAAAGATATATTGAGGAATTCAAAACCGAGGTTTCAGAGAGACTGAAAGAAGAAGGACTGAACTTCACCATCAAAGGCCGTGCAAAAGCTATTTCCTCTATTTACAGGAAAATGCTGAAACAGGGTGTTTCTTTTGAAGAGGTTTTTGATAACTATGCGATCAGAATTATTTATAAATCTGATGCTAAAAACGAAAAATTCCTGGCCTGGAAGATTTATTCTATCGTTACCGACGTATACCACAGTAATCCTTCCAGAATGCGGGACTGGATCACACAGCCGCGTTCAACAGGCTACGAAAGTTTACATTTGACTGTTCTGGGGCCTGATAAAAAATGGATCGAAGTACAGATCCGTTCCGAAAGAATGGATGAAATTGCTGAAAAAGGAGTTGCTGCCCATTACAAATATAAAGAGGGCTATAAACAAAGCTCCGATGACAGGAATTTTGAAAAATGGGTAACGGAGATCCGTGATGTGCTTGAACAGCAACAGAACCTTTCTACCTCCGAGCTTTTGGATAATATTAAACTTAATTTATATTCTAAAGAGGTATTTGTCTTTACACCTAAAGGAGAAATCAAGATTCTGCCAACCAATGCTACTGCTCTGGATTTTGCTTTTTCCGTTCACTCGGATTTGGGAATGAAGTGCTTAGGAGCGAAGATCAATGGGAAACTGGTTCCTATTTCCTACACGCTTCAAAACGGTGATCAGGTCGACATTCTATCTTCTCAAAATCAGAAACCAAAATCTGACTGGCTGGAATTTGTAGTGACTTCCAAGGCCAAATCCAAGATCAAAAGTTATCTGAATTCGCAAAAAAATCAGCTGGTAGAAGATGGAAAAGAAATTTTACAAAGAAAACTGCGTCATGCAAAGATCAACTTTAATGACGAGGAGATTAATAAACTTCAAAAATTCTTTAATTTAAAATCATCACAAGAGCTCTTCCTTAAATTCCAAAGTAACGAACTAGATGTAAGCAGCTTAAGAAAATACATTGAAAGTAAAAACGTATTCAACAATCTGCTTTCAAGATTCAGAAAATCTCCTACAAAAAATCAACATTTCGAAGAGCCGAAAGAGGAAAACCTGGACATGATTGTTTTTGGTAAGGATGAAGAAAAACTGAACTACAGCTATGCAAAATGCTGTACCGTAATTCCCGGTGACAAAATTTTCGGATTTATTACCATTTCTGATGGGATCAAAGTACACAGTGACAACTGTCCGAATGCCATCAACCTTAGAGCGCAATACGACTATCGCGTCATCCCTGCCAAATGGGTAAATGCAGAAAGCTTCAAAGACAGAGTGAAAATCGAAATTGAAGGACTGGACAGAATGGGAATGATTAATGACATCACGGCCGTCATCAGTGGAAGTATGGGAATGGATATGAAAAGTATGTCTATTGAATCGAACAATGGAGTTTTCACAGGAAACATCAACCTTGAAGTAAAAAATAAGGGTCAACTGGAGGAAACTTTCAAAAAACTTAAAAGTATTAACGGCGTTTCCATTGTAAGACGTCTACAATCATAAATATGAATTTATCTCTTTATTTTAAAAAATTTTTCAACAACAGTCAGGCTTCAGGAATCATTCTTATCTTCTGTGTGCTTATTTCATTGCTGATTGCCAATTCATCAGCTGCTGAAGCATTTCAGCACTTTTTAGACAAGGAAGTAGGGACTCACCTATTTGGATTGGAATATCCTGTCAGCATCTGGATCAATGACGGTCTGATGGCTGTATTTTTTCTTTTGGTAGGTCTTGAAATAAAAAGAGAGCTTGTAGAAGGTGAGCTATCTTCTTTTAAGAATGCTTCGCTCCCTATTTTTGCTGCAGTAGGCGGAATGCTGGTTCCTGCAGTTATCTACAGTATATTCAATTCCGGAACGGAATATGGCAGTGGCTGGGGAATCCCTATGGCTACAGATATTGCTTTCTCACTGGCTATTATTTCAATGCTGGGAAAGAGAATTCCCAATTCAATCAAGATATTTCTTGCTGCCTTAGCAATTGTAGATGATCTGGGAGCGATCTTGGTTATTGCTATCTTCTATACGGAGCAGATCCATTGGAGCTATCTCCTGTTATCACTGGGAGTGGCTACTCTTCTTTTCCTATTAAATTTTTTAAAGGTTACCCGTATTATATTTTATATTATTCCGGGACTATTTTTGTGGTATTTCCTTCATCATTCAGGTATCCATGCAACAATCGCCGGGGTTTTACTTGCATTTTCAATTCCAACGAATGCTTCTCATGTAGATATTTCGCCTTTGGAAAAGCTTGAACATAAGCTTCACATTCCTGTAAGTTTTCTGATCATGCCTATTTTTGCATTAACCAACACCAATATTACTTTCTCCAGCGAAATGGTTGCAGGTATTACAAGTACGTTGGGACTGGGAATTATCTGTGGGCTTATATTAGGAAAGCTGATTGGAATTAATTTATTTTCCTTTATTGCGATCAAAATGAAATTGAGTTCCTTACCCCAAAACAGTAACTGGATCCAAATGATCGGTGTAGGTTTACTGGCCGGAATCGGATTTACTATGTCTATTTTTATAGCATTACTGTCCTTTAAAAACGAAATTCCGATCCAGGATGAAGCTAAATTTGCTATTCTGATTGCGTCATTCTTAGCTGCTGTGCTAGGATATACCATATTAAGTATGAGTTCTAAAGAACGTCCGGAGCTGGAAGAAAATTAATCTTTCTTCCGGTTTTCCAGCTTCCATTGGTGTTCCTTATTATTCTCAAAATCCGGTTCTGTGATCTGAGTATGGTAATGTGCGGCCTCTTTTTGAATTTCATCAGACAATAATTTCTCTATTCTAAGCTTTCTGATAGCCATATTCAGTTCGTTTCCAAAGAGAAGAAGATAGACATTCACATTCACCCAAACCATCAGCAGGATCATACTCCCTATGGAACCGTAAAGCACATTATAACGGGCTATATCTTTAACATAAATGGCGAAAATATACGTCGTAAGAACAAATAATATGGTCGTAAGGACTGCTCCCGGCACCGCCTGTCTGAAACGGGTAATTTTCACAGTTCCCAGCCAGTAAAATAAAGTCAGAAGAATAAAGTAAAACAGCGGAAAAGACACAAATCCAATAATACGGGAAAGGTTATCTACCAGCCATGTAACATCATAGGCCGGTGTAAAAAGTTTCATAACAACCTCTACATAGTAAACCCCGAACAGGGCTAAAAATACAATGGTAATAAAGCCAATGGTGATAAAAAATGAAAGAATAAATTCTTTGACATCACTGAGCTTTTCATCTGCATTTTCATTAAATCCATTGATAAGGGAAAATGTACCGTTGGTAGCAAAAACCAATGCCAGTACAATGGTCAGATTACTGATCCCTTTCATATTGGGAATAATATTGGTTTCTATATATCCTCTGACATCTCCCTCCATATTGGAAGGGAAAACATTATGCATCAATACTTCGAAAATATAAAACTGAAGCTTATCATAATGGGGCATATAAGGCAAAACGGAAAGTAAAAACAGAAGAAACGGAAATAAACTGATGGTAAAGCTCCAGGAAATAGCAGCTGCTTTTCTTCCTATTTTTCCTTTAAAAATCCCTGAGATATAAATTTGAAACATCTGCCATAGCGATATTCCCAAAACGGGAATATGAATGTCATCAAAAAACTCTTGAACTTTCAGGATAAATCTGGGAACCTTTATACTCATCTATGTTATAATTTGGCAATTAGGAGAGCAATAAAAATCTGAAAACCCCCATTTTAATAAGCACTTCCGTAAATTTTATTCATCTCTCATTACAAATATAAACATTTTCTGCCTCCTGCTTCCAAAGCTGAATTGTATAGAACTGAGGTTGATAGACAAGAATTATAAAAATCCTGAAATATTCGTCGTTATTGATGCAATACTTTTTAAAGCAAACAAAAAGGTTTTAAAATAATTCAAATAACGTTTTAACATCAGGCATTAAACTGTCTTAAATGATGATCCATATGTTTGTACACAAAAATACCGATATCCTCTGTTTTCATTTTACCAAAAAAATCATGGATAAATTCCGGATTTGAAAAATTTTCATAAGCAGCCATCTGCGCAAGCCATATCTTTTTCTCATCCTGTATATCTCCATTTTGTTCTTTGATCGTAAAGATACCGGCTGGAGCATTCTTTTTCATCGGCTTATCATCTTTTACCATACCTTTTAAAACCATTTTTCCAAACAGCTTCCCCAGAAACTCCTGCCTATAAGAATGCCCTCCGTTTCCCAATACCCAATCATTCCATCGGGTACAGTGTTTCATCATCTGATACAGGTTCATTTTACCCCATTGGGCCGTATTATGGGAATTCAGTGTATTGATCCTTTCAATCAGCTCTTCCCTTTCTGCTTTGTTAAATATAGTTTTCATAACCAATCTTTTTGTAAAATTACGCCAGCTCTTAGAGACTGACCCTACGTTAAAATGACATTCTGTAGTGGATTTTGTGCCAAAATTTGCTTATTTTTAAGATCCCTAGCCTCCATATCATGAAACATATTTCAATTATAGTGTATGATCATATCATGTCTACTGCCGTATCCACCACTGCAGCATTATTGTCCAGTGCGAATGAAGTTGTGGTAAAAAGAGGTATGCCTGCTCCTTTTTGTATAGAGCTAATTGGAGTTCATCAGAAAACGGTACCATCTAATCTACCCATACAATTTCAGTGTACAAAAACAATATCGGATAAATTTGATACTGATGTTATCATTATTCCTCCAACAAGTATGGACCTTCAGCTAATAGATATATTACTTAAAGAAAACCATGCATTGATTGACTGGATAGAAGAAAAATACCAGGAAAAAGCCGAAATTATCAGTTTATGTACCGGTGCTTATTTTTTGGCAGAGTGCGGTTTGCTCGACGGGATGCCAGCCACCTCACATTGGGGAGCTATGGAAGATTTACAAAAGAGGTATCCACAGATAGATTTTAAACCCGATCATGTAGTTACTCACTCCAAAGCAATCATTACCGGTGGCGGAGGCTTCTCTTCATTAAATGCCCTGTTATATTTCATCGAAAAAAACTGCAGCAAAGAAATTTCCATAGAACTCAGTAAGTATTATGCTTTGGACTACGGGCGGACATCTCAAAGCATTTTTACTGTTTTTTCAGGGCAACGTCTTCATAATGACCATGAAATCCACCAGGCGCAAACCTATATCGAAAAAAAATTCAAAACAGACATTTCTGTTGAGCACATTGCCCGCCAGGTGAATATGAGCAAACGGAACTTTATCCGACGGTTTAAGACCGCTACTACATTGAACCCCATAGAATACATTCAACGGATAAAAGTAGAGGCAGCAAAAAAAGCATTGGAATCCGGTGAAGGCAATATTGCTGATGTCACCTACAGTATCGGATATAATGATTTGAAAACATTCAGGACCTTGTTTAAAAAAGTTACAGGATTAACCCCTGCAGATTACAGGAACAGATATAAAAGCCGTGTTATGGATTAATGCGGAATAAGATTGGAGACAGAGAGCTATGAGAGTAGAGACATGAGATGTTGAGATCGGAGACTGGAGATGTTGAGATGTGAGAAAGGAAATATAAGATTGGTTGGATGGCTCATATGGGCTTACAGTCTAAATATGGATCGGTCCTGATAAATTAAAAAGGCTTATCTTTGCGGCCTCAAACTTCTTATAATGCGAATCAGTTTACTTTGTATCGGCAAGACGGACGATAAAGAAATTACTTCCCTGATCAATTACTATCTCAATCGCCTGCCCAAGCACTGGAATTTTGAAATTACAGAAATCCCGGATGTCAAAAATGCAAAAAACTTATCTGCAGATCTTCTAAAAAAAGAAGAGGCTAAGCTATTCTTCAATCATATTGACAAAAACGATCTTGTTGTCATCCTGGATGAAAAAGGAAAACAGTTTACCAGCCGTGAATTTTCTCAGAAAATTGACAATTGGATGAACTCTTCTGTAAAAAAAGTACATATCCTGATTGGTGGTGCATATGGTTTTTCAGAAGAAATGTACAGCAGGGCCAATGAAAAAATGTCATTATCTAAAATGACATTTACCCACCAGATGATCCGGTTATTTATTGTTGAACAGCTTTACAGAGCTGATCAAATCCTGCAGGGAAAGCCCTATCATAATGATTAACTATAAAAACAAAAGAACTATCCAAAATTTTAGATAGCTCTAGTTATAATAAACAATAATCTTTATTATCCATTACTGCTTGATAAGGATGATGCCTTTTGCATCGGGTATTACTGTTTTATATCCATTAGGACAACTTGCAATAATATCCATATCCTGCATGAAAACCAGCTTCATTTGGTTTAGGTTACTGGGATCAGGGAATGATAGATAAACATAGCCTTTATCATTGCACTCTGCATTTCCAGAATAGTACATTTGATACTTTATTAAATTTTTATCAAATTGAAATCCCTCTATTGCATTTAGATCATTAGCATTCATTGATGTATATAAAATATTGCCAGTATTGTTCTTTACAACAAATCGTCCAATCAATTTGTCCCAAAATTTTTGATTAAACCAGCCTCCATCATTCTCTTTTTTTACAAAACTAAATTCATATACTCTGCCATCTGAATTTGTCCCTTTCCAAATACCTGTGAATTTGTTTAGCCTATTATTTGTGTCTTTTACGGTTGTGTATTCAGGACAATTTGCTTTTTCACACTGCGATAATTGATCTAAAGAGATTGTCTGAGCTCTACAGGAAACAATACCCAAAATCAATAAAGTATAACCTATTTTATTTTTCATATTTAAATTAAAGCCTCTTCCATCAGAGGCTTTAGATTATTGTTTTGTAAGCATTATGGCTTTTGCATCGGGTATTACTGTTTTATATCCATTAGGACAACTTGCAATAATATCCATATCCTGCATGAAAACCAGCTTCATTTGGTTTAAATTATTAGAATCCGGAAAGGACAGATAAACATACCCTCCATCATTACAATCCGCATTAGCTGTATAAGACATTTGATATTTTTTTAATTCTTTATCAAAATAAAATCCTCCTATACTATTTAGATCATTATTATTTAATGAATTATATAAAACATTTCCATTACTAGTTTTGACTACCATTTTACCAATTAAAATATCCCATTTACGTTCATTGGGTTCTCCATCGTCACTTTTTTTAGTAAAACGAAATTCATACGTTCTGCCATCTGTATATGTACCTTTCCAAATTCCTACAAATTTCTCTAATAAATTATCTGTATCTTTTGCATTGGTATAGCTTGGACAAGGGTATAAACCATTTTGGCATTCTGATAATTGTTTCAGTGTAATTGTTTGTGCTTTGCAGGAAACTATACCCAAAATCAATAAAGTGTAAATTATTCTATTTTTCATTTTTTTATTTTTTTATTATGAACAAGGTGAATTCGTTACACCGCTTTTATCTGTATTTAATGTTTTTTTTGTAATTGTTCCATCTTTCTCTATTTTTACAAGATTTACTCCTTTTACATACATTTTTTCCTCCATAAATTTAAGAAAATTCATTTCGTCAGATCTATCTTTATATTTTTCGAAGTATTTCTTATACATTTCCCTATATTCTGTTTTTGTATTTGTATAAGTAGTTTTGATTTGATTTGCATTTCCTGTAAAACGGATCTGATAATTTCCTTTTCCAGAAACCATTACGGCATAGATATCATCTAATGGTGTACCATTAGCTTGTGCATTACTGATCATCTGGTTAAAATAGATGACATCTGCCGGAGAAAATATTTTAAACCCAATTCTCATATTCCCTTCAGAATCTTCAAAGTCATTAGGATGCGTATGCATATAGCCTTTCATGTCAGGAGTTGGATCACCTAAAGTTAATGAATTGGTATCTTCAGTTGCAGAGGCATTATCTTTATACTCGAAGCTTCCATTTGTTTTTTCCACATATCCGGTTTCCTTTTTCTTATCTAAATTTGACTCCAATGTATTAATTTTAGCCTTAAAATTAGGGTTTAGAGCCTGACTTTTAAGCTTCTCACAAGGATCTTTAGTTGAAACCGGCGGAGTATTTACAATACCACCTCCTCCATTGCTGCTACACCCTCCATATTTGGGACACTCTCCCGAAGGTGATCCTTCATCTGGTGGGCAGGCTGTACATCCACCCGATATTGGAGGATTCCCAATAGTCATTCCTCCCCCGCCTCTCGGAGGTGAAACAATAATTTCAGGAATTTCAGTATTATCACCACCGTCACCATAAATACTTCTGCTGTTTACTCCTGAGTATTTATCAACCAGCTTCTGAAAAGAACTTACTGCAAAATTGTACTGATCATATGCAGATGCTACCTCATAATACCTGAGATAAGTCTCTTCTTTTTCCAAAAGCCCAGTCATGAGACCAATTACTTTATGATCTTTTATCACGGGGAAAAGCATTGCCTTGTCTCCGTTGTCCGCTTCCATAAGCTGGGAGTGGAAGCGAAAATCTGTATAAGGAGAATCTTCTGCTGTATTCCTGTTTTTTACAGGTGCATCTTTGAGCTCATAATATCGGTTAAAGAGATATTCAAAAGCTTTTGGGTAATTTACTTTCTCATTTCCTTGTTGAGAAAAGGCTGCAAATTTGTTTTGAGGTTCTTTGGTGTTTTGAGTGACATCATCTTCAATCCGGCAGGAATATACCGAGAAGACCGTCACAGCCAGCAGAGCCAGCCGAAGAATTAGTTTTTTCGTCATAAGT
>Ga0105243_10000140_pt1 | contig 82929 bp, 72 predicted proteins | sample KBSM34metaG_FD_81525 | JGI IMG/M metagenome (GOLD analysis project Ga0105243, IMG submission 81525) | Miscanthus rhizosphere microbial communities from Kellogg Biological Station, Michigan, USA - KBS M3-4 metaG | ecosystem: Host-associated > Plants > Roots > Rhizosphere > Soil | place... | reverse complement strand
CCGGGACGCGCATGATATCAAGCTGGAGCTTGATAAGCGCTCACAGAAGCTTATAGAGGGGATCCTCTTGGAACATTATCCAAGCCACGCTCTCTATGGAGAGGAGGGGATAGTGGGAGGTGACTCTGAAGACTATCAGTGGATAGTTGACCCTATCGATGGGACTTCAAATTTTTTCTGGGGGATTCCGCATTTTTCTATTTCTATTGCTCTACGCTATGAGGGGCAAATTCTGGTTGGTGTCATTTATGACCCTATGCGGGATGAACTCTGGACAGTAGAAAAAGGGGCTGTCCCTACTCTTAATGGAGTACAAATTTTCGCAAGTAGGCGTAAAACGCTGGCCGATGCGGTGATCTCCATAGGAGTCTCCAAGTCTTTTGAAGCCATTCAGTCTGGTCTCGCCTTGTTTCAGAGGATGGTTCATGTAGTGAATAAATGCCGGATTATGGGAAGCGCTGCCTTAGACATGGCCTATGTAGCTTGTGGTCGCCTAGATGCCTATGTTGAAAGCCAGATTAATCTATGGGACGTAGCGGCCGGTATGGTTCTTGTTGAAAAGGCAGGAGGCAAGGTAGAACTTAGTCCCCATCCAGTGCAGATCGGCAAATATTCGATTATCGCCACTAACGGGAGTATTTGTCTTGGCCTATGAGGAACGCCTTTTTAGTAGGCATAGGATACGACGTTCATTCCTTCAAGGAAGGCCTCCCCCTGATTCTTGGGGGTATCCGTATGGAATCTAAGAAGCTAGGTGGGCTAGAGGGTCATTCCGATGCAGATGTATTGGCACACGCACTTGCAGATGCCCTGTTGGGTGCGGCCGGGAAGCCGGACATTGGTTGTCTTTTTCCGAACACGGACGAATCCATCCGTGGTATAAGTGGTCTGGAGATTTTGCGGAGAGTTAGTGTACTCTTGCACGCAGAAGGTTTAAGCATATGCAATATAGATTGCACTGTAATTGCTGAAGCGCCTGAAGTTTCGCCTCACTCATACGCAATAAAGGAAAAACTTGCTAGGGTTCTCGATATAAAGCCCACGCGTGTTGGTATTAAGGCTACTACCAATGAAGGCATGGGGTTTCTCGGGAGAAAAGAGGGTATAGCTGTGCTTGCCACTGCAAGCTTGGTTTCATTCTGTGAGGAACCGTTGCACTCTCCTGAGAGATCGCAAATATAAATGCTAGGTTTCTTTAATACTCTTACCCGCAGAGTGGAAGAGTTTTCCCCCTTAGATCCCGATGGAAAGACCGTTCTGCTCTACACCTGTGGCCCGACGGTATACAGCCTGGCTCATATTGGAAATTTTCGCGCCTATATTTTTGAGGATCTCCTACAGCGCCACCTGGAGTTTCGTGGGTTTAACGTGCGGCGGGTGATGAATCTAACAGACGTAGAGGATAAAACCATTCGTGGCTGCTACGAGGCGGGCACCTCTCTTGCGGATTTTACTCGACCCTTTAAGGAGGCATTTTTCCAGGATTTAAACACGCTGCGAATAAAGAAGGCTGAATCTTATCCAGAGGCGAGTGAGCCAGTCCATATTGGACGTATGATTGAAATGATTGCCACTCTCATTAGTAGAGGCCATGCGTATCAAGCTACAGATGGTTCCGTATATTTTCGATTATCAACATTTCCTACCTATGGGCAACTTGCCCATTTTCACCTCGATGAGTTGCGACCTTCTGGGCGTATAAAGAGTGATGAATATGAGAAAGAAAATATGGGAGATTTTGCTCTTTGGAAGGCATGGGAAGAGAGAGACAAGACCGTTGGTTGGGAAAGTCCATGGGGCAAAGGGCGACCTGGGTGGCATATTGAGTGCAGTGCTATGGCTATAGGCATTCTAGGACCAAGCATCGATATCCATTGTGGTGGGGAGGACAATATTTTTCCTCATCACGAGGCAGAGATTGCTCAGTCAGAGTGTGTTACTGGAAAACCTTTTGTTAGACTGTGGATGCATTGCCGACATCTTCTGGTTAATGGACAAAAAATGTCTAAATCTAAGGGTAATTTCCTAACTCTTCGGGATCTTCTTCGTCGAGGGTGGACGGGGAGAGAAGTTCGGTACGTGCTTGCCAGCACTCGCTACAGAGAGCCTCTGAACTTTACCTTTGAGAGTCTTTCAGGAGCTAGGAGTACCCTGAAGCGTTTGGATGAATGGACCCGGCGCTTACGCAGTAGAATCAGCAGCGTTTCGCAGTCTGCAACAGCCACACCCCCACAACTGGACACTGCGGCGTTTGGAAGGGCATTGGACAACGACCTAAATACTTCGGCGGCGCTAGGTAACATCTTTGATATTGTACGAGATTCCAACCGACTTTTGGATCAAGGGGAACTCTCACCCTCCAATATTACCTTTTTGGATAACTGGATCAAGCAGGTGCATTCCGTGTTCCGCCTAGAGCCAAATTACCGGCGGCCGGACCTGCCTAGAAAGGTGACTTCTCTTCTTTTACGAAGAGAGCAAGCAAGGGCCAAGGGGCAATGGAGCACTAGCGATAGTTTACGAAAGGAAATTCTCGCTTTAGGATGGAACATAAAAGACACTAGGGGTGGCCAGGAGGTAAGTCATGATCCACATGCGTTGGATTAGGTCGCAGCAAAGAAAGCTTTCGGGGCCACTCTTCACATCCTACATATTTCTTCCATGTTCCACCCAGAGGACTATTTTGATCTAGTTCACACTGAGCACGCGACTCTTTTTGAAAAAGTCGAAAATGTTTGGGAGGCGTTATCTGGAATTGGGACTTATCTCCGACTTAACCTTCAATCTGGCATTGAGGGAAAGCTAATAGGAAATCCGCTTATCGGAAAAAAGACTCGCGTGGGGAGGGGAACACTAGTCGAAAATGGGGCAGTGATCAAGGGGCCGGCATGGATCGGGGAGCACTGCCAGATTCGCCACGGGTGCTATATCCGAGAAAATGTAATTGTCGGTAACGGAGTCATCCTGGGGAATTCCTGCGAATTAAAGAACTGCTTAGTCTTTGATGGTGTCCGGTTACCACACTTCAATTACGTTGGGGATTCTATTTTGGGGTATAGAGCCCATTTGGGTGCAGGGGTTATCCTTGCTAATGTCAAATTAAGCTCGGATGAAATTTGGGTTGTGGGCCCACATGGAAAGACTGCGACAGGATTGAGAAAGTTCGGCGCCATACTAGGCGACTACGTAAAGATAGGCTGTAATTCCGTCTTAAATCCTGGATCTCTCGTTGGTCGGCATGCCGTGCTTTATCCCGGCTGTCAATGGCATGGAGTCCTGCCTGCCCACTCCATCGTTAAACTAAGGCAGCTACCGCTGGAAATTCTTTCTAGCAAGCTAGCCTCTAACGAACGGAGAGAATAAAATCCCTCCATCCTTCCCCTTCCATCCAGCGTGCGGGTCAAGCTTCATCAAGTAGAGCATCCCTCCAAAGCCCAATGTCTAGGGTAGGAAGACTATCTTTTTCTCGCGCTGCCAAGGCTTTGGCCTGCCAACAATCGTCTGGCATGCAACGCGCACTCAGCCTCCTAAAATGAAGGAAGAGCTGGCTTTTTTATAGCCTTATCGATTGGCTCAAGAAGCCATGGATTAATCGATGTTATCCCTTGTCATTATACAAACGGTTCATAAAAAATGTGCGAAGCGTTTTATCTTCTAGACGTTCTAACACAGAAGCAAGAAATCCATTAGCAATGAGCCGGCGACCCAATCTTTCAGGAATGCCCCTCGTCCTCATGTAAAAGAGTTCCTCCGCATTGATTTGCCCAGAAGTCGCTCCGTGAGTACAGCGGACATCATCTGCTAAAATTTCCAAGCCAGGCATGGAATTGGCCTCAGCGGCATCACTAAGGAGGAGGTTACGCACCTTTTGATAAGCGTCTGTTTTTTGAGCGCGTGGTTCTACTCGAATAAGACCAGAAAAGATAGTGCGTGCCGAATCGTCAAGTGTGTTATGGTGCAGGAGGTCGCTGGACGTATCTGGGACAGTATGATCTTGAAGGGTGCGCTGATCAATCTCTTGGACCCCAGAGGCCGCTGTTAGTGAAAGCATGAGACTACTGGCCTTGCTTCCAGCTAACCGGCTGAGACTCTCAGAGCGGAGGAAGCCTGCTCCAAAATTCGCCTGAAGAACAGTCGCTCTGGCATTCTGAGACACTAGAGTAGAATTAAGGTGCAAGGCACGCGTGCGAGTGCTCCACTCTTGGATGACAGCGTACGTAGCATGAGCCCCAGCTGCAAGGTGGATATCGCTGATGCCACAGACAAACCCTCCATCCTGTGGGGAAACTGAGCGAAAGTGCTCTAGCACAGCAATACGGCTGTTTTCTCCGCAGACGATCAGGGTGTGTGGAGAGAGAGCGACGCCCGTTCCATCTAGCCAAGAAAAAATCTCTACGGGAGTTTCAATAGTGGTGTTCGGTGGGACATAAATCAATACCCCGTTGCGTAGACAGGCCTTATGCCACATTGCATACTTGTGGGATCCTAATTCTGCTGCTTGTCTCATGAAGTAGCTCCGAACTAAACTCTCATGAGTACGAATAGCAGATTTCAAAGGCAACATTACCAACCCAAGAGGGTGTGGGCTCTGTGTTCTCTGTAAAACTAGCGTATGATTAGCAAAGACGAGGCAGGGTGTTTCAGGAGTAAGTCCACTACTGTGCTCTAGGAGAAATGGCAAGGCATCTCTTCTAAGGTTGATGACATCCCCCCCGTAGTGAATTTTGGGAAGCTCTAAGGCCTGTACACTAGAGAACCGCCATGCTTCCTGATGAAAGGCAGAAGGAGAGGGTGCAGAGAGAAACTCCTCCCATGCTTGGTGCTGTACTGAGCGAAACCACATCGGCCAAGAAGTCTCCTCTCGCAGTCCTGAGGTAGAAGAAAGCCGCCGGGATATCATAAGGTGTGGTTGCTTGTCTATTGAGAAATACCAATAACCAACCTATCCTACAGAGCCTTCCATTTCGAGCTCGATGAGTCGCTTTAACTCGACGGAATACTCTATAGGAAACTGACGAACCAGGTCATTTACAAACCCATTAACGGCAAGACTCATCGCCTCACCTTCGCTTAATCCACGCTGCTGCATGTAAAAGATTTGCTCGGCGCTAATTTGACTAACACTAGCCTCATGCTGACAGGCATTCCCCTGCCCACGGACAGTGATAGCCGGATAGGTGTCCGTACGGCTCTGCGAGTTAACCAGCAGGGCATCACACTCCGTATTGTTTTTGCAACCCTTCAGCCCCTTAGGTATGCGAACGAGACCACGGTAAGTAGCACGGCCATTCCCAAGGCTAATGGATTTGGAAACAATGTTACTGGTAGTTTCGTCTGCGGCGTGGACCATCTTGGCACCAGTATCCTGATGCTGGCCATCCCCAGCGAGGGCGATACTAATGACCTCACCACGAGACTTCTGGCCTCTCATGATAACGCCCGGATACTTCATCGTAAGGCGTGAACCAATGTTGCAGTCAATCCATTTAATCTCCGCCTCTTCGTGTGCCAAGCCGCGCTTGGTGACGAGGTTAAAAACATTGGAGCTCCAGTTTTGCACAGTAATGTATTGGATTTTAGCACCCGGCATAGCTACCAGCTCCACAACAGCACTATGGAGAGTAGCAGTCTCAAACTGAGGTGCTGTACAGCCCTCCATATACATGACCTCACTTCCCTCGTCTGCAATGATAAGCGTACGCTCAAATTGGCCAAAACTCTCCGCGTTAATCCGAAAATAGGCTTGGAGGGGATGTTTTACCTTTACTCCAGGAGGTACATAAATAAAACTCCCTCCGCTAAAAACGGCACTATTAAGTGCGCTAAACTTATTATCTCCCGCCGGAATTACTTTGCCAAACCACTTCCTGAAGATTTGCGGATACTGCTTGAGTCCTTCTGTACTACCAGAGAAAATGACCCCCTGAGCGCTAACGGCCTGTTTAATGTTAGAATAGGCAGCCTCACTGTCAAACTGAGCCTCCACCCCAGCTAAAAATCGGCGTTCTTGCTCTAAAATCCCCAACCGCTCGAAGGTACGTTTTAACTTTTCCGGCACCTCATCCCATGAGCGTTTTGGCCGTTGTCCCTGAGCGAGATAGTACCGAATTTGATTAAAAGCAATACTTTCCAAATCTCTGCTCGCCCAATGGATAGGGAGTGGCTTTTCTAGAAACTTCTTATAGGCCCGCTTTCGAAATTGACGTACCCAGTCTGGGTCTTCTTTGATGTCAGAAATGTAGTCGATGGTTTCTTCGCTCAGACCAACACCTGCATCATAAGCATAGTCAATAGCATAGCTAAAATTGCCGACGGAGCGGTCAATATCAATTTGTGGCTTCATCTCGATGCTCATTTCTCATTAGTTTCTCGTTACTTACTACTTGAATAGGTATTTAGGTGGATTCAAAGCAAAGCCGGTGGAGCGGCCCCCCCTTCCCTGCTGCCTCCCCTTCCCATCATCAGGACAGCGGACTCGCCTCGGCAAGCCAATCATAGCCCTTAGCCTCTAATTGTATAGCCAGTTCCCTTCCTCCGCTAAGAGCAACTCTGCCTTCCATCATAACATGGACGCGATCTGGCACAATGTAATTCAAAAGCCGCTGGTAGTGAGTAATAATCAATATTCCAACGTGTGGGCCTCGCAGGGCATTCACTCCTTCAGAAACAACCTTCAAAGCATCAATGTCTAGTCCACTGTCTGTTTCATCCAATATAGCGTAGGCAGGACGTAACATAGCCATCTGGAGAATTTCGCAGCGCTTCTTTTCTCCTCCAGAAAATCCCTCATTTACAGAGCGAGAGGTAAATTCTCTTGGAATTTGTAGTAAATCCATTTGCTGATAGAGGGTAGAGTAGTACTCGGTGGCCTCCAATTCTTTATCCTCAGGGAGCTTAGCCTGGATAGCAGCACGAATGAAATTAGCAACCGTGACACCAGGGATCTCCACTGGATACTGAAAAGCTAGAAAAACTCCCGAGCAGGCGCGCTCATCGGGCTCCATCCCAAGAAGGTCTCTATCGTCAAGCATAACGCTGCCGGAAGTAGCGGCATAGCTAGGATGCCCGGCAATAATCTTGGCAAGAGTGCTTTTTCCAGAACCATTCTTTCCCATAACGGCATGTACCTCTCCCTTCGGAATCTTTAAGTTTACCCCCCTCAGAATCTCCTGGCCACCGATACCAGCGTGAAGGTCTTGGATGGTCAGTGCGCTCATCTCGGTGTATGCCTAGTGTAAAGTGGAAGTAGAGCAGACACTATCGTGTAAATATGGGACGGGTGAAGCAAGTAGAGGTGGCGAGGCAAGAAAGACAGGCATAGCCTACACCGGGTAGCGCTACCTCATAATCCGATTGGAAACCAAAGGCAAGGAAGAAGAACAACAAAAATTCCATGGTAGGCTCTTTTTTTGTTCGGCTGTGTCATCCGGTAGGGTAGCAGCGAGTGCCTTCTCTGCACGTGAGGCCAAAGCCACACGGCACACTTTACTCCTCACTAGCTGGAATCCAGGCCCATAGGTAAACTTCGTGCCACAAAAGGGTATTTCCACCGGGACTCCTACACATAGATAGCGTCCATAGCACTAGCAGTTCTTTTGTAGCGCTTTCTACTTTTCTACTTTCTATTGGTCAAGTCACTGAACTCCGGATACTGTGGACGGCGGAGAGTGGGTCTGGCGTCCCAAAGATAGCCGTTCCGGAAATGAACACATTGGCACCAGCTAGATGACACTTAGCAGCGGTTTCTACGCAAATTCCTCCATCTACCGCTATGTGAAATCCTAATCTTTTCTGAGCGCGAACCTCAGCGGCGGCCCTTATTTTCTTCAACATCTCTGGGAGAAAATCCTGGCCACCAGATCCTGGGTATACGGTCATGATGAGAAGAAGATCTAGATTGACAAGGAAGGGAAATGCTTCGAAAAGCGGCGTTTCAGGATTGAGGGCCAGCCCGGCTAAGCAGCGCTGGTCGTGGATAGAGCGAAGCGTTTCAGATACACACTGTGATGCCTCAATATGGAAAATGACGGAGTGAAAAAAAGAAGATGTGGAAGGGGGAATTAATCCAGGAAAATGATGCTGAGGGGAATCGATCATTAGATGAATGTCAAGGGGAAGCTCTGTAGAACGCGCAACAGCCTGAACGATGACAGATCCAAAGGAGATATTGTTTACGAAATGACCGTCCATAATATCACAGTGGATCCGATCAGCTCCAGCTGAGGTGGCCAAACCGACCTCTGCCCCGAGTTGTGAAAAGTCACAGGCAAGAATAGATGGAGCAACGAGTGATTTGTGGTGGTCTAAATGCAGTCCCATGGGGCACAGTATAAGTGTATCCAACAAAATTGTACACGGTAGAAGTGTCTACGTGGAGGGAGGAAGACAGGTGTTCGTTCTTCGCCTTGCCAAGTAAGGTTGACCAAATGTTAGACTGGCATTTTATGGAGGAAGCATTACGTGAAGCAAGAAAGGCGTTGAAGCTGAAGGAGGTGCCCGTTGGTGTCGCAATTGTCCGTTGGGGGAAAGTCATCGCACGCGCGTGTAATCAGGTAGAGACTCTAAGAGATGCCACAGCTCATGCAGAAATATTGGCAATTAGGCAGGCAGAGAACATAGTCGGAGACTGGCGTCTGACAGATTGTACTCTGTACGTTACGAAGGAACCGTGTCCTATGTGTGCAGGAGCAATGGTGCAGGTACGTTTAAACCAGGTCGTATTTGGCTGTTCTGATCCTAGCAGCGGTGGTGCAGGTGGGCGAGTCAATCTTCTGCAGATGCCCGGACGAAACCATCACTGTAAGGTAGTAGCGGGAGTACGTAACTCTGAGTGTAGAAGGCTTCTAAAAAGGTTTTTTGCCTGTAGGAGGCTTTGTGCAAAAGCCCCCGATAGGACCCAGAAGATGCTCCTTGTCAATGGAAGGCAATTTTAGCAAGTTTCCCGCTGAGGAGTTCAGGCTGTAATACAAGTAACGCGCTCCTTGTTTATCTCTGCTAAGAGATTATTCAGAGTGAGGTAAGGAATGTCACGGCTGACACTTGCGACGATTGTAGTGGTAGCCACCATTAGTTTGGTGGCTTGTGTCTACTTAGGTAGGACGGCCGTGACTCCAACTAGACATCGGAGGGTATCACCGCAGCTTTACCGGGAATTGGATACGGCGGTATGCCTGATGCTTGGGATTTATTTCCTAGTCCTTAGTGTAGTCCCCAAAAATGCTTATCCTCTCTTGAAGATGAGCGACATCCAATGGGGAGGGCTTTTTTATCTTGCACTAGACGCAACCATTTTGAGTTTTCTGACTGTTCGTCACATCTTCCCCGCTCAAGCTTTCGGGGTTTGGAAATTGCAGATCCTACAACTCATCAAATCATCAGTATCGTGGTTAGCTGCGCTCTACCCGCTGATTTTTTTGGTACAGATATTCTCGGAAAATCTACAGGAGGCCCACCATCAGCAGCCACTGGTGCAATTTTTGGTAAAAAACACAAACCCTTCTGACTGTATCGTCGCCACTTTCATAGTCGTGGTGATTGCCCCTCTTAGCGAAGAACTTATTTTCCGCGGATATTTGTACGGTGTCTTCCGTCAGCACATAGGCTCACTGAAAGCTGCACTTATTACCTCAATCCTCTTCGCGGCCATACATCAGCATCTTCCCATTCTTCCTGGACTATTTCTCTTGGCAGTCGGGCTTTCCTTGGCCTATGAAGCCACCGGCTGTCTTCTGGTTCCCATTCTGATTCATTCGCTGTTTAATTTCATAGGGGTTTTGGCTGCGATCCTTTGATTCTCCAAAAATATCCTTCTTCCTCTCCAGTCATCTTGTGGAAGATAGCCTAATCCGTAAACTCGTCCGATCCTTCCCGCAGGGAACGGATGTTTTCGTTGGCGTGGGGGATGACTGCGCAGTAGTCAGGTGTCCCCACGCAGAAAAACTACTCCTTCTAAAGACAGACTGTGTGATAGAGGGGATCCACTTTAAGAGAGATACTCCCGCTGTTTGGGTGGGATGGAAGGCACTTTGTCGGGCAATCAGCGACGTGGCTGCTTGTGGCGGAACCCCAGCACATGCATTAGTTACTTTTGCCACGCCTAAGCGGCTGTCCATGCGCTGGTTGCAGTCCATTTATCGGGGAATTGGACGCGCTGCTAGGCAGTTTGGGGTCAGCGTCATTGGTGGTGAGTCCTCACGTTCCCTAGATTCCATTTTTCTTTCTATTACACTTACCGGCTACGTCACAGTTCAACGCCTTGCTTTGCGTAGTGGCGCTCAACCTGGGGATTCTCTTTTTGTAACAGGGCAGCTAGGAGGATCTCTGCAGCGAGAACATCATCTCAAGTTTATTCCTCGCCTGGCGGAAGCACACTGGCTCACTACACACTTCTCTATCCACGCTATGACAGACTTAAGTGATGGAATTGGTAGTGATCTGCCTCGCATGGCTGCTGCCAGTCAGACAGGTTTTGAAGTTAATCTCCAACTACTGCCAAGAAACTCTGGCTGTTCCATTCAACAGGCCCTCTCGGAGGGTGAAGATTACGAACTACTTTTTGCTATCCCCCCAAGGGAAGAAAAACGCCTTTTGAGGCGGTGGGATTCTACTTTTCCTAGTACAAGACTTACTAGGATAGGGCACATGAAAACTTGCTCTGAAGGTGATAAAAGCACCCCACTGCCTACGGGATATGACCACTTCTCGAAACGGCATACCTAAACAAGGTTTCTTCTTGCAAAGGTAGAACTCCCCAACCTAGCCCTTGTGTACTAAGGGGTAAAGCTAACTGTGACCAAGATACGCAGGTACTGCAGAGGGTAAGCCTTCTAGGCTAGAAGGCGTAAAACTCAACGAGTGATTTCTGTGCGTTAGACGCACGCTAGCCTGATCTGGTTAAACTGCACCATCTTCCCTCGGGAGTTCCACAGAACCTACATTGTTGTCCTACTATCCTACGCAAAGGGGCACAGCCAAGAACACTCCAACTTAATACCTCTGCCTTCTCAAACCTCTATTTTTTGGCTTTAGTCTCCGTCAAAATTTTTAAAATGAAGATTTCTATTGGATCTGATCATGCAGGCTTTCAATACAAGGAACGTATCACAGTCTACTTAAGAGAATTAAAGCACGACGTGGTGGATTTTGGAACCTACAGTAATGATCCGAGTGATGATTATCCGTACTACATTCTTCCCGCAGCAGAATCCGTCATAAAAAAAGAGGCAGAACGTGTCATTGTAATCGGTGGCTCTGGGAATGGAGAAGCAATTGCAGCCAACAAGGTGCTCGGTATACGCTGCGCACTTTGTTGGAACGATGAAAGCGCAAAATACGCGCGTCTTCATAACAACGCAAATGCCCTCTCTCTAGGACAACGCATGGTTTCCATTGAAATGGCTCTCAACATCGTTCAAATTTGGCTAGAGACCCCCTTTGAAGGGGGGAGGCATCAGCGGAGAATCGAGGCGATCTATCGGTATGAATCATCACTCAAGCGAGCATAGCCGGTCTATCCTTCTGCTAGCTGCCCTCAATAAACTCGGACAATTTGTAATCTTAACATGCGCATACTCTCCGGCATTCAACCTTCCGGTACTCTTCATTTAGGCAACTACTTCGGGATGATGCAGCCCGTCATCCAAATGCAGGGGCAAAACGGAATGGAAATGTTCTGTTTTATTGCAGACTATCATGCCCTTACTTCCATAAGGAATCCGGAAGTCCTACGGGAGAACGTAAGAAAAGTGGTGTTGGACTTTCTTGCCTGTGGTCTCAGTCCAGAAAAAACGTGCTTTTTCCTGCAGTCTGCTATCCCAGCTGTCACTGAATTAACTTGGATTTTAGGCACTCTCACTCCAGTGGGATTGCTGGAGCGATGCCATGCTTACAAAGAAAAAAAAGCCCACAGGCTTCCATCCTCTCATGGATTGCTTTCATATCCTGTCCTAATGGCTGCGGACATCTTACTATACGACAGCGATTTGGTACTGGCAGGTAAAGATCAGAAACAGCATCTGGAGGTGGCACGTGATATCGCTGTCAAATTTAACGAAGCGTATGGCTCGGTCCTCAGGCTACCGGAACCTTACGTGCAGGAAGGAACGGTAGTAATTCCTGGGACAGATGGGGCAAAGATGAGCAAGGGATATGGGAATACCATCGAAATTTTTTCAGCAGAGGAAGTGCTCAGGAAAAGGATTATGGGGATTCAAACCGATTCCACACCTGTAGATCAACCGAAACCTACAGCGGGATCTGCCATCTTATCACTCTACAAGCTAGTTGCTAGATCGCCTGATTATCAACAGATGTTAAACGAGCACATTCATGGAGGAACTGGGTACAGTGCTTTCAAGGAGCGTTTGTTTGAGGCAGTTTGGCTATTCTTCAAGCCTATACGTGAACGGCGGGAGGAACTCATTGCCTTTCCGGAAGTAGCAGATCAAGTGCTCAAAAAGGGGGCTATACGTGCCCACGCAATTGCCAATAGAATTATGGAGCGAGTTCGATCTGCTATCGGACTGCGCTAAGCAGCTGCGCAAGGTAGTACACAGGAGATATAAAAGGTGGAGTGTATACAAAAATTCATGGCGCTTCTTGCGTCTGCACACGCTGAGCAGTGTCCCTGTACCAGAGGACACCATGCTTGCGCGCGTTCAGGATGAATGCGCGGACATTTTCAGCCACTTCCTTACTGCTTAGAAGCAGCCCTACCGTATTCTGCTCGTTCCTCAGAGCTTGCGAGATTTCTCGAGAAACAATTCTGGTAGAGATGAGTGTTTTTTTACTCTCCTTAACGGCTATATCGGCAGAGGTTAATAGACTGTCTGTCTTCTTTGACAATCTAGCAAAATCACTACTAATTTCTCTCAAATTTTCCAAAGTCTCGGAAAGGTTTTTCAGACTTTGTGGCTGGAGAAGGTTGCTAGTACGAACCATCCTCGCAACCTGGCCTATATCCTGAACCACAATACCCAGGCAGGCTATTAATTCTGATGTCTGTTCAGCTACGTTGTTAACAGTGCTAACAAGGTCTTCTATCCCTGATGCATATTCTCCATGAACGGTAGCGCCTGGCAAAATAGGTCTGGTATCTACAGCCCCCTTTCCTATAAGAATATCTACGAACCGATCACCCAAGAGCCCAGAGCTACTAATCGTAAATCTGGATCCCTTTGGGATGCTGACTCCTTGGTTAACGAGAAGTTGGATAGAAACTCCCTTCATGTCTGGTAGGATAGATGGTGAAGTAGCTACGCGCCCAACACGAGCCCCACTGAGAAGGACATCTGCACCTTTTTTAATACCGCTGGCGTTTGGAAAGTGAGCGTTTAGGCGATAATGGCGGCGCATGCTTTCACCAACTCTCCCAAGATACACGGTCATAATCCCGACAGTGGTGAGTCCAACGAGCACAAAAATGCCTACCCGCATTTGGATTTTTCTCTCCTCTGAAAGCATCTGTCCCCTTTTTACTCAGTTTTACTGTTTTCCAATGACCGCCCTTCTATAAAATTGCGGATGATTGGATCGCCAGAGAAGCGTAATTGCCGTGGAGAGCCACAGAAATAAATTCTCCCTTGATCCAGAAGGGCAATTCGATCGCCTATGCGATAAGCGCTCACCATATCATGTGTTACCACGATCGAAGTCACTCTCAACTGTCCTTGCAGGCGTCGAATAAGTCGATTGATGCTATCGGACACGACTGGGTCTAATCCAGCTGTAGGTTCGTCGTACAAAATCACGGAAGGTGGGGAAATAATTGCTCGAGCGAGGGCGACGCGTTTACGCATGCCTCCGCTCAGATCAACGGGCGCTTTTCCGTCATGCCCGATTATATTAACTAGAGCAAGCGCCTTATGGACCTTTTCTCGAATTTCTTTTTCATCTTGCATACCATGCTCACGGAGCGGGAAGGCAACATTGTCAAAAACGCTAAGTGAATCAAAAAGAGCGCCGTCCTGAAAAAGCATTCCGATCTTGCAACGGATGGGCCTTAACTGACGCTCATTGAGCTGGGTGATATCCTTTCCTTCGAAAAGGATCTTTCCGCAAACTGGCTTCATCAGGCCAATTAAGTGTCGGAGAAAGACACTTTTCCCACCACCGCTCCTCCCCAGAAGAACAAGAGTTTCCCCAGGGTAAATGGAGAGAGTAATCCCGCGTAGGATTTCCTGTGTACCTATTTTTTGGAAAAGATTCTGCACTTCGATGAGAGGGGTATTGTTTATTGCGACGCTCATCCTGTCGGAAAAATCATATTTAATCCCATGGTGAGAAAAAAATTTGTAATGAGAATAGCAAGGGAACTGATAACTACTGACTGAGTGGTAGCATAACCTACACCAACTGCTCCACCCTTGGCATCTAAGCCTCGTTGGCAGCTAATAAGGACAATGAGGGCCCCAAAAACTAAACCTTTGGAAATCCCCATGAGAACATCTATACCGTCTGTAAATCGACGCATATTCTCCAAGTAATAAGTACTGGAGACATGCAGAATTTGGGCCGCTACGATGAAACTGGAAGCGATTCCAAAGAAAATGCTTTCTCCGACGAGAAAAGGCATGGAAAAAAGCATAGCAAGCGCGCGCGGTACAACCAAATAGTCGACTGGATGTACCGCCAGTGCTCGGAGAGCATCGATTTGTTGGGTGACTGCCATAGTACCTAGCTCAGCGCCCATTGCCGCCCCTACGCGGCCAGCCACCATCAGTCCCGCTAGCACGGGCCCAAGCTCTCTACACATAGCCACGGCAACTACAGGTCCCACAGCTGATTCCATATTCAAGTTACTGAATTGAAAGAACGTCTGGGCCGTAAATACGGCTCCAGTGAAGGAGCCCGTTACTGCCACAACTACCTGCGAGCGGTATCCAATCTCACAGATCTGCTGGAAAACCAGTTCTAGACGGATTCGGCCTCGGAAGATGGATAAAACGGTTTCAAACCCTATGAGGACTATCTCCCCAAAACAACGAACAAAGGTCAGAAGTGACTCTTTTAGCGACATGGTAATTAACATGGCAAGCTTCCTGCAAGTTCTAGCCTTCTTTAACGGAGAGAGAATGGAACGGCAGGATTAATGGGAGCGTGCTCCTTTCTTCCCATTAGGTCTGTAGATACTGAGGACTTTTGGCAATGGGGATGACGCTACACAGTATTCTCATGTGTAAAAGGATTCGATTGCGAATTTTCCATGACTCTGATTAGTCTACTCAGCCCGTGGGTGGTATCCTTCCCGATGCCTAAGAACGTTTCCCTAAAAAAAATTCTCCTCATTGGTTCTGGTCCAATTGTAATTGGGCAAGGATGTGAGTTTGACTATTCAGGAGTCCAAGCCTGCAAAGCTCTGGCAGAAGAGGGTTATGCGGTGGTCCTTATTAACTCTAACCCGGCCACCATTATGACCGATCCGGAATTTTCGGTACGCACTTACATTGAACCGATTACGCCTGAGATAGTAGCAATGATTATAGAAAGGGAAAAAGTGGACGCTGTCCTCCCCACTGTTGGAGGACAGACGGCTCTTAACGTCGCTGTTGAACTAGTACAGAACGGTACGCTGCAACGTTTTGGAGTACAGTTAATCGGTGCAAGTGCGGCTGCAATCCGAAAAGGCGAAGATCGCCAGATCTTCAAGGAGATAATGTTGGCGATTGGATTGGATGTACCAATCTCCGGCATAGCTCATAGCATGGAAGAGGCACTTGCCATTGCAGGGCGTATTGAAAAATTCCCACTTATTATTCGTCCAGCTTTCACCTTGGGAGGAGGTGGTGGGGGAATTGCTCATAATTACCAGCAGTTTAAAGAAATTGTTCAACAAGGACTCGCCCTTTCTCCTGTTTCAGAGATTCTTGTCGAGGAGTCTCTGCTTGGTTGGAAAGAATTTGAAATGGAAGTAATGCGAGACTGCACTGATAACTGCGTGGTAGTTTGTTCCATTGAAAATGTGGACCCTATGGGGGTTCATACCGGCGACTCTATTACAGTAGCCCCTATTCAAACCCTCACGGATAAAGAATATCAATCCATGCGGGATGCTTCATTTGCAATCATGAGGGCCATTGGCGTTGAAACCGGTGGCGCTAATATCCAGTTTGGAGTTAACCCACAGACCGGACGCATGGTGACCATCGAGATGAATCCTCGCGTTTCACGTTCCTCAGCACTGGCATCTAAAGCGACAGGTTTCCCCATTGCAAAAATCGCTGCTAAGCTCGCTGTTGGCTATAGTCTAGATGAACTTAAGAATGATATTACACAGAAGACATCAGCCTGCTTTGAACCAGCAATTGACTATGTGGTTACCAAAATCCCTCGGTTCACCTTTGAAAAATTTCCCATGGCGGACTCAACCTTGACTACGCAAATGAAGAGCGTAGGAGAAGTGATGGCCATCGGTCGTACTCTCAAAGAGTCGCTGCAAAAGGCCATTCGGTCCCTGGAGATTGGCAGGTTTGGTCTAGGAAGTGATGGTGAGGATAGTCTTCCACTATTGAAGAATGGAACTCCAGACTTAGATCTTATCAGGAAGCGACTACAGGTTCCCAACGCTGAGCGAATTTTCTTTCTACGATACGCTCTGCACGCTGGGATCAGCGAAAAGCGCGTATCCGAATTGTCTGGAATTGATCCCTGGTTTATTCGACATATCCGGCAAATTATGGACGAGGAGAAATCCTATCACCAGAATCCCACAAAGATTTCCCTACTCCGGGCAAAAAAGATGGGTTTTTCCGACCGCCAACTTGCCTTCCTTTCCGGCATCTCCGAGTTAGAAATCCGCAATCGCCGCAAAGCTCAAGGCATTGTTCCAACTTACCGACTAGTGGACACTTGTGCAGCGGAGTTCGAGGCTCATACGCCCTACTATTATTCTACCTATGGTGATGAGGATGAAATCCACCGGACCTCCCAAAAAAGGGCAATGATTCTTGGGAGCGGCCCTAATAGAATTGGGCAAGGAATCGAGTTTGACTACTGCTGCGTTCATGCAGCTTTCGCTCTTAGAGAGGAGGGAATCGAGACTATTATGGTCAATTCCAATCCGGAGACTGTCTCGACTGACTATGATACAAGTGACAAGTTGTATTTTGAGCCACTAACGCTAGAAGATGTTCTCAATATTTATGAAAGAGAAAACTGCAGCGCTGTAATTGTCCAGTTTGGGGGTCAGACGCCACTCAACCTGGCTGCTTCTCTGCAAGCAGCGGGTATCCCAATTGTTGGAACACAGCCGCATAGTATTGAAGCAGCAGAAAATCGCAGATATTTTGCCGCAATGATTGACCGTTTGGGGTTGCGGAGAACAGTTGGTGGAACGGTAATTCATGAGCAGGAGGCCTTGGCTGTGGCTGCGCGTATCGGGTATCCTGTACTAGTTCGTCCCTCTTTTGTACTAGGCGGTCGTGCAATGGAGATTATACACTCCGAGGAAGATCTCTGTTGCTACATTCGCGCCGCCATACCAACTTGTTGTGGGGGGCCACTCTTGGTGGATCGCTTCTTAGAGGAAGCTACTGAAGTGGACATAGACTGCATTAGCGATGGAGACCTCTGCGTGGTGGGTGGCATTATGGAGCACATCGAGCAAGCTGGGATTCATAGTGGAGATAGTGCCTGTATGATCCCTTCCTGTTCGCTTTCATCAACAGTTCTAGCACACCTTAGAGAGGCTACCAAAGCCATCGCACGTGAACTAGACGTTGTTGGCCTTATGAATGTCCAATTTGCCATAAAGGATAGAGAGGTGTACGTGCTGGAAGTGAATCCTCGGGCTTCTCGAACCATTCCATTCGTTAGTAAGGCCATTGGGGTGCCGCTAGCAAAACTTGCAGCGAAGGTGATGGTTGGTCGTAAGCTCCGTGAGTTAGGCTTCACAAGGGAAGTAATTCCAGCTCATTTTTCCGTAAAAGAGGCAGTATTTCCCTTTGCGAGGTTCCCAGGAGTAGACATCCTTCTAGGACCAGAGATGCGATCTACCGGGGAGGTGATGGGCGTTGATCAAGACTTCGGAATGGCTTATGCCAAGGCTCAAATCTCGGCTCAATCAGCCCTTCCTCTACAGGGGAGCGTCTTCCTTAGTGTAAGGGACACAGACAAAGACGCCATCGCTCCTATCGCCCTAGAGTTCCATCGTCTGCAATTCCAAATTTATTCAACTAGCGGCACAACAGCATTCCTGGGACCTCTCGGGGTCCAGGCTAAATGTCTCTCCAAGCTGGCTGAAGGTTGCCCAAATATCTTGGACAAGATTCAAGAATCGAAGGTCGATTTGATCATTAATACACCCAGCGGTCAGCAGCCCAGGAAAGACGAAATTATCATCCGCAGGGCAGCCATCGCCGCTCGCATACCGGTCATTACCACCTTACGCGCTGCACAGGCTAGTCTAGAAGCCATCCGTGCCATGCGTTGTACTCCTCTCTCAGTGCGGAGCATTCAAGAATATCACGCAGCTTCGTCATCTTTCTACTCCAGCGAGACATCCTGTTGCCACCAGAAGGAATGAATCTTGCCCATCTTTTTTTCTTCAATACGCGAATATCTTCGCTTGAAATTTTTTGTTTGGTTGCTACTCTCACCTCCGGCCACGGGTTGGACATTCCATAATGCCGTAAGGATGCCGCTATAGCTCCTCTTCTCTTAGCCTTAGGTAATTTTCTTCGGCTGCACAGTTTGGTGGCCGACAATCGGCTCGTAATTTGGTATTTATTTATCATGTAGCAATGGGATGCTTTTAGGGTTCATTAAACTTTACTCACGCTTCGCGTTATTTTTAACCATCGGTGTTGGTGGAGCATTGTCCTACTTTTCTGATCAATTGTTTGATCCTTACTACGTTCAGGTGCTCACACTTGCTGCTATCTATGCCACGTTAGCTGTCAGCCTCAATTTAGTGATGGGAGAGACTGGTCAGTTTTCCCTGTGCCATGCGGCCTTTATGGCAGTTGGTGCCTACACTTCAGCTTATATTACCTCTTATGGTCTCCCATCCTGGTTTCCTGACGTGAAGTTCACGGGGAGTTCTTTCTGGTCACAAGTGACGTTTTTTCCAGTTTTAGTTTCAAGTGGACTGGCTGCTGGTCTGGCAGGATGGATTGTTGGAGTTCCCTCTCTACGCCTACGCGGGGATTATTTGGCCTTAGTGACACTTGGATTTGGAGAAATCATCCGGGTGGTTCTGCAGAATATGGAAGCAGTGGGAGGGGCACGGGGGATGGAGGCGGTTGTTCCGGCGACTAATCTCTTTTGGAGTATTGGTACGGCAGCAACCGTCATTTATTTTTCCTTCTCTCTAGTTCGCTCTACCTATGGGAAGGGCTTTCATGCTGTGCGGGATGATGAACTGGCAGCTGAAAGCATGGGTGTGAATACCACAGCTTATAAGGTCACAGCATTCGTTTGGGGGGCTTTTTTTGCCGGGATAGCCGGAGCGCTCTACGCACACAGTGTCGAATTTATCAGTCCGGATGGCTTCACATACCTGAAATCAATCGAAATTCTGGTCATGGTAGTGCTAGGCGGAATGGGTCAGATAGGTAGCGTTGCTCTTGCCGCAATCTTTCTTACTTTACTTAATGAATGGCTCCGACAGTTAGGGAGTTACCGAATGGTAGCTTACTCTCTTATGATTATTCTCCTTATGATCTTACGTCCACAGGGTTTGCTGGGTGGGGTAGGGCAAATGTTCTGGGTAAGAGGGGACCTTCGAAGGAAAAGAACATGAACAGGAGTCATCTTCTAGAAGTCCGGAACTGTGCACTTCGTTTCGGAGGTTTACATGCTGTAGCGGATGTGTCTTTTCGGGTAAAGCAAGGAGAGCTCTTGGGATTGATTGGCCCCAACGGCGCAGGGAAAAGCAGCATATTTAACCTGGTAACTGGCATCTATCCTCCCACTTCCGGGGAAATTCTTTTTGAGGGGGAAGTTTGTTCAGGACTACGCGCCAGTAAAATAACTGCGATGGGGATGGCGCGCACTTTTCAAAATGTACGTCTATTCCATTCGCTCTCTGTGCTCGAGAATGTGGTGGTGGCGTTTAACCTGCACTTGAGTCATAGCTGGCTGCATGCAATTACCCGTGGGGCTAAATTCCTACAAGAAGAGGCCAAAGTGCGACAGCAAGCCCTAGAATTACTGAAAATTTTCGGGTTAGATCAGGCGGGTGAACGCCTTGCTACCGCACTCTCTTACGGGTCACAAAGGAGATTGGAAATTGTACGTGCCATGGCTACACAGCCAAAGCTTCTCTTGTTAGACGAACCTGCGGCCGGGATGAATACAGTTGAAAAGGAAGAACTTATGCAGCTTATTCGTTTTGTTCAGGAACGTTTTGGCATCACCGTTCTTCTAGTGGAACATGATATGCCTCTCGTCATGGGAATTTGCCGGAGAATCGTGGTGATGGAACAGGGTAGATTACTCGCCGAAGGCACTCCTGGAGAGATTCAATCCAATCCCATGGTGATCGAAGCATATCTTGGACGTCCTTTACCTTCAGCAAGTAAGGAGTAGCATGGCATGCTTGAAGTAAAAAATCTCAATGTGTTCTATGGATCAGTACAGGCTCTACACGGAGTCTCTTTTGGGGTCCCAGACGGAAAAATTGTCACTTTAATTGGTGCAAACGGCGCGGGCAAGTCTACCGTACTTCGCACCATATCTGGATTAAATCGCATGACAGTCGGTAGCGTGCAATTTAACGGGGAGGACATTTCAAACTTGCCACCTTATTTAATAGTGGACAGGGGGCTGGCCCACGTCCCAGAGGGTAGGATGATATTCGCAAATCTTTCCGTTCGTGAAAACTTAAAAGTGGGAGCCTTTCGGAGGAAAAACCACCGTGCGTTGCCTGCAGATCAAGACTACGTCTTTTCAATCTTTCCCCATATTGCGGAACGCCTCGACCAACAGGCAGGGACTCTCTCTGGTGGGGAACAGCAAATGCTGGCCATCGGTAGGGCAATTATGAGTGGAGCAAGAATGTTAATGCTTGATGAGCCTTCATTAGGAATTGCTCCGATTCTTGTGGAAACTATTTTCCAGCGCCTGATTGAACTCAATGAACGTCGGGGCATAACAATTCTTCTTGTTGAACAGAATGCGAACCTTGCGCTTCAAGTCAGCCACCTTGCCTGTGTGTTGGAGTCGGGAAGATTGGCTCTCAGTGGGAGAAGTAAAGAATTGCGTGAAAATGCTCAGGTCCGAAAAGCCTATCTTGGACACTAGGGTTGTGGCGTAGAAAGTATAGGAAGAACCTCTGTAAGAAGTCTGGCTACCTCGGCTGGCTTATCCAAGGGAGATCCATCCAGATAGAGTTGGCTCCACGTTCCAATGGGAGCGCGTCGCCGCCACTTCGGATCAGGTTTCCCTCTAACGAAAAAATGGAGTTTTCTCCGAAGTATTGGGGCCCTGTATTCGGCAATTATTTCCACCAGATCTTTGGAACCTTTCTCTCTAAGGAATGCCCTTCTCAAGGTCTGTAACCACTTTACAGGTTTTCGACCGATGGAGGGAATGGCAAAAAGGATGAGAGACAAGCTTTTTTCGTTGCTCTGACTTAATTGGTAAGCTAGTTCCCAAGCGAATATCGCCCCCATGCCAATACCGATAAGGGCAAACTCACCAGGGAGATGATCCCGAAGAACGAGCGCTAAACCGCAAGTAATTTTTTCTACGGTAGCCGAAGAAGCCGAAGGTTTTCTGGGAACCATGAGGCAGTGTACAGCACACTTACTGGACAAAGATTGTGCTATGGAGAGATAATCCCCGACGAGGCCATAGCCGGCGTGAACAAAATAGAGCGCTATACCACCGCTGGTCCCCGTTTGAAGTGTCGTTATGACAGGTAGTCGCTGTAAGGATTCGACGTCGTGGTTCTGGTAATGGTAGTTATCGGCTCCTGCTTGAGGAGCAGCAACAGTTGGAGCGGGTATAGGTTGGAGCTTTGGAATCGCCAGAGACAGTGAATTTATCTGACCGAAGGGATCCAAATGAAATCGGGTGACAAGTGCAAAATGCGTGGGTATCAATTGTCTTGGAAGGTGTTCCCTTAAATGGCGGTCTAGCGTGGTTGGCAGTGATGCCATATGGCTGTCTTGCGGAACGATCCATGCGCCCAAGCAGGACGATTGTTCCCCAGTCGGAGCAAAGCTGCGGACTATGCCATCAATAATATCCGGATGAGAAGCAAGCGTACCTTCTATCTTGCGTAGGGTCGTCCAATCCAAAACACTGGGGAGTTGACTGTAAGGTTGACTAATCAATACTAGTTGCCCCGTCTGGTTCCATTGTGCCAGTTCATCTGTCACAGAAATCTGCCAGGAACGGCCGCCTATAGTAGCAGCCACGATCCTCCCACTTTCATGTGTCCCATTTTGAATGTCTTTATTTAAACAAAATGCAAGAATTCCTGGGGAGTAAGAAGGAAGCAGCCGATGATGGCTGTCCACGAGAAACACTGCAACACCAGGCCGTGGACGGCCGCAGACTAACCCTATCTCGCAAAGCTCTGGTGCATCGAGGCTTTCAGTTGCAGTACCACCACCCAAGAACTCTGATGGACTGTAAAATACAATGCACTCGGCGTTTCCTCTGTTTTGTTCCTTCCATTTGGCAATGGTCGAACTTGAGATATGACCAGCCTCGATTACTATCTGGCGCAAAGTAGGAGGGACAGAATGATGCACCTCACTAAGATAGTGTGTCCATTGACTCCAGAAAGCGGCTGTGAGACGTAGATGCGTGATCCTTACGGACTCAAGAGCTTTCTGAAAGGCAGTTCGTGTGTTTTTAATATTTTTCTCTGGAAAAATCAGTGTGGCTCCGGTAAGGAGGGCAACAAAGTACTCTTCTATTGCTGCCGCACTTCCCTGGGGATGGTGGCAAAGAATCCGATCGTTTGGCCGTGCATTGTAGGCGTGGACAGCATTTTCTACGACAGTTTGTAGCTCTGCATAAGAAATAGTTTTGCGATCCCTGTTGGACTGCAGGACAGAAACCACGGGACTAACAGGAGAAAGAGAGGCGATAGGTAACACTTGCCCCGGAAGAGAGAGGATTTTTCCCCATAGAGACTCCTCTAATATGAGTGCAGTTTGTTGGATTTTTCCAGGAATAGCCTCCTTGCTCATGTCCGTTATCACAATGGACACCCGATGTCTGGAAAGATACTCCTCGAGTTTAACAGGTAACGCTTCTGGATCTAGAGGCAAACAAGTACAGCCAGCTCTTAGCACTCCAAGCAAGGCGACTAACATCCATGGGGAAGAGGGCATCATTAGTGCAAGGACTGTTCCAGCGCTTATAGAACGGCTTTTTAGGAACGTGGAAAATTGGCTGGAATAGGTTTCCGCCAGGGAAAAACTCAAAGAATCATTCCCTTTTTCTACAAATGTGTGGGAGCCATATAGCTGAACAATCCTCTTCAGAACTGTGAACGGATCGACGGAAGTTAGTTGCACGGAGGGAGATGTCCCCATCCCCAAACAGACTGATTCCTCCTCTTCACTGGGGAGACTTAGATTAATTGTGGCAACCGGTGTATTTGGCTCAGTAAAGTAATACAGTGCCCTAAGAAGACGTTTAAATAGCTGGCGTACAATTCGTGGAGAGATCTGACTAGGAAGGTATTTAATCCCGAGAGAAAGGCGTTCCTTTCCACAAGCTAGAACCTGTATGGGAAATCGAGAGTGCTGGCATATATGAGCATCGAAACGCATCCACTGAGGTAAGCAAGTATGAATGCGACTATTAAGGCTTTCCGGTAAGTAATGTAGGGTGCTACTCAGTTGAGGAAATGGCTCGGAATGACCGACGTGGTTCCATATTTCTTGGATATTGGTTACAAGGAAGGGATCAGTATCAAGTTCTATCTCTTGCAGAGCACGTAACCATTTTTTACAGGTTAAGTCCTCTGGAATCTGAATAGGAAATGGTAGAAAACTTTCAAAAAGACCTACCGATTCCGAAGCCTGTGGACCTGCGAGACGACGGCAAGAGCGATAGATACCAAACATTGCCTCTCCGTTCACACTGAGGCGCCCAAGGACTAATCCCCAGGCTGCTGCAAGGAGAACAGATAAAGGAGCATCTGCTAGACCAGCTGACTGAATAAGTCGCATTGTAGTTTCTTTCTCCAAGAGAAAGTCCTCGCGTTTCAACAGTAAGTCCACAGGAGTGCCGTTAGATGCTTTGGGATGGAAAATGGCTGCAAATGAAAGAGGATTAATGCGTTGCAAGAGGTTTTTCCAGTGCCGACGAGCAGCCACAGGGTCTGCACTATCAATAGCACCGATAGCGGCCGCATAAGAAAGAGACTCCTGCAAGGAAGGCTGGCGTCCATAAGAGAGCTCCTCATAGAAAATCAGCCAATCACGTAACACTAAAAAGATAGATTCCTCGTCTAGTAAGATTGGGTGACAAGTCCAGAGAAAGTGGTACGTCTCTCCTGGCAGTTTGATAGCATGGAAGCGCAGGAGAGGTGGTTGGGAGAGGGAGAAAGGTTCCATTGCATCTTTAGCCTGTAGGCGGTTCCATTGGACACTTATTTCCTTGCTGGAGAGATTGCACCAGTTGAGGGGACGCCAGATGGTCTCGCAATCTTCATGCTCGTGGAAAGAGAGTATGTTACCTGTTTTCCTACTAAAACTGGATCGGAGCAAACCATGCCGTTGTGTTACCCATTTCCAGGATTTTTGGAGTAATCGGATATCAACAGGTTCTCCGAAGTTAAAAGAAATCTGTATGCTATCAGTTATGGTTGTCCCCGGGTGGGCGTCTGCGGATACAGCATGAATTGCTTCTTGCATAGGAGAGGCTGGAAATTCGCGCATAGAAGATTGGATAAGATGGAAAAAGTAGCTCGGATCGAGCTAAGAATGATAGGCAGTGGTAGGCTGTTCTCAAAACCAGAATCTTTTCTCTTATTCAGAGAGGGAAGAGAATTTTGTAGTCTTCCGTGGTGTATTTAGTATGCCGATCTGTGGCGGTGAGATCCAGCTGGGGTATATTGCCTATCAGTCTTCTGATATTCTCTTTTTCCTGCTTTAGCGAGACGATCGGTAGAGCTGGGCTAGTTTCTAGCAGCGACACGCATATCTTCTTGATTTATGGAAAAATTATTTAACGTCTTGCAGACAACCACTGCCTGGAAAAAAGCATGTATGAGTCAAAGCACCGTTGAAGACTCAGTTTCCCCTAGCACAGGAAGAAAAAAGGGACACGCCCATATTTTCTTGAGTATCCTTGGCATCTTGTTCCCGTCGTTCCTATGATTCTAGAGCGGAGTTTTTTTCCAAAACTGCTGACACCGTTTCTTCGGCAGTCGCAGCTATTGATCAGAATGGAGGTCGAACGGTCTTTCTAGGGTCTCTGCTCAAGAGAACCGGGATTGCAAGCATCCCGTGTTTCTTCCGCAAGCAGACACACTCTTGACTAACACGCACGGACCCGTGTTGTAAGGCACTTGCTGAAATCTTCAGGGCGCAAAAACGCTAATAGTAAATGCGATATTCTCTTTCTATTAACTGCTGATGCCGGTAAAATTGTTACCATAGCGTTCGTAATCCCATTTTAATGGGGATTTGTTCTTTTCCGAGAAAGCCTCCTTTCTCTTTAGGGAGTGGAAGAGTGGTCTGGAAGTCGCTTGAGACGCGGTGCGTAGAGCAGCGCAGTAGAAGTCCAGGCAACGTCGGATTTTTCATCGAAAAGCCTTTGACATAAATGGGAGATTTCCACTTCTAAAAGATTGGGTTGATAGCTCAACGGTAGAGCAGCGCCCTTTTAAGGCGTTGGTTCTGGGTTCGAGTCCCAGTCAGCCCACGCAAAATTAAAATTATTGCTACCAGGGAAGGGTAAAGCGGAGTGCGATCGATTTGAACTTTGTAACAGATACCGGTGCTGTGCCAGCGAGAGACCTGCTGCAGCATTTTCCGTCTCCTCCAGGAGCAACAGTACTTCCAAATGGACAAGTTGCCTACTGTGTATGGGCGCCGGATGTACATCTGGTCCGGGTGAAAATTCGTGCCTCGGGGGTGATGGAGAAAATACACACCCTTTCCCTTCAGCGGGATAGCAGGGGGTTTCACACAGGATTGGATCGAAGAGGGCAAGTAGGGGATGCCTACCTTTATTGCCTAGAGGGTAAGGGAAACTACCCAGATCCAGCCTCTCGTGCCCAACAGACAGATGTACATGGCCCCTCCCTAGTGGTAGATCCAACTAAATTTTCATGGGCGGATAGTAGCTGGTGTTGTCCTCCCTTTAGGGAACTCATAATTTATGAATTACACGTTGGCACCTTTACTTGGGAGGGGACATTTCGAAGTGCACGTGAGTATTTTCCTCTACTGAATGAACTAGGAATCACGGCTATAGAGATCATGCCGGTTTCCGACTTTCCTGGGAAAAGAAACTGGGGATATGACGGCGTCCTTCCTTACGCTCCCGCACGGTGCTACGGAACACCTGACGATTTCCGCGCGTTAGTCAACTGCGCACATCTACATGGCCTAGCTGTGATCCTGGACGTAGTCTATAGCCACCTTGGACCGTCTGGGAACTATTTTTCCTGCTTTACCCAACACTACTTCAATCCACGCCGTCAGACCCCCTGGGGAGACTCCATAAATTTTGACTCAGAGATGTCTGGCCCCGTCCGCGAGTTCTTTTTGCAGAACCTTCTCTATTGGATGGAAGAATTCCACATTGATGGGTTTCGATTAGATGCTACACATGAAATACAGGATGACTCCCAGACCCATATCCTTAGCGAAATGTCAAAAGCGGTCCATAGGCGTAACGGCTACATGATAGCGGAAGATGAACGAAATCTCGAGTCTTTACTCTGCAACTATTCGGAAGGAGGCATGGGATTCGATGCGGTCTGGGCAGACGATTTCCATCATACGTTGCGAATAACTCAGACAGCTGAAAGATCCTCCTATTTTACTGATTTTGACGGCTCGCTCGCAGAGGTTCTTTCTGTCCTGGAAAATGGGTGGCTGTATCAGGGACAAATTTCAAGGCGCACTGGCTTTTCCAGGGGCACACCATGCCGGCATTTGCCACCCAGTCGGTTTGTCCACTGTATCTCTAACCACGATCAGGTTGGAAATCAGGTGCTGGGAGAGCGCCTATCTCAGAAAATCTCTCCCCCAGCGTATCGTGTTCTTTCTGCTTTGCTTTGCCTATCCCCTTATACTCCTCTCCTTTTTATGGGACAAGAGTGGGCTGCATCTACCCCTTTCCTCTATTTTACTGATCACGATGCAGAAGTAGGCAAGAAGGTTACAGAAGGTCGGAAGAGAGAGTTTTTAGAGTTCCAGAAATTCTTGGATTGCACGTCTAAAGAGCAAATTCCTGACCCTCAGATGGAGGAATCTTTTCTGAGGTCGAAACTTCGGTGGTGTGAATCTCAAGAAGACGCACACGCAGAAGTGCGTGCTCTCTACGCCGCATGCCTTCATCTCCGCCGCTATGTCCTTCCTGTCCCTGCTGCAAGAAATGACTGGAGTGTCCATCGCTTATCATGGGGAGCTGGAGCGATCTGTTATAGAGGAAAAGTCGACTGTCTAATCGTCTTTGATCTTGTGGGAGGGAATGCGGGAAACTTCGACTCCAACGGAGGAGGGTGGTCACTCATTTTTTCTACGGAGGAGAAACGCTTTGGTGGCAAGGGGAGTATAGAATGTACCCCTTCTAAAGGAGAAATCGCTTTCTTAGAAAAAGGGTTAGTGGTATTTCTTTCCTGCAAGTGTCAGGAGTCTCTACGGTAGAGAACTGCAACAGGTAGACGTGTCAAAATGTCTGAGATGCGTATCTCTAGCTGGTCACAACGATGCACTTCCCCAGTCAAAATATTTCCCCAAGAGCCGGTAAATGATTCTGAGACTATCCTTGTCTCAGACCATACGCAGCTATTATACGGTGTTAGCCATAATTTGGCTGTTAAGCGAGGAACGACAACAAGAAGGACCATCCTGTCATGCCGACGTAGGAAGGAAATAACATGATCCTTCTTCGGTCCCTGTGACAGCAAAGGTTGATAATCTGCCATGCGGAAGAAACTAGCATGGCTGCGGCGAAATTGTAATAGGCGCTGAATAATAAAGAGCTTGATATGTCCTCTCTTCCATTCAGAAAGTAATCTCTCAGGAGAGGTTGTCGGCAATGACTTTAGGAGTTGTTGACGTAAAGTGTAGTCCACCGGACGACGATTATCAGGATCGACAAGACTAAAATCCCAAATTTCGGTACCTTGATAAAAGTCCGGAATTCCTGGCACCGTACATTTCAAGACTGTTTCAGTGAGTGAGTTCCAGGCACCCAGGCGGGCAATTTCTTTAGCAAGAGGTATGAACGCACTTTGGAAGGCAGCTCCAGACTGAGAATCCAAGATTTTCTTGACAAATTGCGTCACCGCTTGCTCCCACTCTTCGTTGGGCTGGGTCCAGCTGCTGTTTACCTTCCCTTCTTTCAGAGTCTTCACTAGGTATTTCTGAATTCTGTCAACAAAATTCTCCCAATCTTCAGAAGAAAGATCCAGTGGCCATACTCCTAGCAAGGTTTGATAGAGAAAGTATTCCTCGTTGGGAGAGGGAGCCATCTCGTCCCCTACCTGGACTCGGAATTTCCTATTAATTTGCCTCCATCTGCGAACGGCACTGCGCCACTGGCCTGGTACTTCAGAAATTGCAGCGATTCGCGTTCGTACATCTTCACTGCGTTTAGTGTCATGTGTAGAGGTGGCAAGCAGTGTATGAGGAGCGTGTAAGCGGCGATCACAGTTGAGTCGGTGAAACTCGGAGAGGCTTAAACCCAACGTATCTGGGTTCCCTCCTACCTCGTTGACTGCAATGAGCCGATTATAAAGATATAGAGTCGTATCTTCCAGTCCCTTCGCCGCTATTGGTCCAGTGCATTGTTGAAACTTCATTACAAAGTGAAAATGGGCATTACGCTCTTTAGGAGAGAGTTCTTCCGGTAGGTGCATAAGGAGTAGTCTGCAAAGAAAGTCGAATGCAGGCTTGTCGATAGTGGGATTCCTTCTACGTGCTATTTCTATAGCACGTAGAATGGAGCGCTCCTCAAATTCTGATGGCGGGTGGGTTTCTGTTATGTAGGTACGGTATATTGGGAAGCAGGCGATAACCTCTCGGACAGCATTCGTCAACAGGTTACGGGTACAATCCCTGTAATTTCTGTAAAGTTCAGAAAGTCCATCAAGAAGTTTTCCTAAAGAAAATATTTCACTCTGGAAAGAAGTCTCCATAACCAACCGCTTTCTCTCATAAAGGAGATCAGAGAAGGAATCGGAATTCCCAATAAAACGCTGATAGGTTTCGGTAAGATGCACTGCTGCGTTTGCATCGATGAGTAGATGTACCATCTGATTAGCAAAGTCATAGCCCGTGGTTCCAAAAACTGGCCAATCAGAAGGAAGCTGCTCGTGGGACATATTAAGAATTTTTTCCACAACTATGTAGAGTGGAGGCGAAGAAGATTGGAGACTAGCGTAGTAATCTTGGAGACGACCTAAGTATGCCTTTGGATCCCAAAGACCATCAACATGATCGATTCGCAATCCAGTCACATCACCACGAGCAAGAAGTCTAAAAAGAAGCTGATGCGAAGCTTGAAATACTTGAGGAATTTCTACACGGAGAGCAGCTAGGCTATTAACATCGAAGAACCGGCGATAGTTAATTTCCTCGGCTGCCATGCGCCAGTAGGTCAGCCGATAGGCTTGGCATTCCAAGAGTTCGTGGAGGGCATCGAATGTTTCTGGGATGTTAGGATCACCTAAGAATTCGGCTACTGCAAGGTCTACAGCGTACCGCGTCTTTGAATCACTTTGTATAAGAGCTTCTAGTTGTGCTCTAGCTATAATGCTCGAAGGAGAGGCACCTCTTAGTTGATCAATGATCCTACTGAGCTGAGTAATGCTCAAATCTTTTAGGTAGCAAAGACTCCGCTGTAGAATTATGGGGTAGGTGTTTGGACGCACCGGGAGCTTGATGGCTGAATGTCGATACCGAATGAAGAAACTACCCCCTTCCCGTTCCAAGGTAAGATCACCATTTTCCAGGGTTTTTCCATAGCGGTCATTCAGGACAGGAAGTACAATCTTCTCGGAAAGGGCCTCCTTATCCGGATGCCAGTCAATATCAAAGTAGTTTGCATAGGCTGAGGAAAAGCCATTTTCTAGTACGTCCATCCACCACCGATTTAAAGACTCATTGATGCCCATGTGATTAGGTACAAAATCGAGTAATTGCCCCATTTGATGCTGATGCAATTCCGAGATAAAATGCTGGTAGTCAGAGGTGCTGCCAAGCACTGGGTTTAGGGTATTGTGGTTGACGATGTCATATCCGTGTGTGCTTTCCACCCCAGCCTGAAAATAGGGAGAAGCATAAACGTCCGTAATACCTAGTTCGTGGAGATATTCTAGAATCGCGGTGGCGTCTGCAAAGGTAAACTCACCATGGAATTGCAGACGGTAAGTTGCTGATGGGATATTGGAACTCATGAAACCGGTATTCGAAACGTTTCTTTTTTTCCTTTCTAGAGAGGGCTCTACTCTATCTGTAAAACTATAAATGAGTCATCATCCGTGTATTCTTTTCTTTTTGGAAATCAGCTTGTTGCACGGTTTCTTCTATCTTCCCGCCTGCAAGTAATAGTTACATTTTTACCGCTCCTTATCCTTGGTGAATTTGCTCAGAACTCCACCGCATAAAACTTTTATCCTCTTAACTGGAGAGGAATTGAGTAACGAGATAGCATACAGCGAGGCCCGCGCTTTCCTTTCCCGTCCACAAGGAGGCCGCTGCGGGGTTCTACCCGGCGCGAGTAAAATTGCGGAAGAAGCCTCTGCTATCTCTGCGAAGGCCGCGTAGCCAAACATTTATACAGGGTGGCTATCAGTTTGGAAAATTGCCACCACAAACTGGCACTCCGCTGCCAGGGCACCCACGATCCCTGGCCAAGGGCTAATTTCCTTTACATGAAGTCTTCTCTCCTCTCGATACACCTTCCAGGGATGCACATCTGTCTCTATATTAATCTTTCGTAGTCCTAGAGCTATCCCTTCGCCAGCCAGTTTAACAGCGGCTTCTTTTCGGACCCACATGCGAAGAAAAACTTTCTGACGATCCTCCTTAGAGCAGGATGCTAAAGCGAGACGTTCAGAAGAATGAAAATATCGGCTGGCAATCTTATTCACAGAAACAAAACGACTCTCTTTTTCTATATCGAGTCCTATAGAAAACCGGGCAAATGCTACAAGGACCCTCCCGCCTGTGTGAGAAAGACTGAAACTGGGACCCTTCCTCCCAAAGTGTGGCTTCCCACTAGGCATATATCTCAAGCGTATCCTTCCTGGCATACCCCCTAGGTAGCCGCTAGCGATGCGCCGAACCGTGGCATAGGTATCCTCTCTTCCACTGAACAACCATCCCCACAGATGGACTTCTCCAAATTCGAGAACTGGGGACACACTCTTTGGAGTGAAGAAACACCTCTGAGAGGTATCTAGGATCCCCCTTCTCACCCTTGCACTTGAAAGAAAAACTCATACCCCTCCGAAGAGGGCGTTTCGACAATCTCTACTTGTAGGGCAACCATAAGGATCCTGATACAGGAACGCCGGGGTTATTTTCTCCTGGATCCAATTATAGGTAGAATGTTAAGGGACGCAGGTACTGTACTGGGAGTGGAATGTTCTCAGGCCTCTCTCCAAAGGAAAGATTAAAAGATTAATTATACTTAGGATGAATTTATGGGTACTTGGAAAAATAGCTGGGAGGGCAACTTTGACAACTTCAGTCACTTTCAATTCCCTCCACAGACCTCCCTTACTTCTAGGGTTGTAGTCCAATTTATTTTAGGAAAGACTCATCCAATGTGTAAGTCTTCTAATCCAGGAAATACCCACATGGAGGAGCGAGCAGAACGTGCTGCAAAGATAATCGGACGGCCGGAGCGATACAAGATCTGCGAAGGTTGTGACTCAATCCTAATACTTGAGGCAGTGACTTGCCCTAACTGCCATAGCTACCGCTTTAATGCTAACGTAAGTGAGGTAGTCACACATGCACGGCTCCTTGCCAACCGAGTGCAAACCAGTGTGGCGCAGGAGGACATGTACTAGTCAACCCGACCGGGGTTAGTTTCTTTCCGTTTGGCGGAAGGAAAATTCTGAGGAGCAAGCAGTAAGCTGTAGGAAGTTCAACAGGGCGGGCATTGCGCACTGTTTCACTTCAACCGAAAAAATGCTCTGGCCGTAGCAGTGGTCTGTTGGGCGATGACGCCAAGGCCCTCTCCACGTATCCGAGAAATAGCTTCAGCCACTACCCGGACGTGTGCAGGTTCGCACCTCTTACCTCTAAATGGTGCAGGCGCAAGAAAAGGGCAGTCAGTCTCCACCATGTAGGCATTATGGGGTACCTGAGAAACCGTATTGCGTATAGCCTCGGCATTACTAAAAGTCACCATGCCAGTAAAAGAAATAAGGTGACCCCCTGCGACAATCTCACTGGCTTGTCCAATTGTTCCTTTAAAGCAATGGAAAACCCCCCGCAGACGCCCAGAGTAAAGAACGAGGAGGCGCCACGTGTCTTCCCACGCGTCCCTCTGATGAATGACTACGTTGAGACCCAGTCTGGCAGCCAGATCTAGATGCTGTAAAAACGCTTGGACTTGGAGAGACTTATACGCCTCGTCCATGGCAGCACTGTCCACTTCTTTTTTTGAAGACTGGCCACAAAAAGGCGCTGCCGTCTTACTAGGAAGACGATGAAAATCCAGCCCAGTCTCACCAATAGCGACAACCTTAGGATGCAAAGCAATTTTTTGAAGTTGTCTGAAGAAACCTTTCTCCTCTTTCTCAACGTTGGTTGGGTGAACTCCAACAACTGCATAGAGGGAAGGAAATCTCTCCGCGATAGACACTGCTCGCAGGCTGCTTTGAAGCCCGGTCCCAACGTTCAGTATACAATGAACGCCTACATCGGTCGCACGAGTGATTACTGTTTCTAAATCCGCAGTATACTCTAATTCATTCAGGTGAGCATGCGTGTCAATCAACATAGAGTAAAGTTCGTACATTCCGTGCACGAAGGCAAAGGTGGATAAAAGACATATTAAATTTTACCATTGGACTATTGAGCTTGCCCAAGTCAGCCCTCCACCAAAAGTCACCATCAAAATGTAATCGCCAGCTTTAAAACGCCCTCTGCGGTTAGCTTCATCGAGAGCTATTGCTACGGCAGCAGCCGAGGTATTTCCAAATCGATCCAAGTTGATGTACACTCTCTCCATAGGAATCTTTAGTCGGTCTGCAAGCACTTCAATAATGCGGATGTTGGCTTGGTGCGGAACAAAGCATTTAATGTCGGAAATGGCTAACCCAGCCTGTTGTAAAGCACAAAGAGCGGCTGCTTGCATGGAGGTAATAGCCAGCTTGAAAGTCTCCCTTCCATTCATCTGAATGGTATTAAAGCGCTTCGCAAAATTTTCAGGAGTTACAGGCAGAGCGCATCCTCCTCCTGGCATGCACAGAACGTTCCCGTAATCTCCATTACTTCCCATAAATGTCGTGATGATTCCCTTGGATCCACTTCTATTATACCGCAAGACAGCCGCACCTGCTCCATCTCCAAAAAGGACGCAAGTGTTGCGATCATTCCAATCCACTAGAGAACTTAATCTGTCTGCACCAACCACGAGCACAGTATTATATGTAGCGGTGCAGATAAACTGCCGCGCAACTTCCAGTGAATAAAGAAAGCCAGAACAAGCTGCAGAGATATCAAAGCAGGCCGCGCGCTTCGCTCCAAGCAGTCGCTGGACATGGCAAGCAGTTGCCGGAAAAAAAGTATCTGGAGAAACAGTAGCAAGGACAATCATATCAATTTCGTTAGCTTGTACTTTTGCCTGTTCCATAGCCTCTTGAGCTGCTTTTGCAGCCATGTGGCTAGTAAATTCATCTGACGCGGCAATGCGTCGTTCCTTGATACCAGTGCGAGAAGTAATCCAAGCGTCACTTGTATCCACAATTTTCTCTAGCTCGGTATTGGTAAGAATTCGTTGTGGTACATAGCTACCCGTCCCAATAACAGACGCTGTGCGGCTCAGCGTGGAATATGGAAGCGGATCTGCCAACTGCTTATTGGAGGAAATTGACTTCCGTGGAGACCAATCAAATAACCGCTTACACATCACACTATCTTGTACTGTTTGATCGCCTCAATGATGCGTGGGTTGATACCTTGCTCAACAAATTCAGTAGCAACACGTACGGCGTTCTTAATAGCGAGTGGGCTGCTGGCCCCGTGAGCAATAATGCAGATTCCATTGACTCCTAACAGTGGACTGCCACCATATGTTTCATAATTAGTCTTATTCCAAATCGTCCGAAAGGCATTACGCACCATATAGGCTCCCATTTGATGCAGTAGACCTTTCTTTAATTCGCGTTTGAGCCAGTGAAAAACCGCGGCAGCTGTGGCTTCGCAGGTCTTGAGAACTACGTTGCCAGTAAAACCATCACAGAGCACCACTTCGACTGGACATTCAAAAAGATCATGCCCTTCCACGTTACCACGGAAATTCAATTTGGTAGATCTTAGGAGTTTAAAACTTTCCCTGATTAAGTCACTTCCCTTCGCGTCTTCTCCACCAATGGACATCAAGCCAACTGCTGGATTGGGAAATCCTAATACGTGCTTAGAGAGAACAGTGCCCATAATGGCATATTGCAGCATGTATTCCGGACGTGCCTCGATATTAGCACCGGCATCAATTAGGACACAGACGTTGTGCGCTGTAGGAAGATAGGAGGCAATCCCAGGACGTTCAATACCTTTGAGAGTCCTCAGTTTAATAGTCGTGGCAGCGACAGTGGCTCCGGTGTGACCAGCACTGACAAGCGCGTCAGCACTGCCATTTTTGACAAGGTCAACTGCCATGGAAACGGAAGAATTCCTCTTGCGGCGAACAGATTCAGTGGCTGGGTCCGACATTTCTATCACCTGAGTGGTATGGACAACCTCTACTCTCTGGTCCTCATAGTTTTTCTCCCCCAAATGTCTAATAATCTGATCTCTATCACCAACCAGAAAAAGCTTGGAGATTCTGTGATACTCACGTAGGGCCAAAATAGCGCCAGAGACAATGTTGGTCGGGGCGTAATCACCCCCCATTGCGTCTAGAGCAATCCTCATGGGATCAAGAGGGCAACAAAGATTTTTTGAAAACGGCTCTCAAGCTTGAAATCTGAGCAGTTTTGCAGGTGCATCTCAAGCCCTGATTGTAACATCTAAGCCAAAGATTTTCCGACACGTAGAACCAGCCTACCTTTATAGTAGCCACAAGAAGAGCAAGCAGTATGGGGCAAGACTTTTGCTCCACATCGCAAGCAGGAGACAACCTTAGCAGCCCTCCAGCAACGTGCTGCCTTGCGCGTGCGCAAGCGCATCTTGGAAGTTTTTCTCTTTGGGACTCCCATAAAATCAAAAAATCACTGTCTTTTATTTTAATGTTAGATTTCTTAAAACCCGCCAGGCTGGTAGTAGAGATAGAGACCGATCGCTTTTTTTCTGTGTAAAAGCACAAGCAGGGAGCTTAATAGAGCATGGTGGGTGATTGGGTGCGAGCTGCCTGCACCTAGGATAGCTTGGGAGAGCAAGCAAGATATCCTCTCGTACAAAGGGGGTCAAGTCTGCGCTTCTCTTGTTGGCTAATTCTAGCTGAACAGAAAAATCATCAATCTGTATCCTGTACGGTAGGGTACGGAGACACGCGACACACCGCAGGTGAACATCCAAAGTTAGACTGCCTGTTACGGAAAATTTTCCCTGTAGAGACTCCACTCCTAGTGTATAGATCAGGGGTCCTACGGTAGACAGTCCAGACTCCTCCAATTTGAGAGGAGCTGCACTTTCTTTTCCAGTCCATTTTTTGCCGGGACTGAGAGGTAGTTGAGAGAAACAGGCTTTCATCTACTTTGGGTATAGATCTCTTTCAGTCGTGTTGCCACGGCAGACGAGACAAATCTGGAAACGTCTCCCCCTAGCAGGGCAACTTCCTTGACCAACTGAGAGCTTAAGTAGGCATACTCCTCCTGGGGAGTTAGGAAAATGGTTTCTAGCTTTGGATAGAGGTAGCGATTCATAAGGGCCATTTGAAACTCAAACTCAAAATCTGAGACTGCCCTTAGGCCTCGGATTACCACTTGAATCTGGTTTTCCCGAGCAAACTCAGCGAGAAGTCCTTCCAATATCAGAATACGGACTGGAGGAATGCTCTTGTGTAAAGACTGATAAACCAAGTCCGCCCTTTCCTGGGCAGAAAACAAAGGACGACTCTTAGAATCATTCACTGCGACAGCCACAATAATCTCCTCAAACAGCTCTGTTGCTCGGTAAATGACATCCAGATGACCATTAGTGATGGGATCGAAACTCCCCGGATAAAGAGCGCGTTTCACTCCCATTCGATAGTAGCAGGCGGCTTACTGGAGATATCATAACAAACCCGGTTAACACCGCTGATTTCATTGGTAATCCTAGAAGAAATCTTTGCAAGCAAACTATAGGGAACCGGAACCCAGTTAGCAGTCATCCCATCACGACTTTCTACTATGCGTATGGCGATAGCGCTTTCATAGGTGCGTTCATCCCCCATGACTCCCACTGAGCATATAGGCAGCAGGATGGCAAATGACTGCCATACTTTGTTATACCAACCGGAGGTTTGCATCTCCTCGGTGAGAATAGCATCGGCACCACGCAAAATATGCAGACGTCTGCGAGTTATTTTTCCCAGGATGCGAATCGCAAGTCCAGGTCCTGGGAAAGGCTGACGATATACGAGTTCCTGAGGCAGGCCTAGCTTCAAGCCGACTTCTCGCACCTCATCCTTGAAGAGGTGGCGCAGCGGTTCTATGAGCTCAAACTCCATTTGAGGAGGGAGACCCGCCACATTATGATGACTCTTAATTGGGGAAGAAGAGCTATTAGCGAATGAGGTACTTTCGATGACATCCGGATAGAGCGTTCCCTGAGCAAGGTAGCGAAACGGACGCTTTGACGCAATCTGGAGCTGTTGAGCAGTTAACTGAAATATCCGTATAAACTCGTTACCAATAACCTTCCGTTTTCTCTCAGGATCGATTATCCCCCTGAGGCGGGAGAAAAAACTCCCAGAGGCATCTACTGTTTCGAGCTGAACACCATGAAAATTACAGGTGAAAAGTTTGTTTACCGCCTGAGATTCTCCAGCACGTAAAAAGCCGTTATCTACAAAAACGCAGGTAAGCTGCTTTCCAATAGCACGCTGCAACAGAGTGGCCGCAACATAAGAATCTACCCCACCGCTCAGACCAAGTATCACTTGTCCTTTGCCTATCTTTTTCCTTAACTCCTCGCAGGCACGTGCAATAAATGCCTCCGCTGTCCAGTTTGGGATACACTTGCAAACCACAGTCAGAAAATTTTGTAGAATGTCTCTTCCACAAGGAGTATGGGTAACCTCCGGGTGAAATTGTAGCCCGTAAATGTGCCTCTCTTGGAAGGCAACTGCGGCATAAGGAGAGTTCTCTGTTTGCCCGACAGCACAAAACCCTCTAGGGAGGGAAACGATTCTATCTCGATGGCTACTCCAGACATTGACTTTATCCGGAAGTCCACGAAACAAAAGGCAGTGACGGTCCACATGGAGAATCCCGGGGCCGTATTCACGGTGAGAGGATTTTTCTACAATTCCACCGAAATCTTTGGCTATTATTTGAACGCCGTAGCAAATACCAAGGATAGGAATCCCTAGCTCGTAAATTTTTTTGTCAAGGCTAGGTGCTGATGGAGAGTAAACGCTGGAAGGTCCCCCAGAAAGAATAATTCCTGAAGGGGCAGCTGCTTGAACCTGGGCCATGCTGACGTAATAAGGAACTATTTCTGAGTAGACATGGCATTCTCGGATGCGACGTGCAATGATTTGGGTGTATTGAGAGCCGAAATCGAGGATAAGAATGTTAGAAATGGGGTGCATTGACATGCTACTTTGACCTGATTTAATAGAGCACGAGCCCTTCTCATTCTGACCTTATGCCCATCGATCGATGTTTGAAGCGAAGTAACCCAAGGAAGAGTTTTCCAAGCTGTACGGCGTGAGAAGAATCCATCCTAGCCGAGGGGGGATTGTAGTCATTTTCCTGACATTGGCAAGCAACGACAAGCTTTCAAGTGAAGGTTCCATCGTCTCCCCCAGAAGAGATCAACTTGTAGCCAAGTAGTCATGGTTACAGCGGGATGATATAATTTGCCAGTATACCTTTTACCTCATGAGAGGCTTCGCTTACGATTGACTTTCTGCTGTGCAGTCCCTGTTTATTCCAGGGGAGTGGATGTGCACCTGGCACAATAATAGCATTCCGAAATACAGGGCCAATTGCTACTCACCACGCTCTATTTCGCCTTGAACAAGGTTGGAAGTACGGCGTATAGGCGCAGAACGATTGATGATGGCTGGCATTGTTGAAGAGTTCGGACAAACAAAGCTTACCCTGCTTCCTGTACAACCTGGTACAAAACGCACAGCTCACCATTGTGGCATGGGTTTCCTTTCCGCCAGACTCGAGCCCGGTGAGATCTATAGAGAAGAGGCCACTAAATACCTTACCATCCCCCATGCTTATCCTAGCTTGACAGGAGAGACTCAATCACAAGATGACCAGAAGAGACTGAGCAGCCCAGAAGCTCCAAGTGGGCGTATCAACTTCCTCCTAGATCGATTCCGATTCACCGACTGGAAAACCTCTTTGGCCCGTTTGAAGACATCGTACAGCAAAACTTTCAGCTAAGGAGTTGTTTCCATGAGCACTCAAGGACCGGACACTGTTTAACCGGCCGCGAGCGGGCCCACGTGTAGCCAAAAAAGTAATAGCTGAATTTTGTCTGTGTACAGCTGGCGACGGGTCCAAGAGGCTACCTATGTGTGCCAACCATATACTAGTCACTAGTATTCTCATTACACGACGCAGCGCTTATCTCTCACAAGCGCTTGATCCTTATAGCCTTATAGCTAATGGGTATTGCAAAATGTCTAGGATGCGACCCTCCAGATTCTACTTGTCCACCACCTTTCCAAAATCCAACGGAATAACCGAGCGGAGCCAGTGTTGTATTGGTTGTCTATAAAGCAAGGTTCTCCTCTGTATGTTGAAACCGTCATCCCGGCAATAAATAGGGCGTTATATTCAACCAAGGAAGGCTAAAGTGCAAATAGCGTCAGAGGCTATGCTGGTTTGTTAGCTATCAGAAACTTAGCTCCTCCCTGCAAAGCCCTGATGACAAACCCATCAAGTGGGCTACTTGCTACTGCATCCACCTCTCTGTCCCTGGTTAGGCCCTTACCTCAAATGCTCCTCTGGCAGCTTCTGCTGCAAAGCTGAAACACTAGCCTATTTGCACAGGGTTTTCCGCCACGGCAACGGCAGTATTGGCTAAACGGAATCCGCTCCCATTTCAATAGCTTCAGCAGCATGGCTTTGGGCGCCAATACCGGTGTCGACTATTACAGGGACAGGGGATGGTAGCCTGTGAAATGATTTTACCTTGATTTGCTCTCGACTCTCTCCAAGCCGCGATCGCTTCCAATAGGACACCCTAGCAGCATCACTGCGGCAACACCAACTTCCTCCAGGCGCTTAGCTAAATCGGATCGGCAATAGTATAAGTATAGTAATATAGTATAGTAATAAGGCAAAACGACGAGTTCCTCTTGAGTAAGACCTTCTGCAGCTGGAAATGTTTCGTTATGGGATCGGAAGTAAGTAGTGAGGCTCTGGATGGATTCCAAGTTTGATCCACTTTGGCAATCCAGCAGAAGCAACAAGATGAGCGAGACGAACCGCTTCTTTTGCGTTCATGGCTTCGCTTGCATTAGCGAGTACAAGGTAATGCTTGGATCTACATAGTTAAGGATGGTGGCAAAAGGATCTATCTTCCAGATGGGATAACACGCCGAAGTGCTGCCGTCACAATTTCTACTCCGCTTGCCTCTATGGCCTTCTGCATCACAGTATGAGAGGAAAACTTTTCTGTTCTAATAACGATCTGGACCGAAACTGCTTTCCAGCGATTATCAAAGGGACAGTCTCCATGCCTAGAAATGCTCTGCTGCAGCTGCAGCTATGCAAAGCAGATAGGAGAAGATACATGACATAGCTTAACCGAGACCCTCGGCAAAAACCTCCCTTCAACTTGTTTCCAGAACGAATCTGGTTGATTTCTCGGCCTGTATTGCCCGCATTGTTTAGAAGGGTACACCCCGCGCGATTGTGATCAACAAGAGACAAAGATGAGCAAAAAGCTCCCTTACAAAGTCTAGATGGCCCATAGAAGATAGCTCAAGCGCGTTGGTGTGGCGAAACCCATGCTTCAAGCCGAAAGAGAGGCCAATACCACGGACCACCCCCTACCACAATAGCCGGTTTTTTCCAGAAAAAAAGGAATCCACTGTGGGCTGGAGACATCGAAAGTAAAACTGCTGTGCCGGTAGGCATATTCCCTGTAAGTTAAGCAATTCTTCTTTTGCCTATAGGTTAAAGTTTAGCTAACCTGCCAACCGCAGCGCCTGTAGCTCAGGGGATAGAGCAGTGGATTTCTAATCCATTGGTCGCAGGTTCGAATCCTGCCGGGCGCGTGCCATCCCTTACACCGTTGGCCATCGTCAGTTCTTCCATTCTAGATCTATGTCATTTTGGACGGCGAAGGGATAGCTTGACAGCTGTCAGCTGTAAGAGTAAGCCCCAGCTTAATCCCTGGTTTTTCTAAGATCCCTAGCATGATGGATTCGTTTTCAGTCCTCGTATCCTCCCAACTGAGAGGTGCTATCTTTCCCATCCTTCTTTTACCTTTTCGGACTAGAGGCAGCATAATCGTACCAAGAAGACCCATCAAGCATAGTCATTGATCCTTAGTAAGGGTTCCACCAGATAAGATCACCCATGTCTACTTTAACATTGACCTATGAGAAACATAATTTGGGTCTTTAAGTTTTAAGCTCTGTCTTTTAGTGTGCAAAAGTCCTTTCAGGGGCGGATCATTGTTACCTGTGGCCCTGCTTTTGAGCCTATCGATTCGGTTCGATGTATTACTAATTTTTCGACTGGAGAATTGGGAACACTTTTGTGTAACCACTTAGCTGAAAAGGGATGGGAAGTGTTCTGTCTACGCGGAACGGGTGCTACCTATCCACGCCCCCTTCATGCCAGCATTTTCCCATTCTCGACTAATATGGATCTGGAGAAATGTCTTAACCGGTTATCAGCTCTCCATAGCATAGTAGGCGTCTTTCACGCAGCCGCTCTCTGCGATTTTCGTGTAGTTCGGATAGAAAACAGTCACGGCATCAAAATTATTCCTATAAAACTGGGCAGTCGCTCCGGAAGTCTACGATTAACCCTAGAGCCAACTCCAAAAATCATTCGACGGCTTCGCAGCTTGTTCCCTCACAGTTATATTGTGGGATGGAAATATGAACTAGAGGGCCCTCCCGAAGGGGCCCTATTTGAGGGAGGATATCAACAGATTACAGAAAGCGCAACAGACGCATGTGTCATCAATGGCCGTGCTCTAGGAGATGGCTTCGTCTTTCTGGAAAAAGGGAAAATTCCACTCCCCTTCTCAACGAAAATGCAGCTCTGCCTTTACTTAAACCAATGGCTATCACACCTTACCCTTGCTTTATAGCAGAAGCAAAGCTGGAGGGTAGGTTAAGGATAGACGTCCCTGTTGCTGCTGTCCATCTGCCTTTACAGGGCACCATATGAGGGGTTAGAGCAGAGTGCATATCACAGTAATAGGAGTAAAGGTACCCTTAATGAAACGAGATCCACCATGGTTTAAGACCGCAGTCATCTATGAACTACACGTGCGTTCGTTCTGCGACAGCACAGCTGATGGAATCGGTGACTTCCGTGGACTATGCAGAAGGCTAGGATACCTAGAAGATCTGGGAATAACAGCCATTTGGCTACTTCCATTCTACCCATCGCCTCTGCGTGATGATGGTTACGACATCTCCGATTATCTATCAGTGAATCCAAGTTATGGAACGCTGGATGATTTCTGTAATTTTTTGGCAGCGGCCCACCAACGAAGGTTGCACGTCATTACAGAGCTTGTTCTGAATCACACATCGGATCAGCATCCCTGGTTCCAGAGTTCACGCTTAGCCCCTCCAGGATCGGTTGAAAGGGATTTTTATGTTTGGAGTGATACTACTGAACGTTATGAGGAAGCACGTATCATTTTTAGTGATTTCGAAAAATCTAACTGGTCTTGGGATCCAGTGGCGCAAGCTTATTACTGGCACCGGTTTTATTCTCATCAGCCGGATCTAAACTTTGACAATCCCTTCGTTCAAGAGGCGGTCTTCAATATAGTAAACTTCTGGTTGGGGCTTGGGGTTGACGGATTAAGGCTAGACGCTGTCCCATATCTTTTTGAACGGGAGAGGACCTCATGTGAGAATTTGCCAGAAACTCATGCTTTCCTACGGCACCTACGTCGACACGTGGATACAAAGTTCCCCGGACGTTTGCTACTGGCAGAAGCTAACCAATGGCCAGAAGATGCAGCTGCATATTTTGGGGCAGGGGATGAGTGTCACATGGAATTCCATTTCCCACTTATGCCACGGCTCTTTATGGCGTTACAGATGGAAGACCGCTTTCCACTAACTGATATTTTTGATCAGACCCCTGCTATTCCAGAAAATTGCCAGTGGGCCATTTTTCTTCGTAACCACGATGAGTTGACGCTGGAGATGGTTTCTGACGAGGAAAGGGATTATATGGTGCGGCTTTATGCGGAGGATATCCGTGCTCGCATTAACTTGGGTATTCGTCGCCGTCTGGCTCCCTTGCTGGGAAACAACCGCCGCAAGATCGAATTAATGAAATCCCTTCTGCTTTCTCTCCCTGGAACTCCTATTTTGTACTACGGAGATGAAATTGGTATGGGAGACAATTTCTATTTAGGAGACCGTAATGGAGTTCGCACGCCAATGCAATGGAGCGCCGACCGCAATGCTGGATTTTCACGCGCTAATCCCCAGCAGTTATTTCTTCCAATTGTTATAGATCCCGAATTTCACTATGAGACGGTGAACGTGGACGTGCAAAAGAAGAATCTTTCCTCACTCTTTTGGTGGATGCGGCGAATCCTGGGAATTCGACAAAAACATCCGGCATTCGCTCTTGGAGGTATCCAATTTCTTTCTACAGAGAATTCCAAGGTACTAGCCTATCTGCGCCGGTATAAAGAAGATCAGGTTTTACTTGTGGTAGCTAACCTCTCACGTTATTCCCAGGCAGTTTCCCTGGATCTGTCCGAATTCCGAGATCGATTTCCAGAGGAGCTTTTCGGCAATACACGATTCCCCGTTATCAGCAATCTTCCTTATCTCTTTACTCTTGGGCCACATGGGTTTTATTGGTTACAATTGCATCCTCTTTCCTCCGTAGGAGAGGAAAGAGTATTAACTGATCATATCCCTCCCCTGCTCACGGAGCTGGCGGAATGGACGCCAAAGCTACACCGAGTGCTAGAGCGCGCAATTCTCCCGCACTACATGCAAAGGTGCCGCTGGTTTGGAGAAAAGCACCTGGCATTGCGGAAGCTGCGCATTGTTGAGAGTTTTTCCCCGAAAGAAGATCCGTATACGCAGGTTCTCCTAATAGAGATAACCCTTACACAGGGACATACCGCCACTTACGTGGTTCCACTGACAATCAGAAACAAGAGCAGCACTAGTAACGTCAGTCTGCACTCTACTGTAGCCTACTTCGCAAGTGGTGAAACGCTTTTGGATGCATTGTGTGTCCAAGAGGTACACCAACATTTTCTTAATCTCATCGCACAAAAAAAAACTTGGCGTGGTGGGACCTCTCAGCTTTTCGGCATAGGAGGAGATATCTATCCAGAACCTTCCCTTTCCAGATTATGTGGAAGCGAACAATCCAACTCATCAATCGTCTTTAATGAACAATTTAACTTAAAGCTTTTACGTCGGTATGAAGCTGGTCATAACCCTGATGCCGACCTTCTTCGAGCGCTAGGGGAGGCGGGGTTTTTACATGTACCGCGCTACTGCGGTGAAATACGTTACATGGGCAGCGGTCAACAGGGGACTATTGCCTTACTCACTGCTTACGTTCCCAACCAAGGAGACGCCTGGACATATACTCTTGACTCACTCGGCCGCTTCTTTGAGGGCGCACTTACTGCCCCCTCCATAGAAGAAGAGGAAAAAAAAATGCTTCCAGAACTTATGGCCGGTTATCCAGAGCGAGCGTACCAACTTGGCCTTCGCACAGGTGAACTTCATCGATGCCTAGCAACACTTCCAGGGGCAATTTTTGCACCAGAACCTTTCACTAATCTCTATCAGCGCTCCCTCTATCAAACATTACGCAGTTTGGCGCGTCGGACTGAATTGGACCTGGTCAGCAAGATCCCTTACCTCCCGGAATCTCTCCAGGTACAAGCCAAGAATTGGATTGCAGCAACACCCCACCTGCTCGCGTTTTATGCAAGGCTCCTTGGAGCAAAGATATCTGCAAAAAAGATCCGTAGCCACGGAGACTACCATCTTGGTCAAGTTCTTAACACTGGTAAGGATTTTGTTATCTTGGACTTCGAGGGGGAACCATGTCGTCCGATTGGAGAGCGGCTGCTCAAGCGTCCTGCATTAGTTGATGTTGCTGGTATGTTACGTTCGTTTGATTATGCTGTGCAAAGTGCATTGTTAGCTATCGAACGCCAGGAGGATCGCACCCGGCTTGCTCCATGGTGTGATCTTTGGAAGGGCCACGTTACGTCTGCGTTCCTGGAAGGGTACCTGACTGGTGTTGCTAAAGCCGACTTTCTCCCTCAGACAGAGGAAGACTTTACTTTTCTTCTCAAAGTTTTTCTTCTCGACAAGGCGCTCTATGAAATCTGGTATGAGCTGAGTTACCGTCCTAACCTGCTCGGTATACCACTCTGTTCTGCCTATCAGATGCTTCAAGTAGTTGATGTGTCAGGAGGGAGTATCACGGAAACCTTTAACCAATTCACCAAGACGGGGGGAGAGGAAAAAGGTAGGAGAGACTGCTAAAAAGGATCTCGGAGTAGGCTTTAGGGAATTGTATTGCTGGTGCTGGGAGATGTTGAGTGTTGAAGTGGTGTGGTGATTCGATAGGTAAGGGCCGATGTCCTGTACACAACGTTGGGAGCTGGAGCTATTCTGTATCCAATGGAGAATAGAGACCTATCCGTGAAAACAAAACCTCCAATCGTTGGGGCGTTTCTATCTGGGACATCTCTGCTTCTCTATGCCACAGCTCTGGTAGCTGGAAGCTGGAGCGTAGCCAGGCCATAGCTTCCACGATTGGCCTAGCTGGTTTTACTTCGTGCAGAATTGGTGAAGGCAGATGTAATGAGGGGCTTGTCCAGGAACGCAACAAGCCTGTTTGTGTTTTTGACACTCTATAACGAATGCAGTTCCCATCTGTACCACCTGATGCTCAAGAAGATTACCTATTCTTAAGGGGGCTCTTATCAAGTAGAGTTGTGTCTACCAGGATAGACGCACAGAGAGGCGTAGCCGTTTTTGCATCTGGGCAGAGTGAATTCATCAGTGCCTCTCCCTCTCGGCCTTTAATTAATCGTTCTCATAAAGAGAAACACAGACTGGCTTTATCAAGAAAAATGATCAATAAGAATCTATCTGTGACCCAGATCGGCAGAATAATGCCTATATGCCGATCAGAGTAAAAACACCCGGCGTCCGCCTTCTCCGGTGCTAGGTAAGTTAAATGGACAGAGAAGCGTTACGTTACTCTCACAGCGGAGGGAGTCGACTTAGATGAAAATGAGTATACTGGATCGCTACGTTTTAAAGAAGTTCCTGATTCCCCTTTCTTACTGCGTCACAGGGTTCACCGTGATCTGGTTTATCTTTGACCTGAGCAGTAGTCTATCCTCATTACTAAGAGGAGGGATTAATTTTTCTCTCCAGTTCCGATATTATCAATCTCAGATTCCCGCTATCCTCCTGCTTTCCCTGCCTGTAGGCACTCTTCTTGCGCTTCTACATGGCTTGTCTGCAATGTCTCGTAGTAATGAGATTATTTCTATGCTAGCCGCTGGCAAAAGTGTGTTGCGCGTATTGCGTCCACTCCTAACAGTGGGCCTACTGCTTGTAGGGGTGGCTGCCTACTTTAATTGGTCCATTACCCCGCATGCACAGTATGTAAGGAAGCAAATGTTAAATGAAATAAGAGAGGGGAGACCTGTCGAAAACAGCTATGTTATGGCTCACATGTTCCGAAACGGTCACGACCATCGACTGTGGTTTATGCGCCGTATTCTCCCGAAGCAAGCTAAATGGCAGGTGGAAGATTTACAAATCGTCCAACAAAACACTCGCAACGAAGTTACTGAGGAATGGTTCGCAAGGAGAGCCTCCTATGATCCCTTTAAAAGGAACTGGATTCTGTTGCAGGTACGGCATCTGGAATTAGACCCACAGGGAAATATTTTGAAGAAAATCGACTCTGACCGACTAACTATCGGGCACTGGAGCGAGACACCGCGACGCGTTGCCAGTCCAGCCGCAGATCCTAATCACCTTTCTGTAGAAGAACTGCGAGAATATCTTGCTTACAACATAGATTCTCCTCCAAATCGCCTGGCTCCCTATCGCACACACCTGTGGTACCGCTTCGCACTTCCATGGCAGACGATGGTAGCTGTTCTTCTAGCTGGGCCACTCGGAATTGCTTACTCACGTCACAATCCCTTACGGGACGTTACCACGGCGATTATCCTTTTTTTCTGTCTGATCTTTTTGGACAAAGTGTTTATTGCCCTAGGAAAAGGGAATCACGTTTCCCCGTTTATAGCGGCTTGGACTCCCCTCATGGGATATTCTGTCCTTGGATTCTGGTTTCTATGGCTGCGTTCTACTAACCGGAATATTCCTAGCTTGAGAAGGATGTGCGGCCGGCAGAATGAGTACATAGAGCAAACACTCCACACAAAGTGAATAAGGACTGACATTGACTGAATGGAAGTCCTCATAATGGACATGGGGGAATTAAGTACTGGGATTCTGATTCAAATGGGGACCGGCCGTTGCTCACTTTCGTTGGCACCTTGTTTCTGTGAATTCTGGCGTGTCAGCCCTATGGTGGAGGAAGGCTGTAGTTGCTTACTGACGGAGTCAATTCTCAGTAGGACCTGGCAAATAGAGCCCGTTGAGGACTTGGTTTACCAGTGAAGATGCATTTCCCAGACTCCTTAGAGACATTGAAAGGAATGCAACGGATAGTGACCTTAAGGTCTGCTTTAAGTTTCTCTTCGATGTTCGAAGAGTCATTCCAATGTGCCAGGACAAACCCTCCATGAATTTCAGGCCTCCCAGCATTCCTGGGAGTAAAAAATTGATAGAACTCTCTCTCTGAACTAACATGGCAGGTGTGTGCGCTACAAAAATTTGTAGCCAGGGCCAATAGGTTTGCTTGAATATTGGCAAGGAGGCGTGGTACTTCCGCCAAGGCCTGGTCAGTTGGAAGAAAGCGCCTTTCTTCAGGAGAAAGGTCCCTCCTAGAGAGAGCGACGGAGCCGGTCTCCAAGTCCCTTGCACCCAACTCGAGGCGTATGGGGACCCCCTTCTTGATCCATTCCCACTTTTTTGTCCCATACCCCAAATTACGGGTATCGAGTTCCACACGGATGGGCTGATTGCAGAAACATGCCCCTCGGAGTCGTGTAGCAACTGACTCCGCACGAGTAAGCACCAGGGTACGTGTTTCCTCCTTGGAAAGGAGGGGCATGACAACTACCTGTATAGGTGCAATCCGAGGCGGTAAAACTAGTCCGTCATCGTCGCTATGCATCATAATAAGAGTACCAACTAATCGTGTGCTAACACCCCAACTAGTTGTCCAAGCATATTCCAACCGTCCAGAGCGTGATTGAAACCTAATACCTGAAGCACGGGAAAAATTCTGCCCAAAAAAGTGGGAGGTTCCAGCTTGGACAGCTCTGCGATCTTGGACCATAGCCTCGATGCAGAAAGTGCGCACGGCACCTGGGAAACGCTCAGAAATTGTCTTTTCTCCACTAATCACAGGGAGAGCCAGATAGTCTCTGGCAAAACTCTCATAGAGATGCAGCATTCTTTTAGTCTCTTCAGTTGCCTCAGCTTCTGTCGCGTGGACCGTGTGGCCCTCTTGCCAGAGAAACTCAGTGGTTCGCAAGAATAAACGAGGCCGCATTTCCCATCGGACCACGTTAGCCCATTGATTAAGGAGAATAGGCAAATCACGATAGGAGTGGATCCATTTGGCAAAAGTGGATCCAATAATAGTTTCTGACGTAGGACGCACTATCAACGGCTCTTTGAGGGGAGAAGCGGGAACCAATTTACCGCCGTCACATGTTTCTAGACGGCTGTGAGTGACCACTGCGCATTCCTTGGCAAACTCCCTGACATGTTTGGCCTCTCGCTGGAGATGGCTGAGAGGAATAAACAGTGGAAAATAGACGTTGTGATGGCCGGTTGCCTTTAGCATGCAATCGAGTGCCGCTTGTATATTTTCCCAGAGTGCGTATCCCCACGGCTTAATAATCATACAGCCACGCACCTCAGAGTTTTCTGCCAAATCGGCAACTTGGATAACTCGTTGGTACCACCTCGAAAAGTCTTTTTCTCGAGTGGGAGAGATCGCTTGTTGTGGTTTCACAACAAGCCTCCAGTCGTACTGAGGAAAAAAAACCCATCCAGTCTATCAGGGATAGAAACTCCTAGAGCGGCTCTCATCGTACCTTCTCCAAGTACCAACTCACGAACTTTTTAACTCCGATAGGGAGACTGATTTGCGGTCGATATCCGAGCAATCTATACGCCTTTGAGACATCTGCACACGTGTACGGCATATCACCGTTCTGTTCAGAGAGCGGCCGGATAATCGCCCTTTTACCAAGAGCTTCTTCAATAGTCGCTATGAGCTCATTGAGGGTGGTAGTACTATTCTTCCCAAGGTTAAAAACCTCAAAGATTTCTCCCTTGTAGTACAGGGCCTTCAGGATCCCTTGGACGACATCTTCAACGTGGGTGTAGTCGCGTTGTGTAGTGCCGTCACCAAATTTCTGAATTGGTACTTCTCTGAAGATAGACTGAGTGAACTTATATATAGCGAGATCTGGGCGTTGAGCTGGGCCATATACAGTAAAAAGTCGTAGGCAGACTACGCGAATGCCCCAGAGGCGAGCAAAATCTCTGCAGAGCTCCTCAGCAGCAAGTTTGCTAGCTGCGTAAGGGTTAAGCGTTTTCGAAAGGGCCAGCCCTTCGGAGAACGGCATCCTTTCCTTTAGACCATAAACGGAAGAGCTTGAGCCGAACAAAAATTGGGATACGCCTGTCCGGCATGCAGCCTTCAGAAGCTGTAATGTACCGCCGATATTCGTCCTTAGGTAAAGTATTGGGTACCTAACAGAGGGACGCGTTCCAGCGTAAGCTGCTAGGTGAATTACAGAGTCAAAATGCCAACGGTCAAAAAGCGCACCCACGGTAGCCGAGGAGCAGATATCACCTTCCACTACCTCAACTTGGCTTGCAAAAGAGGACGCATTTCCAAGCTTAAGACTTGGCGCATAGAAACCGTTAAAGTTATCCAGGACAACAACTGTATGCCCCTCCTTAGATAGAGCAGCTACCAGATGCGAGCCTATAAATCCCGCCCCTCCAGTTACCAACACCCTCATGCCTGGGAGGATAATGAAACCATCGGAAGTAGAGCAAGTCCTTTCCCCAAAAGAACACCTCTAAACTCTTGCTGAACTTGTGAGACAGCACCTCCCCCGCCTTTCTAAGGGAAAGCGACCACTCCTGAAATAGTCAAGTGAGGATGTAATGTTGCGGGCCATCCAGGCAAGTTTGCTCAGTTAGTCATCAGCCAGCCTTTGTGACAACATGATATTAGATTTGACAAGCGAACAAAATCTTGCTAGCGGGTGAGCTTTATTTCACGATGAACAGCCAAATCCTTGAGGAAGCCTCTAAGAAGATTGAGAATACTTCGATCTTGATTAACATGGTTTCTAGGCGGGTACGCCAGTTAAACACTGGCAGTCGCCCTATGGTGGTGGTTCGTCCAGGTATGGGACTATCTGATATTGCTCTTTCTGAGGTAGCGGCTGGAAAGCTTGGTATCTCTCAATGTCCTCTTAAGTCTACAGCCCAGGGCTAGAAGAATAGCCCGCCTCTTGGTTGGTGCTTGGCGGAGCTGTTTTTACAAGTGTTTTGAAATTGCACATCGAAGAGATCGTTACGAACCGTAGGGTCTTGCGAAACTATACGGTCCTAGATAGAGTGGAGGCCGGGATCGTTCTTCTGGGCACGGAGGTAAAATCTATTCGCGAGAATTTAATTAATCCTCAGGCTGCTTATGCAAAGGTGGAAGGCGGGGAGGTGTTTTTATATGACCTCTATATTCAGCCATACGCATGGGGAGGCCGTAGGCAGCACGAGGCTAGGCGCAGGCGCAAGCTCCTTCTCCATAGATGTGAGATCAGTAAGCTTCTTGGTAAGGTATCAAGAAGGGGTTGTTCCTTGGTGCCGTCGCGCCTCTATTGGAAAAACACCCGAATCAAGGTGGAATTGGCTGTTGGGAAGGGAGAATCCTCTTATGACAAGCGAGAAGTCTTGAAGAAAAGAGTCATACAACGTGAAGCGGAGCAAGAAGCAGCCTCTCAGAACCGCTGCATGTGAGAGGCAGGAAAAAGGCTCCTGCCTAACCATACTTTAGTTCCTTGATGATATCGCAACCTCCTTATCGGAAGCTTTTTTCCTACTTAGTTTATCCATGGCCCTTTTCGATAAACCCAAACACTCTGTAAGAGAGCTAGGGAAGTCATTACCGTAAATAGGAAGGTTCCCCCGTAGCTCATAAACGGCAGCGGCAGACCCGTGACTGGCGTAACCGCAACGGTCATACCAAGGTTCATAAAAATGTGTGCAAAAAGCATTACTGTGATACCCAGAGCAAGCAGACATCCGAAGTCATCACTGGCTTGTGAAGCAATATAGAGGCCTGTTAGCAACAAGAGAACATACGCAATGATTAGACATAATCCTCCAAAAAAGCCATGTTGTTCCCCCATTACGCTAAAAATAAAATCGTTGTGGACGGCTGCTCTTGGTAAATATCCGAGTCCATTTAGAGTGTTTCTAGCCTTAAATCCCTTTCCATAAAATCCGCCTGAACCAATAGCATTCAGAGATTGGTTGATATTGTAGGAGGTATTCAGTGGATCAACGTCAGGATTTAGGAAAGTCGTGATCCGTTCTCGCTGGTAAGGCTTAAGGCCGAAATATACCACCACTGGCACGGCTGCTACCGTGACCAGTAGCATAGCAATTAAGTAGCGCTTGGGAATGCCAGCTGCAAATAGCATTCCCATGAATATAAATCCCCAAACCAGAGAAGATCCTAAATCTGGCTGCAAAAGTACTAAGACCGCAGGTATTCCCACGAGAACCAGGCTAACTGTAATACGGAGAAGTGGATGCAGTTGCCGTGATCGATGCAAGAAGATAGCCAACATGATGATACCAGTTATGACCGCAGGGCTCGAAGGTTGGAAACTAATAGGGCCAAGGCTAAGCCAACGGCTACTTCCATAAATGACCTTTGCGCTTGAATATGTAGCTGCTACACTTCCAGCTCCTAGGAAGTAAAGCGGGAGCCCCCACCGCCTAAGCCAGTGGTAATCTGACAGAGCTAGTGTAAGGAAAACAGGTAAGGAGAGCAAAAACCATGCCGTTTGCAAATTATAGAAGCGAAGGTCTCGCATCCAGGTTGCACTATAGACGGAGTAAATGCCGTAGATCCCCAACCCTAACGTGAGGGTTAGCAAAAGCCAATTGAGTCTTAAGAGCTTCTTGGGAAATGGATGCATACAAGTGCTTTTGGCCCACCCGTTTGGGGGATGGAGGGAGTTATTGTAGTTTCTGCTTGTAAGACAAACCAGTAGGATCGAAAAAAATGCCCCTTCTATCGATTCTTGGATGGATCCTGCTCTCCTTTTAGCAATTTTTAGGGACGCCTTGTTAAGTTTTCGTCGGCGGAGCAGTTCTGCCCCAGCCTATAAAACTTCCAGCGGCAGGATAGGACCTCATTTATTACCAGTTTCCACTGCTAATTAACCTACCTGATGCAATAAATAGAATAGGCCAGCTTGCTTTTGGATCACGTACTTACAATTAACCAGGAAACCCCTTAAGGGGCGTGGCAACGGCAATTCGTCCGGGGATTTAGGTTACGCTCCTTGCTGATCGGACAAGAATATGCCGCTGCTTTTGGCGCAAAACACCGCTCTAGATGCCTGGACAGGGCGGTGAATCCCCCCACCTTTATGCGTGACTGCGGAAGTAATCAATGGCTTCCACCACTCCAGAAGCGTAAGTCCTGGAGGCAACAAACCCGCCTGCTCGCGAAACGGCTTGCTTTACTGCAGCGACGGCGTTTGCAGGGCAAGCACACATGGCTGCTGTCTCTCCGTCTAACATAGGAAGATCGTTGTAACTATCTCCAATGGCAAGGACGACTTTCTGCGAGAGGTCGATGAGCCTGCAGAGCTCCGCTAATGTAGAGCCCTTGTGGTAGTCAGCATGGCTGAAACGTAGGTAAATGGTGTTTCTCCGAAAAGAAAATTTTGGGAAGGCTCTGCAAATGTCCTCCAACTCTAGAATAAATCGGCGCATAACTCCTTCTTTAGGAATAATGAGACCGATAAAAGACTCTTGTTCGCGCACGACTGTCACTCCTTGATGTTGAATTGCCCGTTTATAAATTTCCTGCAGCGGTTCTTGGCACTGAAACATAAGTTCCTCGTGTTGAGCACGCCCAAGTTCTGTCCACTCGCTAAAGTGCTCCCATCCCCCAGAGGGAGTATGACGGTAAATTTCTCGTTCGAGTGAGATGATATATGCAGGAGATATAGGAGACCGAAATTCACTAAGTCCCTCTAGGGTGTATGTAAAAGAACGGCCAGTATTAATCACCCAGATTCCTCCCTCTTGTTGGTGATGGAAGAGTCTGTTCAAAAATTCCCCTGTACACTGTCCATTGAGGAACGGATCGACTAGGGTGCCGTCAAAGTCAGTGCAGAGTAGTGCTACAGTAGACATGATAGCTTTATCAGGGAGGCAGATCGAAATAAATAGGACATCCTAACCTGCGAAGCAAGAGAGTCAGTAGAAGTCGCCTCTGAAGAAGAGAAGAAAAACTCTGTCTTCCCTCCCTTTTACTATTTGAGGGGGACGGAAGACCAGGCATGGCAAAATCAAAAATCAAGGATGCACTCGCAATCCAGCAAGTACAGCCAGGTCAGGTACGTGAGGGACTCTATTCTTTCCAATTCTTAACGAAGTAAGCTTCGGCAACATCGATCTGAGTTATCAGGACTTCTGGTGATTTCCGCACTGAACAGTTTTTAGAAAAAAACAGGGACAGAGGTATACAGAACTCTGAGTAACTCCGTGCGCGAGGGTCCAGACTACCGAAGAATAACAAGCAAAAAGAAGCAAAAAACGTTCTGTGTCCACGCTTTTTCTTGAAACCAGTGTTTTTTTGCTTGGCAAGTGGGAGCAATTTTCGCAAGCCTGTCCCCCTGCAGGTGGAGCATTGCAAGGGGGGGGGCTGTGCTCCTCTTTTGCCAAGAGGTTGATGAGTTCCCAACTAGAAGTCAGTTCAGTGGTGCATGCACTTACGTGTGAGGTCACGCCTGACGCAAGAAAGTTCTGCCCTTCTGTCTCCATGTCTCAGATGATTTCTTCAAAGAGCCTAGCTCTTGCGTTGTCTGCTATTCTCGCCCTTTCAGTACTCTTCTTCCAGACCTTTCGGAGAAAGGGAGACAAGCGCGTTGGCGGCGTGCAGGGACCAATTCGCATTGGGATATTCCAGTCACTTACTGGAGCAGAAGCTAGTTTTGGCCAGGATGTGATGAAGGGCGTTGAGATGGCCATGAATGAAATTAACGCTACGGGAGGGGTACTGATAAAAGGGAGCAAGGAAAATTCCCTGAGACGTCCTCTTGAGATTGTCGTGCGTGACAACCAATCTAAACCAGGAGAGACTTCGGCAATTGCTAGAGAGCTCATTAGTCGCTACCATGCAGTAGCTCTTATTGGGGAGGTTTCCTCAGGACGTACCCTGGAGGCTGCACCTATCGCTCAGAGATATCATATTCCTCTACTGGCTAACTCTGCCTCCAATGACAGGGTGACGAAAATTGGGAACTATGTTTTTCGCGTAAGTTATCGTGATAGTCAGCAAGGAGAGATACTAGCACGATACATATACCTTTTGGGAAAAAGGAAGGCTGCGCTTCTCGTGGACTCTAGTAGGGATAATAGCTCTACCATGGCTGACAGTTTCAAAAGGCAGTTTACTGCATTAGGTGGCAGCATTGTAGAAAGGCAAAGTTACAATGCTCACGACAAGGACTTTCAGGCCCAGGTTACTACCATTAAGAACTCTGGTGCCGACTGCCTTTTTCTCCCTGGAGTTTACACGGAGTGTGCAACTATTATGAAACAAGCACGATCTTTAGGATTAAATCTTCCCACATTTGGTGGAGACTCCTGGGATTCTCCGGTTTTTGTCAATGTAGCAGGAAGGGCAGCCGAAGGGGCAGTCTTTACAAACAGCTTTTCCGCTGATGATCCCGATCCTGCTGTGCAGTCCTTCGTCCAAAGCTATCAAAGCAAATACGGTCGACATACCAAACCTGTGGCTCTTGCTGCAACAGGTTTTGATGCACTTAAACTAATGGTGAACGCCATTGAGCGTGCTAAGGTCGACGGTCCAGATTGCGATCTGAAAGACTCTAGCAAACTGAAGCGCTTTCGGCACGCAATTCGTGATGCTCTTGCAGAAACCCGGAATTACAGAGGTGTTAGCGGTAGGATTACTTTTAACAAAAACGGTGATCCTGCTAAAGCTATGGTGTTATTGCGTGTTCATCATGGGAGGTTTGAGTTCATCCAAAAGGAACCACCGCCTTAGCAGGGATTTTGGTAGTTATACCCAGTTAGGACAATACAGCTACAAAATGACGTTGTGCTTACTCCCACCCCTGCTTCTGACTTCTGCTAAAATAATATGACCCGCATACAGTGTGGCTGGCATAGAAGAAGAGCGTGCATAGAGATGTTTTGTTGCCTGCATTTTTTTGTGGAGATTCCTTCCAGTCTTCACATTAGTTAAGCTGGATACCGACATTCATCTTCAGAGGGAATGCAGGAGGAGCATAAGGGCGTATCCTTCTGGACAGGGCATCCGTCGAAATTGCAACGTTCACAGAAAATCTTGGGAAGAATACAGTATTTCTTTCCGCGTTGGCAGCTCTTGCCTATACTCTTCCCCTTTAGACCTCTCCACTGAAACAAGAGAGCAGCTCAAGCCGGCAGTTACCACCGGCGATCCTGGAAGACCTGAGCTATTAGGTGTTTTGGATCTCTCGAAGAAACCAGGACCCGAGAACCTGTAGTAAAGTAATTCTCGTGTACAGGACAGAAAAATTACCTACCTAGAGGGCCTTACAATGGAATTTTCTCAACAACTAATCAACGGACTCTCACTTGGCTCAATTTATGCACTTATTGCCTTGGGATACAGTATGGTATACGGCGTGCTAAGATTTATTAACTTCGCGCATGGAGACATCCTAATGGTGGGGGCCTTCATTGGATATTACTTGGCTCCAAGAGTACAGATTTTTCTAAGTGGTTTTGGAGTGATACCGGTTGGAATCGTAGTATTGATGTTGACGATGGTGGCCTGCGCCTTGTTAGGGATCTCCATCGAATTTTTCGCCTACCGCCCCTTGAGGAAGCATCCCAGGCTCACGGTGCTAATTACCTCAATTGGTGTGTCTCTCTTGCTGGAGTATGGCGGACAGATTCTCTTTGGTGTCAACGTTAAACCATTCCCAAGTCTCCTCCCATCATTTCGTATCCCCCTGGGATTTGGATTAAGTGTAGCCTCTAACCACTTAGTAGCGCTTGGGGTATCTGGAATATTACTTTTAGTGTTACGCCTATTGGTACTACACACTAGGCTGGGCCTGGCCATGAGGGCGCTAGCTTACAATCAAGAGGCAGCTGCACTTATGGGGATTAACACCAATGTTATTATTTCCCTCACTTTTGCCACTGGTTCTGCGCTTGCTGGTGCCGGAGGGATCCTTTACGCTCTGAACATTCACTCTATTGACCCTCTCATGGGAATTCTGCCAGGCATGAAGGCCTTCGTTGCAGCAGTGTTGGGCGGAATTGGGAGTTTACCTGGCGCGGCTTTAGGCGGGATCCTCCTGGGCGTAGTGGAAAGCCTAATTGGAGGCTCCTCAATCTCTTCTTATCGAGATGCTGTAGCATTTGGCATTCTTATTCTAATTCTCCTGCTGCGTCCGACAGGGATTCTAGGCAAAACAGTCCAGGAGAAAGTATGAACTTGGGGAGGGGAGAGTATACACGCTAAGAAGGTTCTGGTTTGTTTGAGCAGGTAGGAAGGTTTACTGGCTCGACAACGACGGCCGTCCCATAAGCAAGGACTTCTGTGGCACCCTGAAGAAGTTCGGTACTGTCGTAGTGAATAGCAAGGAGAGCATTGGCTCCCAGCTCCGACGCTTGCGTGATAAGCATATGTAAAACCTCCCGGCGTGCCCCTTCACAGACTCTAATGTAAAGTGTTTTGCGGTTGTCAGTTATTATCATCCTCAGAAAGTCTAGAAATCTCTGAGCTCCAACAGGGAAACGTATGGTAGCGCTGTGTACAATTCCCAACTGGCGAATTATTCGATATCCTGCTAACTCATCCGCAGTAGTAGTGAAAAAATTTGCGGAACCCATACCACGCATGCCCTAAGAACGAGGAGTAACAAGCAAACGGCAATTTGGATTAAGCTGTTCCTTATACCGATAGATGTTAGCTGGCGCAATGGAAAGGAGAGTAGCCTTCAGCAAAACAAACTCCGGATAGAACTGGTTACTTGCAGGTTCATACGCAGTTTGGCCGGAAAAATACCCCTCAAGGCGGTACTCATAGTTGTTGTCAAATCCAATCCTGTTCCGTTTTCTATCTGGAGCAAGGCACGTCTGTTCATTTAGTATGGCCAATTTGGCACTGCCCCACCGTTCCCCAGGTTTTCTTATCCACCCCCACATCTTATAGTCTACCTTATACATCCGTCTTCCAATAAAATAGCCCTTGGATCTATCCTGTAAGGCGAACTTTTGCATGTCGGCAGAGTCATAAATGGAAGCGATTGGCTTGAACACTTCACAGCCGACTAACCAAATAAGAAGGGCGATGGGTAGAAGCGACAAAAAGTGATTCACAGAGATTGAACAGTTAGTGTACACTCCAAGGAGTGGTGTTGAGATGTCAGCAAGCTGACTTCCGCTCAATCTTTTTACTTGGAATCGAGTAGGAAGATATGGTCAGTATGCATTTCTGTCTTCCCTCTTTCCTACAATGTGTAAGAGGAGATTCGTGAGAACTGCTACTTCTTCCAATGGAGAAGAGTTAGTAAGTAAGCGGTTTGCTTCTAGACATTTCTTCAGGGCAGCTCTGAGTTCCGCTTGTGAGTAGCTGTGGGAATGTATTGCGGAAAGCCCGAGAACATATGTGTTCAGAGTTCCGTCCTTTTTTCTTGGAACATGAGCAAGCACTCCAGCGGGAAGTTTTTCAATCAGATGAACAAAGGCGTTCGCGTGTATTGGTGGAGAGATATCATAGCGTTCCATAAGAGCTTTAACGATGAGGAGGTTGCGTATGATAGGGACTATAGCTACCAAAAGAATACCGATGACGCGCTCGCCTTGGAGGACTAGCTGTCGAAGGAACTCTAAGCAGAGGGTTGCGTTACGAGTCAAGATTGCATTGGAAAGGTCAAAGAGGCCGCTTGCACGTGTGGTAGGAACCAAGTCACGCACCATAGCCTCCGTGATAGTATTACCGGTTTCTGAACTTGATGAGATGAAAAGCTTCTCAAGCTCTGACTCAGCCAGAAGGGTATTTTCCCCAACACGAATCGCAAAGAGGTCTAGAGCGGTAAGTTCAAAGCGGACGTGACGCTTATCGGCACTTTTTTTTATCCATTCAATAATATCGGCCCTGGGGAAATTCCACTTCGAGCTGTGTCCGTCGCAAATTATTACCTCTGCCAGCTTGGTTAATGCCTTGTAAGTAGACCTTCGCCTATCTGCACCAGGTGCGCTCAGAAGAAAAAGGACCCCAGCGGGGATGCCAAATTTCAAGGTATTTTGCAATCTTTCTATGGCAGAACTGAGGGCTGCTGAACGTCCGATAGAATCCGTGAGCATCGAGGCGTTTTTTAACCAAACCAATTTGTTTACATGTAGGAGTGGAGCAGTCGACAGAGCTTGAATGGTATTTGCGATGACCTCTATTGCATGACTAACCGTCTCTGTGGCACCATCAATAATTTCCCTGGCAAAGGAATGTTCAAGTGGTACCAAACGCTCAGCCAGTTCTACAGCGGCAGATCGGACAGCAGCTTCATCTGAACCTGTTACAAGATAGAAGGTCTTGGTGGGCTTGCGGAGTAGTCTTGGAACCACTGCCATAACGTGATGTCTGTCTCTCGTGTCCTCTACTTGAGTGCTTTACGGGCCTAACACTACTGAGCCCATGCTAGCATGGTTTCCATCAACCTCTTTATTGTAAGCACAAAAAAACCGGGCCGGTGTAACAGAAAATTTCTTGAGATGAAGGGAAAACAGAAATAAGGAATCGAAAAACGCATCCGACTTTCTGCTGAAGCAGGAAAAAATATAGATCGCCTGATAACTTTATCCTTAATCAGTCGATATTACAGAAGGGCCTTTATAGGTTCCTCCAAAATTGCACGACTCCAGGCAACAACGGCTTCCCACATCGTCTAAGACCAACACAGCTATTAGTTTTGGCTAAGATGAGTCAAAATGGCTATTGGTGGCAATCGATAACAAGTTTCTAGCCGGCCTTGGCGGCCGCCATTTTGTTACCAGACTTTTTGTAGTCGTCTGCCTCAATTATATTTAGGTTCTCGAAAGAATCACCAATAAGGAGTGCCACATCGCTTGGACGTTTTATTAGTGCGTGATTTTCTCCGAGTGCAACCCTAAATTTATCCAAGTATCCTTCAGTGGACTTTCCTCTGTAAGCACACGCACAGTCCCATTCAGGACACCCGGTGGATATAGCTCTGGCATCCACAGTGATCCGCGCAGCATAAAGCGATCTCTCAAGTAACGACGCTTCGCCATATAAAAAAAGCGCGGGAGCCCCGTTGATGGAGCAGAGACAAATGTTTATAGCATGTGGGAGACGATAAGCCTCCTGTGTAGTTTGCTGTCGCCAATAAGCGAAACTCAGCCAAACGTGACGAAGACGTGGACGAAGGAAGCTGCTTCTTCTAAAGTCCCAAAGACCTTTCCATATCTCTCTAACGATGAAGAGAGCCCAAAAGCCTCCTCGCGTGACCTCGGCACATCGGTGCAACCAATCCCCAACCACAGTGTGTATTCGGAATATACATAACTCTGTTTTCACAAGTAAGTCGCAGCTCTCCCTAGGCCTTAACTGCTACAGGAGGGGGGAATTGCAGAGTAAAGTCAATAACCTTAGAACGGATCTTCGCAAGAGCCTGATCATCTGCACGCACTTTGAGGGTGGCATCAACAAAGTCCGTATTCAAGAGTCTGATGAGTTGAATCGAATCAGCAGGATCACCCATAATGAATGGAAGGATAGATATGATAAAGGGATATTGCTGTAAAATGCGGAGAGATCACACTAACACGGTCTGCCAGAGTAATCGCCGGGGTCGCTTTCTACGCGGATCCACCCACTAGGATGGGCTACAGGAGGGGGGAATTGCAGAGTAAAGTCAATAACCTTAGAACGGATCTTCGCAAGAGCCTGATCATCTGCACGCACTTTGAGGGTGGCATCAACAAAGTCCGCAATCTCTCTAATGGCCTCTTCTTTCATTCCTCGCGTAGTCACGGCTAGTGTGCCAAGGCGAATACCCCCGGTCTTTGTGATAGGTTCTGTGTCAAATGGCAACGCGTTTTTGTTAACCGTGATGGCAGCCTTGTCTAGGATAACTTGGGCCTCGGCTCCGAGAATGTTTTGAGGTCGGAGATCCACAAGGAACATGTGATTATCTGTTCCACCAGAGACGATGCGATAGCCTAGCAAAGAGAGTTGAGTAGCCAACAGTCTGCTATTAGAAACAACCTGTCGTGTGTAGGATACGAAAGCGGGTTGAAGCGCCTCATAAAAACAGACAGCTTTCGCGGCAACAACGTGTGATAGAGGTCCACCTTGTATACCGGGAAAAACGGCGGAGTCTATCTTTTTGGCATACCGTTTTCTACATAGGATTAGTCCAGCACGTGGCCCACGGAGACTTTTATGGGTGGTGGCAGTCACAAAATCAGCGTAGGGAATTGGACTGGGATGCATCCCGCCGGCGACCAGGCCAGCAATATGTGCCATATCCACAAGTAGCAGTGCGTCAACCAGGTCAGCAATTTGCCTAAACAAGGCAAAATTAATGATACGGGAGTAAGCAGAGGCTCCTGCTATGATCAGCTTAGGACGGATCATCTCAGCCTGACGAGCTATGGCGTTGTAGTCAATTTGTTCCGTTTGTCGACCGACTCCGTAGTGATGTACTTCGTAGAGTTTTCCAGAAAAATTTGCCTTATGGCCGTGGGTAAGGTGTCCTCCATGAGCAAGATCCATCGTCAAAACACGATCTCCAGGCTCCAGACAAGCAGAGCACACAGCCATGTTAGCTTGACTTCCTGAATGGGGCTGAACGTTTGCATGCTCAGCACTAAAGAGTTTTTTTGCACGCTCAACAGCAAGTGATTCTATGGCGTCTATAAACTCGCAGCCACCGTACCATCGTCCTCCGGGATAGCCTTCTGCATATTTATTTGTGAGGCAAGAACTTTGAGCCTGCATTACCGCAACACTCGCGTAGTTTTCTGAGGCAATGAGCTCGATATGTTCAAACTGTCGGCGCTGCTCTCTGAAAATTGCCTGGGAGACCTCAGGATCTAGAATTCCTAGTTGAGGGGGAGAAGTAGAGGAAGAAAAAGAAGATGTACGGTCTAAGAGACAAAGAATTTTTTGTACAGCATTCTTAATTGTGTCCTTGCACCGCTGGTATGTTTCTAGACCATTTCCAATGGGATCTGGGATGTCCAGAGATGCATCAGAGAATTTAAACTCACGGAGAAGAAAAGATTTACTCGCAGCTGACGGGTGGAACAACATGAGCCTTCTCTTCTGCTCATGGCTCATGACGAAGATATGTGTGGCACGCTTAATATGTTCCTCCGTAAGGGGGCGACTCCGATGGGAAGAGATATCAATCCCTTCTTCTTCATAAAGAATCTGCGAGGCAAACCGACTAGGGGGCACATCAGAAAGGGCGTGGAGGCCAGCAGACCACACTTCGACGTCTTTTCGACCACATAGCAGCTTTTTCAAAAGAGCCTCTGCCATTGGACTACGGCAAGTATTTCCTGTGCAAACGAACAAAATCGATTTCATCAAAGAAGAGAAGCAGGGAGGGCAAAAGACCGGGGCCAGGGTAATTTGCTAGAGGTCGAAGTCAATGCCTTAAGTCAGGAGTAGCTTCTGTAGTAACACAGCAGCCAGTGATTTTTCCAGCAAACCTATAACCTTCCCGCGTGCGCGCATCCTTAATCCTAACTAGTGAAGGTCCGGCGCCTGCACTACAAAAAGACTTCCACTCTCTGAAGAACGCTATCACCTCTTGGGAACCACCTTACCGTATCAGCCAAAGCCAGGTTCCTGACCCTCCAGACACACTCCGCTCAGGAAGAAAAATCAATCGGCTAAACGCACACCAATGGACATAAAAAGGATAAAAGGAAAAACAATCATGGATCAACGTTCTCCCCCCCCTTATTATGGAAATAAGCCCCTCATCCGCTTAGCGGCTTGGACGCGCTCGACACCAATCGAAAGAGCTGAGCTTCGATGAGAAATATTCTTCTCTTTTGCTCTTCGTACCACTGCGGAAAAAGCACCCTCTAGAATCCTGCACAACCTGTCAATCACCTCTGTGTTGGTCCAAAGGAAGTTTTGCATATCTTGAACCCACTCGAAATAGGACACTACGACGCCGCCCACATTGCAAAGGATATCCGGTATGACGAAAATCTCATCCCGCCTCCGGTCCAGAATAGCATCAGCCTCTGGAGTCGTAGGACCGTTGGCAGCTTCCGCTAGAATGCGACATTGAAGTTTCCCGGCATTGGATGCCGTGATGACACGCTCCACAGCAGCCGGAATCAGCACATCACAAGGAAGGATCAGGAGCTCCTCTGGATCAATGACTTCTCCGCCAGAAAATCCTACCAAACTCCCATTATGTTCTGCAGCATAACGAACCGCCATAGCTACATCAATTCCTTTAGGATTATAAATAGCGACTGCTTGATCACTGATGCCGATGATTTTCATTCCGGTGCGATAGGCGAGACCACAAGCTGTTACAGAGCCTACATTGCCAAATCCCTGCACGACAGCAGTACGACCCTGTGGATTGGTCTGTATGTGGCTAAAAGCACGCTCCACAAGAAACGTCACACCTCGCCCAGTGGCCTCTCGTCTACCGGCACATCCACCAAGGGCTGCTGGTTTTCCAGTGACAATCTCAGCGACCGATTTTCCTGAATGGGAGGAGTAGGCATCCATAAACCAGGCCATGATTTGTTCATTCGTGCCCAAATCTGGCCCCATGATATCTGTCTGTGGTCCGACAAATGGAATCATTTCCAACATGTATCTGCGAGAAATTCTCTGCAGCTCAACCGGAGTCAGGCTCCTGGGATCCACTGCGATCCCTCCCTTTGCGCCACCATAGGGAAGATTAGCAAGGGCACATTTCCAACTCATCCATATAGCCAGTGCTGCAGATTCCCCCAAAGTCAAGGAAGGTGTAAAACGAGTGCCTCCCTTGGTAGGACCAAGGGCAAGATGATGCTGCACGCGATAGCCTTGGAAGACAGCGATGCTTCCATCTTCGCGATGGATAGGGATTGATATAGAGATCGCCCGTTTTGGAAGAATCAACTGATCGCGTTCACCATCGTGGATCTCCAACATGTCAGCCACAGTATCAAACTGTTGCCGAGCCATCTTAAAGACAGGATCCAAATAGATTTCTCGTCCCATGCTCTTTTTTGAAATAGGAGGCCTGACACGGCTAAGCTCCGCTGGTGATTTACCGCATCCAACTTCTGCCTTGCCGGTAGTAAGATCCTAGACAGTGGTAACCAGTCAAGTGTGTATGTAGTTGTTCATGCTTTTAGTAAAGAGGCCTTCTTCATAAGGGCCTGGTATTTTCTTTCCTTGTAAGCCTGTCGCGTTTCCTGCTCGCTCCGGCGCTCCCTAATAAAGAGTCTCCCTGGATTGCTCAAAAACACGACAGCCAGTACCCATCCAACGCAGAGAATGTACATCCTCTATCCCTCTGAATACCTGTTGATATAGCAACGGAAGGGAAATCCTTGTGCACAGAAAGCTAGTTTTTATCTGGAGTGAACAAAAGACAGAATACACCCCTGATAGACGGGTACTATTCTGTGTTATGTAGAACCGGTTCTTTTGCTGCTGGAAGTAACACATAAACTTTTTTTCTACAATGGAAGGATCTCGTTCGTTACAGGCGTAGCATGGCGGAGAGGTTATTTTCTGTAGATCGGTAACTCCAACCTGGTCAGGACAGAGGAAGTATTCTATGTGCACCTTCTGAAGAAAGGGCTTGAATCCGCTCCGTCCACGCCACGCTGTTAGCTGGAGCTAAGCCCGAGGAAAAGCTGCCTTCTTCTATAGCGCGAGGCAATACTTCTGTGCAGCTGAGTGGTCCAACAGCAGTGCACAGCAAACGCCTTTTGCACATAAAAAGCTAGTATTTTACGGAAACTAGAGACGGTCCTACTGGGATAGAACACCAAAATACTTCCCCTGCAAAACTGTACTAACCTGTGGAGCGGGAAATGACGAAAAGAAGGAAACATATGCGTATCTCTGTAGAGTGTGACATCCATTCCATTTAGAGAGTGTATCACTTCTCCTTGGAAGTTTTTTGTGGAACTCTTAGTTCCTGTGTCGGATGTCCAGTGCCGAGATGAGAAAAACTGTATCCTCTGCAATGTTGGTAGAATGATCCCCAATGCGTTCAATATAACGGGCGATAAAAATTAAATTTAAGTAGGTGCGAATGTGAAAAACATCCCTTAGCATGGTGCCACTGAGTTTCTCAGCAATTTCCTCATTCATATCGTCCAGTCTTCTATCACGCGATCTGAGTGCTAGGGCAAGTTCGATATTGCGGTTGGCGAATGCCTGTAGGGCATCCCCAAACATACTAGTGGCGTGGCAGAACATTTCGTGGGTTGCTATAACCTCCGGAACTGATGGGACTGAATTGAGTTGAATAACTCTGCGTGCAATTCCAACAGCTTGATCAGCAATACGTTCAAGATGAACACTTAGTTTCATGGTAGCTAGAACCTCACGCATATCAGAGGCGACTGGATTGAAGCGCATCATTGTCTCGGTGCCGTCTCTGTCAATTTGAACCTCCAGAGCATCAATTTCTTCATCGTTGGCAATAACGGTTAGGCAAGGCTGATCCTCACGTCGGGTCAATCCGGCTAGAGAGTTTTGTAAGTTTCGCTGAGTAAGACTTGCCATCATGAGTACGTTCGTTCGCAAAGAGGTCATAGCAGTTTCAAATGTACCCAGAATATGGCGTGAGATACGTGCATTCATCTTTTGCTAGGCACTTACAGCTCTCTCCTCTTCCGTTCCAATATGTGGGAATTAGCCAAAACGCCCCGTAATATAATCTTCTGTTTGTTTCTTTCCGGGATTAGAAAAGATCTTTGTGGTGGTGTCATATTCAACGAGATATCCTAGGTAGAAGAATGCGGTTCGGTCAGAACAACGTGTGGCTTGCTGCATGTTATGGGTGACTATGATGATGGTGAGTTTTTGTTTAAGTCTTTGGATGAGTTCTTCAACTTTAGCAGTAGCGATGGGATCGAGAGCTGAGCAGGGCTCATCCATAAGCAGTACCTCAGGTTGATTCGCGATAGCACGTGCGATGCAGAGGCGCTGCATTTGACCGCCAGAAAGCCCCAGCGCGCTTTCGTGGAGTCGATCTTTGACCTCTTCCCAAAGGGCAGCATCTCGTAAGCTTCGCTCTACGGTCTGATCCAGGAGGTCCCTCCTATTCTGCCCAGCAATCCGGAGACTGTACACGATATTTTCGTAAATGGACTTTGGAAACGGATTTGATTTTTGAAAGACCATACCAATCCTCCTCCGTAAGGCGATAACCTCCACCCGAGGACTATAGATGCTGCTCCCCATCAGGGTAATATCGCCCTCATGGTGTACTCCTTCAATTAACTCATTCATGCGATTGAAGTTACGCAAGAGGGTTGACTTACCACATCCTGAAGGCCCGATAAAAGCGGTTACCTCCCTCTCAGGAATTGCCATAGAGATGCCATGAAGAGCTTTCTTAGAGCCGTAGTAAAAACTGAAATTCTGCACTGAAAGCAAGTCTATCCGCCTCACAGATTGTGGCTCCATAATCATTAAGAGGGACGAAGCCAACCTTCACATTGCATTGTACACCGCGATACTCCACACGCTAGGAATTCACTGGGTGGGACTGACGTTGCTTCAGAATCCACTGCAATTGGCTCAAACTATCTCTTTCTGACAAGAAGCTGCGTGGTGACGCTGGTGATGGTGACGATGCCTACTAGCACCAACGAAGCAGCCCATGCTAACCTCACCTGGTGACCATATGGAATATTAGAGAAGTTGTAAATAAGTACTGAGAGGGAGGCAGTGGGATGTCCAAGAGACTTGGGCCAATAATGGCTAAAGAGCGCCGTGAAGAGTACCGGCGCTGTTTCACCTGCCGCGCGAGCAATTGCCAGCATTAGACCAGTAGTCATAGCTGGCAAAGCTTCAGGAAGTACTATACACCAGGTAGTTTGAGATATAGTGGCGCCCAATCCAGTAGAAGCTTCCCGCAGAGAATAAGGCACCCCTGACAAGGCCTGTTCAGAAGTAAGGAGAATAGTGGGAAGAATGAGTATAGCAAGGGCAATACTGCCCGCTATGGCAGAGAACCCTAGGTGGGTGACTAGGATAGAAAAAACAAAGACCCCGCAGATAATGGACGGGATACCCGTTAATAGCTTAGCTACAAAACGTACCGCATAGGAAAATCTAGAGCCGCGATCATATTCATTAATGTAAATTGCGGCAAGAATGCCAATTGGGGCTGCGATGACTAAGGCGAGGCTCACCATAGTAATAGTGCCAATGACAGCATTGCCAAATCCGCCTCCTACTGATCCTGCTGCGGGTGGCAGACTAGTAAACAGAGACGGTTTTAGGAGCAGGATACCATTCCTGAGTACAAGAAAGACGATTGACAACAAAGGAACAAGTGTGAGAAGTGAAAGGCAAACGCACATAAAACTTAAAAAAGCGCTGAGAGAAGAACGCAATTTTGCTTTCTGTGCCTCGGGTACATCCGCTGGAAAATTCAGGGGATCTGTGGAGTTCATCGTCAGCGAATTTTTACTATTTTTACTATGATACGTTGAGTGCGCCTAAGGATAATTTCTCCAGTGGCGTTTACCAAAAGAGTGAGTAGCATTAGTAAAAGTGCAGCATGCATCAGAGAGGAAACTTGTAGTCCCTCCGCTTCGGCAAACTGGTTGGCTAACAGACTAGCCAAGGTTCCGGCAGGGGATAGAAGAGAGAATGTCAATCGTGTACTGTTCCCAATAAGCATGGCCACGGCCATTGTCTCCCCCATGGCTCGCCCAAGGGCAAGAACAGTTGCGGCGACAATGCCAGGGGTTGCAGTCGGTAAAATAACACCGAAAATTGCTTCCCAGCGGGTTGCTCCGAGTGCATATGCCCCTTCTCTCAGAGTTTTGGGCACGTCGACTAGAGCAGTGCGAGAAACGGCGGTAATGGTTGGTAGTATCATAAGAGCCAAGACCAGACTTGCGGCCAGCATGCTGTTACCAAAAACAGGTCCCTGAAACAGGGGGATAAATCCTAGAGAGTTGGACAGCCAGTTACCACCCCTTTGAACAATTGGAATCACTACGGCAATACCCCACAGTCCATAAACCACACTGGGGATAGCGGCAAGAAGCTCTATTATGAAACGGATAGACTGACGAAATATAGAAGGGAGGAAATCCTCGCTCAAAAAAATTGCAATTGCCACCCCAAGAGGCAAGGCGATGAGGAGCGCGAGGACGGAGCTTATTATGGTTCCAACTAGGAAGGGAAGTACTCCAAAACGGTCTGTATTAGGATCCCAAGAAACATGGACAAAAAACCGCAGTCCAAATTTTCTGATCGAAGGGAGTGCTTGGCTAAAAATTTCTAGGACGATCCACACTAAGAGGGCAACAGTAGCTACTGCAGCTGTCCAACAGAGGGCGTGTAGCCAGTCTGGCCGAGACAACCCGCCCCCCTTTTTCTTCTTCTTCATAGTGATGGTCTACTCTACTGCAGGTCGAGGTTTACTGTTTACACTTGTCAGCTTCTCTCTGGTTTTCTTTACCATCAGGGATGGGAGGGGAACGTAGCCGAGTTTCTCAGCAAATGACTGGCCAGTGGTCAGAGCATAACCTACAAAGGCCTTTAGAGCCCTGCTTTTCTCAGCGTCTTCATAGGTCCTGTACAGAAGAAGCCAGCTGAAAGTAACTATGGGATAGTCCTCCTTTCCATCCGGATCAGTGGGGGAACCTTCAGATGAGGAGATAGAAGACAAGGCAGCGTAGCCACTTGCTGGAGTAGCCCTTACAAAATTTCCAGACTTATTTTGCAGTTCAGGGAATGTAACCTTGCTACTGACGGCGTAGCTATACTCTATGTAACCAATAGCACCGGGGATTTGCCTAATGAGCGTGGTAACCCCATCGTTTCCCTTTCCAGCTACACCAGCAGGCCAAGCCACAGATTTGTTGGCACCAATTGCGTTCTTGAAATCTTGGCTGATTGCAGAGAGATGGCGGGTGAGCGCAAAGGTGGTCCCGCTTCCATCCGAACGTGTTACAACAAGGATAGGAAGATTTGGAAGTGTTACTTCGCAGTTTGTGGAGGCGATACTAGGATCGTTCCAGCGAGTAATTTTTCCAAGAAAGATGTCGATGTAAGCTTTACGAGAAAGTCTGAGGGAAGTAATGCCAGGGAGATTATAGCCAAGGACAACTGAACCTCCAATGACTGGAATTGTTACGATACCTTTTGGAATAGCTACACCCTCTCTAGAGGCTATAGCATCGCTTGCAGCAAAGTCTACAATGCCCCTTTTTAAGGCCTTAATACCTGCACCACTTCCAATCGCTTGGTAGTTTACTTCAATATCTGGGCGTATCTCTCTAAACTCAGCAATCCAGCGTTGATAAAGGGGGGCTGGAAAGGAAGCCCCTATGCCTTGTAGAAAAATCTGTTTTTCCGTACTTGCGAAAGCAGCCACAACTAGAGAGAGCGTGGCCGTCCAGATAGGGATGAGTAGAGGGAACTTCATGGATAACGTTGGACAGCTCGAGCTCTCTCTTCTTTGTGTCTTCTCCGGTCTGAAGAAATGCTAGGAAAAAATGCTAGATTGGGCGCCCTTGCGGTGGGAAGTTTTGATTTAAGTTGCGTTTCTAGATAGGATCTGCTAGCGCTCCTGTCTAGTGTCTGCAGTACAGGTAGAGGCAGTTCGGCTCCATCAGTCCTTCCGTGTAGGTGGGGAATATGTGGAGGTCCTCAGCGATGTTAACCTGGAAGTTTTCTGTGGGGAGGCTGTGTTTGTCTGCGGTACCTCTGGAGTTGGTAAAACGACCCTGCTCTACGCTTTGGCAGGATTGGAGCGGCCCACAGCAGGCCAAGTTTTCTTTGAAGGTATCTCCCTTTACGAAATGAATCCTGTGCGGCTTGCCAAGTTAAGGAACTCTAGAATGGGGTTCGTGTTTCAATCCTATTTTCTCCTCCCCGAACTAACTGTTCTAGAGAATGCGCTCTTGCCGGCCATGATCCTCGGTGATCGGCCTACCAGGCGCGCCCAGGAGCTTTTAGATCAGGTGGGCCTTGGAAAACGTGGGGGTCATTTACCAGCAGAATTAAGTGGTGGGGAACAGCAGCGTGTTGCGATTGCTAGAGCTCTCATCAATGAGCCTATCGTCTTATTTGCAGATGAACCTACGGGTAATTTGGACTCATCCACCGGTAAGACAATCATTAGTCTCCTCCTAAATCTGGTACACCAAAAAAATTTAACCCTTGTGGTGGTTACTCATGATCTGTGCCTTGCTCGCCGGGGAGACCGGTGGGTGCAGATTGAAAAGGGGATAATCCTTAGCCCGCAGAGGTAGTTGGAGATATGCGAGAAGTAATCTTGGTATAAGGGAAAAGGCAGAGATGCGTATTTTGCACGTAGAGTCTGGGCTTAATTCTGGGGGGGAAGAGTACCGAATTGCCGATGAAGTGCGATGGTTAAACGCAGCCGGGTATCAAGCTTGGATAGCATGCAACCCGGATAGTGAACTCTTTCAAACTGGGCTTACTCATGGCACACACGTTCTGCCACTAAGGATGATGTCTACGTTTTCCCCGTTATCCACTTGGAAACTATATAGACTGGTCCGTAAGCTTAACTGTGACTTAGTGCACACGCATAGCCCGATCGATGCTTGGATATCTGTCCCCTTACGGCTATTTGGCGTCCCGATAGTTCGGAGCCGTCATATTACTAATCCAGTGGGAGGGAGTTTTTTTAGGACGTTCTGCTATCGATATGGATGTGATCATCTATTACCTACTGCAAAGGTGATTCGTAATGCATTTTTGGAGCACAATCGGATTCCACCAGAAAGGATGACTGTTATCGGAGAAGGGGTAGACGTCAAGCGCTTCCACCCAAATGTAGATGGAGGCAACTTTCGTCTTCTTTGGGGGGCAACGCCGCAAGACATTTTATTTGGTTGCGTAGGCATGCTGCGCCCTGAGAAAGGACAGGATGTCTTTATCAAGGCAGCCGCAATCGTTTGGAAGTCTTCACCGAGTGCCCGTTTTGTTATTGTCGGGGACAATATCAAAAAAGGTTCCTCAATGCGGGAAGAATACCTGAGGATTGTACAGAAGGAATTTGGCTACAATGGATGGAAACCAGGTCGCTCAATATCCCTTTCTAGGGAGACCCCTTTAATTTTGCACGGACACGCCGAGGATGCAGCAGCAGCAACCGCCGCCCTGGATGTTGCAGTAGTTCCCTCTTTGAGGGAAGCCCAATCTAGAACCACACCGGAGGCCATTTGTCTCGGAAAACCAGTGATCACAAGCTGTGTTGGCGGCCTTCCGGAGATAGTCGAAGCTGCGGAGACAGGGCTTCTGGTGCCTCCAGGAGACATAGAGGCTCTAGCTAAGGCGATGATCAAGTTGGCAGAGGATAGCACACTAAGACTGAGGCTTGCAAGGAAGGCAACAATGGAGGGCAGGGAGCGATTCTCGCTCAATAGCCGAATGCAAGAAACCGTACAAGTCTATCGTAAAGTGCTTACTAGCAAAAGGCAGCTCGTTAATATCCGATAGCGGGCGGAGCCACAGTATCCCCCCCCTCCCTTTATTCTTTTTTTGCAAACGGAGCCCTGGCTTCAAACGTTGTTGCGCCTTTTCATAGCCGCTTTGCGGCTAAGTCTCACGCGCCCTTTTTCGTCGATCCCAATACACTGTACCCAGACACTATCTCCGATAGAAAGCACATCCCCTACCTTCTTCACATGTGAATCGGTAAGTTCTGAAATATGCACTAGCCCGTCTTTTCCTGGGAGGACTTCGACGAAGGCACCAAATTCCTTGATAGAAACTACGGTACCTTGGTAAATCTCGCCCACCGTAATCTCCCTGACCATACCTTGAATAATTTCCTTGGCTCGTTGAAGGCTTTCTCTACTACTGGAGTAGATGCGGACAGAGCCGTCGTCTTCAATATTAATCTCCGCTCCACTTTCAGCGACGATACCTCGGATAGTTTTTCCACCAGGGCCAATCAGTAGTCCAATCTTTTCACTAGGGATGCAAATGGTCTCGATGCGAGGGGCATATGGATTGAGCTCCGCACGGGGTGCGGAAATAGTTGCAACCATTTGCTGAAGAATATGAGCTCTGGCCTCTGTAGCTTTAGCAATGGCCTCAACCAAGATTTCATGGCCAATCCCAGGAAGTTTAAGGTCGAGCTGAAACCCAGTTACTCCCACAGAGGTGCCACAAAGCTTAAAATCCATATCTCCAAAATGGTCTTCCAAGCCGATAATGTCGGTGAAGATAGCGTGACGGGCTAGAGACCCATCGCCTGCGTATTCAGCGACGAGGCCAACAGAGATGCCAGCTACTGGCCGCTTAATTGGGACCCCCGCATCCATAAGAGCCAGAGTCCCACTACAGACAGAAGCCATCGATGTGGAACCGTTGGACTCCATTATCTCACTACTAATGCGGATAGCATAAGGGAATTCACCCTCAATGGGAATAATGGGCGCAATAGAACGCTCAGCAAGAGCTCCATGCCCAACTTCTCGTCTACTGCTTCCGCCCAGCCGGCCCGTTTCCCCAACACTAAATGGCGGAAAGTTGTAGTGAAGAATAAACCGCTTGCTTCCTTCTCCACCGCCATAGGCATCAATCATCTGAGCCTCGTTGATGGCACCAAGGGTTGCCAGGGAAAGGGCCTGAGTTTCACCGCGTTGGAACAGTGCCGAACCATGAGCTCGTGGAACTAATCCTACTTCGGAGAAGATGGGGCGCAATTGATGGAGAACGCGCCCATCGCAACGCTGCTGGCGATCCAAGATACCAACGCGAAACACCCTCTTTTGAAGGAGGTCAAATGCCTGGGCAATGTCAAAAAGAGCTGTTTGTGGATATTTCTCAAGCACAGCAGTCTTCACCTCTTCTTTTAAAGCCTCTAGGGTTTTTTCCCTAGCTTGCTTACTAGGAATGTAGAGAGCTGTCTCGATACGGCTTCCTGCTACTTGATAGACAGTTTCCAAGAGGGTATCACACACAGTGTATAGAGGCACCACACGCTTAGCTCTTCCGGCAAGGCGCTGAAGTTCTCTCTGAGCATCAATTAGAGAGGAAACATATTCACAGGCAATGGGGAACGCTGCAGTAAACTGCGATTCAGGTAACTCCTCCGCGGTACCCTCAATCATAATGACATTTTTCCCGTCCCCTACGTAAACGAGGTCTAGATCACTCTGAGCACGTTGTGTATGGGTAGGATTCACGATAAACTTACCGCAGACGTACCCCATACGCACGGCACCTACCGGACCGGCAAACGGAATGTCAGAAATGGCAAGCGCAGCAGAGGCACCATTAATGCTGAGGATATCAGGATCATTTTCTCCATCAGCGCTCAACAGAAGACTAACAATTTGTGTGTCATAAAAGTACCCTTTTGGAAAAAGGGGGCGGAGAGGTCGATCAGTCATCCTAGAGGTCAGCGTTTCCTTCTCAGTAGGACGCCCCTCCCTTTTAAAATATCCCCCAGGGAATTTTCCTGCTGCGGCCGCCTTTTCACGGTAATCCACGGTAAGAGGAAAAAAGTCTTGGCCCTCCTTAAGAGTTGTCGAGGAAACCGCGGAGGCAAGAACGACGGTTTCCCCGCAGCGGACGGTAACAGCACCGTCGGAAAGCTTTGCCATTTTCCCAGTCTCGATGGCAATCGTAGCCTCTCCTATTTGACGAGTTACAGAGTACAAATTTTTCTTACTTCCTATTTTCGAAGTTGGAGTTTCCCTCTAGCATTTTGATAACGCTCAAAGGCAACACGCCCCAGATAGTCTAGCAAACGGCGGCGGTTGGATACGAGCCTGACGAGACCCCTCCGACAGGAGCGGTCCTTTCTGTGCCCTCTAAGATGCTCCGTCAACTGACTGATCCGCCTCGTAAGAAGGGCTACCTGAACATCCGCACTACCGGTATCTCGCTGGTGAAGGCGAAGCTGCCCCTCTATCCCAGGACCTTCCGACTTAAGCACAATTCCCCGTTTCTTCATTTCGTCAAAGCAATCCTTCGTGAGGATAGCCTCAATTCTTCTGCGCTGACAAGGTGAAAAAAAAGAAGTGGTACCATGAGAGTTTTTTATTTCTTGGCAATTCCTAGAAACAAACATCACTTAAGCACACTGTATGAAGTAAGAAGCACCTGGATGAAGACCACCGTGTGTCTCCCCATCTGTTGAACTTTAATCCAGTTTTGTATGAGTACTGCAGGTGATTTGTGGGTCAGGTTAGAGCCAGAAGTAGTGCCCACGGATAGCAATTCTATTCCAAGTGATACCATCACCATGTGTTTGTGGACACCAGTAAGGGGATGGAATAGCCCTACAAGGTACAGGCTCTCTCGCACAAACCCCCCCTTGGTAATTGTGGGAGACTAAGTAGACTGCTTCTCCGTCCCTCGTCCGCTTGCGCTTTTGTCAAGAAAGAGCACCTGGCGGTACTGTTTAACTCCCCTACCCTATAAGGGCTTGGATTCTCCACAAAAGATGGTCCACTAGACACCGCTCATGAAAGCTTTTCACCAGTTAATTATTGTCCCTACCCGAGGGAAGGGGACCTACGAGATTACTAGAACAGTTCAAGAGGTTGTATGTCAATCACTAGTCCAGACTGGAGTAGTGACAATATTCATTCGTCATACAAGTGCCAGCTTGGTAACTTATGAGAATGCTGATCCCACTGCCCGAGAAGACTTGCACGCTTATTTTGAGCGCATAGTGCCGGAGGAAAATCCGAATTTGGTTCACACAATGGAAGGGCCAGATGACTCCACTAGTCATTTGCGTGCAGCACTTACCCACACAAGCGAAACATTTCCCATCGTCTGTGGCAAGCTCACTTTAGGAACATGGCAGGGGATATTTGTCTTTGAACATCGCAAAACTGCTCACTCTAGAATGGTGGATATAGCCGCTATGGGAATCTAGAGTTGTGCAGTAGCGAGGTGATGGCGCAAACTCCGTTGTTGTCTGCTCGCTATGCCTATGGAATTAACAGAGAAAATTTTGATGTCTATGGGGGGAGCGCAGGTGTTCCTTCGGGCAAAACGCCTATGCACCGATACTCTGATCAGTGAAGTTTCTTACAAACCGCCGTTGCTCAAGGGAAAAATTAAGATCCATGGAAGGCAATTCTTTTCTGGCTTGCTGGTTCGAAGCTCTGTTGATGTAGATAACCTGTGTTCTTGTAGGGAATCGCGCCTCTACGGAGCTATCTGTGCACACTCAGTGGCCATAGGTCTAAGCCTACTACTTCCATCAGTCCCCACTATCCCGTCGCCACCAATTACTGCTTCTCTTTCCAAGCCGGAGAGCAGGGCGGATGCAGAAAGCAAACCCCAGCAAGTGCAACTGTTCCTAGAAGGCTCACTCCGTCACATGGAGGCCCAGCTCCGTTTTCTTTATTCGCATCCCAACCGCCGGAACCCTGCGGTGGAGAATGCTATCTTTACAGAATTGCTCGCCTGGGGGTTCGAACATAGCGGAGAGCGTATGCATCTTCGGGGAGAAGACGCAATACTCAACTTTTATGCCACAGGTCTTCCAAAACTACGCAGCAAGTGGAAAATCACAGAAGGCACGAGATGGAATCATATTGCTAGGAACCTCGTATCCATTGAGCCACGGTTTGCCATTTTCAAGCGTAAGGACGGCTGGTTGGATTTTCATATCCATTACACAGCTGGTACAGAGACCACTTTTTCCCAGGCAGATATGCAGAAACTTCTCGTGAGAGGCCGTTCCTACATCCGTCTAGCAAGCGGCAGCATAGCCACGGCTAATATGACAGAGCTTACTGACATAGAAGAAGTGTTGCAAGATTGTAATCCAATTCAGAGCGGAGGAATATGGCGCATTCCTGTGATGTTTGCTCCCTATCTGAAGAATAGTACAGCGATGTGGTCTGGTATACCGTCGGCTGCATCTCCAGTCGATACTCTCCATTTGGGGATCAACTTAGGAACTATGCAAGGCCGCCTGCGCCCGTACCAAATTCGAGGAGTGCAGTGGCTTGTGGATCGATCAAGGGCTGGCCTTGGTGGCCTCCTTGCTGACGAGATGGGACTTGGAAAAACAGTACAGACACTTGCCATGTTGGAAGTTGTAGGGGGGTGTGCATTGGTAGTCTGTCCATCCTCTTTGATTTGGAACTGGGAGAGGGAGGCTAAGCGGTTTTTCCCAGGAAAAAGGGTTGCTGCCATATGCGGCCCGAAACGAGCGGCATTTTTTTCAAAAACTATGGAGTATGGGCTAAGTATAACAAGTTATGCACTCTTACGTCGTGACATAGATCAATATCGGAATATTGCTTTCTCTGTTGTTATTCTGGATGAAGGCCAACACATCAAGAGTCCGGAAAGTCAAAATGCGAAGGCTGTTTATGCCCTTCGCGCACAGAGTAGGTTTATCCTTACTGGAACTCCCATTGAAAATTCTATACGGGATTTGTGGGCCCTATTTCATTTTCTTCTTCCTGGATATCTAGGACCGCTGCAGTCTTTCAGAGATCGTTACGAAATCCCTCTCCTGGAGAACGGGGGCAACGACGACGTTTTGCGTCGTCTCTTCCGTCGTGTCCAACCCTATGTTTTGCGCCGGCTGAAGCAGGAGGTTTTGGACGATCTACCAGAGAGGATTGAGAAAGTGGTAGAAGTGGAGCTAAGCAAGATCCAAAAGGAAGTGTACGTGGCTTTTCAACTTGCTGCTCGGAAAAAAATTGATGCTCTTGTAAAAAAATCTGGTTCTAATGCGGCACGCATGCTGGCATTGACTGCTTTGTTGCGTTTGAGACAACTCTGTTGCGATCTCCGTCTCGTCTATCCAGAGGCTAGAGAATCCTCCTCAAAGATTGCAGCACTTCTAGAGCTGATGCTGGAGGTCATAAATGGAAACCATCGTGTGCTAATTTTTAGCCAATTTACTTCTATGCTGGACCTTATAGCGTTGGCCCTGGATGGAGAAGGCATCCGCTACTGCAGGCTGGATGGATCCACGCGGGACCGTGAAAACATTGTAAACCAGTTTCAAGAGGATTGTTCATTAACCGCTTTTCTAATCAGCCTGAAAGCAGGCGGGGTGGGACTTAACCTGAGTGCGGCGGATACTGTGATTCATTTTGATCCTTGGTGGAATCCAGCGGTTGAGGAGCAAGCTACAGCTCGTGCACATCGTATCGGCCAGAAATATACCGTAACTTCTATTAAGCTTATTGTGCGTAGCACTGTTGAGGAGCATATCCTACGCATGCAACAGGCCAAAAAGGGATTGTTAAGTGGAGTCCTTGATCTAGAGGGGGCGCTCAACCGGCTATCGCTTGTAGAACTACGGGAGCTAATAACTGCCTAGCTAATTGGGGAGTCATAGCCATCATTTATTATTTAGCCCAACGGCTCTCCAAAAGGGCTTGATGCTATAGTCTTTCCCATAGAATTTTGCTAGCAGTGCAACCAAAAAGAGCTACCAGCCACCAAAAATGCTCGGAGGCTCGGTGGTCAATCAGCACTCAACTTGTGCTGTGGGGTACCAGCAGTTCCTCTTTCTGGGTAGCATCCCAATTCGTGCCTGAAAAAACAGGGACACGGTTAGTCCTAATCCACATTGGGAGGGAAGAACTTAGTGGAAAATAACCTGCGGTTGTAGCTGAATATTACGGCAAGAAGCCCTATTTGAATAGGGGGATCCAGTCTTTCTAGAAAAAAGTGAGCGAGTCAGAGATGTATCATGATTACCTTTTTAGAAGGCATCTTATCTGAGATATTACCCGCACAGATTACAGTCAATGTACATGGGGTTGGCTATCAGGTTCATATCCCTACGTCGAGCGTTGGTCAATTGCCAGAGATAGGAGAAAGAGTACAGGTTCTAACCCACCTGCTTGTTCGGGAAGACCGCCATGTCCTTTATGGGTTCGTTTCTTCTACTGAGAGGGATCTTTTTCGACTTTTGGTACAGCGTGTATCAGGTATAGGACCAAAGTTGGCGCTCGCCATCCTAAGTAGGATGAGCGTAGATGCTTTTAAGCGTGCTGTAATCCGTTCGGATGTGGGGGCTATTTCATGTGTTAGTGGCATGGGTAAGAAAACAGCCGAGCGGTTAATCCTAGAGTTAAAAGATAAACTAGGCGTAGCAGCAGAATGGGAAGAAGCTGGCCCTACTCACAAAGGTAAACATGCTTCTACCGATGTTGATGATGCAGTCTTTGCTCTAATGTCCTTGGGTTATAGGAAAACGGAAGCTCGCCGAATAGTATGTCAAGTGTTAGAATGCTCGGCTGGGATAGTTTCCTCAGAAGAATTGGTCCGAAAAGCCCTTAAACTAGTTCCTTGAACACGGGAGAAGCATCGTCTAGACAAGCAGCCCTCCGGAGGGCATCACGTATTCGGGATGCTTTTCCGGAAGGAAGATTCTTCCACGAAAAATCGTGGAGAATCTCTCCGGACCCCTTCCCATTATCAGCTCATCTTTCGAAAGAAATTCATCAACTCGGAAATCGGCTTGCTCTTTTTATTAGAGCATGCAATTTGCTCTACCGCCTAAGTTGCGACGGAAGGAGTCCTCCATGGATTTCTGAACTGCTAGACCGTGGAAAGCCCCCAGGACTTGTTGCTTTCCAGAGAGACAAGGCGTTCGCCAACGATCTTCCCAGAATATTACGTCCGGACCTTATCCTGACTAGGGAGGGGGTTATTGCTACTGAGTTAGATAGTGTTCCTGGGGGTATCGGCCTAACAGCCTGTCTAAATGAAATTTATGCTGATATGGGCATGCCAGTCTTAGGTGGGCGCGAGGGGATGCTGAGGGCATTTAGTAGCATTCTTCCTGGAGGTGGGGATATTTTGGTTTCGGAGGAATCAGGAGTTTATCGCCCGGAAATGCAGTGGCTAGTACAGCGACTCAATAGAGATATGCTAGAAGGAAAGAAATTCCGAGTTTTTGATGCAGTCGTAAGGGAAGACTGGCAGCCCAATATATATCGCTTCTTTGAAAATTTTGATCTGCAAAATATCTCCGCCGCTGAGGCCCTGAAAACAAATCTCCTCTCTAGAAAAATTTCTGTTACCCCCCCACTGAAACCTGCCCTAGAAGAAAAGATCTGGTTTGCCTTGTTTTGGATGAAGCCGCTTGAGCATTTCTGGTTGCGGATGTTGGGCGAACGTACCTTTGTAGCTCTAAAAAAAATCATCCCTTACAGTTGGGTCGTTGACCCCACACCGTTACCGCCGCATGCAGTCCTCCCACACTTGGATATCCAAGATTGGATGCGTCTAGCGCAATTTAGTCAAAAACGGCGTGAACTTGTTTTAAAGGTTAGCGGATTCTCTGAGCGTGCCTGGGGATCCCGCGGGGTTGTTGTGGCTCAAGATATACCTCAAGAGGAGTGGGCCAAAGCTATCCAGAGAGCGCTTATCGAGTTCGAGACGCATCCATGGATACTCCAGAAGTTTTATAAAGGGAAGATAGTGGAACACTCCTACGTAGGAGCAGACAATTCCATACATTTACTGCAAGGCCGGGTGCGTCTTTGTCCATACTACTTCACCCATGTATCCCAGACAGTGCTCGGGGGTGTGCTTGCCACGATTGTGCCTGCTGATAAAAAGCTCATTCACGGAATGCCAGAGGCTATTCTGGTTCCTAGCATCTCATCATTCTAGTGGCTTGTCTTCCTTAGTAATAATTGACACTTTGCTTCCTTTGGGTAAAAGCAGACCCGTGGGGGTATAGCTCAGTTGGTAGAGCATCTCGTTCGCAATGAGAAGGTCTGGGGTTCGAGTCCCCATGCCTCCACTCGTTCACTTGCAGAGACATTCTCGCTCTTGTACCTTCTTAAGAAAACCTGGAAGTAAGAAGAATTTGGGAGAACACCTAATCATGGGTAATCTCCTTGGCAAATATGTCAGTTGTACCAGCCAGAGATCTCTGGACATCCACGATGAGAAATGGACGACGCCTCCCTCGATAGAGGGAGGAGCCCAATTTTGGAACGGATGAGTGGGAAGGAAATTCAACAACGACGCGGATCTTTCCATCGAGATGAACTGGGAAAAAAAGTGGCCTAAAACCTTGAGGGCGAAGTACGGCTCGGTTGTGGCAGGAAGCAGTTACTCGAAAGTTACCTCTAAGATAGACCCGCTCGTTCCAGAGTCTATCCTTCATAAATTGTTGTATCTCAGATACTTCCACTAATCTTCCTAAAGGCATTTGGCCTGCCTTATAGGTCTGCCAGCTTCTAGTGGAAAAACTGGTAGGTAGCGTGGCTGTAGAATAAATTCGGGAGGGGATATAGGAAACAGAAGAAGAAGCTAAGGGGGGATTTTCTGGTCGATCTGAAGAAGCGGCAGATGTGATCTCTCTTGAAGAGCGTGTAAATTCCACTGAAGCGGGGGATACAGCATCCACCTGAACTGGCACTACTCCCTCAGCAGTTTTCTCTGGAAGAAATACCGGCCTTTCGATGCGTATAAGTTGGCCTTTTCTAGCAGAGCCTGTTACAATGGAAGCAAGGGTGGATGGAGGGGCGCCCTTTTTGTGAGGAGATCGAGACTTCGCTAGGGAAGTCCCCAATTTGGATTGTCTGCAGTGGAGATAGTAGGTTTTGCTAGCAGCTTCTATTTCCTCCTGGGAAAGAACCGGAAGACCCGCTTTAACATTAAGAAAATCAGGGGGAGATAGAGAAAAATTCCCAGGACCACAGCAGGAAGAGTAACTTCCATAGAGGATTGGAAGAGTGGTAAAAAGCATACGCCCGTCCGCTGCACGTTTTACATGGATTAGTGCAGAAAGGTCAAACCGTCTTTCTAGGCGTATGCTCAGCCCGGTGAGAAGGGTTCTTCGAAGCAGGGGCACCACTCGTTGCCTTGCAGTGAAGACGCTCTCCAGCAGCATGTTTGGAACGTCCGCGGACTGAGCGATGGCAACCACACCAGAAGAGAAGAGATTACGAGCATTTAGCTCAAACGAGTCGAGGATAGTAAAAGTCCCGACAACATATGGAACCAGATCGCATGTTCCATGATAATTACGGATGAAATTGCGTAGCAACCGAGCATTAGCATTCTCAAGAACTCCAGGATCCATTGCCCCATAGCGCTGGAAGAGAGCCTTTGGATCTAGAAACTCCCCTTTTGGTGCAGTTGTTAGCTCAAACTTTTGGATATTCTCTAACTTCCTTAGCTTTCTAAGAGCCTTATAACTCAGTGGCTTTTCCGGACATCCAAAGATGTAGTAACTTCCCAACCAACAGAATGCGGCAAGAAAGATGAGAAAGAGAATAAAAATGGTCCAGCAGAACAGGCTATCCCCGTCTCCTCTCCGAGGACTAGTAGATAAATCGTCGCCATCCTCAAATCTCACAAGCTCTGACATCTAACTTGTCACCCCTCTCAGGTTTGTCAGAGGACAAGGTTAATAAATTCCCACGACGTCAAGCACAGACCACCAGAAATAGTTGCAGCGAGACCACCCCAATTCGACTAAGTCGCAGATGATAAAGAAACTACGGACTTACCTCAAAAGAGGTTCCGCATCCACAGCTACGAGCCACCATTGGGTTCCGAACGCGAAAACCACCTCCGGAGAGGCGGTCCTCGTAGTCTAAGGTACTCCCATCCAGGTAAGAAAAACTCCCCTGCTCAACAAAGACGCAACCTCCCTCGCATACAAAGACCACGTCTCCATCCCTCCGGAAACCTAGGGACATGACATACCTTAGCCCTGCACACCCGCCACGCTCCACAGCAATGCGCAACCCCTCCCCACCGGCTAGGAGCTCGGCGAGACGCCGAGCCGCACTCTGGCTTACCTTCACCATACGGTCCAGTCTAGGAACTATCGCATGCAGAAGTCAAAAACTATCTTGTTATCTTCGTGGGATATCACGGCTTTTTTGACTAGCAAAACATCACCCCGTAACAAAGAAAGAAGTGGAGCCCATTAACTAAGAGACATATATATAAAATATAAAATAAAAGATATAAGCGTTCATCCGAATTTTCAGTGATGGGCTTTCATTTAGTAATGGAAGATGTCTTGCTTTCCCGTACTACTGGTACGTGCGAACAACCATCACAACGGTAGTGGTTGGTTTGATCGGATGATAGCTTCCGAGCTTCAATCAGAGATGCGACCCCAGACTGACAGGTATTCTAAATCCCGTATGGCAAGATTTTGGTTGAAATTAGAGGTAGGGAGAGATCCCTTACAGAAGATGGACGTAACCAAGTTTTTGGGAAAATGGAGAGACTTGCAGTATCCGATAAAATCACTTCATTGTTCCCGCGTCGTGGCCACATCCTATCGAATCTCGAAGGTAGGGATGGAGGGCTCCGCAGCATCCGCTGATTCTGCTTTCTAGTCGCATACCCTTAGCGGGAACCCCTTTTAGGGAAGGGGGTACAATTTGCGCGCAAAATAACAGAGTCAACAATAAATAGAAATGCATGATTTGTTTCAGTGAGTCCTAGACAAACACTCGATGCAGGGTGGACTTTCGGAATGCATTGGATCCGAATTGGTAGAATTTCTCATTGCGTCCTAAAGAAAGAATAACCCGTCCAGTTAATTCGCTTAGGCTGGTGATATTGTTACTTTCCCCAGGCGTTTTACGCTTTCTTCCTGTACGTTCCGCCATACAGCTCTGTAAGGGATGTTGTGTCATTTGTCTCAGGAATTTTTTGCAGGATCCGACAGGCTTCTCTACGAGCAAATAATATGCTTAACTGGGAAGCAGCGTATCTTTTTCTCAACCACGGTTGTTGAAAGAAGTTAGTTGGTGAATGGATAGGTATGCCATCTCGTGAATGATTTCATATGGGTTAGTATGTAGAGTGATAATCTCCTGTCTCAGGCAAAAGATAGGGGCACCCCTCCCTCTTTAAGGGGGGGCGGTGTAGTTGGAGAATACAAACGGAATTAGATTAGCAGTGTAGAGCACATCTTTTGTGGTGAAATGAACCTTGTCCAAAGCGGCAGCGGTTTTTTAAAGAAAAGAAGCCTGCATCGTCCCTCTTAGAAAGAGTGGGCCAATCTTGCTTTTGGTGATTTCTTCGGTGTTTCACCTCTATCCAGAGGCTCTGAAATTCAGCTTGCTTTTTTGGACTCAGAGCCTCCATTAGGAGGGAGTGTGCCCTCACGAGTTGGGAGAGGTTTCTTGCGAATTGTGGAGTTAAAGGCCCTGGAGAGGTCTTGCAAGTCAGTTTGCACTTTAAGTTTCGAGGTTCTTAGATGTTTGTACATCATGGTAACCTCTCTGAAATGGGGTTAACTTGGGATTTAACTTGGGATAGTAAGTAGAGAGGTTTTCCCGAGGAGGAACATGCTCTAGGTAAATTTTCGACGAAAAATTATCCAATGAAACAGCCGGTTGCTATCGTTATTCAACACCTCACTCCAGAGCTGGATTGTGGAAAGTTCCCTCTAAAACGGGTGGTGGGAGGGGACCTTTGCATTGAAGCAGACATTTTCAAAGAAGGATATGAAGTGCTTAGAGCTTTTCTGAAGTGGCGCTTGGTGGGTGAAAGGGTGTGGAACGAGGGGATGATGTTCGCTCTTGGAAACAACCGATGGAGGGGGGCATTTCCCCTGATTAAGGTAGGGACATGGGAATATACCATCGAAGCATGGCAAGACGGAT